>Ga0065711_1044736_pt1 | contig 13917 bp, 3 predicted proteins | sample Hoacrofraction12_FD_59098 | JGI IMG/M metagenome (GOLD analysis project Ga0065711, IMG submission 59098) | Hoatzin crop microbial communities from Cojedes, Venezuela - Epithelial fraction 12 v2 (version 2) | ecosystem: Host-associated > Birds > Digestive system > Esophagus > Crop | place... | reverse complement strand
GCACAAACTGAGGCACAGGAAGTTCCGTCTGAACATGAGGAAGAACTTCTTCCCTCTGAGGGTGACGGAGCACTGGAACAGGCTGCCCAGGGAGGTTGTGGAGTCTCCTTGTCTGGAGATATTCAAGACCTGCCTGGACAAGGTCCTGTGCAGCCTGCTGTAGGTGACCCTGCTTTGACAGTGGAGTTGGACTAGATGATCCACAGAAGTCCCTTCCAACTCCTAACATTCTGTGATTCTGTGATTCAAAAAGAGAAAAGTGTATGATGTTAACAAAAGCATGGAAGTTTTGAGATACAGATACACCCCTGCAGTCTGAAGACTTTTTTTAATTGCAGAAACTGAGCATTTGTTTCGTTCTTCAGTTCTGTGTAGTCACTCAGCAGAAATACCTTGTCTATACGAGAAAAACCATGTTTGAGAGTACTTAAGAGTCAAGGGACACGATGTTCACTAAAAAAGCTTGAAGAGAAATTAAACACAATTCTCTAAACCTTATTTTTCAGCAATGAGACAATAAAGGAAACTGTGGCCAGTTAGACTCATGACAAGCTCTCATGTGGAAAAAAATTAAGGTACGTGGGTTCCTCTGGGTTTTATTCACTGTAAGAATGGTGTGGAAAATGAAGGGCAGTGTTCTGATATTTAAATGACACTGATGAATAATATTCGTTTTTTACCAATCAAAAATCCTTACAGAAACATGAAGACTCTTCTGTGACCCAATTAGAGATTATATGGGGTCACATTGTATTCAGATGTTCCTTCCTAACTATAAGCACATTTACAATGCCACTGGAATCACTCTGTGGACGCTTTATGCAAAAGTTTATACCACGAAAGTTTACAATAAATTGTCATTAAGACTGCTTTATTATTTACGGAACCAATCAGCAACATCCATTTGTTGCTTGGGTAAATCCATCACTGAAAGAACTAAGGAAGATCAACCTTTCAAAACCATGGTTTAAATTATGTCAATATCATGCAGGAATCCAATAAACAGGTTGACACTTTTTCATGAAGATATCATGGAAACCTCTAGCTGTTCTTCAGATCTTTTTGCAATGCCCATTACTGAGCAGATGAGACATTTCATTCTCCTATATTACTGAAAGTAAATTTCTCATTTGTTTTACACCTTCTGAGACAACACTAAGTCATCCGTATTTGACAATCTGCTTGAACTCTGATACGACATGCAAACAGACAGAAGATCAGTCCATTACCAAAGACCTGTGACAGTGTAATGTAGCAAATTATAGCAATAAGTATTATACTGTTACATATCACAGTACACAACCTTCATTACAGAAAAACGAACATTGTGCTAGTCTGTCCCATTGCACCTCAAATAAAGGGAGCCTAAGGCCTTTATCCAAGTGATTATCAATCAGCTAGGTCATATTTTAGTTACACAAAGTGAGGCTCTTGAGGAGACCAAAAGTAGAATTTGCCAAGGTGATATGAGAAAAAATCAATCCATGCTCATTTTTTTCCCTCCAGCTTCCTCCTTTCCACTCTGTTTCACTTTTGAGATTATATTAGCCTCTCACAAATTAATTGGTGGAACAGAAGTCATAAATAGACTCAAGTTTCAGCTTATTACTACTACCTCCCAGAAACATTTTCACAGTGAGGCACTGACTGCCAGAGCTTGAAGCAACAAGTATGAGTCTATATGTGAGGTGATTTTGATTTATCAGCAAAAACCCATGCGGCTTAAAAGTTTTCTATAATTCACACTTTTTTTTTATCTTAACTGATTCAAACTTAATGACTGTATATAAATGTGCTCTAGAAAAAAAAAATTGTAACTTGATCACAATCTAGCAAAATGTTTAAGTGTATGATTAGTATCTTAGTCCTTTTAAATGAACAGACCTACTCAAACTAAAATTTAATACAGGACTTGAGTGTTCTCTTAGGTCACAGAGTGAAAAAGCTTTTAAAATTTGCAAGGAAAAATAAAATCATCCCGAGGCATTCCACTATTTTAGAGATGATCTGAACTCACCAACTGGAAAAGTCACCCCTTAAATATAACAGAAACCACCTCCCTATACAACTGCTTTACAAATAGACTAGGTAGGACAGTGAGATACAGTGAGAAAAAAACACTCCAAATTGACAATGAACAACAGGATATCAGACTTGTGCTCAAATAGTGTCTTGCATTATCTTTGAGAAGAAGCCTGTGAAGGAAATATTTGGGGCTACACAGTGGGGTGAAAAACAGGTGAAATCTGGATTTAAAATAGCTTTGCCTTGTTATGGAAAGATTCAACAGATTATGTTTCTATAATTGCAGATGCTCCAACAATAGTTCTAACTATCAAGTAAATAGACACAGAGACTAAAATTATGCAAGAAATTCAGACTTAATTATAAGCTCTGAATAATATCTTAGACAAGTCTCCACATCAAGACTGTTCTTTTAAATATCTATCAAGTCTAGTGGAGAAGCAAAATGAGCATGTGGGAACTTTGCAATTGAAGTTCATAGAAGTCTATCAATATGTTAAGGGGCAAAAAAGAGTAAAGACTGTTTTTGTTCTACAACACTTAACTGAGCAAAATGGAAATACAGCATCCAGAAAGATAAATGAGATAGCCTAGAGAGTGGACACAAAAGAATGCAGTGATGAAACACACAAAAGAAACACTCTATGAATTACCTTTTCAGATTACCTGAGAATAAAAAGATGAGCAAATATCCAGCAGATAACCAATTAATAGTTTTATGAACAGGTAAGTAACCATTACAAGCTTGTTTCTCACACTGCCTCTTCAACATACTTTCTGTACAGCTGCATTAAAATGAGATTCCAGTTGGTAAAACCATATAGGCGTCCAGTTCTTCCTTCACCAGTAATTTGTGCTGCAGCATCAGGTTCCTGTAGCTACTGAGTTAAGACTATATGTGTGGGCACACAAACACACAGACTTTGATGCTATTGAGATTTATTAGTCTATGTAATCTCAGTGTGTTTACATTTCTGTCTCACGAAACTACTAGGGGGGGTTTTTTTGCCCCCATTAGTTACATCTGATTCCCACTTTGCGTATTGACATGGTTTCTCTCCTTTTTCTGTTCTTCTATACACAAGCCAGTATTGCCGATCTGTAGAAAACCAGGCTACAGTGAGCTACATTAAGATCTAAGTTTTATAAAGCAACTTATAATCTTATGCTGTTGTTGACAAAAATCGGAGAATGGATTTTAATGCAAAAGCATATGCTTCCAGGACATCATTTTGAATGGAAAGTGTTAAAAAAAAAGACACTAAGATATGAAAACTGAGTGATCTGGAATTCATACACCTGTTTTACAATATAAATTGTAGGGAAAAAATAAAAACAAGATTGCAGATGAATTTTCAAATTTAAAAAACTCCCTTATAAAATCTTTAACTGCAGTGGAAGCACATTCATTATGAGTACAGATATAAGAAAGATTTTCAATATAAAAAAGGTTGAAATAAAATCCTGTAATAGGTATGAATATTGCATCCTAAAAGTCAGGGTCTCTAATGACACTGTAACACGAAATGGCAAGTTGAAGATTTCTGTAACTTACTTTATGAAGAGACGAAAATCAAGACAAAGGGATATAATACGCAAATAGGAAGATTTAATTAGGCTCAAATCATCCATGTGTCATTTACTTTTAAATCAACCAGTTTATCTTTCTTTAAAATCAGTCCAAGTTCACATCCTGTTATGTTTTTGAAAAAGGACAAGCATCAAGATGTTTATACAGTAGATGGCTTTTTTCTGTTAAAAAGCCACCCTAAAATTTTTGAATGGGTATTCTAACATGTCAGAATTTTAAATTTCAACATATTCCTGTCTAGTGTCAATCATTTCTGTAATTTCATAACAGAATGACATAGCTTAAAATGATGAAATTACTTTCTTTTTCAAAGCCACTGCCACTTGAGACTACCTCCTAGTATCACTCAGCTCACTATTCAGTCTGCTTTTACTACTTTATTCTTGCACAATTCCTATCTGTTGCAAATTAACATTAGCGTTTTTTAGACCGCCCCCCAAAGAAATCTTCAATGTCACAGGCAAAGGAAGCGTCATGACAGTCTATTCAGAAAACAAGTTACTATTGTCATCATAAAGATGTTATAATGATAAGTCTCTAATAGAAAAGCATCTACATTACCTTCTCACAATCACTCCTGATTTTTATGGAAATCTTGAGGTTCTAAATAGATATTCTTGAAAGTAACTAGGAAATTAATCATTGGTAGGGCCTTTAGAGGAAGAAGCATAAACTCTCTGCATCCTAGAATGCAGGGTCAACCATATATTCTCGTGGATTGTGCCATCTTTGTCACAGAGAATACTACCTTTCCCTTGACTGCAAGCCTCTCTGAAAGGATCCCTAACATTTCTTCCCCTTGTGGCACTTCCAGCCTCAGCCTAAGAAGATTTATTTTTCCTCATGGCCACAAGTATTCATGTGCAATACATCTGAGGTTATCTTTGCTATAGTTGTCTGGTAGCAACTGTTTTTTTCCTGACTGTTAAAGAAACAGTGAGATATTAATATTCATACTCAAGTCCAATCATAAGTACAACAAAGTCATTGACATCTGAAGAGCTTTCCTCTACAACATTGGCTCGAACATGCAACTAAATAAACTGAATAGATAACTTAAAGAAAATTATTTTACTTCATAGGTTTCACCCACAAGATGAAAGCGCTGATGAAAACTGATAAGAAAATATATTTGCAGAATTTGATGTCTGGAGAAGCTCCACATGATTATCCCTCAGAAGTGCTGCACATTAAGAAAAAAGTGATAGTGCTAAGGGCTAAGTTTGGAAGTACACAGCAGGGAAGCCCTCCTTGTACATGTTGATGATGTCACTCTTGAAATAGAAGAGATGGAAATCAGTGTAATCATCTTTCTTTTTGCTCAATCAACTACCATCTTGCAGAGTTGCCTTGACAGAATAGCTCAACTTTTAACAATAATTTAGGGGAGAAAAGATAAAAGTTCCTGTCCTGCTGAGAAACATAGCATATGTAGATTCTCGCAAGAACACTCTTGTTTTTTTCTGACAGAATACTATTCTAAATTCTGTACATGACTTTCACACACATTCCTCTCCCTTTGAGAGTTGAGTCATATGACATGAATCAGACTGAAGATGGTCCCTTCCTTCCTCCTCCTCTGACACAGGTAATTTCCAGCTACTGTTTCTGTTCAGCTGTTTGTGTACTTCTGCTTCGGCAGTTCACAGGCTACATGAAAAATTGTTTACTTAAAAATAAATATATTTTTTTAATTATTATTTTTAATTCCAGAGCTACTGCACACTGTAGCCAAACAGTTGAAATAATGCAAATGCAGGAAAAAGTAGCTCCTCAATCAGTTCTGCCACTGGAGAGACAAATTATCATACAGCACCAAGGCTTGTAGATTTGTGAGGAGGACTTCCCATATCCATTGTAAGTTTGAGACTGAAAGCTCATTTCTGCTCCCTAAGGTAAGTTTGGACAAACTCCAAAGCAACAGAGCATAAATGGGGCTTTTGAACAAAAGTTTCCTACATTTGAGTGCCTAAGGTTAATCTCCTATATTGATAATTAGGTTTGAGAACAGAAGTAAAACTCAGAAGTGCTTAGTTCAGATTTGTTTCAGTGGGATATACTGTCCACAAGCATACAACAAGGTCCATTTCTATTCAAAAGTTTAAATACTTAAAGCTTTAGGCAGATCAGAGTCCTTAAAACTTCAGATACCTATATTTTATATTTCATCATAGTTTTATTTATCATTCTGCACTTACAGATATATGTAGGTTTTTTCAGCTGTAACCAAGAAATATCTCTATGACATACACTCATTAACTATCCTAATAAGACCATCTATAATCAAAGAGACAAAGTATGCATTTTTTTAAAATCTTATCTTGGTGCATTTTTCCATCTTGGTGCCGTAAGATTTCCTGAACTCAAAGTTAAGGCATAAGTCAACTAGTTATGTTTTTACTGTGCCATAATAAATTTCCAAGAACCACTGATTCCTTCTATTATTATTTTTTTCTTCTTCCTACCTGGAGCAGTTCCAATCAAATGTTTTCTTAATTATTATTCCACATACATTTCCAGCACCCCAAATACTACTTACAAGCTTATTCAGAGGGACAAATAGAATAACAGACTCTGAAAAGTAAGCATCCTCACCATTGTCCTCATTGCTTTTGAACAGAGTACCCAGTCCTATAGTATACGTAAATCCAAGCCAGAGGACCGCAAGCAGAATAGATCTTCCAATAAATCATTCCCTGGACAAGAGAGTTTGGTACACAGTCGGGGAAGGGCAAGATAATTAGCTATTTATTAGTTCAAGAACAGAACAGGTACTCCCATTGCTTGACATTCAGTGCGTCACGTGAAATAAAACCAACACATTTCACACTCTTTGAGTATGTGGCCAAATTGTTCCCAGCACATAATTTGTTCTGTCTTTACTTGCCAGATTTCCAATTGCCAGTGGCACAGGAGTGGCTGACCACCCAGCATTTGACATGCTGCCATAATTTGCATTCTCCTACATACATAGGCAAAATCAAACAGTCAGGCTCAATGACCACCTTTCAAATTCAGGAGCTTTTGTCCCAAAAATACAAAACATACATGCAGTGCATTTATTAGATTCTTCTATGACCATTGTACACAGCAGCCTTTGAAGGGCATTGTGAGCAAGAGAAAGTCATTGCTTTGAAGATGTTAGTATAAGAGCTTTAAGTAAATTAAGATATTAATAGGTCCTCCATTTCCAACTTGTATTATGAAAAAAATCAGCTTAGTTTACAAAGAAGAATACTGCGCTGAATTCAAAGTTGAAGTTGCTCAAGCAGCCACAGCAACCCATACGTCCGCAGCTACATAAACATCTAGCTTACTTTCTACATCTGAATGTGTTGCTGCAGAAATGAGGAATGTCCTAAAGTTAAGAAGGCCACAACAGCTGACCAATTGTCATGTTTTGCTAAGTTCACCCTTGTCACATTATCACACAGACTCTTTCAGTTTCTCCTGCCTTTACACATGTAGTACAGCTATGTATGACTACTTCAGAATTATACTGTGAGGCTAAAGACTGTTGATAACTCAGTGAAAGAAACGTAATCACTGAAGATATGATGAATTCTAAACAAATACAATGAGACTATGTGATGACTCTCATTAACTCCACATTATGAAGCTCTATATATTCGATTGACTCTTGAAACTTTAATTAAAGAATATTCTTGACAACAGCTTTGTTTCATGCTTATTTTTTCCTAAGATGGCTATTTCACCATTCAAGATCTACGAGCATTTTATGGTAGACAACACAGAAGATAATATTGCTTGTAGGTTTGTTCTTGTGAAGACACACAAAAGAATCATCTGAAAAACAGAGCTGTAGCTGAAAACAGAACTAAATCAGCAATCAAAACAACTTAACCCAGTGGTATTTACTGTCTTTTTCAAAAGCTAGTACTGATGCCAAGACCAGCAGTCCAGATAAAAGTCTTTGTTAGCACGTCACTTACCATATTTATTGATGATACAGGACCAATGCTGTTGACATAAATGTCAACATCAATAACTGTTGGTTTTACTGTGGAGAAAAAAAAATAATATCATTTTTCAGAAAACATAACTAATCACTTTAAATATTTTCTTCCCCAATAACTATAAGGTCTACTCTTCAGGTAGAACTACTGAAAAATATGGCTTATATATATTTTTAGGGATACAAGGTTCTTTTCTGCCTACCCCCAAAAAACTGCAATAAATTACAGCCTGTACCACTTTATCATCATGATCCCCATTTATCTCAGCAGCAATTTTTTAAAGAAACTTTCAGTGCTAAGCACAGTGGCTCAAAGTCAAAACCTAAAATGACTGACATGAAACTAGAAATAATGCAGCATATCACTTTTCCCCATTGCCTCAACTCACAGGTCCTTTAGCATACTTGTTCCACAAGAAAAATATCTTTCCAGATTTTCTCATCTCATCTGTCCTGAAATCATCCTAACTTGGAGTAAAATCACTATGAAATCCATTTAGCTAAACCTAAGCAACTCTTCTTCTTTCAATTTAGACTCACTCCCTTCAGACCCCATTACCTTTGCACTCATTCATCCAAAGGTTTTTGAATTTGATTTGGTTTAGTCAATGCAAGTTTTTCACAAGATCTTCCATGTTTTCTGACTTCCAGGATTTAATAGGTTAGGACAAGTTCTATATTCCTTTCTTTAGCGGAGGCCACTAGGATTTATCTTCTTTTTAGCATCTTTGGTGTCAGTGTACCTGCTGAACATTATTCAGCTAGCCTTTAGTGGTGTAGCCTAACTCTAAAATAATGCCATTCTTGCATTGAAAGGCAATTTTTTTTTTACTTATACTGCCCTCATTCTCACACCACAGGGTATAAATTAACCTCTAAATTGGTGTTTTACTTTCTTCAGGGTTAGCTGACCCAAACCTAAGTAAGTATAAATCCTGTTCTAATCTGCATAGTCAGAATTGATGCAAACTTAGCCCTGGTAGGCCAACAGCTTCTTTTAGAAATCTCCCTTTCCCATAGGGGCACCTTCCCCTCTCCATGGTATTCAAAAATCTTCAGAGAGCAATTCAAACCACTGAAATTTGGAACTATGCTGAATTTGGGACTTTTTGCACCAATTGCCGTGCTCCCTAGAATGAGGAAACACAGATACAACAGCCACTTAAAACTCACAGAGCTTTCCTCAAGGAAGATGCTGAGCAGAGAAGTGAGGAACAGTTAAATACTGTGGCTCTGTGGGAAGGTTATCTCAGGTGGATAACAGTTAATTTGTCTAAAGCTTAAGAAACCATCCAGCACAAAGCTGAAGACAGACAGGAATCTTCACATGTAAAGATGAATAATTTTTGCCCACTTCCCCCAAATTCCAAACTAACAATGAGATGCCGTGGAGTTTTAAAGTACCCAAAAAGTTAGATGGTTCTGAAAAAATAGTCAGGCTGGCTTGTCATGTAAGATTTTGGTATGTACATATCATTAGGAAGACTAGATCTAATGTCACAAAAACAGACATTAAAGTGGCTACAAATAGTGGTTATAGGTGATAATCATTCTCTCTAACCCATTAAGTACCACACTTCTTTGACTGCATATGGTCAGAACATCCAGGATCATTTAAGGTCATGGTTTCAAATTGTCTGAAGTACTGGATTACAAACTTGGATCTTCCCTTCAGCAAAAGAAAATCTAAACTCAGCTGAACAAGCACAACTGATTAATGCAACTCTTATTATACCCAGTTAATAACTAAATAGGAGTCTAACAGCTTCTGGTAATGCGACTTGCCTCAAAATGCAGTAATAAATGTCATTACATAGTAATTGGTAATAACGGGGAACTACAGCTAGCTCTTTTACCAAGATAGCATATATGGAATAAAGGGCTCTGATCTTTTTAGAGCTTATGCACGTATCTGTCTGGAAGTTCAACACTAAGGAGTTCTGGTGAACACCAATGGGACTCTCCTTCTCTGGAGATATTCTCTGGAGATATTCAAGACCCATCTGGACAAGGTCCTGTGCAGCCTGCTGTAGGTGACCCTGCTTCGGCAGGGGGTTGGACTAGATGACCCACAGAAGTCCCTTCCAACCCCTACCATTCTGTGATTCTGTGACTAGACTTAGTGATGCAAAGTGGCACATAATTGAATCTCAGTAGGATCAGGGACAAAGTTCAGGACCAGAATACAGTGCTTGGAATCCATTTTTGTTTAATCATTGAGTTAAGTATATAAATAGATTATGGGATGATAATTTACCCTGAATGTGTTGGGCCAAACTCTCTTCCAGTGCAAAAAAATCAAGCAGTGCTTGTTAATGCTAAAGAGAATTTGGTCTTACTCACAGTAAAGGTCTAATCTCGAAACAGAAGAAAACTGAGCAGCAGCCACTTCTTATGTCAAATTAAATCAGCATCTGACCTCAGACATTCCCAGTGAAATTCAAATTAAAAATAAAAAATACAGGTAAGTTATTATATCACTACAACTACAAAAAAGACTGATAGTTCCTTTGAATTATATTTTGTTTTGCGAGGTAGAGGTAGCAAATACAATTATAATACCATTGTATGGCAAATATGTGTTCAAGTTTTGAAAGCAAAGACAGAAAAGTATAGTTCTTGTTTCATGTGGTCTCTCATGGATATGAACAGATAAAAACTGGGACAACCATCAGGTATAAATTTTAGACTTGTTATCATAGGATTTTAATTCAAAATACTAACCTCAACCAGGCAAAGATTTTAAGATTACTTCATCCAAATAGCATTGTAAAAAAGAAAGTAACTGAGTGTCCTGGGTTCAGCTGGGAAAGGGTTAATTTTTACAAGAAGGTGGTTGGGCTGACCCAAACTAACCAATGAAATGGCATGTTCTATACTATGTGATGTCATGCTCAGTATTTAAGTAGGGAGCTGGCTGAAGGAAGGGGATTTGCTACTCAGGAGCAAGCTGAGTATTGAGTGGTGAGAACGTTGCATGTTGTATATTATTTTTTATCAGTATTATTGTTGTTATTTTCTTCTTCCTTTGCTGTTCTGTTAAACTGTTTCTATCACAACCCATGAGTTTTGCCTTTTCCTTCTGGTTCTCCTCCCCATCACACTGGGCGGGTGAGGGGGGAAGTGAGAGAGTGACTGCGTGGTTCTTTGTTGCCAACTGAGGCTAAACCACAATGCTGAGTCTTAAAGTTATCGTGTCTTATTAGAAAGAACTGACCCTCTACCAGTCTTTAAAATAAACTGAGTTTCATGGAAAGGCATAAATATTTACATTACTAATTATTTCAAAGCCTGCTTAGTTTTTCTTTATACTACGTGCATTTGTGAACACTTAGTTCATGGACTGATTTAAGCCATGCCTGGTGTTGCTGAACTGCAGATGGAGCCTTTATTATTGCACTAAGAAAGTCTTGCTTAAACAACATATTGTTAATACCTCACTAAAAGTCGGTAATAAATGGATACTCGGCTTCTGTACCTTTATGATATTGGCATCAGCTCAAAATAGTTCTAAAAAACTGTCAGAAACTTAGAAAAATTACTGGCAGAACCATGTGTATATCATTACACATGCAGGACAGCAACTAAAGGTTATCAACAAATGTACCAACCTTCTCAAAATTTGAAATATTCTTTAATATATAGTAGTTAACTTTCCCTAAAAGACAATGTAAGCACATCCAAGAAACTGCAGTGTTAGACTGCTACACATTGCTATCTACGGTTAGCTGACTGCTTACCATAATCATTTTCTCTTCAAACCTGTTGGTTTCAATTGAGGAGGGAATTTATAAAGCCAATCAAAATATCTGCAAACAAAACTAAGGCCATGCCAATATTTAGCTAATAGTCCTCATCTGATCCAAATGCCACGACTCTGAGACAGATGGAGTGTTTATATTCTGTTCAGCCTTGTGACTATTACATTGCAAAGGCACACCTCAGAGAAATTTTTCTACAAACTTTGAACAGTTCAAAAGATGCCTAGTCACAAGAGTCGTGAGTTCAACGCTGCCTGCAAAGCTCATTTAAGAAGCCAAGTGAACACTTAGTGTAAAGCTAGGTCAGGTATGTCTGGATAACAACAAAAAGCAGAAACAGCTAGAATAATACGCTGATCGCAAACACCCATGCAGGCCAACTACAGGATTTGTGTAGTTCTGCTTTATAGATTTACCCTGGTGAAAAAAACAGTACCTGAGCCTGAATCCCATTAAAATCCATGAAGACTTACTCTTGGACATATGCAAGCTGATCATGTGTGTAAAAAAAATTGACAGATAAACCAAGAGAATTTCAAAAGACTTCTGAGGAAAAGAACAAAGGGATTGTTATACAATTTCACAAGTCATGCAGGGAAGAAATCTGCAATAAGTTTGTGACATCTTCTTATGTTTATTTAGTATTTTAAATTATCCTGTCCTTTTAAAATATCTCTTAATTTTTGATAGATCTCCACTATTTAAAATTTATATTTATTCATGAATGAAATCACTTTTTTTGCTTCCTACAGAAAGCTTCCTCTGCATTTGAAGTCTGTCCAAATAGCATTTACTTATCCAAATAGTATAAATATTTAGAATTATTTTTTAAATTTTAATGTTGAGAAATAATTTTATTGAAAGCTTATTTAAACATGAGTAGAACTAGCTGAGCTCTCAGAAATTCTAAAATAAAATTAAAATTAGGGGTTTTTTTGAGCGTTAACCTTTCTTACATTGTTCAAGCAGCTTCCAGGTCTAAATTATTCTGGTTTTACCCAGAACAGCAGTGACAAAAACATTATGGATCAATATACATATATTTATAGAAGTAAAGAAATTAGCACTAGATTTTTAAAAGGCACATAACCAGATAACAAACACAGTATAAGTTCTGTTACACAAATACACAGCCACTTAAACTATGCCTAAGTTCCACAAGGCTTTTGAACACAAAAGACTAAAGATTGGCTCTATGGTAATGAGATTTTTTTTTTAAATTACTCTATAATGATATTTTACATTATCTCATTAGCACATAAATTGCTATATTTAAATTGGGATAAAGCTGTAATAAATCATTATAAAGTTATCAGTAACCATAGTAGTAGTGATTATAGTGTTAATGTTTACTTTGTGTTAGTGGTGATGACTGTCAATATTTTCCTATATGACCTTATAGGCAACATCCAATTACGTTTGTTCCTGTAAAACAAACTGCTATGATAGCAAGTCACTTCTTAGGGATAACTGTAGTCAGCTAAAAGGTCTATATTTTAGGACAAATTACCACATTTGAAGAAAGACATAGTAACAGGAAGTGTTGAGTCACCAGCCCTGGAAGTATTTGAAAGATGTGTAGATGTGGCACTTAAAGACATGGTTTAGTGGTGGACTTGGCAGTGTTGGGTTTACAGTTGGACTAGATGATCTTAAAGGTCTCTGCCAACCTAAGTGATTCTGTGATTCTATTCTATGACTCTATGAAGGTATCAGTAAGGAAAATAAAAAAGACTCATTCTTCCTGCATAGAAGAGAATGGGCTTGAGCAACAGATAGCAGTCAAAGTGCTCTACTTGCTACAGCCAAAGAAACTCTGACAGAACTGTCATCCCTATGTTTTAGGATCACACTACCAAAACAGGACTGCAAATGAAAATCAAAAGGGTAACCAAAAATTGGGTGCAGACTTTAAAGGAAGTTTGGATGACAGCAATACCAGGATGAGAACACAGTCTTCTGAGCAGTATTTTATTCACATGCTAGGTTTTGTTGCCATTTGGTCCAGGAGTGTGAATGACAGCATGCACATAAATGGACTCCCTCAATTAACTATGAATCACTTTTGTTCTTTATATCCCACCATCAATCAACCTTCGGCACTTCTATCTTTCGTTTATCTTTCCCTAATGCACAAGCTGTAATTTTTCCAGTATTATGTTGTTTGGGAATGAAAACTGTAGATCATAATTTTACATAGTTACACTGGTTTTACAATCAATCCCTAAATTTTCCATTTTTTGTTTTACTTATACTCATAGAAGGGGAGAGTTCCTATACGATATCATAAGACTGAACAACAATAGAATTTGTTCCTGCAAAGTCTAGCAAGCTAGCAACCAAGGCCTGGATGAACAAGAGCAGTCATAAGAAAACCATACAATTGCAAAAAATAGCAACAGTATTTTAAAATACGTGCAGAAAGTTTTTGCTGTTTAAAGATGACAGAATATTTTATTAGTCTTTGACACAACCTCAACATGGCCACTGTAGCACTGTACATCTGCCCAATTTACAAATATTTGCTCAGAATCCTCTTTAACAAAAAAAAAAAAAAAAAAAAA
>Ga0065711_1044728_pt1 | contig 13917 bp, 5 predicted proteins | sample Hoacrofraction12_FD_59098 | JGI IMG/M metagenome (GOLD analysis project Ga0065711, IMG submission 59098) | Hoatzin crop microbial communities from Cojedes, Venezuela - Epithelial fraction 12 v2 (version 2) | ecosystem: Host-associated > Birds > Digestive system > Esophagus > Crop | place... | reverse complement strand
GGCAGCCTGTTCCAGGGCTCCGTCACCCTCAGAGGGAAGAAGTTCTTCCTCATGTTCAGCTGGAACTTCCTATGCTTCAGTTTGTGCCCATTGCCCCTTGTCCTGTTGCTGGGCACCACTGAAAAGAGTCTGGCACCATCCTCCTGACACCCACCCTTGAGATATTTATAAACATATACTAGGTCCCCTCTCAGCCTTCTCTTCTTCAGGCTGAACAAGCCCAGCTCCCTCAGCCTCTCCTCATAGGAGAGATGCTCCAGTCCCTTCACCATCCTTGTAGCCCTCCGCTGGACTCTCTCCAGCAGCTCCTCATCTTTCTTGCAGTGGGGAGCCCGGAACTGGACAGAGTACTCCAGGTGGGGCCTCACTAGGGCGTAGTAGAGGGGGAGAAGAACCTCCCTCGACCTGCTGGCAATGCTTTTCTTAATGCACCCTGGGATCCCATTGGCCTTCTTGGCAACCAGGGCACACTGATGGCTCATGGTCAACCTGTCGTCCACCAGGACACCCAGGTCCCTCTTCCACAGAGCTGCTCTCCAGCAGGTCCCCCCCAAGCCTGTACTGGCACATGGGACACCTTTCCTCATGCACAGGCATGAGGCTGGTGATACAGGGGCTTCTTCGCTGGAGCAAATCCCTCCCTAGCAGCGGATGGAGGCAGGAAATGGAGTTTCCCCCTGCTAATGGGTATTTGGCATGAACAGAGGTGAGGGAATAGCCCTCTGCAAGGCAGGCAGAGAGAGTGCGTCTCCTCAACCTGTCATGGGAAATTACATCTGCCAGCCTCACAGTTTATTAGGAGCTGAGTGGTTGGTCAGTGAAGAGGATTTTGTGCTGTTAGAGAAGTGATCAAAGTAAACTGGCCTGCGAGCTTTCCAGCTGCTTTCCAGGTTTTCTTAAGGTATTTATTTACCCGAGCTGGTTCCACTGATGCTGAGAGGAGGAGTGTGGAGGGGTGGGCACTGTGAGGGCAGAGGGTGCTGAGCCCCTTCCCCGTGGTTGCAGGCTGTGCTCCCCCAGCATCAGTGGTACAGATGGGAGATTGCCGAAGTTGTACAGTGCTAGCAGTGCCGAGGGCATGGAGGACTTCCAACCACATCGTAACTCAAAATGATGATCATTTACCCTTCAGAATTTTATAAGTTTCCTAAATTTCAGTGTTCATTGGTAATAGCAACTCGTGTTACAGGCAAGAAGTCAAAGCTCTGAAGATGCAGTCCTCGTACCTGTCATTTTTTGGGTTGGTTTTTTTTGTTTTTTTTTTTAATAAAAGCCTAGGACATAAATGTACCAGAATGGTTAGTCTCTTCCTATTCATACAGCTCCTTATTTCTGAAGCATTCAGGGTGCTATTTCAATCAGGGAGTAAATGGGTTTGCTTTGTGGTTTGCTTTGCCATTTTCTTTTCAGAGCTGCAAATGCTGGTTTTGTGAGTTAAGGCTGAATCTAGGCTTCTTTATCCACATAACCAACATCTACACAATAGAAAAAAAATCCAGATTCTCTTGGCGCTGATATCATTACAGGCTTCATATTGATTTAAATGAACTATTTTTCACCACTTCCCTCATGGTTATAGGTACAAACAAGCCTTTTAACCTAAAAGGGCTTGTCCTGCAATGTGTTTATTCTTCAGCAGGCTTTTCTGTAGGCTTTGCATGACAGAAGCTGTAGTCATGTTTTCTGCTAATGCCCTATCTCCCTACAACTATGCAGGTGTCCCGTGCCCTTGCTCTGACTAATTTTGGGGACTGGGAAGAGGAAAGGAAAGAGAGATTAACAGCCTGGCAAATATCAAGGACCTTTACTTGGTTTACATCTGCCAGAGTTACTGTGAACATGCTTTGTGATATTGAGAGGTGTATACACCTTCTATTTATCAATAATCTTTCCTTATCAGAGAAATATCTAATCATAATCAATAATTAAGTAACACCATTTGCATGCACAAATCACCATCGTTTGACTTGGGTGGTATTTAATACTGAATCTGTCTAGGAAAAGCAATTGTATCTCTGCGAGGATCAATCCTAAAGAATAAAAAAGTTGAAAAGATTTTTAAAATAATTTGAGCAAAGAAAATATTCTCTTTTTTTCTGAGTCTGTGGAAATAAAGTTTCTGCTTTCCAAAGGAAAATGCAGTAATTAGCAAATTTGCAAATGGAAATTAGCCTGTGTTGGTCTTCGTCTTTATTTATGTCATTAAATGGAGTCTTTAATTAGCATATATATTATTCATGTTTCAATATAATTCATTTTATAAGTCCAAGTTCAAATATAAAAATCAAAATGGACTTGATGCACCCTATTGTTCACATGCAAAGCAGCTAACATAGATGTAAAGATATGAGGTGAATTGAAACATTCATATTTCATAAGGATGCAGTCTACATTTTCTGAAATTATGGCTTGAACTCTTATTTTTAACTTTTTCTAATTTGCATACATATTAGTCCCTGTTTAAATGATGTGTTAATTCTATTCATTAGACTTTGGTGAATGCTTCTAACTCTCCTGATAATCAAGCATAAGTCCCTGGAAAGCAAATTATGGACTTTCATGTTGCAAACCCCATTGTAAACGTGACATTTATCACTGCAGAGCCAACTCATGTGGAGCACTTGGCTGCAGTCAGGAGGGCAGAACTCTTTTTCTTATGCTTACGGTAATGATTGTCATTTGTGAATAAGGACATGGCACCAGGTCCCCGATGTCTCTTCAGAAATGATTGGGCACTTCACAATCGCACCACCCTCTTGATGGTAAAAATGCCAGTTCAGCTCTTTAGGGGAGAAAGCATACCTTGACTCCGGTCCTCAGACAAGCATCTTCAAGAATGGGTGGTCAAGAATCTTCTGTTCCACATAACATGGTGGTGGAGATGAGAATTTGGGGACCTACAAGGGCTCTGCAGCTCTCTCAAGAGTATTTGGCTGTCAAAGCAGGAGCCTGCAGGCTGGGCTTTGCGGCTGTCCGACACGCATTTGTGCTTCAAAATCTCCAAAACAGTGGTTCTGAAAGCAAAAGCATGAAGGTGGCAATGGCGCAATAGGAGTCCTTCCTCTGGATCCCTGAGCCAGATGCTGTAGCGAATGTGGGAATGATCTGTGGGAAGAAACGGGGCAGCAAAATAGTGCTGGAGCTAGGTGTCTGCCGTTGCGTATTGATTTGCCGGGCTGTGACAATTCATCTTTCTAATTCTAGGTATAAAAGCATTGTTATCCCAGTGGTAAACCCAAGGTGATAATTTCACAAGGTTTTATGTTGATGGGGTGAGCCCTGAGTGGTGCCACACAGGGAGTTGCCATGTGTGCTCTGATTAATAAAAAAATTGATGGGAAAAAAGAAAGATTCTTATGCCATCACTGCGAGGAAATGCTTGACATCTTTAAAGGCCCATAAGTTTAGTTTCCATCTGTTTTTTGCAGAGTCTGGGCCTTTTCAAAAGCAGTGCTGATGTGCTGTGGGGAATTAATTTAGCTCTTTGTGGCAGCAGAAGGTTAGAGTTCAACATCACTGTTTTTGTTATCCATAGAGCTACATGGAACAAGTTCCCTGTTGTACAGTGTAAAGGAATAGGTAGAGACTACTAGAAGAGACCTGTTGTCCCTGCAGCATAGTTTTATCCGAGGTGCACGGAATAAGAGAGCAGAAGAGACGAAATCGCAGTATTTGATATACATTCTCAACAGCTGCCTCATCTCACCATGTCTGAATGTGTAATCTCACTCTCAGGAGCATTCTGCATGAGAAGCAGCTGGGCGCTTCTGAACGTACAAGAAATGCTCCCATTTCACCAGCATTTGTGATAATCCAAGCTGTAGCTAAGCCTGGGGGGAAATGAAAAGTCTGTGTTTTATTGCCACTCTGAGGTTTCAGTGGGTTGTAGTGTTGTCTGTAGGATTTGAGCTCTCACTTGGATGTCTTCTCTTTCCTTAGCAATGTTTCCTTGTGCTGAAAGTATGCAAGAGAATCCCTGGGCTTTATATGAGCTTTTTCGAAACACTTAAACCATCTGCAGCCCTCTCCTTCACTCCTTGGATGGTGAGTGACTTCCACACTGTCGAGCCAGGACAGGCTGTGCTGATCCCCTGTGTGCTGGGTGCAGAAAAGGATGCTGAAGAAAAGGGGGGTTAAGCCAACCCTAGCCCAGGGTTTAAGGTTATCCACAGGTCTCCAGGTGTTTTTTGGAGCCCGGAAAGTGGACAGCTCAGCTCACAGGGGAATAAGGCAGTGGAGGAGTGATCCCCTTCCATGCCTTCTTCCAGCATCTTTTTTCGTTGGTGCGTCAGAGAGCAACTCCCCACTCCAGAGAGGGAGCAAGAGATGCGTTGGCAACCTCACTCTTCATTTTTTTCTAGTGACTGGATTAACTTTAACATGGTGATTGTTCTCCGCCAACCTTACTGCATTTACTCAGCTTTCTGCAAAGATGGAGTTAAATTCCTGACAGGGTTGGATGTTTTGTGTTACAGCTCATGTTCTGTTTTGACCTTCTTGGCTTCACATATTTTCCCCTTTTAAAGTTACTAGCTGTATCTGAGATCTTAACGTCATCAGGCCGCTTTGTGGAAATAAATATTGATGAGATGGCTGCTGATAGCATCATATGGGTAGAAACAAATGCTTTTATAATAAATGGACTTTAATATTAATTGAGTGGTTTGGAGTTAAAGCAGGAGATAAAGTGACAAGCTCATGGCACAGCAAACTGCCCTTTGCAGGAATCCAATTAGAAGAGTGAGCAGCAAATTGTAAGCAAACTTGCTATAATCACACAGGGGCAGTACAAGAGTGGAGCATAATTTGGAGCCTGGGACCTGTCCCCTTGAATGTCTCATAATTTCCATGAATCAACATTTCGTTACTATGTGCTGCCAAGTTTGCATTCTTCAGCTCTTTCTTGGCAGTGCTGCATCCCATTGCTCTACTCAGACCGGAGGGAGACAGTATGTTTTGCAATAACAGGGCACATAATGAAATGCACTGTGTTCTGCTACACGTCTGTCGGAGCAGAGCGACTCATTTGTTAGCCTGCTGAAATCACTTTGCATTGAAAACCTTGTGCTGATGTTACAGGGTTTTGCCTGATCACTTGAAGCTGTTACCTTTGCCATTTCCTCAGTGAGAATGATGAAGAGTTGTTCCCCTTCCGAAGTGCAGTGTTTGTTCATGACTTGGAAAAGTAGATGATTTGCTGAGATGTGGATAAATGGTTAAATGCTGCCTGGAGTAACCACGTGCAATTGTCACAGATACATCTCATCTCTGAAAGAGTGATGTAAAGTGTTCATTGGGTTTGAATTGTTCAAAAATATTTTCCCTAAATATTATATATCATTTTCATCTAGCAGATGGTGTTGCAGAAGCTGCTATTGTGAGAGTTTGTGGCATTTCAGACAACCTGGGTATTGTGTGAAATGGGCTTAGCGAGCCTCTAAAAGGAGGGTGCAGGATGTGAAGTGAGGGTGCAGGAGCGATAAAGACCTAAGCACAGCATCTGGGATGTTGGGGCAGTGCTTCCAGGCTAATGGAGAAGCATGTGAAAAAAAAAAAAAAGCAGCAACGAGCAAGTCAATTTATCCATTCTGTCGAAATGGCTACGATCAGCCAGGAGGCAAATGAATAAACGGATCAACAAGTATTTCACACTTGTGTGTTCTCGACAGGAAATCACAGATCTGAAACCAAATGTCTGGGACAAAACTACCAGAAATAGTGGCAAAATACTCTGCTGTTTAGTCTGCATTTTAAACATTTTTAGCTCACAAAACTCCTTGAATTAAAATACTGGAATAAAACAGGAACTTGTTACTACAGTTCCCAGTTACAAGCAGAGAAGGAAATGGTTGGAGTGGGTCTAGCGGCAGGACCTCGGTCCCCACTGGAATCTCCGTTTGCCTGCAGACCTGAACGCGTCTTGGTGGCCATGGTGACTGCTGCTGTCTTTGCTGCTCCCTCGTTTACTGTCTAATTGCCACACTAATGGTAGCAAAAGCACCACCAAAGATTGCATCAGAAGATGGAAATGAAATGCATAAATACAGTAGGAGGAAAATGAATCTGAATTGCTAGGGGTGTCAGGACTGAACAGTTCACCTAGGCGCAGACATCTCCGACGTTCCTCAAGGACAGCGTGTCTGCCTGTGCAGCCGTGTCACTTCATGAGCTTCAAGAAAAGGAAATACTGAGCCAAGAGCTTGTGTTTAATTTACATGTCTGCTTCTGAGCAAGTGCCTGATGGATGCAGGCACGTTTCTTCATGCATTAAGAAGGGTTCATATGTTTTTGCTAAGATGCAAACTGAAATTCTTGTGGGCTTTTTTTCTCCTTTTCCCCAGTGCCACATTTATCAACACTGAAAGGTCATAAAGAGCTTAATGAAAGGTAGATTAAAGCTTTGGAAACAGTTCAAATAGAGAGAACAGTCTATAAATAGAAAATATATTAAACTGTATCTTGATGTTAAGGGATCTAACAATTAACATAGGTTGACTGAATTTCTCCTGGTTTGCTTATCTGCAATGAACTTTTATCTTGAATCAGAATGTTCTCCTCCTGAGATTAGTTTTGTTGCTAGATGTTTCTATACACTGATTAAGACAATGGGAAAGCAATAGTTTATTTGCCCGAGTGTATACTTACTGAAAAAGAGTTTGTCATGAGGGTGAAAGCAGTTTCTAATTTTCAGGATAATTTTGACTGATTTCTTAAAGGCAAAGTCTCTTCTACATCTGTTACTCCATGATTTTTCAGTTCTGCAATCTTCTACATAATTGGGGGCCTGCTAATAGACTTCATGGTAACTTTTCTGATATGCCTCATACTTTGAGTCTTTTTTGTGTAATAAATGTGTATTTCCTTGACACTAACTTTCAAGGAGCTTTGAATGGGTTATAGGCCTGAAACTTCAAAGATGTCCTTTTTTAATAAATATTTTGAAAAGGGAACTCTTCCTCACTTCATTTCAAAGACTTTCAGGATCATCCTTCCAGTCCCCTCTGCCTCAAGGTGTGGTGGATTTACCTCTGTTACTTGCTTATAATATTTCTAGAATTTTTCTTATGGTTTATTTGGTCTGTGGAGATGGTAGTTTAAAATATACATTGGTTTTATTTTCTGTGCTGCTTTATTATGCCAAAGTATGCTTAATACTGCGTACTGCTTTTTGGTATTAGATTTTTCTTACAGTATTAATTAACTTGGGATTGGTTTGATATTATTGCTATTGTTGATGCTATTTATTTTTTAGTAACATTCTCACAGAAAACACTTCACTGTTGAATGCAAATGCTACTGGAAGGATCCTACTGATGCGGGGACTTGTTACTCCGATGTATTAATTGATGTGGGTCTGTTGTATTTAGCGAAGAGAGCCCAGTGGGTATGTTCACACCACACTGATTGTCCGATTTAACCGGAACACCACTTCAGCAGATACAACTTGCTTCTCTGCGGTATAGCTCTATTAATGCAGAGCTATGCCCAAGGTACTTAGCCCAGCAGATAAGGAGAATTGGAGCAGGCAGAGCTCGAGCTGAGATGCCTGCATCTCACCCAGCATCTGAGATGGGTCACTGGGGTCTGACTGGGGCATTTTTGCAGAGCTAGTTAGAGGTCTGTTCAGCATCCCACAGCAGAATACACAGTGCGGTATTGCTCAGTGGTTTGGTTCAGTGGATGGTAGTTTATTGTCTCTGATATTTGTGTTTCCTTGTCACATTTGTTAACCTTTGAATGTAAGAAACTCATTAAAGCAATTCCTCAGACACACGTACTCCAGGCTTCCCCAGAGCTCTTGAGACACTACCACATTAGTATCAGCGACAGCAAGAAGTGAATCTCCAAATGGGTTGATTGATAGCGAGATTAATGATCCTCAGGACTTCTGTCCAGGTTTATTATTTGGCGGCTTACAAGTCTTTGCTTTCAGGGAGTTGGGTGGTGAAGGAGGACCAGCTGGCTGCCACCCGGTCTGTCTGTATTAGCGTGATGAGGCGACGTACGTAGCCCTGTCAAAGCACTAGCATTAAGTAGTGTATTTTCAGTGTTCTCATTATCTGCCAGGTACTAAATAATTTGCTTCTCTGCTCTTGGTGCCAGCTGCTCTTTTATTTTCCTTTGTGCTGTGCTTTCAAAGGTATCTCTTTGTGCCATTTCTAATTGTGTTCTGAACAGACTTAACAGAGAGACCATAAAAATTTTTAAGTAGCTATTTCTTTTGACACGGCTAATGAAAAAAGCCCACCCTCCAAATACATGGTGATGCAGAGAGAAAGGAAATAATGACAGTTAAGATTTTATCCTGGCCCCAAATAAGCTAAACATGAACTACGTCCAGCAGAGTTAGGAAATCTTCCTAGTTCTCCCATGCAGCTTTAGTCCGGGTGCACATGGACATGTCTGATGAGAAAGAGGGAGCTTCCCATTGAGTATTTCATTATATTTAACAAACTGGCATTTCTGCCTGAAGATGGGCAGGGCCATCAAACCAGAGGAAAAAAATGTGCCTAATTTTTTAGCACATTTTTGTGTTATGCTTAGGTTCCAGGCTGTGGCTTGGGGTACCTAAAATAATTGTCAATTGAATGTCCTGATGTCCCATTCAGAGGGAAGGAAGAGTGTTTTTGCAAAGGGAAGAGCAGGGCTCTTCTATTTGGAGAGTAATTAGGTGTGAGTAATTAGGGACATTTAGGTGAATGTTCCAAAGTGAGACCCAGTTTCTTCTGTCCTCTCTTAGGTAGGATCATCTCTGTATTCTTTTTCTTATAACACAGTTTCAATCCAGATGAATTGCACTTTGTGTTTAAAAATACCTGTATTTTAGCCTCCCAGTGTGCCACCCTGTTTTTATTCTTTCCTTTCATAAGATGCATCCCAAAGGTAATTTGTGTCCTAAAATGATAATATCAAGTATGCCCAATTTTGAGTTCTTAGAGCTGCTACTAAAAGCTTCTCTCTAGTAAGAGGCAATCTTCATTGATTGCTGCAGTTCTTGTGATTACAGAACAACTCTTCACTTGGTTAAATTTAGCTTCTTTCTGTGAGAAAGTTTTAGGCTCCTTTTTAATATTACATGACGTTTGGGGCATTGGAAGTACACATTTTATAGGAACTGCCTAAGGTATTATTTGATTGGAAAAGGCATGTCTTTGTTTTCCTCTGTGATTTTCTAGTCTTTGTTATGAATGTTGCATTAAACAAATAGTTAGGTCAGGAAGAGGAAAATGAATATGTTGGGCTTCCCTTTAGTTTTTAAAACCATGCCTAATTTTTAAACCATTTTAAGATACCACCTATAGGTTTCTCTACCCCATTTTTGCCTTTAAATTAAAGACATTAAAGTTTTGAGTGGTAGTACGTATAACCAGGGAGCTTCTTCACTTGCAGTACAAAATACTGATGAGTAAACCCATTCAGTCATCTGTAAAATTGCTGAGTGTATCCAACACAGCTGTTGTGAGTATTGATTAAAGCAGGAGGGGAAGGTCTGATGCTCCTAGCCCTGTCAGAGGTCACCGGGAGAGTAATTAGCTACCAAGTGTTACAGGGCCAAGTGTCATCACAAATAAGGTTTCACCATCACCTTCACAGTTCTCCAGGGGCACCAGGAAGATGGGACAAGGAAGCATGGAAAATATTTGTGCTGAGTTAAACTAAGATTTATCCACTTACAATTTGCAGTTAAAGAGCTTTGTAAGTGCATTTCTGCATTGGCCACCTGGGCACTTTCTGGTCGCACAGCTGATGGAGGGGGGAGGACTGGAAAGCAGCTCATCTCAGGGCGTGTTGTCATTTCTTAACTGTTTAATTGTTTGAATACCCTTTGAAAAATTATTATTTCCTGCATAATGTCTGAGCTCAGTACCGTATGTGATGTAAATGGGTGGCTAGTCTCTGGTGCAGGATAGGATCTCAGAGGATCAAGAGAAGAGGATTTTTAATTTTGTGGAGAGCTGTGTAGTCAGCTGGCAAATTTAGGCCATAAATATTAAATTAGCTGTCTTTCTGTGTCAAAAATCCCTAGTCTTGTTTGCAGATTAGTTTTACAGATGGACAATTTCACTAGTGGTGTGGTGTTCATCACAAATACCGTCTTAAAGTTTTGTCCACTTTCTTTTTTTTTTTCCCCATCTGCCTTTTCCCAGCCTTTTTACTGTCTTTTTTTCTCTATGAGACTGCAGAATGCATGGTTGTATGTTTGTGTGGTTGGGCTGGTGACTTGGGATTTGGATCCTTTTAGCTTTTGTGGGACTGTGTGGGTGCACAACAACTCACTAGTGTGAGAAAGCATTTCTCCTTGCCAGAGGAAGTCCCATGAAAGGGACAGTCTACTTCTCACTGTTCTTTCTAGGAAAGGATGCCAAGGACTTGGCATGCTGTGAACTTCTCAAACCCATCCATGTAGTGTCTAGATCTCTCCAGTTATCATTATCTGTGTGATGCTTAACACTGCTCAAGAAGATTGCAGGCAGAAATTGCTTTGTGGGGAGAAGGTGTATCGTCGTTGGGAGGGATATGCAGGAGAATCAGCATTACTGTAGGGAAATTTCCCTCCTTTTTCAACTTTCCTTTATTCTCTTGGTTTTTATGCATTCCTGCTTTGTATATCGTCCTCTAGCTCAAGTTCAGTGAGTCTCCACTGCCTTACCGCTCCGGTGTAGCATATGTTCTTTTGTAACTCAGCTTTTGAATTCTGATCATTAAGCATTAAGACCTGGGAAGGAAAATAATCATAAAAAACTGGGGCAATATAAGGCATTTTCTGGCCGACAAAGAGTAAATGCAGATGCCCCTCTGATACAGTGAACGTAATATCACTGCTCCATGCTGGTCACTTATTCATATTCATAAGATCAGCTTTTTTTCATGTGGTTTTCTCTTCTCTTTTTCTTCTTAATGCTTGAGTCAGTTTTATTACTCATAAAAATCAGTGACTGATGACCCCCGGCTACAGCAGTGCAGACTGCAGACAGCTGTTGTCCAGGCTCCCATCCGCTGCTCTGCTGGTGACATGGTCGTGATTTGCAGCACTTCTGTTGTTCCCTAGTCTGCGGCTCTTTGCTGAGGAGTCATTGCCAATTCTGACAGTGACAAATGCTTGCCAAGGAATAGTGAAGCTAGTTTAAAGTGCAGAGCCATGTGTTACTAGTACACTTGACTGCATACATACTCTGGTTTTGGTGCCAGCAGAAACCAATCTTAATTGTGTCTCCTGGAAAACATGCAAAACAGTTCAACGAGTATCTGAAGCATCTTTTCTTCTATTGAAAGTGAGAATGAATGTGCAGAGGTAGTGAAAAGGATCGTTTCCTGCCTTTGGATCCTTGTTTGGGAGTTATTTGCAGACCCCCCCGTGATGGAGGAGCACGGTGAATGAATGCCTGTATCCAGGTTGCATTTGATAATGGCTAAGCCATGTCCTGTGCAGCCTGGTTTAGAGGTCCGCTACAGATCCTGGCTGGACTCCTGTTCTATCTTGTTTGTTCTGCCCACCAGCTAAGGACTGTGTGTGAAAGTAGGGTGGCCGCAGGGACTCTTGGCCTCTTTGTTAATAAATGTACATACTTCTGTCTGCAGGAGGCTGTTTCTGGAGGAAGGGGACCCAGAGGACAGGGTTTGCCCAGCTCTGACAGTAGTGAATAGTCCTCCAGGACCCTTTCAAGCCATCTGCCCCTGAATTGGTCATGCTTTAGGAGGTAATGACCCAAGAATAGAGTAGTTGCAAGAAAGTGGGAGCCTAGAGCTCCTAGATGCTATTACAGAAATAAAGTAGTATAACTCTGGCTAGCCTTGAAGAGAGAATACACGCTGCTTCAGCCAGCAGAAATGCCTGGAAGGAGGAGTAGATCCCTAGTGGACACAGGAGTAATGAAAGTGCCAGTCACTTCAGTGTGTGGGGCAGGGCACGGCTCTCAGGTGTCCCCAGAAAGGGAAGCATTCTCCTTCGATTTTTCCTGCGTTCAGCTGCTGTCCTGGTGGTTTTAGCCAGCCGCTGTGGAAGCAATCTCTTGCCCCTCTGCAATAATCCCTTGCTCCTTCTCTCCCTGCCTCAGCTGCTCCGGAGCAGTGCAGATCCCTCGCCTGTCATCACGGATCAGGGGATGCTGCCCGCGCTAGACGGAGTACAGAGGAGTAAAGGCCAAGCGCTGCCCTCGGAGCTATTCCCAGCACTCCCATCAACTGCAGTGCGCCCAGTGTGTTTGTATTGCAGGCAGTATTAACTAAACACTAAGACGCTGTCTTCGACATGAAAATAAAATGCATCCATGCTTCAGGCCATTATGTGATCTGGTTCTCCCTCTTGCTTTTAGATGAGTATAAAGGAGAAGCTGCTTGAGGTTTATTAACTAATAACCAAGGAAACCTGTTTTGAGTGTCAAAATCTCATGAGGCATCTCTGCTTGTGTAGAAGCTAATCTAGTATTTTGCTCGGTGGAGATGGAACAAGCATTTAACCCAGCTAATCAGGACCATCTCTTGGCGTATTTTTATGCTTTCAGCTTGATAATAAGGTACTGCTGCTCTGAACTTTGCATCCTGTTATTTTGCTTTAATAACTCACTGCTAGTATCTCTGCAAAAAGATTCTGGGCAGGAGGATGCTCTCCCTCACTTCGTCTTTGCATTCCAGACCCTGCCTCTGCTCCTTCTCCGGGGAGATGCTAATCTCGCAGTGTTTTACTTTCTGCATTTTGGTCCATATGTGGCAACTGTGTGTCTGATCACCACAATCTCGCCCAGTTATTGTACCCCAGGGAAAGGGAGACAAAAAAACATATGGGGCTAGAGAAAACGGTGTGCTTCATTGCACACAGGCGTATTTCAGAGACAACAGACTCTTTGGTATTTTGCAGAAGAGAGCCAGGCTCTCCGAAATCTTCTGGAAGTGAAATCAAGGCTGTGATTTGCTTTTCATCAACCAATGCTGCAGAAATGCAAGAATTATTCTAAAATTAGTGTTTCAATGGTTAAGATTTTAATAGTCATTTATGCCATTGACAAATCCCAATTGCTCATTCACTAAGGAGTGCTTCTATCATGGAAAAAAAACTGGTTTTTTTCTGCTGATGGTGTTAGTTTCCTGAGCAAATGGGCACACAGGTACGAACACCTGCACATGTATGCACACAGGGGTTAAAAGTTACAGGCTGAAGTGCTCATGTGAGAACAGCTGTAGACTTGCACTTTGTCTAGCCCTGCATCCACTCCCACCTCTCTCCATGGCTGCTTCTCCAGTCACTCGAAACAAGCAATTTTCTGCTCTCATCCTTTTCCTTTATCCAGCCCTCCCCATATACGCACACAGATTTACTGCAGCCTCTTGTAGCCTTAGCAACTGCTGCCTCTTAAGGTTTGTGTACTGAGGGAAAGGCAGTGGGTAAGGGAAATGCCAGGGGACAGAAAGGACCATCCTGAACTGGGGGAGAAGGCAGATGCTAAATTGTCTGAAGTGCCTTTCAGTAGCCTTGATCCCAGTTATTGGTATTTATTACTACAAACTAGGCACCAGTTTTAAAACGCTTTTCCTGCACCCAGGTGTTTCCTCACTCACTCAGTCCCAGGCTGAAAAATGGACATGGTCCAGCACGGGGGCCTGGAGGCATCTGCCTGGCGCCCCGAGAGGCACGCTGCCTCCTGGAGCAGTTGTTGCTATATTACTACGACGTTAGCATTTCTGCCCTGTATCACTATGACCTAAGCATTGCTATGACCTAAATATTTATGCCCAATATCATAGCGGCCCAGAGGAGAGGTGCAAGAGTAGGCAACAGACCTGGTCAGCAGAATCACAGAATTACAGAATCACGGAATGGTAGGGGTTGGCAGGGACCTCTGTGGGTCATCTAGTCCAACCCCCCTGCCGAAGCAGGGTCACCTACAGCAGGCTGCATAGGACCTTGTCCAGGCGGGTCTT
>Ga0065711_1044735_pt1 | contig 13918 bp, 9 predicted proteins | sample Hoacrofraction12_FD_59098 | JGI IMG/M metagenome (GOLD analysis project Ga0065711, IMG submission 59098) | Hoatzin crop microbial communities from Cojedes, Venezuela - Epithelial fraction 12 v2 (version 2) | ecosystem: Host-associated > Birds > Digestive system > Esophagus > Crop | place... | reverse complement strand
GGGGGGGCTATAGGGGTGGCTTCTGTGAGAAGCTTCCCCCATGTCTGATAAAGCCAGTGCCAGACGGCTCTAAGACGGACCCGCTGCTGGCCAAGGCCAAGGCCGTCAATGATGGTGGTAGTGCCTCTGGGATAATGTAGTTAAGAAGGGGAAGAAAAAAACTGCGGTGAGATGGCAATCCAGAGAGAGGAGTGAGATGATGTGAAAGAAACAACTCTGCAGACACCAAGGTCAGTGAAGAAGGACGGGGAGGAGGTGCTCGAGATGCCAGAGCAGAGAGTATTCCCTTGCAGCTTGTGCTGGAGACCATGGTGAGGCAGGCTGTTCCCCTGCAGCCCATGGAGGTCCACAGTGGAGCAGATCTCCAGAGAGAAACAGGAGTGAAGCTGAGCCCAGGAAGAAGGGAGGGGTGGGGGGAAGGTGCTTTGAGATCTGGTTTTAGTTCTTATTATCCAACTCTGATTTGATTGGTGATAAATTAAACTCCGTTTTCTCCCCAAGTTCAGTCTCTTTTGTCCCTGACGGTAATTGGGGAGTGATCTCTCCCTGTCCTTGTCTCAACCCTTGAGCCTTTCATCATATCTCCTCTCCCCTGTCCAGCTGAGTAGGGGGAGTGATAGAGCAGTTTTGGTGGGCACCTGGCATTTATCCAGGCCAACCAAAACAACTGTAAGTGGTAAAGACTGTAAAACCTGTGGTGCTACGGTTACTATTCAGACAACTATTGGTCTTCTCTAGACTTACATAAAGAAACAGTTTTTTCTTCAGGAGGTCGTATTTGCAGTAACTTCTCCTTTCTCTCATTCTTACCTTTTAACATATACGTTCCATTATTTCTTTATTGTGGTTGGTTATATGTAGTTTACCTGGAGGGATCCATGTGCAGGATCTAATCTTTATAATGTGCAATAAACATCAAAGTCCAGTGGAAAGGGTACAGGGCAAAGAGCAGCAAAGAAACCAGCAAGGCTGTGAAAAGGAATTTCCCTTTTAAAAACTGCAATTATGGATAACTTGTATTTTTATCTTCAGACTACGGTGGTCAGTTGCTCTACCTCTAGTAAGTCTCACAAAATGTTAGTCTTTTTTGCTTTTAGCGCAATGTATGAATTGTTATTCTGTGCTTCGAACAATTAATAAAGTAAATGCTGATCATTTTTTTGCAAATGTAGTATACAAATAATGCCAGGATTGGTAAATTAGTTGGAGTAATTATTTTTACAAAACAGCTGAGGTGAGAAATAACCTCAGAAAGTATTTTTTTAATTCTTTATGGCATTTCACTGAAATTTTGCCTGCAATGTAATTGCAGATACAGTCAACAGTATTTTTTACCAGATTCCTTGATCTGCAGGACTATTGTCTAGAGAGAAACCATAAACTTGAAATCTACTACTAATTTTAAAGCAGTGTTGTCTTGCATTATACTTGTCACTGAACATCTGTGTAAAAGTTTAACAAATACCGTATTGAGTATTTTTAGTTTCTGCCAATATATAAAGTCACTGAAGCAAGAGAGATGCGCAGGTCTGTTTAATGTAATTCGTCTTACGGTCCTATGCTAAAAGACGGCAATTTCAGTGAGAATCTTTTAGTTGATCTGAGTTTAAGCAAAGCTCTAACTGGTTACTCAAGGAACACAGATTTGGTGTTTAAAGTCTTAAAATAATGAATCCTGCTCTTGAATTTTACTGTCAGTAGTACTACAGGTGTTTGAAGTTTACATAAAACTTCTAGGCTGACAGTAGCTTCTAGTAAGCTTAGTAAGTTCTATAGTTTGGTTAAGAGGGTGTTTGTAAGGTTAGAATAATTTATGAATTGAATTAGTCACTGCAACACTTCTGTAGTTATTTCTGGTTTGATAAGCATAAAATGGGTTGAAACTGAAGTTGATTGTGCTTCATATTGCTAAAGGGAAGAAGGAGAGAGAAAATCAATTATAGTTAGAGATACTAGATTCTCTTGAGTTGAAATGAGTTACATGAGCTAATAAAAAACTTCAAAGGAATGATTCATTTTCAAGAAGTAGATGTGTACTGAATATCATGATGTGTAGGAGCCTAAAATGTCATTTGTTTACACAAGGAACCAGAGCAGGGACAACGTGTAGTCTTAGTCCCCCAACTGTCCATATTGGAGACGTAAATGTCTGTACTAACATAGCCTTTTTATGGCCTGTTTGCCTGGGAGTTGTTCTAAAGGGAGGTAAGGGGACACAGCAACACAGTATATCACTCACTATGATGTGATATGGATCCCAATATCATGGTGTCAAACTGATACCCTTCTACATGTGTCAGTGGTCGCAGTTCTGATGTTTAATGGCTGTGAAGACACAGAGGGCCCTTTAGAGAAACTGTAGGAAGAAGGTTCCTCCCAACCCGACACCATTTATGAGAAAGGTGGTGATTCATGTAACAAACTTTGTTCCCCAATCTTATTTCTCTGCCCGCCTCCAGGTGTGCTAAGGATATCAGTTGTTGGGCAAATGGTAAAGAGCTGTGGTTGAGTCAGGTGATACATTTTAGATAACATTTTAAGCTATGAAGTTTAAGAAAGTATCTTTTCATAAGTTCAGCATAGTTGTTTTGTGGGATGCATTGTCACAGAAGATTGTGGAGACTACAATGTAAATATAAAAAAATAGATAAATTGACAGATGGTAGATCAATACCACTTCACTAAATATGTTGTTTCTGGTACATTCTCTATCTCAGCCCCAAATTTGGAAATTACAGGCAATTGAGAGAGTCTTTACTTACTGTCTGTGTGCTGTTGGCTATTTTGAGTCAGGATGCGATGCTAGCTGCTCCTCAGGTCTGGTTCAACACGAATAATTCATGTACCATGGTATCTCTCATCATTTCAAGAGGTACAATATGAACCTGTATATTTGAGGACTGCATGCTGTATAATTCTGATCCTTTCTTGAAATTTTAGTGGCTGAAAATGGCCAAGGATTTTCGATAAATATTCATTATTTTTACAGAGTGGAAGAGCTGGGATAGGAAAAAGGTATAATAGGAGTTTGTTTGCATAGGTGAGCAGGGCAAGGTAGGGACTTCAGCTTTCCTCATCTTCTGCCTTCCTAGTGATTGTCTTCAGCATCACATATCCTGCTTTGCTGTATGTTTCATGTCTTTTTGAATAAGGCCAGACATTCCACAGTGTATTCTGGTTTTTTTTCCAAGTAAAAGCGTATTTCATTGGGAAAACATCAGATGAGCTGTACTACTGAACTACCTCAGTCAGACAGTGTGTCCAGCAGTATGTAAAAAGGTCACATGTTCCTTCCATGTAGAAGGTAAACATTTGCTTTCCTGTGTTGAATCGGGGCTTAAATGAACAAGCACTGCTGTGGTAGGTTACTGAGTTAGAACAATAGGTTACTAGAACTAGGGTGAAAAAGGTACAACTGATTACCGATTTTTCCTATGTAAGAATTGTGGGGCTTCAGCTGAAACTGTCTGTAGACAAGTTCAAAACAAGTAAAAGGACATGTATTTTCATGTGCTACACAGTTAATGTATGGATTTATTTGCTAATGGTGTTGTGGATGACAAAAATTTGCATGTGCTGAAAATGTGCTGGACAGGTTAATGGAAAAAAAACCACATCAAGGGCTGCAAGATATAGATACTACCTCTGCTTCAGAAAGTCCCTGGCCATGAATCAGCTGGGGCTGAGGCATTGTAACTAGCATGTAGATTACTACATGCTAGTAATGTGTAGTTATGTACTTATCTTGTTCTTGTACTCATCTGTAGGAATGGGATATCTCTAGGATGCTGGATAAATGGATGTCCGAACTACTTTGTACTTCTTAAGGACACTTAGGTTCGTTTAGGCATATTGCTGGGAAAACCTTCGGTGGCAATATATAAGTAAATCCAGCAGTGGATATAATTTCTTTTGTACCTGGGTCTGTTTTAGTGAGGCTGCTGACTCTCCAGTGTTAGTAATCTGCAATAACCCCCTGTATATACTTATTTTGAGCTTCAGTGTAAACTAAAGAACATGAATGTTGGAGTTCAGAAGCTGGTTGGGGAGATCTGTTCCACGTGATTGACTGGTCTGTGTGCTAAACTGCTGCCAGTTCCTGAGCAATCTCATTCTCTTTTTGGAGTGTGCAGGGAAAGGAAGCACAAAAGAAAGAGTCGGTTACAGCTGTCAAGCTTGTACTTTGGTAAGAAATCACAGGATTTCTTCACTTGGAGATTCAGAAGGCAGCAGCAGAACTACGTGAGCTCTGTTGAGCCTTGCTGCTCAGTTGTACACAAGTATGAAATCACTGTCTGTGTGGTCAGAGAATAGGATTGATGCAGAATTATCAGGACAATTTAGGGAGGTTGCAGCAGAGTGAGAGGTAGTATGATTACTTGATTTCAGGTATCATTTATGCTAGTGTTTGACCTGCTTGAGTGAATTCCTTGGCTTTGGAGGTCTTTTTGTCTACTGAGGAGAGATTTGTTCATCAGAGTAGTAGACGGGGCTTATTCAGAGAAATTTGTGAATTCAATTCGTATTGAGAGGCAAGGATGTGAAGGCAAAAAATTATATCCAAACACAGCAGAGCTTACAGGTTTTCTTTATAGAATGGTTTGTGTTGGAAGGGACCTATAGAGGTCATCTAGTCCAACCACCCCTGCAATGAGCAGGGACATCTTTTACTAGATCAGGTTGCTCAGACCCGCATCCAACCTGACTTTGAATGTTCCTGGGGATGGGGCATTTACCACCTCTCCAGGCAACCCGTTTCACCACGCTCATTGTAAAAAAAATTTCTTCCTTGTATCTAGTCTCAATCGACCCTCTTTTAGTTTTAAGACCATTACCCCTTGTGCTATTGCAACAGGCCTTGCTAAAAAGTTTGTCCCCCATCTTTCTTATAAGCCCCCTTCAAGTATTGAAAGGCTGCAAATTTAGCATGGTGGTTAGCAATAGAGATTAATTTATGTGTTTATATATATAATATAGAACATTAATTGTATAAAGTATAATAAATGAAATATATTTATTGCAAGAGAAATTCCTAGGTATCCCCAACTCTTAGTGCTTTTTATATTTGACACAGTGTGGTGTATATAACAACACTATGTAAGAAGAAACAAAAGGAACCAAGACAAAACTATGAATGGAATCCTTCAAAATGTGGTTTTCTGTCTTTCTTTCTAAGCTGGAATTTGTTGAGAGGAAGGTGTTAGAAATCCCTGTAGAAAAACTATTTCTGTTGTCATGTGCTGCACAACACCACACCACCTTTTCCAAAAATTCATATTATGTTTTTCTGATACATTCATTACTTTCTGAAACTGGAATTTAATGCTGCTTACAGAAAATAGGTTTTTATTTGCATTTTGTAATGAATCATAGAATGCTTTGGGTTGGAAGGGACCTTTAGAGGTCATCTAGCCCAATCCTCTGCAGTCAGCAGGGACATCTTCAACTAGATCACGTTGCTCAGAGCCCCGTCCAGCCTGACCTTGAATGTTTCTAGGGATGGGGCCTCCACTACCTCTCCAGGCAACCCTTTCCGGTGTTTCATCATCCTCATTGTAAAAAAATTTCTTCCCTCTATCCAGTCTAAATCTACCCTCCCTTAGTTTAAAGCCATTGCTCCTTGTCCTGTCACAACAGGTCTTGCTAAAAATATTTTCCCCGTCTTTCTTATAGGCCCCCCTTCAGGTACTGAAAGGCTGCAGTAAGATGTCCCCACAGCTTTCGCTTCTCCAGGCTGAACAGCCCCAGCTCTCTCAGCCTTTCCTCACAGGAGAGATGCTGCAGCCCTCAGATCATCTTTGTGGCCCTCCTCTGGACCCACTCCAACACCTCCATGTCTTTCCTGTGCTGGGGTCTCCAGAGCTGGACACAGGACTCCAGGTGGGGTCTCAGCAGAGCGGAGTAGAGGGGCAGAATCCCCTCTCTCAACCTGCTGGCCACGCTGCTCTTGATGCAGCCCAGGATACAGTTGGCCTTCTGGGCTGTGAGCGCACACTGATGGCTCATGTCCAGCTTTTCATCCACCAGTACCCCCAAGTCCTTCTTGACAGGGCTGCTCTCAACCCCTTCATGCCTAGCCTGTATTGATACTGGGAGTAACTCCGACCTGGGTGCAGGACCCTGCACTTGGCCTTGTTGAACCTCATGAGTTTCACACAGGCCCACCTCTCCAGGTTGTCCAGGACCCTGTGGATGGCATCCCATCCTTCTGGTGTGTCAACTGCACCACTCAGCTTGGTGTCATCTGAAAACTTGCTGAGGGTGCACTCGATCTCTGTGTCTAAGTCATTGATAAAAATGTTAAATAGCACCAGTCTCAATACCAACCCCTGAGGGATACCACTTGTCACTGGTGTCCATTTGGACATCGAGTCATTGACCACTACCCTCTGCCTGTGACAATGCAAGCAATTCCTTACCCACTGAACAGTCCACCCATCAAATTCTTAGCTCTCCAATTTAGAGAGAAGGATGTTGGGAGGTAACTGTGTCAAAGGCCTTACAGAAGTCCAGACAGATCGCATCCATAGCTCTTCCCTTGTCCACTGATGGAGTCACTCCATCACAGAAAGTCCCTACATTGGTCAGGCAGAACTTGCCCTTGGTGAAGCCATGCTGGCTGTCTCGAATCACCTCCCTGTCCTCTATGTGCCTTAGCATAGCTTCTAGGAGGATCTGTTCCATGATCTTCCCAGGCACAGAGGTGAGGCTGACAGGTCGGTAGTTCCCAGGTTCCTCCTTTCTACCCTGTTTAAAAATTGGCACAATGTTTCCCTTTTTCCAGTCACTGGGGACTTCCCCTGACTGCCATGACTTTTCAAATATCATGGAGAGTGGCTTGGCAATCAGCCGATTCCCTCAGGACTCTGGGATGCATCTCGTCAGGTCCCATAGATTTACGTATCACAAACCTGATCTATAAAATGCATATAGATGTTTTAGTTTCTGGTACAGTTAGTGGAAAGTGTATGAGATTTCTAAAGTAACGTATTTGTTGAATCTGATGTATTCAAAACTAGGGAAGTAGTATTGTAAATAAAGAATATTATGAACATCTTACCTTCTTAGGTAAATATGATTAAAAATTTTTTAGGTATTGTTTCCCAGTAGTTTTTTTGTATTTGCTTCATTTTTCTGTTTTATTTAGTTTTGCTAGTTTAGTTTGGCACTGTAAATGTGTTTGAGATATAGGTTATTTGTGGTTTATTTCTAACTAATATATTAAAGTAAGTTTTAATTACTGTTTTTTTGTGTTGTTCAGTGATATTAGTGTTATGTTGTTCAGTGTTATGTTGTTCAGTGATATGAAGAGTTAGATTTGAAACTTCTATTTAGCCTGCTTTCCCTCCGAGATTGGTGTATGCCATGTAAAATAATCACCAGAACACATTCACAATCAAAATATGTAATTTTTATTACATTCATAGTCTTCTAAACTTAATTTTATATGGCTTCGTGAAATTGTATTGCCACTTGTCAAGACATGAGATTACTTACTTCTCGTGTGGAGCACTATGGCTCTTTCAGCAGGGTTTTGGGAGAAACTAGTAACTCTTCAGTATTAGACTGAGTGCTGAAGCTACTCCTTCTCTCCCGTTAAAGAAAAGTAGAAATAGGGCGAAGGTATATTAATGTTATATGTTAACGTAGATAAATATCACTTGTATGAGAACTTCACTTAAGTTACCACATATGAATAACTTCTGGAAGGGAACAAAGGGTATTTTGGTAAATCATATCCTCAAGTTATCAAAGAACTTGAGAATCACATAACTGCGTCCTAGTCTCAAAGATAGCTTTTAGGTGATGAGCCATGAAAAGGCTCAGTCTGCTTGAATCTCGTGCTTAAAAAGTCTTGTGAAAGCTAAATGCATGTGGTTACAATACACAGCTGTACTCAAAATAGTGTAAGGCCTAAGCCTGCTCTAAGCCAGGAGACTCAGTGACAGCAGAAATAGTGACTTTTTCACGCTTTACTTTAACAGTTTTCTGCGGTTTTCTCTCTCTGTGTCTCAGTAGATCAGTTAAATTTGTTTCTGTTTCAGGTAGAGTGTTGTATGGAGCTGATCCCAAGTCTGATAGTGCTAGAATGGGGCCAAGGGCTAGGATTTTATGCATGCCATCAGAGTCATGAGAAACTGGGTATCTAATACATCACTGTCCTCTTGTTCTCCTTCACACAACCAACCACCTTTTGATGTAGAATATAGTATTTGTTCACTAAGTACTAGTACAATTTGAGGGACTTTGTACGGAGTAGTCACATGTAGTTTGCCTTGAAATGAGGAGTATATTTCTCTTATTGTTCGAAGTTAGGTAATACCTTTTCTGTATTTACTGTCTAGGTGATGCTTTTAAGGTATCTCTTTGCCCCTAAATCACTCATGAGTACATTCTTGCATTAGCTATTCCTGCTGTGCCAATAGAATGGGAATATGACAGAGAGTTACAATAAAATTTATTCCCTGAGGGCTGATTGCCTATTTCTCTTCCTTAAGAAAATCAACTGGATATTTTTAGCTTTTCTCTGAGCGGGAAGGGGATTGCTTCTTGCTCATTCCAGCAGTCTGTACATTTTGATTCCAGGATTTTCCACCTCATCTACCCCAACTGCTTTTAGTTAAAGGTCAGGTGATCTACAGGTTGTGTGGATACTACTCTGTTATCCTTTTGGTGGGTTTGTCCAGTGTTAAAAGACAATGCTTTGTGTCATTCAAATTAACTTGGCCTCTGTTTGGAGGGTAGTTGTTTGTCATGTGACATGACAAAACACACCTGATGTTACATCTTCCAATATTTAGAGGCAGCAAATCATATGACTTGGTAATATAACTGCCATCAAAGCCACTACCAAAAATCAGTGCAGAGTAAATATTAGTGGATTGCCAGGGGTAAAAAAGCCAAACTGAAAGTATCTATAGAACCAGTTACTAAAAGCCAACTCTTAGTTTTGGCTTGTAAGATTAGCATGTGCTAAGAATTGCCATCCGGTTTAGCAATTGGTATAATTTAATTCATAAGTATCACTACAGTTTATTAACACAGAACTAATAAAGGAACATTCAAAACATATGGATAAACTCTGAAAAGTTTCTGAAAGGAAGAAGATGAGTAGGGAGTGCTGAATGTAAGTTCATTACTTTGGAAACCAGGTTGAAATCTGTGTATCACACTGGACACTACCAAGGTTATTAACTCCAGAAGACTGATCACTTAGTTGTTAATATGTAATTGATTATTTGGGTTTCTATTCATAGATTTGCAATGTGGATTTGTAAGTATGAGAAAGAGAGTAAGAATTATGTGGATAATTTTACTGAGAGGAAGCATTATAAAGTCTTTGCTCAGACTGTAAAACTCTGCCATTTTTTAGTAGGAGTCCTAGCACAGTGAAATTTGAGTTGACAAGTGCTGTAACAGTACAAAGGAATAAGACCAGAGCTTCAGTAAAGTATTTTTCTGTAGAAGTGTGGATATTTCAGAGTAACTGGTATTCCCAGTAGAAACTACAATGAACTAGTACTTAAAACATTTGATATCTCATGTAAGCAGAATATTGTCTACTAAGGCTAAAATAATGAAATTAGAGGAAGTATCCATGATTTAGAGAAGAAATGATAGTATGGTCAGAATGAACAGAAAAGTAGAGCCTTACCTTGCTTTTTCCTCCAGGCTATTTAAAAAAAAGCAAACCAGGGCAAAACCTCATGAACATGAATATGGATCAAATGGGAAGTTCAGCTTTCCTGAAACTCCACTTGCGGCAGCAGATCTATGTGCTTTCATGTGATGGGATATAGAAGCTTTGAATAAGACGATGGTAATGAAGCAGAGATGTTGGCTTTTTCACGGGGAGGTTCATCCTGTTCTTACAGCTTGTGTTTTCTTGTAGCCCTTCTAGAAAAACAAAACAAACCCATAACAACAGAAAACCACCCAAAGAGTTAAATGAATGGAGTACTGTATGGGATATAAGTAGTGGTAGTAAAGAAACTGCGGAAGTTACGCTGCAGAAAGTCTAGCAGCTAAGAGCAGATGACAACCCCTTGAAGACTGTCCAGCATTCATAATGTAGGGGTCCTACCTATGGGGTGAAGCTGAGGGAACTCGGTTTGCTTATCATGGAGCAGAGATGGCCTCAGAGGAGCAGAAGAGCAGCCTCCTACTGCTTAAATGGAGGCTCCTGAGACGAAGGACCCACGCTTTTTACTGAGGTGCACAGCAGGAGGCTGAGCGACACTGGGCATAAATTGAAACAGGCAAGATTCTGAAGAAAGATCAGTACGTGGATATTTAGCTGCTGGAACAGGTGGCCCAGAGAGGTTTTGGTGTCACTGACCTTGGACATTTTCAAGACTCGGTTGGATAAAACCCGAAGCAATTTGGCTGACCCTACTTTCAGCAGGAAAGTGAGACAGAGATTCTCCTGAGCTCCCTGTGAGCCTGAACAATTCTATGAATTGCTAGTGTAGGGATGGCAATGACCCCCTGAAATGTAATTTTGTTGTACTCTACTTGTAAAATACTGAGAATGAAACCATTGGAAAGTAAATGTTGGTCTGTATCTGAGTAAAGTACCCTGCAAATAAATGTTTTACCAAACAGAACATGCAGACTGAGACAAAGAAATGAGATCTGGACTTCAGAAGGATGAAAAAGTGAAATAGGTAATGAAATAGGAAACTTTCTGTGTGACTAGAAGACATGCATAGGGGTTTAAAATCATAAATGGTTTGGATAACCTGTATAAGTAGTATATCTGTCATGCAAACATACATGAATGATTGCCGTATTCCCTTATTCCTCTCATATCTAGATTATTTAATATAATTAAGTGTTAAGACAATTTCAAATCTGGTAACAAGTATTACGGGAGCTAGCTGAGCTTTTAACTAATTGACAGCTGATTACAAGTTCAGTCATCCAGATGGGAGATTCGTTTACTGATGAGAATTGTATTAGCTCTCTAGTACTGCCAAAATGCTGTCAGATTTCATGGCTGTCTCCAGAACGTGTGGGGAAAAAAAGCTACGATCTGATTCAAAACCAAAATGTTGATTGGTGCTTAGAAAGAGAAACAGATGAAAGGAAGAAAGAGAGGGAAAAAAGTTCAAGAGTAATGTCAAGATAAACACTCAGAAGAAAATACATTTTTATGCCCCATTTTAGAAGTTCATACACCAAAGTAATTAGTATTAAAACTATACGGATAGAAAGTTAATATAAAATGACCTAGACAAGAAATTACAGCCCATTACAGTTGTTGCCCTCTTCTGAGCCCTTAATGTGTACTGACATATCTGAAATTATCTAAATAAGTGGTAGTGAACGGCTTCCAATTTCTGCTTTCTCTTCAGAACAAGTAACTTCTAAAAAAAAATGGTAGCAGATTTTAGAGGTTAATATGTAGCTTAGTAACTGAGGGCAATAACATGAATTTAAAATGAGGAGGTGAAGTGCTGCGAGTAAAAGTTACTAGAACTAATGAGTTTTCACTCATTTAGCTCTGAAAACACACCTAACTTACAATTTTTGGGGGGAACAAGAGAATGACAAGACAGATGGAAAAGTCAGTCCTCTGAGCACAAAGTTGAGTGTGTCCCAGAGTGTGTGACAGAAACATATACTTAGCTAGAAGAAACACACACTTCTTACAAGTTAGGTGAAAGTGTAGTATTGACACCTGGGCTCCAGATAGAACAATCCTAATGGAGAATTCAGAAAAATCAGTGAGTACCCAATAAAGAGCATATGGATTTATTCAGGCACAACTGGAAACTTTGTCTGGTAGAATCCGAGGTGATAAAAATGTGTGTGTTTTTGGTGCAAAGATGCGTCACAAAATTACACATGCAGGCAGACAGAATCCCTACAGACAATCAGCAACAACGTCATGTCTCCAAAATCCCTGAAGTAGCCTATAGACAGTGCACTCAACTATGATACAGGCAGCAAGGCAATGCTACTTACAATGCATTGAATATAATGATTTTAAAAAGAGATGTTGCTGTGACCCGTACAAAGCAGTCCTGGTTAGTGAACAAGTGGTAGATGAAGTCTTACAGTAGCATCTTACAGACAGATAGATGTCTTGCAGACATATGCACAATCACACTGCTCACTGCTGCGATCTGCAGGGTACAGTGTTGACATCTCAGGAAGTGAGGAGAGGAAGATAAAAAACTGGAAGAGACTAGTGCTAGGAAAGCATGGAGGAGCAGGAGCCTGCGAGCCAGAAACTCCTCGTCCCTCTCGACCGCTACACAGCCTGGTCAGGATACCTTGGAGCCTCTGCCTCAGTTTAAATATGCTGCTTCATATTCTTCAAAATTCATCAACATTGTTGTAATATTGCTGGGTCTTATAATTGTTTACTGAGATTAAAAGGAAAAGGAAACAGCATGTTTGGATCAGGGTTTTGTAAACATACATGGTTTTGTTCAGATCTAGTGAGGTTAATATTGTTTAAGGAAAGAAATAATCCAAAGGCAAAATAAACTTTTGATGGATAAGTAATATTTTCCTTCAAATCAGTGACGAACATGCTACATGAAAAGGTGACAATAAGGAAATCTTCTGTTTCTGTATCGATCAAACCTAAATATTTTTGCATATTTTGTACTGAACTCTTTCAAAACCAGTTTCCCATTAATTTTATACAGTACGATGAATTCAGTGGAAGCTTGCTTAAAGGTTTGTCTTTGAATGCAAAGTTATCTCGTAAATTGAATATCAGCCTAACACAAGTGTTTAGACATGCACAAAATTCATTGCTCAAGAAGAGTTGTGGTTTTCCCTGAAAGTGATTAGTAAAGGCTTAATCTTCTGCAGCACTCTTCAGTCCTGACTCAGGCTAATGCCATTGCCACCTGTGACACCCTTGAAGAGTTTATTTCCAGCTCCAGGAGGGAGTTTCCCATAATACACTGGAAATAATAGGTGGAATGACTTGGCTTATGCATCCCTGAGAGCCCTGGATGTGACCTCAGATACTTTCTGCGCGCAGAGATGAACACGGTTCCAGAGTGGACTAATAGGTTTCTGAGTTAGGGGCAACTGCTTTTGGTGTGCCGGTTCCAGGTGCTGCTCTGCTTTTGCAACTTGCTCTGTATCTCCTTGGTGCCGCAACGATGTCTTTATTCTGCACCAAATATTTTATACTCTGGAGACGTTGTAATCGGGATATACTGTGATTGCTGTTTGCCCTGAAATTCCAATGATATCAGTGGGAATTCTCTTCAAATGAGACTTCTGTCTGATCACCTTCCGTTTTACATGCCGTTTTACATGAATCTGCAGTGTCAAAAGCCATGCAAAACGATTTTACTATGAATAGCGCTGGGAGCGAACTGAGGCGCTGACCCTGCAAACAGCCTGACGAAAGCAGAGAGACAGTGTCTTAGTGCGTGATGCTCCTGTAGGCTGTGTGGGCTGTTACGTCCGTTTGCAATAAGGGTTGGATCGTACAGGTTCAGCCTGTCGTTCTTGTGTTCGCTGTTTCGTTTACAAATTTTCTTTTCAGTTTAGAATAGAGGTAATAAGTGTGATTTACTAGTTCTAATTAAGTTGCAAAGAGATTGTCTTTTAAACACCTGGCTAAAATAAAGAGCTACGTTAGATGCAGATTATTCTTTATAAACCTGTCTCATGTATTTTATAGTAAAGATGGACACAAATGTGAGTGTGTTGGGTAAACAAGAGAATGCTTCTCCAGTTTAAAGATCTGGTTCCGCAGACTGCCGTCTGACTAGAGAACAGGAATGTCTACCAAGGGGGTGACACAGGGTTACTGGCGAGCTCAATTTGTTTCCCCCGGCTGGCTGGGGTCACCCCCGGGCCGCGGCGCTGGCGCAGGGCGGCTCTGCCCGGCAGGGGGCGCTGGCGCTGTTCCGGCGGGGCCGGTGGCGCGCGGTGCGGT
>Ga0065711_1044734_pt1 | contig 13918 bp, 16 predicted proteins | sample Hoacrofraction12_FD_59098 | JGI IMG/M metagenome (GOLD analysis project Ga0065711, IMG submission 59098) | Hoatzin crop microbial communities from Cojedes, Venezuela - Epithelial fraction 12 v2 (version 2) | ecosystem: Host-associated > Birds > Digestive system > Esophagus > Crop | place... | reverse complement strand
AAAAAAAAAGGGGGGGGGGGGCTTTTTTCTTCTCTTTTCTCCAAGATTCTCCAGGATTCACATACCTGTTTTTAAGTACTTGAATGAAAATAGTTGCACGGTGGGGAGAGAGGCAGAGGGACAGGAAAACCGCACGGTAGATCTCTTGCGTTACGAACTGCAGAGCTATCCTCCGCATACCGCCTATGCCCTGCGCTTGCGGAGGCCTCGGGAGAACCGGGCTCTCAGTTGCTCCTGTGTGTAAACACCAGTGGAAGTGTAGACTTTTTTTGTTCTTATGGAAATCTGTAGCTGTATTTTTCGATATTCAAAAACTGAAAATGCTGAAGACGTCTTTGTGAAGTATGGTTATTTCTTTGAATTATGTTTATTGCTCTCTTAGTTACTCCGTTCAGTGCCGTTTGTCGCAACCTTTTGGTAGACAGAAATCCATAAGATTTTGAAGAGTTCCTTTGAGGCTTATTTGCCAAAGATGGAGAGAGTTTAATTTTTTGCTTGTGTAACCATCCCAATGAAAATATAAATTTTCATTTAGAGTCATAAAATAGCTTTAGACAAGGGAAGCCAAAAACTGAAGTGCTATAACTTGAGAAGTAGGAAAAAAAAATCTCTTATGTAGTCCAAGAAGGTTCATTTCTTGCTTCATAGTTTTTCATGCCTCTGCATACAGACATAGCAGAGCACTTTCTCTGTCTGTTTTCGGAACTTTTCAGCTAAATGTCCTTAAATATTTCAAATTTCTGACCACCTTTACATGAGAGATAATTAAGGCAAACATGTGTTTATTATTTTTCATCCGTTTCTTTACAACTCTGTTTTTGTGGAGGGAGTCTTTTTGCTGTTTCTTCACAGCTGCTCATTCCCAAAGCAATGCTGTTTCAAGGAGCTGAATATAATTCCTGATTCTTGATCTGTTGCAAATGCCTGTTTCTCATGCTGGTTTGTGTTGGTCAAAGATCGAGTCTTTGAAGGTCACTTCTTCACTTTAATTTCACGGATACTGCAATGCAAACTTGTACTGAGTTAAAATTGCAGGCTCACAACCATGTCATGAACTTAAGTACAACCTGTGGATGTTTCTAGGAAGCAGATTATACCCCGTTTTGGATGGAACAGATATGTATCTATAGATATTCATATAGGCTATACCCCATTTTGGAACCTAGAATGGATTTACCCCCATGTTTCAAGATGAGATGTTGAGCTCTTCTGAATAATGCTGGGACATACAAGTTAAGTGCTAGTGAGTTTTCTTTCAATTGTGTCAACGCAAAAGTTCAAGATGAAAGCATCTGATTTTGGTGGGGAATGAGTCACAAAACATTGCCAACGGCGAAGGGTCTGTTTAGATACGACAGAACCTGCCATTCCGGCAGCAATTCCAGCAGCAGGAATGTCATAAAGCCTTGTGCCCAACTAGGGAAGTGACAAAGGTTGAGTTGTCTTTACCTTGCAGTACATTGTTGGACTATTTGCATGTTCTGAAGTACTTATCATCCAAAATTATTTGCTGTATTGATGTGATTAAGTCGCTATGACTCATGAATGGTTTCTTGCTGATTTTAATAGTAGGAATTTAAAGACGTGCATTACCTGCTGTTTTCTTCTCCATTGACAGGTCTAAATTAACCTCAAGAATCAGATTGCCGCTGGCTGTAACCACAATTGTAAATTCAAAGGGCTCTTTCAGTAAATATTTTGTAGTGTTTGCTTAAAATCCCCAGCTTCAGCAAACTTTTCTGCTAGTAATTAATTTACTAGAACACGCCAAAAGCGAACACAAAAGGGATACAAAATTGAAGTCAAAGCAAATGTGTTTTCAAAACTCCAATGAATATTCATAGATAATATTTTGCAGCATTGGCTCAATTCGAGTGGCAGTTCATCGGGGACCTGCTGTCTTCTCCTTCCTTAGCTTCTGGAAGCATCATTTGTGTTTATAATGGTTAAGAACAACAAGTGCTCTTTTACCTCTGTTCAAGGAGAAGCAGACTTCTGATCTGGCTTTGACTCAGCCAAAATGTTTCCGTGGTCTTCGGTAATCGCCTGCTGCACTGAGAGAACATAAAAACACATCTCCCGAGAATCGCTACAAAAACAGTAAAATAATTTGCTAGTGTAGAATCACTTCTGCCAGCAGAGAGACTTGAACTAGGACAACTTTGATCTTGGAATAAATTAAGTCTAAAATTGCTTAGATCTCCTGCAGATAGTACAGGAGCAAAGAATATGCACCTTCATCTCTGTGTTCACTACCTTTTTCAGTTTCTAGAGGTATATTGAAACTGATTCTTTCCTTCCTGTCATCCCATAATACTGGTAGCATTTCAGCAAAAGGATCTTCCATCTGCCCCTTAGCCCATATACATCGTAGTTTATACATTGCTGATATATTCTGCAGTTGTATTTTTAGAAATAATTAAGAATTAGGACAAGCACTTACTGCATTTGAGTCTTACAGATATTAGGATTTTTTAAGATAGAAAAAAAAATTGTATAAATGGCAATTCTGTTTGATAAACAAAGCTTTGTGAAATTATTATGGCTGGTGAACCGTCAGTAGTTGATTTCCAGGAAGAGATTCTGTATAAATTTTCCTTCCCTGGTTTCCATTCTCTTTTTATTGTCTCTTGTGCCGAATGATTTGTTTTGATGATTATAGATACTTTGCATTGCTTAGACTACAGATTTATTTTACATGCAAATATTATCCAATTTCATGTCTTCATTAAACTTTAATAAGGCTTTACAAACATAGTGCATAAAAGACAATATTGAATCAACAAAGCCTGTGTAATGATGATTGAAATACAAGATCCAGGAAGAGCAATGGTGAAAGTACTAGCAATTCTGGTAAGCCTGCAGATGCATGAAGTCTATTTTTAAGTTCTAATAGTTACAAAAGTGTGAAGTACGAGTCTGGAGGAAAAAAAGAGGGAAGATGAGAATGCTACTCTCGCTGTCAGTGGCATACTTGAAAGTAAATGCTGCTGGTGTTTGTTTATACGTAGTGTGTTTCATTTCTTGTAGTGTTTTTAAGATGATAAAATAATCATAAAAAGATACTTGGTTTGTGCATTATGGCGTATGATGAGAAACGTGAGTGAAAAATGCCATGCTGTTGCAAAAAGGCAAAGATGATGATTAATCTTAAATAAACCCTAAATAGAAGGCATTGGGTGAAAGAATCTGGTCCTAAACATTTGTGTTGAATACCTAAACATCAAAGCAAAGCAAGTGCTCTGTTCGGTGCTGTACCTACCTGGGTGGGCTTCGTCAGCGTGTGTGCGCAATGCGACAGGCGCCTGGTGTTGAGGAAATGTGTGTTCTCCTGTGGGGAGAGTGGCTGGCCTGAAGCAGAGGAGAATCAAGGGTGTCCCTGGAGTATCAGTGTTCTCTTGCACCGAGGATCTTCCTGCAGCATGGGAGGCTTTCCAGGCCAGGAGCTAGCGATGGTGGTAGACTTGAGCGTTATGTGCATAGCTGACATCTGAGAGGGTCGCAGGCTAGCTTGCCTGGCAAGCCCAGAGGTAGCAGACCCTGCAGAAGTTACTGGGAGGTGCAGGCAGAGCTGGTGACTGTTTGCCGAGTTGGTAAAGATGTGTTTTTCTGGACAGGTTGTTCTAGGGATGAATGCTGTAACAAGAAACCAAGGAAACGAACATGGAGGGAGGAGCACTTAGCTTTTGCTGATATGACCTACAGGGTGGACGTAGCTAATGCTCTCTTCAATTCTGAAAAGGCCAAGAAGGGGTGGGGTTTGGAAATGGGGAGGAAAGAACAAAGTACCAGTAACAGAGAAGGGCCTTCAGCTAGCTGGCATGGGCATTATTAAACAGCAGGGTAAGGGTGGAACCAGCAAGTGCTCCTGTGCCAGTGTTGGACGCCTAAAAAGTGAGATGGAGAGCAGGCATGTTGGCTGTCAGATGACACCCTGGTAAGCTACACATCTTGGATGTGGTAGGAGGAGGATGGTCAATGGGGTGCAGAGTTGGCAGGCTAGCAACTTTGCAGGGATGAGAGACTACTATGTACAGGCAGGAGAATGTCACAGCATGGAAAGTGTAACACTAAATATATTGCAGAAACAGAGAAGCACTGTAGAGGCCTTGCATAGGATTTCTGCCACTCAAATAATAGAAATTAACAAAAATAGCAAGGACTGTACTGCAAACTCTTGTTCGGGACCACAACACTGATCAGGGAATGTGAAGTGCAATCAGAATTTGTGACTTTAGGACACTTAGTAATAACAACAGATTTTATCTACTCATGTACAGACTAGGTCAATGTTTTGTCAGGATGAGATGTAGAGGATTTTTAGACACTGTAAAGGACTGAAATGCCCTTTAAGTCCTAAAAAGACCTAGAAAAAACCCAAACCATCTTGAATTTTGACTTAAGTGATACGCAAGGCCTGCTTCAAGGTGAATTAAAGGAAAACCGCTCCATAGCAGTGTTCATGACACAATGAAGTTTCATGTTTTAGGGGGAGACAGCAAGCTGAATAAATCCAGTGTGCAAATACTTAATGTAAAGAAGCAGAGCTACATGAAAAAAGAAAGCAATTGGTAAAATAAATATACTGGTAGTCTGAACAGCAAGATGCCTGCAAATAGCCTTCAGTGTTCAAGAGTGTCATATTAGAAGCCCAGGTAAACTGCTCCACAAAAAAAAAAAAAGGCAAACCAAAACAAAAAAGCCATCAAAGCAATCTGGCTCCTGGGAGCATGACTGCAAGGACGCTATCATAGGGGAAGGCTTAAAAAGTTCCTTTAAAAAGTACAAAGCTTGCCCAAATGAGAACTAGAAAGGCCATCAATCATGGCAGGTCAAAAGCAGACAGGAAATAGAGCACTAAAAGTTTGAAGAGCATCTTACAAGGGGTGCTCGAGCTTCTAGTCAAAGGTTCTTAAATCAAAAGGAGGAAGTCATGTAGGGCAGAAGTGGAACCACTTAATGACCAAACTGTAAGGAAGGACTTGGGAAGTACAAAGCCGTAGCTGAGAGGCTCAGTTAATTCCTTTCATTGCTTTTGGCTGTTGGAGACACTGGGGAGGTTTCTACACCTGAGCTGTTCTTTCTAGAATATAGCGTAGGGGTCAGCTGAACTAGATGAGTTTGTGTAAATATACAGAAAGTGTTGGACCAAGTAGGTGTATTAGCTGCCAGTAAATCGCCAGGTCAGGTGGCATTGACTGGAGAGAAACTCAAATGTGAAATTGCGGAGCGGCTGGCCAAGGCTTCTACCCGACTGTTGCCAACGGCCCCAACGCTGGAGGACCTGGAGGACTGGCAGGCTGCAATCCTGCCAGGGAACACCCCTGTCTCTGCCTTCTCACAAAAGGGACTCTGAGGGAAGCTACAGGCTGAGCTGGATTTCCTAGTCTGGTGGAAAGGTAGACTGTCAAGTAATGACACCTTGGAGAATGTGAATAAACACAGTCTGTTAGGAAAGAGTCAGCATGGTTTCCGTAGGGGGAAATCGTGTACCACTGAGTTGCTATGTGAGTCAATCAATGTGTGAATGAAAGGGATTCCCGTGAACATGGTGTAGTTGGTTTTCCAACAGGCCTTCAAGAGGGTTATTAAAAATAAATTTCTACCAGACTTTCCGCAAGTAGCATTCCTCCTTAGAGCAGAGGTGGAGAGCAACTGCTGGCATCTTATCTTCTTAACATTCACGGCTGATTCATTTTCAGTGTAAAGTGGTTTTTGCATTCAGAAACCTAAGCTGTTGTTTATTAAAAAAAAAAAAAATCTGTAATTCTTTATGTTAGTGAAAGGAATAATCCCTTAGAGCACCTCTTAGCAAAGTGTTGCCCAGTGGTTGGGTCAGGTGCGTAATTTTGGGACAGAGAAGCTCTTCTTGTGGGAGGTTAAGTGGAGCCCTCGGCGCTAATGTGTAGGCAATGGGGCATCAAAATAGCGGCCCAAACTGTTTTGTTTTCTGGAGACAACAGTTGCTTCTGCAAAGCTATGCTTGTACTCTGCTACAGCATCAATATTGTACTGACCTGTACACAGTATAATGCTGTTCCTACCTATCGCCCTGCTTGCTGGCAGGGTGTTTAGGAGGTAGCAATGGTGCTCCCATCTACCACAGCCAGTTGTTTCTTTGCTTTATATGTTGGTAAGGTAGAAACTATGATGCTCTGTCATGTACTCTGAGAGAAATTAAGTAAAATCAAGTTTCTGCAGGGGATTAATGTTTGTGCTTGTTTCACCTGACGTAGCACAGTAATAGTCAGGAGGTAGAGATCAGTAGTAAGACTTAAGACCCAGTCCTGAGACTGTACTGCTGATTGACTGGAGCAATCTGGTAGGCTTGGAGTAAAACAAGTGTTGCTACAAGTCATTCTGCGTCTTTGTAAATGTGTGTCCTCTTTTCTCTCCTTTTGGTTGTTTGGTGGTTTGGGTTGGGTTTTTTTTGGATTTTGGGGTGGAGGAGGGGGTAGGAGGGAGGCAGGGAGAAGCCATGGAGAGTAAGCAAGAAGAAAGAGTTAAGTATTAATGTGTGAATACGCTTTATTTCCTATTTAAAAATCAAAGGTGTGTATGAAATGCTAAATGATGTAGTGATACTGTCTTTTTGATGGACCAGAATCCGAACATTAAGTTCCTGCATGCCGCTGCTGGAAATGCTATAAAAAAAATTGCCTTGGGGATGGCTCACTGCTGAACTTTCCCACTGCCCGAGCAATTCCAGGCAGTAGGATTAGTTATGACAATTGACTGACTACCTTGCGTATTAGTACAAAATAAACACGCTATAGAGCCAGCAGATCAGCGAAGAGGTCAAATCACGAATGATGCCAAGTTAAAACCAGCGAGGAGAGAAGAAATTACTCAAGCTGTGCTGTAGAATTATCTATCTTCAGATATCCCCTCTGTTCACCAGAGGCATGAATAGCTGATATGCAGTATATGAGTCAGGTACTTATTTTTTTTTTCGATGTTGAAGTGGCATTCAGTCCACTTTGAAGGAGTTTTAAAAACTTTTGCACTAGGAGTGTGTGCCTAAGACCCGGTGCGCGTGGTCGCTCTGTGTAACTGAGGACTTCTCTGTGCAGTTTTGTAGAATTGCAGAAGTCATTTGGTTTTCCCTTCTTGACTGAATGTGAACACATAGGTACATCTCATCATCGGCACCCAAAGATACACAAACAACTGGTTTAAAAATGTATTCTACTATGATACAGGTTTGGTAGTTTAAACCCATTGTAACTTCTCTGAAATCAAATAATTCTTTTTTTGACCTTATTTGCTTAGGGGTCTGTTCCTCTGTGCTGTAACCCATTGCTTTCCTGTGGGTACTGCTTCCTTTCTTGGTTTTCCCAGTAGCGTTTCCTTTTCACTGAGGCTAGGCTGTTGTCCTTTCTCTCTTGTAACAAGCTACGCAGATGGACTGTCTATAAGCCTTTGACTTGTTTGCACTGTAAGTTGTTTTCATCAACTTTTTATGAACGGAGGGAATATTTTTGTCTTTAACGCTATGAGAGGGTTTTCAGACTAGCCACCAGTCTTGGCACCATATTGTTCATAAATGCAATGTTCTTGAAGATGTCATTTCCCAAGAGATGTCCAAATTATTATCTGCTGTAGATAGCAGTGGCGTGTATCGTAGCAGAACTTTATATGATGTAATGCAGTCTGCAGAGTAAACAGGGCATCAGTTACAGTGGGTGTAATCACTTTCTTTTTTATGACTTTGTGTGTTTATTAGGTCTTCATTACACAGCAAGATATATTTCAACTTTGACCTTCATCTGCAGAGTGAGCAAAAAATAGGGTTTCAATAGACAAAAGCCATTTTTCACTTGTAAAAAGCTGCCTTTTGATGATAATAGCTAAAAGGCTTTGGATGACATTTTTCTATCCACTCATTGTGTAGTGAAAAACCCCCTCGGCTATCCCTTTGTGTAAGCTCCAAGTACTCCTCTGGAATTGTCACGTTCTATATGCATCTGGAAGGTACGTTGCATGTAGAGATCTGCCATCTAGTTAAAACAACAACCTGCTCATACAGATGTGATTAAGCACTTAAAAATTAGTGAGACTACATGTATGTCAAATAATATTTGAAAGGAATTAATTTCAGAAGCTTGCCATTTTATCGGTTACATTGCACCGGCTATATAGATATGGCAAAACTAAGCAAAACTGAAAAAATCAGCAGTTTGGTTTCATGCCTTCATTTGGACAAAGGACACATGCTGCCCAACAAAAGCTCTGGAAGAAATAGTACTTCAGCTGTTGGCTATGGTTTTGCTTGTTTTATGTGTTTGATAGTAATTTACTTTTTTAAGATGACTCAAACTTTTTCCATCTTAGCTGTATCCCTGTCGAAGCTTTACATGCTCTAGAGATTTATCTTGTGGACCGTCTCTGACCTCTCATCTTTAGAAGTTTGCTTTGTCAGGAAAACTGACAGTATCTTCAGAAGTGGTCTCAAAGGTATCTGTGTGTCAGGGGAATTACTGAGTGTAAAAACCCAGGCTGTATTTTGGGCGGCTTCTTAGCTATCAAAATTTTATAATATGAAATCAGATGGTCCAGAAGAGACTGATGAAATCAGTGCTGGTTTAGCAGCTCTTCCAGAGCTGACGGGTGAAGGGCAGGTGGATCCAGCATTTGGATAAATGCAGAGCAGACTGTCCTTCCAGAGGACTGGCTGCTGCTGGCTGAGGCTTTTAGTTTTGTGAATTCTGTTGTAAATGAAATAATGGTGGTAAAGCCTTGCAGTGGTAATATCTCAGCTCTAGATTTACCTCCGTGTAAAATATCTAAATTTATCTTTGCATGAAATGTATTAGGACTGCAGCTTGTACATGTGAGTTTTCCAGTTTCAGTGTCTTGTGCAACCTGTCAGAAGTCTGAATAATTTCAGAGGGGACATATGCTGAGACATTTCTTGTAAGATCAGCTCTCTGCGTATGGAAGAGAAAATAAATTAACAAATTGTCAGGACTGCTTTAAGATCATTCTGATGAGAAAGGAGATGGAAATATTTGGAGGAAAAGACGACTTCCCAACTGTCTTTCAAATGAGAAGTTGGAAAAAATCCAAAAGGAATATTTTAAGGTTAAAGTTATTAGCAAATTAGAAATTATTTTTAAAATCCTCAGAACATCTTTTTAATTTTTAAAGCGTCAGGGCTATCAGGATGTCTGTTCAAGGCAATTTTTACAACTCAGATTAGCTTACAAGGACAAAAAGATTTGGCTAAGAAGCAGCACTTTGTCATGCTTATTCTTTTAATCTATGTTCCTAAAAGCGCCCAGCTACAACAGCGAGGCAACCAAAATTCTTTGGGTTCCCCCCCCAGATGTGTGTGACCGGGAGCGGTCGCCAAATCCGCCTTCGGATTTGTCCATTTTTGGAGCATCTTCCCTGAGATACAGGCAGTCTGCATTAAGAGTTGTGAAAGCAGGTAATAACAGAGCAAATATGCAGGTCACCGACCACAGAGATGCTATCAAGCAAATTCCAAGCTCCCTTGGGTGTCCTAAACTGCTAAAAATACCCTGCTTACTGCCAAAGTGCAAATACTGCCTAGAAGAGGAGAATAAATTAACCCAGTTGCTTATAAAGTGAATTCCACCTAATGCTGTACCTAACACTTAATTTGGTCATTGCACAAGATGAAAACTATCAGAATCAAAATACAAAATGCTTATTCTTTCAAGATGAAAACTTGAACAGACGTATCTGTGTATTGAGACAACATTTGAAGAGGTCTCGGAAGAAATCACTTGAAATTCTTCCCCACTGAAGACAGTGGTGGAGTTGCTGTTGACTGCAGACTTGAACTTGACTCTGAGTGTGCAACCTGGTTCAGTAAGGCATTTCAATACATATAATCATAGAAAAAGTGATCTGATGAATCATGGCCCTGTCTGTGAAAATCTGCCTAATGAAATTGTGTGAAATTAACTTTATTCACAAAACACACCTGTTCTGCTGGGAAGATGCTATAAATATCTTTGTGCCACCTGCACCAGCTATGAGAGCTCCTATAAATCACATAATTCCCTCTGACAACTGATACCACCTTGAGGGCACCTTTTTCTTTCTTTGTACTCTATCTGAAACTGTGTATTTGCAGAAATACAAATTTGTATGCTAGTAAACTTTCCACCAGATTTCTTTTTCCTCTCCAAAAAGTGAATAAATTTTAGTGTATTCGTAATTTTGCCTTAGCTGTTACTGTTGCATGTATGGCCAGATTCTGAAGTAGGACGTGATCACCTGTGAATGCTGCCTGTCCAAAGACCCCATCACCTGTGCCGACAGTGCCTGAAAGGAGTTGTTTGTTTGGCTGAGTCCAGATGGGAAGAAATGATCTGACTGGAAAACCTAGAGTTATCGGGGCTCTGCTTATCTGTCAGTCCGATTTCTCACCGGTTCTCTCTTCTCTTCCTTCTTTATTGGTGAGAAATTGCCCTTTCTTCTGTTGGAGGCTGAATTGAAAACTCAGCTCCTAAGGAAACATTGCCATAGGTCAAGAGCTCACAATCTTCTGCCGATACCTGTGCTTACCTCTGGTGCGAGGTTTAGCCAGGTAAGCCAGGACCCCATGGGTTGGCGAAGGGGCAGAACTGCAATTCCTGCTCCGCAGGCAGAGTGCGAGTCAACAGTGTTTTGCTGCTGAAAGAAGGGTAAAAACCTTATTAGGTTGTATGGATGGTGCAGGCTGCAGAAATGCATGAAGTGATCCTGTGCGAAAATGCAGTGATTTTCCTTTCAAGAAGGGTGTGGATTTATTGGTTGGAGTCCAGAGAAAAGCAACCCAGAACAGAGATTGAAAGAAGGCCAGTTGTTTCAAGTATGTGAAAGGCTATTGCAAAGAGGAAGAAAATAATTTCTTTTTGTGTTTAAGGCTCATAAGACAAGTAGTAAAGGATTGAAAATGTGAATAGAAAGCATTGTGTCACTGAGGACAAATGGGAACAGCAAACCCAGCCTCTGGTGATCACCATAGTGTAAGGGCTGCAGGACGCAGCCTAGGAGGGTTGTGGGGACTGACATTAGGCTGAACAAATGCCAGCTGGGAATGACAAGGGAGGGCAGATGTCTGCCCTTGGTTTTGATCTCAGGGTCTAGTGCACTTTAAGAGTAATTGCAATCAGTGCTTCGTATGCATAATCTGTGTAAACAGTATCTTGCTGATTCTGTAAAACTTGAGCTACATAAAGCACTACACTCATGCACGTGTGAAAAATACAGGCTGGAGTAACACAGTAAAAGTTTTCCTTGCAATACATCTGTTACTCTGTTTTCATTGAGTAATAATGTGGTTAATCTTTATTTGTCCTGTATTTATAATATACGTTTCTGCCACCACTTAAAAACAAAGGAATATGTTTTAAAAATTGACTTCACGCACGATTAATATGTAACAACTTTACACTGTTCTCATATTTCATTCTAGAGCAGTGGAAAATGTTTCTATTGTTTTCTTTTTTTAAATTTGCCGTGGTGTGGTTTTTGTTGTATTTTATATATTTACTGATACATTGACTGTATTGCCAGAGATCTGATAGTATAAAATGGTTGCTTAGGGGGCAGCGTACGGCAAAGGTCTGTCTCTATGCAAAAGGAGAATTCCTGACATCTTTAGTGTTAAGTCATTAGTTAAGCTTGGTTTTATTTAACAGCTCTTCGTGTGGAAGGAGTAAATGAGGCATTTAAATCAACAGTACCAGTGATTGCTCTGCGCTGCTGTTCTCACCACAGACCTAGGAAGTCCTGGTTAGACTTCACACCATGTATTAATCTTTCATAGACTGAGTTTAAAACTCTCTTTGAAAACTTGAAAGTGAAGGACCTGTAAATTTCAGGATGACTAAACTCTTGCTCAAGGGAGTAATTTTTTTAATGAGGTAGAAAAAGATTGTGTACTGTCTCCTAGCTAGCATGCCCACTAACTCATTTGCCAGATGCTGATTGGTGTAGGAGATTTTTGTAGGCTCAACTGGCGACCACAGCTTAGACGGATCTGCTCACCCAGGTTGGCCCATGTTCAGAAGGGAATTAGGTCTGGAGGACACTGCTGTTTTCCTGGGCGCGTGGGGTAAATGAATTTTCGTGCTGAGGCTGGAGGAGGGAGAGTGCTATGAGTGGAGGGTTTGTTCCATCCTAGAAGTCCAGACCTCTCGCTGTGAATAGAAGATGCAGTTCGATGTTGGGTTTAATGTTGTTAAAGGAAAAGGAAATACCCATTCCCTCCCCTTTTCCCTTTACTTCTGGGACAGCTACAGTAGCACGTGTTGTGAATACCTGTCCTATTACCAGCAAAGATTTGGGCGGTGGTGCTTTTTAGGAGCTCCAGTGTTCACTTGAAAAATCCCCAGTATCTATCGTTTCCCTGTCTCAAGTATTTTCCTTGCAGTAACCCTTCCAAACTGATACCTTGACTTTACAGGCTGTCACTTGTGTTTGCTTTCTGGAGCTAAACCTGCTAACGTTTACAACGTGCCTACCTGAACTTGGAACCTCTGCTCTCCCTTGGTTACGCATCAAAGAGAATCTGTTTAAAAGATGATGTCTGGTGCAGTGGCAGGAAGACACTAACTGCTGGAATACCTGCCCTGGAGGAGAACGGACACGACATCTGAGCGGGCGAGCGGAGCTGACAACTCACCCCGTTTGACCGCTGAGTCTGAGGGTGCTGCTGAGAATCTTAAACTTGCCCAGCGGTGGTGTTGCTGTTACATCTTCCAAAGCTGAAAAATTTGGTCAGCAATTACCTCAAGATAAAGCATACCTTTCAGAAAAGCACTAGAAGTACAGGCAGAAATGGTAAAGGAGAAGCTCAGAAGGAACAGACTGACAGTGCACTTTTGCAATTCTTTTTATAGAGGGAGAAAAACAAGACAGAGTAACAGCTCGGATCCATTAGTGTGCCTGCTTTATATCATATAACTGCTAAATAGTCTTCAAAACTAAGAGGTGATACATGTGTTGTGAAGAATTGTTCTATGCCTGTGTCCACATTCCTGCTCACACACGGTTTCCACTGGACTGGAGGTGAGACTGTGCCCCCCTGCTCCCTCAGCTGAGTGGTATAGCAGCCCCAGGATCAGGGCAGCAAATGGGTCCTTCAGTCTTAGTTCTGAGCTGGGTTTGAAGATCTAGCCCTATATATCAATATTACATTATAGTATTGTGGTAACTAAGAGTTCTGTCACTAGGAAATAGATATGTGAAGATTTTCTAGATTCTGATGAGGTGAAAATGTTTGAAAATCGAATGTGCCATTTGCTTGAGAAACAGGTTAGCCTGCAGAAACTTCAAAATAAAGTTTAGATCGTAAGACCTCCCCCCCTCCAAAAGGCACTTGTATTTTCCACCTCGGCTTGGGTGAAACTGTTGAATAGAGTTTGCAGTAGAAAGAATCTCTGCTCCCTGTCCTGTCTTACCCCCGAGGTACGGAACTATCTCCGCCTTGTTGGTGGACTGCTCAAGAAAAATCTCATCATATTCTATCTGCACCTCATGCTTTTAGTAAGCGCTGGAGAGGTGCCTCTACCGTCCAGAGACATGCATCTCTCCAACAGGGCTTTCGGCTCGTGTCCGAGCACCCACAGGTTGGGCAGTGTTTTCAAATCACTTCCTTTTCCTTTATTCCCCCCCGAGATGCCTCACTTCACAGCGTTATAGATCTCGGTTTATTTCTCCATAAGCTATTACCAAGCTTTTTGGTATTTACGGTGCTCATACTCCGCAGTTGTCATCGTTACGCGTTGTTGTTTGTCACTGGTGCCTCCCCCTGCGGCCGCGCTGGTCGGTGAAGTGGATAGAGAACTGGCTGAATGGCAGAACTCAGAGGGTTGTCATCAGCGGCGCTGAGTCTAGTTGGAGGCTGGTGACAAGTGGTGTCCCTCAGGGGTCAGTACTGGGCCCTGTCTTGTTT
>Ga0065711_1044733_pt1 | contig 13918 bp, 10 predicted proteins | sample Hoacrofraction12_FD_59098 | JGI IMG/M metagenome (GOLD analysis project Ga0065711, IMG submission 59098) | Hoatzin crop microbial communities from Cojedes, Venezuela - Epithelial fraction 12 v2 (version 2) | ecosystem: Host-associated > Birds > Digestive system > Esophagus > Crop | place... | reverse complement strand
CCAGGCCAGTTCCCACACATGTTTCAGCCCCCCCCCCCCAGAAGACTGTGCTTCTTCCTGGGTATCTGCTGTCCTGGAGTGAAATCGCTTGCTGACGTGTTGACTCAGTCAACCACTGTTATAATCATAGAGAGAAATTACAGTGAGAGAAATTATAGCTCTTTCTGGCTTGGTGACTTGGAAGCCAGCTGCCTTTTGAACTTGACTAGCAGTTATCCTAATAACATGGAGAATGTATGCTGGGAATATGAGCCTTTGTATCTCGGGAGGTTCAGAAAATGGAGAGGAACTTCATGTGGGCTGCAGTCTGCTTCCTGATGCTTCACCCGGCTATTAAAGAGAGCTCGTGTGTGGGGTGGCAGGGGTGTGCGGGAGTGTGAGCTGCTCAGCTCCAGTCAAATTTGTGGTGCACTGACACCAGGTCTCCTAGGTCACCCTGAAGATCACCACCTTGCTAGAAGGAAATGTTTCTGGTCTAGCGTTCTTCCTCGCCTCTTGGTTTTTGAACTGAGCATGACTTGAGACAATGGAGCCACCCCAAAGGAGATCAGAGTCTAAATGGCAATGTGAGCTTAGAGTGGGGTTTAGCACAGGGCTAGGCAGTGTTCTGGTGCAAGGGCAGCTTGGCGTGGGGTGGTATTTAGACCCACCAGTGAAGACTAGATCATATTCTACCCTACTGGGTGCTGCTATTTTATGTTATCAGGGTTAGCCCAATCCTGGAAGAGAGTGAGAGTCTAAATGGCGTGCAAAGGAGGAGGATGGAAACGGAGACACAGAAGGAGGTGGCACAGCAGTGGTTGTGCAGTAATTTGTGGCTGAGCTGGAAGCATAAAACCGAGCATTTGGAGTCCAAGGGCAGTGACCACAGAGCTGCAGTGTCTCACCAGGGCTCTGTGGCTGTGCATACAACAGCACTGCATTGTTCCGCAGACACCAGCCTGAATTTTGTTTCTTTTTGCACCCAGCAGCAGACATAAAAGAGGAACTGTGCGGCTGGGGACTAGCGCTTCAGACTGGCTGCGCTGGGGTGTATGGCTTGTTTCACTTTCCAGCAGCTGGCGGCGGTTCTTCTGCAGCAAAGAAATGTTTAATTCTCTAGAAACGTAATGAAAATGTCCACTTGCTTGTATGAAAGATTATTGGTGATTTATGTGGGTAGAGGCTTCCTTGAAGTCTGTTATGAAGATAATGATGTTACCACACAGGAGTGCAGAGTCCCTCCGGCCCTTTCTCTCCTCTCCCCAGCTCCCCTTGGTGCTTTTTAGACCCCCAGATGCTTCAGCCTCTGCACTGATTCACACTAAATCTTGTTCGCTTCGCTGACTCCCAGCTTCCTGCTGATGTGTTTGTTGCTTTCATTCAGAGCGGGCTTAAAATCATTAATGAGAAAGTTGGTCTGTAAACAGAGATGGGCACTCCCCCGTTGCGAGCTACTCTTCTCGAGCTTTTAAGCCCCTCTAAGTCCATTAGGCATCTCCGCCTGCAGTAGCGTGTGCAGCGACTGCACGGACGATGCCCTGCCTTGCTCTGCTCTCAGCCATCCCTGCGACGCTGGCTTTCTGCTGGATGGGATCGCCTCATTGTTCCGATGGGGTTTCCGAAGGGGTCTCCTTGGATGTGAACGAAACGAATCTGCCAAGCCCTTGATGTCTCTGGCCAGTTAGCACAGAAGGAAACAGCTGTTCTGTCCTCAGCATACGTGGTGCGTTATTGTGTGCATTCTGATTTTTTTCTTCCCTTTGGGCTGAAACTATTGTTTGTCAGCTCTTTGCTGCTGAGAGAATAAGCTCCTGTGAGGAACAGATGAGGACTTTTGAAGCCGTGTAGCTTTGCCTGAGGTTATGCAGGAGGTCTCTGGTGTGATAGGGTCTTTAACCCTGGCTGTCAGACACTCAGCCTAATGACTGCCTACCAGCTGGGCCATCTTTCCTTCTCCGTGCTGAAAGGTGAAATCCGCAGTGTCTGGTTTTGGACTGGAGTCCTGTGAAACTACTGCATCCGGTACAGCTTGTTTGTAAGTCAATCACTAGATTTTTTTTTTTGCCTATTTTCCCATCTTCTGCCATCCCCAGAGCTGCTCTGGATCCTGGCCCTCGCTCCTCTCCCAGAATTCTGCCTCTTTGGCAACACTGATTTTTTTAAAGAGCAGGTGAGCAGGGCCCTTGCTCTGCTCTGGACCCGCTCCACCCCTGTCACTGCGGAGGAGGAGGTGGACGGAGGCTTCCCCACACGTGCCGGAGCCTGGAGACGCTTTATTTAGTTATGAACAAATTGATGTTGAAATGGGAACACCACTGACAGTGCAGGCGTCTTCCTGCAGATGTGACTGACCTAGATTTTTCCGTGCATCCGAAAAGTGGGATTTGGCACTCAGTCAGGAGAAATAACCAATGTTGTCTGTTTATGCAATAGCACTTAATCCCTCTTATTCCGTGTAGTGGTTGGGATCACTCGTGCTGCCTTCCTGCCGCATGGAGAAAACTTCATGTTCTTTGGTTTGAAGAGCTGCTTTTAAATGCTTTTCTTGCTTTCTTGTGTCCAATGCATTCATCCCCAAGTCCTGTGCCTTATGGAGGACACACAGGAGAAGTAAAGAGCTAACAGATATCACCAGTGCGTTGTCTCTTGCATAGCCCTTTACATCAATGAGAAACGCATGGGATACTTTGAAGGGTGTAAAAGTTGGGTACTCCAGCTAAAGCCTGTCTGCTGCAGATGGAAAGGCAATCTTAAAAATAAAATACAATTATCCACCTCCGTTAATGTAACACCATTAGCTGTCTGTGACAGGTTTTCAGGGCATATGTGTTAAATCTTGCTAGATAACCTGTCTTAATCACCTTCAAGTTGAGACAAGGTCTTAAAAGAACCAGCAGGAAATGGCGCCTCCGGCTCTTTTCTTGACTTGTTTTTCTGGGCACAGATTTTTGCCTTCCTACCAGTGTTCAATCCCTTGGCTTTTTCTGCCTTCTTGTGAGCTTGACTCAGCAGAAACCATCCTTGTCAGACAAGGACTTTTAACTTTCCCCATTGGGAATTAGCTTTTTGTGTCAGGGGAAGGAAGCAAGTGATGCCTGAAAGAAGTGATGGCTAAAACTCTGTGCTGCATTTCTCACGTGGGGTTGATTTCAGCAAGTGCTGTCTGTAGAGGGCAACTTGGCATTTTGGGTCAGTGGAGTCTGTCTCCATTTTTCTTTCAGCTGCTATACTTTCAGTTCATAGATCCCATCTGTTTCTTGGAAACGGGACTTTTCTGGTAAGAGAGAGAAATGTTTAAGGAATACAAATTAGCTCCTCCTGTCTAGCATACTTTAATCATGCTTATAAATTGCCAGTTGTTACCAGCCTGGGGCTGAGCCTGCATCTTTGCACAACCCTAACTCCCATGGAAGCCATGTGCATTTAAAAGGAATGCAGCGATGGGCACTGAAGAGTTGTGGCTTCTGGGAAAACGTTTCTTCTCTTGAAACACTACAGCTGGTGTTAGGGCTACCTCTGTGACAAAGAGTATGTCTTTTAATTTCTTTATGCTTGTTGCTAGCTGTCCATAATGGGAGGTGGATTTGTTGCCGAGGGGTTGTAAGCTTTAATTCAAATTAGTTACGTTCACCTACGCTCTTGTCTTATAAGTACAAAGTGATCATTTTTATGTAGAGCTGCCCAGCAGTCCAGCGTGTGAAACACCGGATGGCACCTAGCAATGGGATAGTCCCAGTCCCTCCCAGCTGGGATCCGGACAGATGCAGACCCCCAGTCCCGGCAGCTCATGGTGCACAGCTCTGGTTACTGTGAGGATATGAATAAAAGGAAAAACCTTGTGTGAGGTAGAGACAGGGTGAGCCCTGTGTGTGTTAAGTACTTTTGGCTGCCTGGATCCTGAAAGCCTATTTTAAGTAATAGTAGGAACTGTGAAGACTAAACTTGCAAATGTTAACTGGGAGATCTCTTGGTGAATTCTCAAAGCCCATCAAAAAGGGCTGTGCTTTTGGAAATTCCCCTTCCTGGCTGCTCCTAGGGCATATTTTCACCAGACTGCTTCGTTTCTGAAAGCAGTTACGTATGTGCAGTGTATATATTTTTGGAATCTGGGGGATTCTGTGATGTTTTACATATGAATGAAATTCCCTGGCACAGCCTACAGGCACCGTGAGCTGGTAAAGGAGTTCCTGGAGAATGATCCTGTGTTATTACACAGCACTGCTTTTGTGCAAAGGAGAAGGGGGAAAGTTCCCAAAGCCTAGCGCAGCAAGAGTGAGTGTAACTCAATATTGCTTCAAAAATCTCATTCCAGAAATGCATGTCAGTTCATGATGCTTTCCAACAGTTTTCTTTATTTCAGCTGAGATTTCTCAGGATTTGTATCAGTGTCCGGAGGGAAGACTTCAGCTACTGATGGGCTACAAAGTACTTTTCAGGCTTTTTATCCACTGTGAATTGAAAAAGCTTTGTAAAGTCTTTGTAGTGCAATGATAGCTGGAGAAAAATGTAGATGTGCAGGATGTGAAGTAGAATTAGGCCATGGTACTGAGACCAGAGGTTGCGTCTGCTGCTTGTGAAGCAGTTAGTCCTTTTGCTATGCACTCTCTAAAAGGGAAAAATGGCAGCTGTATGGAAATGACTCGCCACAAGCTGTCCCGCAGCCTGGATCCAGGGACAGTTCAGGCTGTTGATCAGTCTGGCTCTCGTGTTTGAGACAGGAAATGAAGTTGAGGTCTAGAATGTGAGAGTTGCCTGTCAAAGCTTAGTGCATGGAAAAAATTAAAGGCGATGTCTTGGAAAGCTCATACATATGAACTAGTTTGCTGTAGGGGTCCTGGGTCGGGAGAGCTACAGGCTTAGTGTCCATCTTTGGGTTGGCCAGATCTGGTGATGCCCAGGAGCACAACCTTTCCTGCCTCGAAAGTGGTGCTTAGTGCTTCCGCCCCTGGGGGGTCTTCATGGGCCTGGGAAAGTACCAGGCTGCTTGAGAGTCCAGGCAGGGCTATTTCAGACCTGGAGGAAGGAAATTCGGCTGTTAGGGACTGTGTCACAGAATTTTCTATTTAAACTAAGGATGATCTCGTTAGGGCCTCCTGCAGGTTATTGTTACAGCAATCTCAGTAGCTAATTTGCAGGGAATATTAGCCTTACAAAGCTGATAGAAATCTAGCTATGTAGGTGTGGTCAGAAGATTCACATGTGGAGTGTGAATGTGCCGCTTGATCTCTGTCATAAGATGGGATTGTTAGAAAATAGGTTCTGCTGCAGCTCCGCATCAGATCCCGCCCCAATGTTCTCTATGGACACGTGGAAATTTGGATCTGATTGCTTCCTTGCTGTCGTTCTTTTTCAGTCATCAGTGGTTTAATTGAGAACAGAATGGGGACCCTTAGTGTCTTACCAGAAGAGGAAGTGGTATGATGGTGATTGATGAAAACCTGTTTGTCAAATCGTGATGTCACTTCATCACAGCCATGAGAAGAGGAAGTGTCTGGTCTTTGTCCAACAAGGGGAGATGTTTATATGGCAAATACACATAGGGAAAGGACAGGTTCACCAAACAGATCTTTTTTTTTTTTCCCCCCAATTCCCTCACAAGCTGTTATTTTTTTTTTTAAAGAAGTTATTGCCTAGAATCAGAACTCTTTGCATTTAGTTTATTTTGTTGGGGAAAAAATTCATCTTTCTAGTCCTGAAAACATAAAGCCCTCTCAGAACCATCACAAATTTCCGTTGTAAAAATTCCCGTTCTGCAGTTGTATTCCTCTTCGTCTCCAACACCCCCCTGAGACAACCATGGGCAATGAAATGAAGCTGAGACACCAAAATCTGGTCTTGGCGACAATGATGCAAACCCAGAATTGTTCCAGCTTCCCGGCTAGTGGAAAAAGCCTGACGGGCAGGGTATATCTCCACTGACCTGACAGGGCTGGAACTGGCTTACGGCACTTGATCTTTTGTCCTCTTGTTTCAGATCAAACTTTTGCCCCTTGGATGTGTTGTTACAGTTGTGTTTTGCCTAGACTTGAAATCCATGGCTACAAACGAGGTTTCCTCAGTCCCGCTTCCTGGAGGTTTACAGGCCAATTTATATGGAAGTCTTTGAAGTCCTGTGTGCTGTTTCTTGGTGGGCTTCAAGTGTGGAGTATGCCTAAAAGAAAGAATAAATCTTGGAATCACTTGAATATCTCTTTTGAACTTGGCTCCCCGCCTCCTCTATCATGGTGACCTCCAGAGACACAAGCATAGCTTGGATATGCAATAAACCTGTACTGTAGAGAAATGGAGCCTTTTTTTGATCTGATCTAAATATGTAGTCATTCCAGCTGTTGGAGAGGGTTATTAATTACAGTTTGGACATACAGACCCCTATTCTTTACGTTTGTGTCCAGCTGGCATTAAATTATTAATCATATTTTGGATCTAATCAGCTAAAAAGGCAAGTGGGATATCTGTATGACATCAGTGAGGGAATAACAGACCATTGCAGTCTGAAAATGTAATCAGTGTAGCACGGAGATGCCTAATTCTGCTGAGCCTGGTCCAGCTTCTGATTCTCCGCATGGAGTGTGATAAACTGGATCTGAACTGACAGAAAGCAACATGCGGTGTCGTTTAGCCTGCCCTTTCTTCTGTTAGCTTGGCAGACACATACAAGGAAACAGTCTTTGTGTAGTTGTGTTAGCATGGTGGATGCTATTCTGTGCAGAGTGTTGCTAGTCTTCAGAATAATCTCTGTATTTCAGTATCTTTTTGGGGCGGGGGGGAGGGGAACCACCAACAATAAAATAACGTGGGAATAAATCCCCACAAATATGCAAAGCTGAGGTCTGATTGGTGGGTCCAGGATGTTAAGAAAATTCTTAATTTGACTTCTCATTGCCTTCATCTGTATCAGCTTAGGTATGTCAGGTACATGAAACCTTAAAAGCCATCTTGTAGCTACCCTTTCTTGTCCTAGATAAACTGACGCGGAGCGTGGTTTAGAGGCAGAATTGAGTGTGAAATCAGAACACAGGAGATGTGAGGCTCTTCTAGGTTACTTGATTTGGGATTTTTGAGCTCAGAAGAAATGCTGAGGTCTCTTTGTAGCCTAAACTGATGCAGAGCCGTTGAGCTGTGGTTTTATTTCCATGCTTTGAGCCGAAGTCTTGTTGCTGGGAGGTTTGACTTTTGAACAACTTTGTTACTGGACAAGGCAGTTTTTGGTAGCTCAAGTTCTTGGCATCTAAAAGGGTCATAATGATATATAATTAATAGTAGAAGGGATCGTGGTATTTTACTAGCTGAGAGTTTGAAGTCTCTGGATGAAATATGGTCTGTGATTATGGGATAATCTGTGAGGTTTCTTGGGTCGGTCAGGGGCCTGACTTTAAGTTCACAGGTATTGATTTTATTCCAATCACTTTCATAGCATTACTCCCAGTTTGCACCAGTGCCAGGAGAATATTTCTGCAGCCATAGACTAGCAACAATGGCTCCAGGCTTCCAAGTAGGGAGCTGTGCAATTACCAGCGCTGAATTTAATTACAACCTTTCAATAAAACGGCTTGTGACAGAATGTACAACTCAATAAATACACCAGATTTCATCACATGCAGTTGCTGTGAAGATTAAGTAGTATTAAAAAGGCAGATGTGTTTATAGTGATCAAGCTGCTATTTAAATTTTGGTAGGGGCAATCTGCCTGCTAAAAGTTAAGCTTAAACGTTAAGGATTTTCACCTTATAAACTCCTCTTCAACAACAGGCACATTTAATGTAGTAGGAGCAGGAAATAATGTGTAAAACTGCAGTTTATAGTAGCAACTGGAACCCTGCATACATGATTTTATTACATACACAATTTTTGTAACATCTGACCCTAATTCACGTTTATATTGTCCGTATCAAATAGTTTTCCTCTTTTCTGGTAGTGGTGTTCGTTAGCTGAAGACCAAGAAAAATTTCAAGCACGCTTTAGATGACATGTAATTAAACCAGCTGAAAAAAAACCTTTACAGGGGAAAGCTGGAACCAAGGGCTATTAATAGAAGCTCCAGGAAGGGGCTGTTAGCAAGCCAAGGCCTGCTCAAATGAGGCAGGATGCAAAAAAGAAAAAAATGGAACGTACCACAATACCAGGAAGCTATAAAACCCATTAATCCCCACCCATGAGGACATCCATCCAAAAAGTAAAGTTCTGTTTTCAAGGCAAGGCTCTCCCACTGAAGCAATAATTTGTCTTGAGCTTAGCGAGGGGTCAAAAATATAAAGGCATGGCTCTCGAACTGCATTTTTTTGAGCGCTTCACATTGCCAGAGAGAGATTAGATGGGATTTTTTTATGGCTTCAGCCTCAAAGCATCCTGCAGGCTGTTGGTGTGTGATCCCTCGTGCCCGGGCAGAACAGCTACCTCTGTTCTCAAACCGGAGCCTTGCTCAGGGCGTGAGCGAGAGCCGCAGCTATCAGATATTCCCCTGCTTCAGAAAAGCTCTTAAGGACCAGAAAGCCACAGTGTATCCGAGTGTGTACCAGGGAGCCAAGATGTGATGCAACCTTTCACAAAGCCACTGTTTAAAGCTGAGCTCGGCACCATTTTAAGAGTGCTGTGCAGCTCGCGGGTTGGTGTGGTTTTGAAGAAAGTGAGAAGATCCAGCAGCTGAACGAAGGGCAGAGGTATGTGTAAAGCCAACCTGTAGTATGCACACTGATTGGTGATGCGAGTAGTAAATACTAGCGCTTTCTAAACTGATGCTGTCACTGCTCCTGCCCTACTTAGATTTTTCACGCTTGTGTGAATACTACTTTATCTTCCGCCATGCTTGGAAGGTCCCCTTTAAATCAATTCCTCTAAGTTTATTGCCTTCCCCTTTGATTTAACACCGAGTGCCCGATGCACTGGTGGTTGTTATCTCTCCCTCACAGCCTTCGACCATTTCGGCTCCTTGGACGCATAATGTTTGAGTGTGGCTGAAGGCCAGCTCTGGTGTATTAAAGACACACAGATAAGCCAACAGTGGTTAGTGGTGTTGTCTCACTTCAGCTTATTGTCTGCCTTTTAATCTTGAGCCGATTAATCTGTCCAAGGAGGAGCGAAGGATCCTGAGCGAGACAGGCAGAAAAACAGCCATGGATGATGGGTGGGTGGGAGATGAAATACTTGGGAGTAAGAGCAGATGCACCTTGTAAGCAATGTGAAACTGTGTGTAATGACAGGAAAGCAAAACCAGGCACATCAGAGAGGTAATTAAGAGTCTTGGTGATGGTGACTGGAACAATCAGTGCATCTGGGTACACAGGTGCTCAAATCCCACTGCTTTCCAGAGGGAGGTGAAGGCTCGGTTTGTCTGGAAAAAGATAAACAGACCATCCAGTAATTCTGGAATCTTGTCAGTATTTTACCAAGGAAGAAACAGATGATTTGTAAAATATAGAATCCTTTTTAATTCTTTTCTAAAGCAGTTATTTTGCTGATGTAAACCAGCTTGCTTGCTTCTAAGCCATAGGCTGTTGAATTTTGGATTCTGCATCTCGGAAGGTTAAAAGATAAATCTACAGAATGTTTTCTGTTCATAGCTGAGAAACCACTGAAATCCTAACTTTGGCTTTGCGATGTAACTTGCTGAGAGTGTATGTTAAATAAAGAGAAACATTAGGATTAGGCCTGAAATTCACTCTTGATTCAGGGAGCCACTACAAGGACCGCAAGTTATTTAGTTCCTCCTTTGAAGGTTTCAGTACTGATGAAGTGATACTTAAATGATCTTTTCCTTTTCTCTTTTTTTCTTCCTTTTGTTTCTGTTTTTGGAGCAAGCTTTGAGCTTAAATTGAGCTGGCAACTTCCTTTTCAGACCTCAGCAGCTGACATCATTTGTACAGCAATAATCAACAACAGGAAGAGGACATCTGGGCTTGGAAGCATGAAGAGATCAAGGCTGTAGCGGTCTAGAGCATAAAGGGGTGGCAACAGTCTGTATTGCAACAGTTTGTCTTGAATGCGTCCCGCAGACGTGAGGCCGCTCCAGTGGCTGCAGGAATTAAACGTTCATGCTTTCCGAGATGAAGGAACGAAAGATGGGACAGTAAGCTATCGGGTTCCCTAGAGAGCAGTGGTTCAGTGAGGTCAGGACAGCATGCTGCTTTTCGCATGGAAAGCCTCCAGGGTAATCTCCACGGCTGGGTTTGCTGTGTGCTCTGTTGGGTCAGAAGACCTTGTGTCTGTGGTCCTGTGGTGGATCATACCCGAGGGTCATCTCAGGAACCTAGGGCTGTGGGAACGCAGCGCATGGAGCTTTCATCAGCTGCTTTGTACTGATCTGAAGCACAGGGACCTTAAAAGAAAAGCTTTTTGTTTTACTCTGAGCTCTTGCACTGTGCCTGGGGACTGGAAGGAGAACTTCCTCTGAGCTACGTGTGGGCGATTCCTAGCCATACCCATAGGCAGAAGTAGTTGCAATGCTCAGTTATTTTAACAGCAGGCAAAGAATCAATCTTGATTCTTCTCCTTTAAAGAATCTAGGCTCATTCTTGCTTATGTGGGCTCTAACTATTTAAGTTTTTACTTACAAAACCCCAAAACAACAACCCTCCCCTCCGCCTCACCGCCCCAAAAAAACCCCAACCCTTTCATGAGCTCTAGCATGTAAGGATGTAGGCCGTGATCATGCAACGTAGTTGGGCCCTTCAGTTGTCACAAGGGATGGTAAAATTAAGGAGACATTTGCATTTGTCTGAATTACCTCTAGACTAGCACTTAGGGTTGCATCCACCTTCCTCATGTCTTACGTGCAATATCTGCTTCTGCTGCCTCACCTGCAGCAGCTCAGCTTCCTTCCTGCTCCAGGATGCCGTCTGCCAGGCATCCCATGGTTTGCTCAACCACATTGCTCCTTCGCCGAGTCTCTATGGACTAGTTAGATCACAGACGTTTGAAAGCTGTTGGCTTACATTGCACATTCAAGCTGCCTTCTTGCTGACTTCTTCCACGTGAATATAACGAAGTCGTTGATCAGTGATATTTACCTGGCAGAGAGCTGCTATGGAAACCAACTGTGTTCTGTTTTTGTGGAGATGATGGGCAATTTGGCTATCGGTGAGCTCAAGGGAGCTGCTATGAAATGTCAGCAGCGCAGCTTCTATATGAGATATTCCTAATCCCCAGAGCTGACTTTTGTGCACATATGCATCACTACCTCCATCCCTGATCCTTATTGTAACCAGCTGTGGTTTGACTTTGTCAAGTATCTGATAGAGCTCCCTTACCCCCTCTCCCACTACCTCCACAAACTCCCATTAGTCATAGTTGGGCAGTGCATGAAATAAGATGGTGATAAAGCTCTGGTCCTAGACACCAGTGTCATTCCTAGGGGCTCTGTGCTGGGCTGTGAAGACTCCGCAGTGTTAACCCCTTGGTGCCTCAAAGCAGAATTTCCTGATGCCGTAAGCTGGGTATCATTTTGGGGGTGATAGAGCACTTAGGACACCTTTCATCTTAAGTAGAGATGGATTTATTACTGTGATGTGTTAGAGATTAAATGGGCTTTTTAATTAGTCAGTGGGCTGAGGAAGACAGCTCTTGTGTTACGGCATTGGCCGTTTGTGAAAACCTGGGTTTTCTCTGTATCCCATTGGTAACACAGAATGTTATTTTTCTCCCTGTTTTTCGTACTACTTAAGTTAATCTTTAACTTTGGCAGAGTGACAAGGGGCTACGTACTGGCCAAGAAACAATTCAGTCTGGAAGTTAGTGGAAGGTTTCTGACCGCTGGGGAGGAGGAGATCATGGAACAGAAATTGGATGTTGTTTTTTTGTTTTTAAGAACAGGACAGTTTATTGTCCGGTTATATTTGGATTGCTTTTCCCGAGAGTGGTGAAGACCACATCCTTGATCTAATGCCAGTCACCAGGCAAATTTCAGAGCTTTCGCTCATAGCACAGATTTCTCTGATGGGCAGGACACTGCTGTTGGAGCGGGCAAAGGCCACCAGCCACTCCTGAGCCCCGAAGCTGCTGCTGTGCTGCCGATGTACCAGCAGAGAACTGTTCATCACATCCTGCCCTTTGCAGGCTAGCGTGATGCTTCGAGGGGTGAACACAAGCCTTTTGGAAAAGCACAAGCATTTTAACTGCTGTTTTGCTGTCTGTCACGTAGCCACCTTTGCCAAAGGGAGGGAGGATGGGCAGAGCTTTGTGGGAAGGATCGTTGTTTTGGGTGATCCTCTCGGCATTCTAGGGTGTTTGCACATCTCAGACACTGGAGATGTCGTTACCGACTTGGGTGGCTGAAGCTCAGGGTCATTCAGGAGAGCAGTGCTGCTTTTGCAGTGGGCCGAGAGCTCCCGATGTAAATCCAGTTCTTAAGGCACTGCAAAAACAGTAAATCCAGGCCGATGTGTCTGCGTGGGGGCGAAGCAAAGCTTTGTACTTCACTGAGAGCGAGTAGGGCCCAAGGACTTGTCTCTTACCCAGTTGTGATTTAGAGCTACCTCTGAGCTGATGGGAGGCCAGATACTCACCAGTAAAGTTAAAAATAAATTCCTTTAATTTCTCTGCTGATTGTTGAAGCAACTTTTTATTTTTTGTGTGATTTACTATAAAATCAAGCCAGGGTGCTCTCCGCCTCACCAGCAGTGCCTGCCCAGTTGGTGACCCCTGAAGTCCCGCAGGCTTTTCCTGCTCTCTCAGCAGCATTTCAGTTCCTAAGATATTGGCTTGCTTCTTATTTCATTGTGTCTAGTGAAGATCTTAGAGATCCCGTGCATTCAAATAAAAATTTGAATGCTATTCAAATTACTGAGAGGAGCACTAAACCTTCAGATCCAAATCTCTTTCGTTACCCTTGGAGGGTGTTCTGCATCTCTAGCACTGGTGCAGTATCCTGTCACTGCCCATGAGCCCAGTTGCTGCTGGACCTAATGTGTTGGGCTAGAATGAGGATCAGACTGAGCAGAAGCCAGAGGGAAGCAGGACCATCTTGTCAGGAGGTGTCTCCAGCCATGACGGGCTGTTGGTCCTGTTCCTTCCAGTCCTCACTCGTATGCCGTCTCTGGAAGGTTCTCTTGGTTGGGATGCTAGCACAAAGCAGCTCTGATACGTGCGTGGAGTCCTTGGTTGTCGCTGCGTACAGGCCAGCAGTAATACGTCTCTGGATGCCTTTTCTAGCATGTCCAGAAGCACGGACGAAGGCCCTGCTTGAACATGAGGTGCTGAGTACTGAGAGCTGCTGACTGATGCACACAGGGGGTCTTGCCTGTGTGGCCGTTCATTTGTCACCAAACGGGAGCGGCGTTTATAGAGCGCTCTGCAGTGGTTTGGGTTTGCTGCCCTGGGAGTTGCGTTTGCTTCATTCACAAACAATTGCAGTACGCGGGCTGTAGTAACTGAACTGTTTCCTTCAGCTTTGGCTCCCGAGTCAGCTTCCTGGCTGCATTCTCAGATGTGGGGCTTTAGAAACCAAGACTTTCAAACTCACATATTTTAAGAGGGAAGGGATGTCTTGTTTTTGTAGCAGCCTCTGCAAAGCATGCGTTCTGTCTTGGACATCCAGGAAAGCTACTGCGCCAGCCATTTACTAATGCTTTGGTTGTCTTTCCCAGTTGATCACGTGGTTCCTGAGCCAGGGACCAGTTTGCTGACTGCATTCGACCAGTGGCGAGAATGGGCAGACAGCAAGTCCTGCTGCGACTACTCCCTGCACGTGGATATCACCGAGTGGCACAAAGGTGTCCAGGAGGAGATGGAAGCTCTGGTTAAAGATCATGGTAAGTTCAGTTATTTGAAGTTCAGAGAAGCCTTTCCTGTCCTTAGTTTTTAGGACTGGCTCCCCTATTTTTTAGGACTGGCTCTTGCAAAATATTTTACTCTCAGTAAAGCTGTTCTCGGCCCTGACTTTAACTTGGCCCATTTTGGCTTCTTGTGGAGGTTTGGACAGTCACGGTTGGGGGGGGGGGCTCAT
>Ga0065711_1008052_pt1 | contig 13918 bp, 11 predicted proteins | sample Hoacrofraction12_FD_59098 | JGI IMG/M metagenome (GOLD analysis project Ga0065711, IMG submission 59098) | Hoatzin crop microbial communities from Cojedes, Venezuela - Epithelial fraction 12 v2 (version 2) | ecosystem: Host-associated > Birds > Digestive system > Esophagus > Crop | place... | reverse complement strand
GCTACATTTGAGCCACAACAGTCCTTGTTAGCAAGATTACAAAGAACAGAACTAAACTGAATAACAGTGTTTAACTCTAACATAGATGCAAAATTATATAACAAAATTAAACTAAAGCTATAGCAAAATCAAACTAATTGTCAATTCCCCACATCAGATTGAAGATTTTTTCTTCAACACCTCATGTGTTCATTGCATTAAACTAGTTGTTTGAGCAACTAAATTTTAGGCTTGTGTCCTGCATTAGACCCTTACTGGTTTTCCGTTAATCTCACCTAATGCGCATCACTCTTCATCAAACTCAGAATAGTATGTGAAAGTTTTTTTTGTGGCTTTCAAATTGTTCTGAATAGATTCTTCCTAAACTACTTTGAGGAACTATTTCAGCTTTCATCTTTTGTATGGAAGTTCAATACTATAATGAATACAATTTCTTAAGCAGTTTGTGAGCTCTTGCACATATAAGGTAAGTTTAATTAAAAACCTAGAAAAAAATTCTGTATCATAGGAATATAGGAAGAGTAGAACTACATTTCTACAGAAGGGATGAAGAAGAGGTGACATAATAAAGGTTATGTAGAATAGCAGTTAGCTTAAAAAGAGCATATTAGGACATCTAATTAGCAGGTTTTGTAGTACAGATGATGTGGATGTTTTGAAATTCCAAGCAAAAAAAACCTGATACAATTAAAGATTTTTCATAATGCTTAGTTAGTCCTTGTCATGACTTCTCATTAAGACCAAGAAGTTACAAGTCTTCAGAAGAGCACGGAGGTATTTTTAGGAGCCAATAGGAAGACTGGGAATTATGTTAGGTAAAATCAAATGGCAATATATACCTTCAGCCAAACACAATGGGCCTTAAATTAGTAAAACCACCCAGGCTGGGGTTATTCCTGAATGATTCATGGGAGACAAGTCATTTTCTTTGAAAGCCTGGATGAAGGTGTTTGTTAGGGCAGAATGTTGGATTACTTGGTTTACTCTTCTGGCAAGGGGAATCAAGACAGAATTCTGGCCGGGATCCTGCGTAGTGTCTAATACAGACTATTGTACTTAGCATGGGTTGATAGATGTTGTCAGATTTTAAGTGTAAGGGTATTTTAGGTCGTAAGACATAAGATGGAGGAGTAAGGATAAAATCCTCTCCATTGAAGTCAACCAGTGAAGTTTTATAAGGGCCTTGGGGCTCACACAAGTCAGCTAAACTTCAGTTGCCATTTCGTTATTCATTCCTCTCCTGCTATGATACAGGATTTTCACAGGGGAAAACTGTCCACAGGAAAAGAATCCAAGAGGCAAGACCTCCCTAGGGTAGACACGGGCAGAGCTTGGGGTAAGACTAGCTCGTCCTCTGAAACACAGGTATGAATGGCGGGGACAGCCAGCCCTCAGCACAAATGGGAAAGGTCTCCCCTCAGTGTTCTTCAAATACCAAGGGCATCCCTTCCTTCAGAGAATAATAACAGCATAACATGGGCAAGGGGATGAATTGATCTGGTTTTTATTTTTATTTTCAGTTGACCATTTTCTTGAGTCTGCAGAGCCCAATCACTTCAGTGGGAGAAGGGGTCAGCCCACGTTCTCCTCATAGTAACATAGTTTTTGGTAACATACCAAAACCACAGTAAAAACCAACAGTGAATTCTGTTAATTGTATTTAAATATCAATGTTGTTAATCTGTTTACTGGTTTCTTACTAAAGACAAACAGAAAGCATGGTCATAATTTCCACTGAGTCATTTCTACAGTACACCTGCAGTGTTTAATTTTGTTTGCCTCCGTTTTTCCTGGATGTCTTCATCGCTAATGTTACTACCCCTAAATTTTGATTCACGGACTTTTTAATACCTGAGGTGATTTTATTCTGGTGGAAAAGAGCAGAGTTTGTTAATAACCATTTCCATCAGTTTCTTTTCTTAGTCGTAGCTGATTTTATCCAGGCATGTTTCATTGATACTCAAAATGTGTGCAGTTCCTTGGGATGTCTGGGTTCTTCATAGTTTATTGTGGCAAAAGCAGAGCTATCTGGAGAACTTCTATTGAGCCATGTCCTTCCTACTTTGTTTCCTCCTCACATAACCTGAATATGTTAATAGTCACCACTGAGACCAGTACTTAAACAGCATCCAAAACCAGTTCTTTAAAAGGTAATGCAGTTCTGAGACTTACCCATTAATCTGTTTTTGAATGTTTTATCCATTTAGTATGAAAAAATGCCCATTTTTGTAAGTCTCCAGCAATCTTGATTCCAGGATGTGATTCAGGACCAGCTTGTACTTTGAGTACTATGGAAATGCAAACAGTGTGTAGTTTTCAAAAGAAAAAGGGCTGCTCTTTCGTGCAAGGAGCAGATTACCATACCTGTATCTAGTAGGTGAGTATCCTGCGTCATCTGCTAGGAGGCTTGGGAGACTTGCATGGGTGTAGCAACCTCCTGCAAGGTTCTCATGATCACTAGCTCTCTTCAATGACAACTAATCCCAGATACACATGCAAGAGCATCACTTGCCGTAAACACTCGGGTGCAGTGGTGCTGAAGTGTCAAGGATTTCCTTACCTCCCCTCCTCAGTGTTAGGCACTGAGATGAGGTCTGATGCCAAGGGGGAAAGGCTGGAGTAGGTTGAACACGGTGTTAAGTGTGCCTTTGCATGGCAAAGCAGAGGCTCTTTTTTATTGAAAGATCATGCAAATCCAAGTAAGAAATTATTTTTATCTATGTCCTGAAAAGAGCTCAAGTATTGCAATACTTGTTGCCTTTGAACAGCAGTAACCTTCAGACCTCCACGTGAACCATACAGCCCAGGAACTTCTGTGCAATGGGGTTTTGTACTGCATGTAACACAAATGTTTCTGATGTCAAAATTCAGGTTACTCAAGATCAGGGAGGGAGACGGAAATAAAAAATGTAAAAGATCGCAGTGAAGACAAAATCTGGCTCTACATACTTCAGGTCATAGTAATGTGATGATAATTTCAGGCACTCGTGAAAGTGCATATTTGACCTCTGTTTTAAAGACCATTACCAAATGGACAGTCCACAGAGAGGTAGATGGAAATGATACAGCCTCATCCTGCACCTGTGCCACAGTGCAGAATTGCCACCATGTGGGCAAAAATACCCCCATTTGTAGCCCAGCTCCACAAGAAGGACCATGGCTAGAGTGTCCTCCTGCCATCCTGACGCTGCACCCCAAATGTTCACTGCACAGTATGAAATGCTGCCATAACAATGACATTGAGCATCCTTCCGTGCCAAGCCCTGGGCATCCACAATCATCCTGTTCTCCATTGTCAGGATTAGTTTTAGGCCTGCTGGAAGCTTTTTGCCTTTTTTCTTCTTCTTAATTCTCTTTAACTCCCATCCCGCATTCTGTGTGCCAGGAAATGCCACAGCTCTGGCCTGAGAATGCAAAAAAAATTTTTTTTTTTTCTCCTGCTTCTGTGAGTATGTTTTCATTTTTTATTATGAAACACTATTTTTAATAAACTCTCCCAGTTTAGAAGCACATGGATATAAACTGTACTGGGAGAAAAAGAGATATTTAAATGTTTATCTGTCTCTGCTCGAATGCTGCATCTTTTCTTGGCCAAACATAAAGTTACTTCTTGCTTTGCACGGTATGAGGTGACAAAATCCCCCTAGGGAGTTATGGGAAAGGACCTATGGAGAAATCAAATAGCATTGGGTTGAAGTTGTCATTGTACCAGTGCCATCATTGTTAGAAACTTGAAACAGAAACATCTGAGAATAGAGAAATTCATTCTTGCTCCAGCTGTTAACTGCATCCCCTTTGCGTCGTTCCATGCTGTATCCCAATATGAAGTCTGCTAAGGCCTCATTCATGATTCACAGTGTGTCTGAAGGGGTAAAACAATTCAGTGTGCTCATTCTGTTTAGTTAAATGTGCTTTTCATCATCATTTTATATGATACGCATGACAAAACAGAAGTAACTGGAAATGACTGTGTTCTCCCCGAACTTAATTTGCACCATAATCCCTGAAAAATCAAACCCAGGTGGAAGTATGGTTCAATTTGAGTGGAAATTCTACATCTCATTGCTGCCAGAAAAGCCCTAAGGACACGAAGGTGCTACAGTTCCTTTGCCTGAGGCTTTCCTGGGCGGATAAACAAACAGTTATTTGAATAAAATAGCCTAAAAGCAAAAGTGAGGTGATGAATTCTGGCTTGCAGTGCAAGGCAATAAAAAGTTTCAGGTCCAATAACGCCGCCAGCAAGCACCTGAGTTGAGGATGATTCACTCAGTGATCCCTGAAAAACGGATAGGCTTCATTGGGCACGTAAAAACTTGGAAAGATGCTGAAAGATTGCAGGGCCATACGAGTATTGCATTTCATTTTGAAATAATACACCTATCTGGGTACTATACTGGTGGTTTCTGTGATTTGAAGGATTCAAAGCATCTTTTAATGCTTTACTGATAAACCTTTGCTGCACTGGCTGTGATTTAAAGGACAGTTTGAGATTGACCTGGCTTTGCAGAAAAGCAACCCCTGCTTAAAATCTGTTGGGAAGATGGTTTTCCAGTAATGCTGTGCAAAATGGTGCTTTATTTTCAGGTGCATCTTAACAACTGCACCTGAAGGACTTTCCCAGCTATATTAACATATAATACATAATGTTATATAACTCATAAAACATAAATGATACTAAGGTTGCTCTTTTTTGTACGGCACCGGTACAATGACAACTTCAACCCAATGCTATTTGATTTCTCAATAGGTCCTTTCCCATAACTCCCTAGGAGGATTTTGTCACCTCATACCATGCAAAGCAAGAAAAAATATTTTTTTCACTTGAAACTTTGCAATTTCACCTCCTATTAGACTGCCTTTGGATGCGATGCAGAGAAAAGGAGTGGCTTGGATCTCAGCCTGAAGTTCATGATTTTCAGCTGCTGGGTCCACAAGAAGAAAAGAAGCAAAAGAGCAAAATTTTTTCATTCTGCAGTCTGGAAACACAATGGTAGTATTAAAAATCAAGAGAATTCAGGCTTGGAGAGGGTCAATAATGAATAGTCCCTATTACTTAATGCAGTAGATACGGAAAATCTGAATACTTTCTCTAATTTTTGTGGATGTATTCTACCCCCATTGACACCAAAATAATACTGTATAACTGATAGCAATATATACAGTAAAGACCAGATTAAAATGGCAGTTTAAAACAAGGTGCTGTGGTTACAGAAGGAGACATACTAAGGCTAAAATGTTGCAAATGTCTTTTAAGAGTGCAAAGATGAGCAGGAGAAGGGCGACCTGCTGGCCTTTCTCTCCTTGGAGCCATGTCCTGTGCCCATCTGCTGTCCCCAGTGTCCCTCTGGCTCTGATCTGGGGGTGCAAAGCACTGGGGTGGCCCCACGGGGCCTGTGGCTGTACATGGGACAGTGGTAAAATCCCATTGGGTGGTGGGAAGATCTGCGGGCTCAGCTCAAGACTGGCTGCAACCTGAAAATCTGCTTTAAGTTTTCTTCTTTTGCATCACTGAAATTGTGCCCTGCCTTGGATGGGGAGAGAACACTCAGAGAGGGTCTGAGCCACTGAATCTGTCAGGTCTGTGCATCATGAAGGATATGCACGTAAGATCCTTTACAACCAGAGGAAATACCTTTATCTTGCCTTGCATTATGTTCAGAGACCTCCTGGCACAGGAGTGAACCAGTGAATGTGGATAAACCAGCCAGGACATAGCCCGGGCTTAGGACTATGTTGGGAACTCTGCATCCTGAGCATGTATTTTTAACTGTTTAACATGGGATATATTTTCATAGGTTGCCTGGGTAAATGAATAGGAAGAAGACTTCTTTTTGGAAAAAAATTCCTTTTTGAAAAACAAGTTTGAATATTTTTTTGCTTAAATTGGTGATTTTGGTGTAGGGAGGGGTCCAACTCATATACTGAAATGATTGTTTTAAATAATTTCAGTCAACTTGTTATCAGAAATTAAGTATTGACCATGATGAACACTTCAAATATAAACTTTAGTCGTAGTATCCCCACTCCTGTCCAGTTTCGACTCATGAAATCCTGATTCTTTTGGTTCAGCTGTCACTGCTCTTCCCTGTTTATTCAGGAGCATTTTGCTTTGGTTTCAGCCCTTGCAGCCACTTTCACCTGGAGTTTCAGATTCAGAAGCATCTTACCAGAAAGCGTAAGAAGTTGTGCCCTTGATGAGGTTAATGTAACACACTGTGCTTTAACCGTATTTTTTGTCTGCTGCCTTTGTTAGGAACTCACACTGAATCCTCATTTTGATGGGATTGCTCATCTCTAATGTGCAATTAAAATATACTGCAGTGACTACAGAAAGCCCAGCATCGTCGAAGACCCTCAGCTGGAGAGCTATATCATGTAACCAGTCATTTAGAGGTCCCAATCCTGGGCATCCCTATTTTTATCCATGCCTCAGAGTGAAGGAGCAGTGTATATGACAATATGTATTTTATAATATGCCTTAGTTTGTGAGCATGCATATTCTTGCCTTATAGTGTTGCAAATTTTTTTGCATGCCAGCCAAAATCTTGGTGGCTTCTAGGAAGATCAGTGATTGCATTATGTGCTGTTACAATGATAAAACAAAACCCCAGCTATAACATGTTATTACAAAAAAGTGTAAAAGAGGCAATAAACTTTAATTGTAGTATAACTCCATTTTAGCTGCTTTGATTGCATTATAATATTTTATATTATTGAGTAGGCTTAAGAAAGTCCCATTACAGATATATGTACACACATCTGTTTTCATAATGCTATTTATCATATTCCTGTATGGTTGTAGTTCTTTCAATCAGAGAACAAGATATTCTCCTGAAATCATGCTTCACAGAAAATTTTATCTCCGGCATCCAACATACACTATTTGCAGAGTGATGGACAGGAGAATCTCTGTCACCTCTGTCTGTATCTGTTATGACTCAGTTATTCATGGCAGAATTGACTTTGTGGTATACTTCCCATATACATATTTTTCATCTTGGGGCACTCATAAATATATCTCTTTGGAGCTGTTTATATCATCAAATCTTACAGAATTCATACTGTTCCTTCAGTAACCCTCTAACACACTTAGAGAGGATTTTAAGGATAACAGAAGATGATGCTCACACCTGATTATAAGGGTCTTATTGACATTTAAAGCTCTAATGTGATTAGCCATTATTAAAACATCTGTTTATCATTAGGCAGGATAAATGTGAATATAAAGTATGAGTAGAGGTTATAATTAGCAGTGCAGAAGTGCATGGTCATTTTCCTGAGCTGCATGGTCCTTGTTAGTACAGTTAGCTAGTACGCAGCTGTATGTATAATTGGGGGATAGATATTAAAATATATATAATAAAAGATATATTATATATTATATAATTATATGCTATATAAAATTAGAAATAATTATATATGCATATATATTTATATATGCGTTTTATATATGTATTTCTATATATATTAATGTATATAAATATAGCTGCATGTATATAGAACTTGGGTTACTTCAGGGGAATGTGACTTGTTCTAGGTTCGTTAAGTAAGCCTCTGTTCCTGTGCTCCCATGAAAATTGCCAGCTGCGGAGATTTGTGTTAACAGAGCAATTTCTAGCAGCAATAAATGGATCTTCATTTTGCTCAAGAGATACTAAATTACATTTGCCATTTACCCAAGTGCATGAAGAGACTTGAGTGAGAACATACCTAGCACGGGCCATGCAGCAGCAACTCTTTCTGGTCTTTGGGGATTGATATCAAGTGCAATGTAATGCTGTGTAAAGTGTCTGGGGATCAGAGGAGAATGAGTAAATGTTTGCTGCTTATCTGCCTCTGTGGTACCTGTGTGGACCTCAGAGACGGGTGGTATCTTTGCAGCTGTATCTGAACCCACTGTGTGAAGAAAAATCCACTGAACACCTTCATCATTCACTATGTACATGAGAAATAAGAGTTAGCTGATTGCCATCAGTTACTGATTTAAGGAGTAATGGCATATACTCTATAAATGCATCTCACGGTCCAAGGATGGGGACTTTGCCATTCAGAGGCTGGGCTCTTGAACACTGTGATGGACTCCAACAGAAGTTTGATCTCAGGTGCCAATCGAACACATCCATTAAGGACTAGCTGGCCAGGATTGAGACCGGGATGAAACCTTATATTTTTCAGAGCTATTTGTTTGTATAAGATGATGAATCTGTTAAAATACATTGGGAAGGAGCAGCAGACAGAGTTGTTTGTAGAAAGGGTGCCCCTTCTTTTGAAATTGCAGGAGGCAATAGAAAAAAAAGGTGAATTTAACTACTTGCTGTCTTTTGAGCTTAGACAGCTAGTGGTGTCAGCTTAACAGTCATGCTTTTGTTACAAAGACTGTATGAAAGAAATACAGGTGAAAACTTCCATTTTACTTTAAAGGATGGCTGTACTTTGGAAGAAGCACTGTAGATTAATGAATAAGATGTGTTTATGGTACATGTTCATGATAGGGCACTGGGATGCTGTTGGGTATTTTAGTCCAAACCAAAAAAAAATTACAAACTCTTATTTCATTTATTGTTTTCATGTTCACCAAGTCTTTTTTGAAAATACTCAGTTACTGGTGGTTTTGCCAGTCATGACCAAGTGAGTTGCCTTTTTGCTTTGCATGATAATCATATGTTACATGGAGTACAAACCATCCTGAAATGGCCAGGCAGGCTAAATCCCCTACATTTTTTCCCCTCGATAGAAAGCACCTACTTTGCCAGATCATCGTTTTCTGCTCTCAGTGAATTTACTAGGATTTTACTGAGATTTTAGTGCCTTGATATCAACCCTTGTCATCATCAGACAATGCAGCAGGAGACCATCTTTTTCATTGAGTTCCCCCACACACCGTATTGAACAATATTAATTTCTTCCTCTAGGATAGGGGTCATCTAAAAATCAATTAAAAACCCTAATTTACAGAAGACAGTAAAAAAACCCAGGAAAATAGAGATCCTGTTCATATTCATTATCTCTTCCACTCTGAAGAGAGTGAAAGACTAATATTTTTTACAGAAATCTCTCATACTAAAGCTGTAGGTCATTCTTTCCTGTCAGTTTGATTATAAAACTAAAAGTGCTTCTCAGAAAGGAATTTCTGTCTTGAATATGAGAAGAGGCTTTAAAGGCTGTGGTGTATTCACTTCTGCAATGCGATTTGAGAAGAAAAATTTGAATTTGCACTTTGAAGGTTTTACATCCTGCAAATGCAGTTAGGGATAAAAACTCATTAACCAGGGTGTTTGTGAACTAAAGGATCAGCAAATAAAAGCAAAGTCAATTCTGGAATTTTCATTTATACTTGTAAATATTTTGCTGAAAATTTTTTGTTCATTTCTGTTTTCCTGTAATGAAAGGGTATATGGGGATGACATTTATTGCAATTACTCTCTGAAGAAACAAATTAATACAAGTGCAGAGGTCTTTAGAGTAGTTTTGTGTAATTAAACTGTTTCTCTAAGGAGAAACTCTATTATAAACTATATGTATGCAAGCATTTATTGTTAATGCAAATGTTTAAGCCACATCTGATATGAAAATCTGAACCATTTGGGGTTCTGCCTATCCAATTCACCTGATCCTGTTTTCTTTGAGCATCTGTGATTTACTCAATGGTAATCTGTTATGTTTGGATTTACAATGAGCCTTTGCTTCTGAAGTATATGGTGTAGTGTATGGTGCATAACACTGAAGTCTTAGGATTTATCAGAGACCTGAAAACTCAAGTTGGAAAAAATTTACTCAAGATGTCCAGAATTGGTACATGTTCAATCATTAGGATATAACAAGACTCGGTTCTGGAAAACCTCTCAAGGCCAAGGAGAGATTTCTCAGGTACTTTGGGAGTAGGATGAAACCTTAATGAGTTTTGCTGTCTCTGCAATACGATGATGTGCTAAAAATTTCTCCAGATCACTCGGTGTCATAGGCAATGATGTGTCCCAGGTTACGATGAACTGACCCCCTATTTCTTGCTTGCTTTCAGCCTGCATTGATTTCTTCTCATATCACAGTTGCTTTTAGGCAGTCTTTCCAAAAGCCCATGTGCTAGAGCTAAAATTTCAGATATTTTGGATCATTTCAGTGCATGCTTAATCCATTGTCCAGCTGATGAGTTTTATGTTACTGTTTTGAAGTCTGTACTCATTTTCATTCTTTCTCATGAATGAATTTGTTTTCCTCTGCAGTCACAACAGGTTTTTCAAATTTTGACATTTTGCTAATTGCATTTTCCCCTTGTCTTGTTTTTTCCAGCTCTCGTAAATGTGAAACTTTGGGCTATTGATCGGCAATGTTTTCAAACAATAATGATGAGGACAGGCCTCATCAAGCATACTGAGTATATGGAATTTTTAAAAAGGTATGACACTTGTTTACTTTATCAAAAAATACAATGAAACTGCCGTCCTCATCTTTTGACCTTTTTTTTGAGTGCAGTATTTGATTTGTTTCCTTCTCATCTATTTTTTTTAATTTGCTGTTTAATCATCTGTAAGCTGTATCCTCCAGCTGAAAGGCGGGCGAGCCCCAGGAGGAGCCTTGCCTGCAGTTTAGTTTCATTACTATTGGGAGCTATTCATTGGCAAAGAGTCTCACAGCAGAGGTGTAAGACAAAAAGCTTTAATATGAGTCATTCTAAGCGTACCTTGTTAAAGAAAATGCCAACTAAAAAAACCAAACGAAACAAAAACCAAAAAACAAACAGCCTCCTTAGGGAAAAATCTGGTTTATAAACTGTTGTAGAAAGAAGCAAGTCCACTCAAAGTGTGTGCTTGTGCTTCTAGAAGTAAAATGCAAGTTTCTAGAGAAGCAAAAACTTTAGGTTGCTGTAAAATATGGGTTAGGTGAGTGACCAGACAGACATAAAGCCAAATATTTCACTCCTTAAATTTGACTCAAACCTTTGTTTGGTTCATGCTGCCTTCTCAAATGTAAACAAATCCTCCTTACCAAAGTGATGTCTGATATCCTAGTAATTCAACTGTGCCGTAGAAGTGAGGAACAGGATATGTTTCATGTCAGCAAAATAATCCCAAATAGAAGCATAATGTCACCGAGTTCTGGAGACAAAGTCGCCCAGGTAGATGTGAATGCTGTAAGTATTCCCATCATTACTAAGACATTGCTATACCAGCCTTGTCCAAAGAGAGGCTTTGGGGGGAAATGCGCTGTTGTAAGATCTGGAAGATCTTACAGTTTGCAAACTAGTGACCTGAGTAGTGACACAACCCCCAAATAAGGATGTTTTGGATGAAAAATAAATCTCGCACATCCATAGCAAATGACAGGTGACAGGTGTCCCTAATGTGGGCATGCTAATTTTTACCTTGCTTTGTCACGTACTTGATTCACTTTTTTTTCTCACCTGCGTTTTTGTGTGTTTTCAAACATAACACTTCTAAAATTGGAAAAACAAGCACAGTACATTCACTTGGGCATTCAGTAACATAAACTCAAGGAGCAGCCTGTATTCGTTCAACTTTAAATTAGTTTTAATCCAGTTAGTATTGGAGAATAAAGCAACTTGGAAAAAAAAGTATTTATTATCTATAAATAGCTATTATTTAATATATGGTACAAAATATATGTAGAAAAAGTAATGTACAAAATATATATATACTAACTAAATCTCTGTGATGAAATTGTTGGGGAGTCACAAAATTGGGCCGTCCCACAGGGTGACCACAGTCCTGTGATCTGCAGGCAAGGCTTTAGGGATGGGGCAGGGCAAGTGGAGCCAGGCAGGTGATCCTGTGGGACCAATATCCTGGCATGAGTGGGGCTGCACCACAACTCAGCCAGGACCAGGTGAACATTCCTCAAAGATCAGGCACCGTTAGCCGCTTAGATATGGGAGCAGAGACCTGCCCAACTCACCACACTGATTCTTGGCAGGGTTGACATCGCACCTCCTAACCTTTCCTTGTGGCCAGAAGCTTCACCTGTGATTATTTTCAGTCATGAATAAAAATAATTGTAATAAAATAATGAAACTGAAATAATTAGCCAGTGTCACCATTTAGAGCAGGGCGGTAATAAACTGAGTGGCAGAAGCTCTCTGTTAACCCCCGTCCTCCCACCAGAGGAAAGGAGGAAGAAGAAAACAGGACATCCAGGTAGCACAACTGCTGATGAGGACAAGGTGTTTCCCTGGAGAGGACCAGGAGCTCCATGGAGATGTTCTGCTCAGTGATGCCATGAAAGTGTAGTCATCAAAATCTAGCTTTTTCCAGGTGTCTCAGTTTATGGTTATTAACAAGAAAACTGAGGACAGAAAAGAAAACCTGTTGCCATACTGAAAGAGTTTAAAAAATCATAAATTCAAACATTGACAAGTGTTGGCCTTTCTTGTGTGCTGGTGAATGAAACCAAAAACTGAATGTCAGATCAGTTCTGGGGGTTAGTGCCTCTGGCTCCTTTTAAAGCAGAAACTATGCACACGTTAAGCTCTTAAGCTTTGAGCTTTAATAGAGGTTTTCTAGACAATTGTGAAGATTAATTTGGATGCAGTTTCCACAGAGCCTACCCAGCTTTGATTTTAAAGCAAATAGTGTGAGAAAGAAACTGAGAAGCGTTTTCTCACACTGTGTCTGAGGTTCTTGGACATTACAGTGTGTTGAGCCACATACTAATGCTTGTTAGAAAGGCCTAAGGCAAGCAAATATTTTTTTGTTAAATTTTACAGTTTGAATTTAGGAAAAGATTGCTTCCTATGCAACAATTGTAGCATAGGGCAGTATTACGGGTTTATGTGGCAAGGTTTTGGTAGTGGGGGGGCTATAAGGGGTGGCTTCTGTGAGAAGCTGTGAGAAGCTTCCCCCATGTCTGATAAAGCCAGTGCCATCTAGCTCACAGATGGACCCACAGCTGGCCAAGTCCAGGCCAGCCAGTGACGGTGGTAGCACCTCTGTGATAACATATTTAAGAAGGGGGAAAAAAAAATGTGCTGAAAATGGCAGTCGAGAGAGAAGTAAGACGACGTGAGAGAAACAACTCTGCAGACACCAAGGTCAGTGAAGAAGGAGGGGGAGGAGGTCCTCAAGACACTGGAGCAGAGAGTCTTTACTTGCAGCTCGTGATGAAGACCATGGTGAGGCAAGATGTCACCCCGCAGTCCATGGAGGTCCATGGCGGAGCAGATATCCACCTGTAGCCCGTGGAGGGGACCCCACACTGGAGCGGGTGAATGCCTGAAGGAGGCTGTGACCCTGTGGGGAGCTCCGCACTGGAGCAGGCTCCTGGCAGGACCTGTGGACCTGTGGAGAGAGGAGCCCATGCCAGAGCAGGTTTGCTGGCAGGACTTGTGACCCCGTGGGGGACCCACACTGGAGCAGCCTGTTCCTGAAGGATGGCACTCCGTGGAAGGGACCTACAGTGGGGCAGTTTGTGAAGAGCTGCACCAAATGGGAAGGACTCACGTTGTAGAAGTTTGTAAAGAACTGTCTCCCATGAGAGGGACCTCACGCTGGAGCAGGGGCAGAGTGTGATGAGTCCTCCCCTTGAGGAGGAAGGAGCGGCAGAGACGTGTGATGAACTGACCGTAAGCCCCATTCCCTGTCCCCCTGTGCCGCTTGGGGTGGGGAGGAGGGAGAGAAACAGGATTGAAGTTGAGCCTGGAAGAAGGGAAGGGTGGGGGGAAGGTGTTTTAAGATCTAGTTTTATTTTTCACTGTCCTACTCTGATTTGATTGGTGATGAATTAAACTTCCTTTTCTCCCCAAGTTCAATCTCTTTTGTCCATGACGGTAACTGGTGAGTGATCTCTCCCTGTCCTTATCTCGACCTACAAGCCTTTCATCATATTTCCTCTCCCCTGTCCAGTTGAGGAGAGGGAGTGCTAGAGCAGTCTTGGTGGGCACCTGGCATTTATCCAGGCCAAAGCAAAA
>Ga0065711_1044731_pt1 | contig 13920 bp, 11 predicted proteins | sample Hoacrofraction12_FD_59098 | JGI IMG/M metagenome (GOLD analysis project Ga0065711, IMG submission 59098) | Hoatzin crop microbial communities from Cojedes, Venezuela - Epithelial fraction 12 v2 (version 2) | ecosystem: Host-associated > Birds > Digestive system > Esophagus > Crop | place... | reverse complement strand
GGGAGGTTGTGGAGTCTCCTTCTCTGGAGATATTCAAGACCCGCCTGGACAAGGTCCTGTGCAGCTTGCTGTAGGTGACCCTGCTTCGGCAGGGGGGTTGGACTAGATGACCCACAGAGGTCCCTTCCAAATCCTACCATTCTGTGAGAATGCCATGAGGAGCATTGATTAATGGGCAAGATGTTCTGCAGACAACCAGACAGAATAAGAGGAGCTAAAGAACTACTTTCCTATGGAAATTCAGGTTCAGAGATTTTAGTTTTCTTAAAAAAAATGTTTGATTTCAGTTTAAAAAAAATCTGTCACACTCCATGAAATAGCATGTTTTAGACAGAGAGCTGGTGTTCTGCCCTTAAAGCACTGAATTTTTGGCCATTTTGGGTGAGCTCTATAGGCATTGAAAAGTTGAGGACTCGGGAAGTATACAGAGGGATCTCTCCATCCCTCCCTTGCAAAAAAATTCATCCTAAAGGCAACAGAAACATCCAATGCCAGTCTTAATTTGTCAAAGACTTAACACTCTTGATGAGTGACTTTGAGGCAAGGCTTTGGGGCTTCTTTCACATCAGCAGGACTCAGTAAAATCTAATAACAGACCATATATAAGGAAGGGAGAGAACCAAGGGAATGCAGGCATAGTGTCTTCAGCTGGGCTGGGAAGGAGGAAGGTGGGTAATGGGTTTTATGAGCAGTGCCAGCACACTATGTCTTTTGCAAATTGGTACACTGACAGAAAATTACTTCAGAGCTAATTAGATGCTGTTTAAAGGAGCTCTTCCACATTGTCTCTTCATTCTGTTTCTTGTGACAATTGTACCTGTCACTAGAGCTGTGTGGAACTATTAATTCCCGTTGTGTGGATTTTCAGAAGGCAGTGAGAGCTGGCGGATGTAAGCAGACAATGGCTGCAGGTGCCCTGGGTGCCCTGGGTCCTCTCCCTTACCACATCACACAACCAGATCCCCCAGCCCTCTTGCACTAGGACAGATTCATTAACATCACATGGCAGTCACCTCTCCCTGTTACATCGTAAGAGGCTAGATGAGTATTTAGCTTTCTGCCCTATGTAGAACATAACATTGTCCTGTGTTATGGGATCCTATCTTCCATAAGCCCTTCCCAGAGCCCAGAGCGATCTGGTTCTTCCTCTCTCTGTGCAGAAGCTTTAGAAACAATTGCAAAAATTTCACTGCCAATATGTCAACCCAAGGGGAAGGGAGCACCAACTTCAAAGTTTGGGAGAAAAAAATCTCTAATGTTCTTTAAAATTTTGGGGTAGTTAGCTTGGTTGTACCCAGAGAGTACAAGAAATCATTGTATAACAGAATTCTCTGGAACTTGTCTTTGATTTGAAAACAAGACACAATTAGAAGAGTGATTAACAAATAGAAATGCTAATGAAAGACCCCAAAAGTGACAGTGATGTTTACGTTGGTCTAAGATGTATAGCAAAACTCCTTTGAAACCAAATTCCCAGCTATAAATCTCAGAGGCCTCTAGTTATTCACCATTCCCTAGCCATTCCTTCGACATCTTGTTGAATTTCCAATTTTGTTGTTAGTGTCTAAGAACAGAAGGTCCCCCATATCAACACTCAGAGGCTGAATAAATTAAGAAACATACACAGAGATAAATGCCAGAAGTAAAGCATACAGATTCTCCCTTTCCATTCATATTACACTGCCAGCCCAGTTTGAAGATTAGCTTGTTAGAGTTTATACTGATGTCGTTGTTGTTTCCCTTGTGCCCTTAAGTTTATGTGATCCTTAAATAAAATGAAAATTAAACTCATGGCTGAAGCTTCCTACTAGTGCCAGAGTTAATGTTCTTGTGGGGAGAACAGAAGGGATTAGGAGAACAAAGGCAGGACCTTTGGGCTCTCTGCAGGTGAAACACAAGCTCAGACCAGTAATTCTCTTTTCTTGTGCTCCAAGGCTCAGGCAAACAAACAAGTTAGAGATGTCATCTGATCTCCAGTAAATATGTGCGCATACTTTTAGCCATGGCAAAGGGAAAATAATTCAGGATCATTTTACCTGCATTAAAAGAGCACTCAGTCCAATTATTTCACATTTTATGAGCATATGCAGAAACCATTACCATGGATCAGCTGACACTATGTAATATATTAACCACAGAAACTTGTGCCTGTGTCTAAACCTATGTTTTCCCTACCTGTGAAATTCTGAAGTCTTCCTTGTGGAGATGTTGTAAAGCTATAAAATTTTCAAGCTTTCATCCAGAAGCATTATATAGAAAATAAAATAAAACTCACCTATAACACTGCACTAGAATGATATAAGGTTAAAAATCTCCCTAGATGAGATAATCTGGAAATTTGCCTTGTGAACAAAGTAATGAGGGGAAGACAGAAGTCCTCCATTGGGTATTTAGCAACCATAGTACTGATTTGTAAATTAAAAGTGGGAAGCCCATACAAGAATTTAACATTTTTAAATGAAAATTTCCTGTGTTATTTTCATATTTTCACTGATTCTGTCACCTCCAAAACACACCTCAGCTTTTTCTTACCCATTCGAACCTCCACTGAATAGCATTAGAGAGTAATTTTCAGGCTAAAGTAAAATTAGTCCAGAGAAGACGTCAACACAGCAAATGTAGCACCAGAATCAGTAGCACCAGAATAAAGTGACCCGCCACAGCCAAGCTTCATATTTCCTGTTCAGAGCCTACACCAGCAAACTGCAGAACTCATTCAATTTTTGGACTTTAGCATTAAATGGAGTCCAAATAACAAAAATCAGCTTGGAAACCTGTGATTAACCTGAGGATATTTTCCTTCTGATTCTCAAAAAATTGACACCAGTTTTGCACTCACATTGCACACCTGGTTTCTAATAGGATTATTTCCATTTTTAAACCAGTGATACAGAAAAGAGGACAGCCAGGTTCCATTAAGAATGGCGGGAAAAAGTCTAATTGGATAAATTATTCATTGCAAAGCCAGCCTGAGTTTTATGAAATGCAGTTGAAATATTGCTGTGTAAAATTCTCAGTTAACTGTCCATGTTTCATTTATGCTAAACAGAGGAATGAGTTCCCCTGTCAAAATTCCACGTAGTCAAGAAATGTATATATTTTAATAAGGGGATATTGTTTTTTCTATTTGGATACTCTTTTCTCTAAAAAGCCCCTTCATTTTCATTGTCTTTGATTCAAGAACAGTGCTTATCACAAGTGATTGCCAAAATAAAATTAATGTATATGAATGTGGAGAAGAAATTATCTTCCATTTGTGAATGCCTATGTAGCTTACCCCTCTGAATAACGTCATCCCCCCAGAAATACTCTCCTACAGTAGTGAAATGGCTAAAATGGAAGTGAAACCACAACAAGTCATGACACTGAAATTGATTTTCAGATGCCGCTGGAAGTGACCCAAGGCTCCTGCAGCCACTGGACGGGAAGTTAATATCTTCCGGATCAGAAACTGACCACTGGAAGCCACTAGTGTTACACTGGTTTAATATGTGGCTGGTACTGTTCAGAGTGCCTGGGGCAGAGAGGGGAACAGGCAGGTTTAATCAGAGCTTTGCTTCTCTGGAGGCATCCCTATCCATCCTGCCTTTCATTTTGTTGCTGCACGACGGAATGGCCTGGGGAGCATCAGCTGGGGGACAGACTACGGCTCATTTTTACAGCAGCTTGATGACCAAGGATATAGGATATATGAGACCACAGGCTGATGTTTTGTGGATATGTAGTATGCCATATCAGGATATGACACAGGATATTTTCTTGTATCTCTGTTCTTTCTAACTAGTGCTGAGAGGCATGCTCCCATAAGTGCTCCCACTTCTTTGTCTCCAAGTCCCTAAAACCTACACCATTTATAAGGGCATTAATAGCATCAAATAAAGAGACCTACTGCAACTACATGATAACCCAGGATTGAAAACACACCCTGCATTTGCAGCCTAAGCTCAAATAGCGTTCACGTGACCTCCACACACTTCAGAGCTCTTTTGGAATTACAATGGACAATCTTTTGGCAAATCGAACCTTGAGCTGTTGATCAATTTGGCCATAAACTATTTCATAAATCAGGAACAGAAGCGTGCTGGCTCAGTGCCATGCCATTTTTTCCTTCATTTAAGAGTCAAATTTTCATTTGTTAAGTAGAATGTATGTTCCTTATACCCTGACAGATTCTCAAATATTCTGAAATATACTTTGTTGGGCTCGTATTTAAATCTAGTTTATGAAAAGTCAGTCATGTATTAAATACACATACACAACTTATCTCGAGAAAAATGTATTTAACTGCTTGACTGCTGTCAGTGTTCCCACTTTGTCCCTGCAGAGCCCCTTGCTGTGTTGTTCAGTGCCTCAGATACAGCACGTAGACAATACTTGCTCTCCCACTGAATGCTAGAAGTATGTCCAAGTCAGGTCTACCTACTGCATTACTGATTACTCCCAGTCCACTGAGAGAGGAGACACCTGCTATGCCCGTGAATCTGTGAGATACAGGCAGGTCAAGTCCCTCGCTGGGCTGCTGAGTATTCTGGCTGCTGACTGTGTGGGGCCGACTATCCCACCTCCAGCTAAATAACCCGTAATGCCACTCTCACATTGAAGGACAACAGTAGAGATGTACTGAAGAAGTAGGGGAGGAGGATGAAAAAATAGCAAAATAGTTAAATTAACAGCATTGATGCTTTAATCCTCTTTGTCAGGTTTCTAGGCAGCAGTACAAGGCAAAGGCCACTTGTTCTGATGCTTACAGCTCAGTGAATGTTTCTGCTGGGCAAAATATCCTCCCCATTTTCCCCCGGACACAACTATCTTGAGCTTTTTGATCGCTTATAAAAGGAAAACATTCTTCTTCCTATCCTGACAGCCTGGTTCTACTTTTCTTTGTCACTTGTGTCATCAATTTTGTCTGCTTAAAATGTCTCTATTCCAATTTAATAGCATGTGGCACCCACATTGCAAAAGTGTGAGCCCACACATAAGTGTAAGGCAGAGAAGAATCTGGTTTGTTGAATCTTTAAGGAAATGGACTTTATGCCAGCCAGACACAGCAGTACACAAAGCTTTCCCATTAGCAGAAAAACTTGTGTTATATCTGTCTTTTCTGTTTCTCTCATGTTTAGTGTTGCTGACACACAGAGAAATATTCAGTATGCAAAGGTGCCAGAAAAAGAGGTGGCTCTGAAATAGTAAGAAACAAGCAAAGAGAGAACTCAACCCAAATGAGCAATCTGATGGGTTAAGTATTTTAATGAGCCCAGCAAGTGGAGGAGAACATGGAAAGCTGGGCTGTTGTAGGTGATACCATCTCAGGACACAGAGAATCAACTCCAAAAGGGATTCCCCGCTGCAGTTTTTGTAGAAACCTATCTGGGTTTGTAGCCTATCCTTCTTCCTCTTGTTTTGCTTTGATTGGCACAGGCTTCAGAAATGAATGAATATCAGTCATCTTCCAGTTCAATCCAGGGATGAAATGTCTTAGCAAGAACATACATAAAAACACAAAAAGCAAAGAAAAAGCAAAATCTAGGGGGTGCTGACTTGCACAGATCACGAAGGCTGCTAACGCTATGCTGTTAGCTCATATTTAGTGCTATGCAAACTAGCTTGGCTAAGGCTGAAGGGCATTTTCAAGGGATTTCAAGAGAGCAAGCACTTCAGGCAATAAGACAGCATTTTAGACCACTAGACCTCTACACTTGACCTTCACAGTAGTAACAAATACTGTGAGCCCTATAAGTTTGCATTTACTTTGTCCCATGCAATTAATGTGTCCAGCAACAGCAGGCTACTGAGCTTTATTAATTGTATTTGATGATCAATGCTGATTGACATTCTCCACCTACCTACCCAGATGCATCAGAAGCCATCGGAGTGACTTCTCTCTAACTCTAATGTAACCAGGTGCAAAGAAACAGATTCCCATGAAAATTCCTCCTTTACCCCTGTCTCATGATGAAGCAATAACCATGATGGTGAGAGAACTCCTATACTGTTTCCACTGGGCCCATTAGACCTGGCTTTCTCTGAAGCTGGAGTTGAATTCTCCAAGTTTGGAGCAGCCTCAGTACACATACTGAGATTTGGCTAAGACTGAATCTGAATAATAGTTTGTGACCTAATAAATACAGCAGTTCTACAGAGGCCTTGGAAGCAGGCTGTCATCTCTGACAGATGCATGAGAAACACAGTTGGAACTGAGATGTCCCTTTATTTACAATCCTGCATCATTAAAATCCTCCCCATCTTGAATGATGAATAGTTCTCCTGCACACACAACAAAATCTGAACACAACAAAATCTGAAATGCAAGGTAATTTGCACTGCGGGGAAGGAAATAATCTTAGAGAGAGAGAAGCTGTAAGACTGAGGGACAGCAATTGTCTACTTTTTGCTTTCACTGACTGAAAGCAAGCAGGGTTCATGGAGATTTGGTTCTGGAAGAAATTCAAGAGGATCTCTTAGGAGGATAGGTCCTTCTGACTTCTGTAGCACTCCGAAATACATTCCACATCTTAGCCCTTTGGTTGTGCAGAAACGTGGCTTCTTCCAAACACTCTGGGAAGGAAGCAGGTCACAAGAGTTGCCCCGGTTTCCCACATCCATGAACGCAATGGAAACAGTAACTACTGGCATGCCCACAGATCCTATCTGTGATTCCAGGCTCTGTCTCCTCCCCCCATCATAGGAGCTTTTTCCCTTCTCTGATCTCTTCTGCCTCCCTGGAGGAACCCCTGAAGACCTGCTAAAGAAGATGGCTTAATACAATTTCAGAAGAGCCCTCTTGTCAAAGTGAAAACCCTGTGGAAATTGTCCTGGCCAAAAGCTATTTCTGGAAGCAACAGAGTTACTGAAGCTTGGCTTCCTATTGAATGCAGTTTCATAGTTGACCAGCTGTGTTCGAGAGAACAAGCTTTCCAAGTGAAGAGGTGGGGCAATCTTTTTCACACTTTCCTGGCCCACAGAGCCTTCAGAGACTACTAGAAAAGCCTTTTCCTCATCAGTGGCACATAGCGCTTTTCTCACTTTTACCCAGCCATCTATTTTTACTAAAATCTTGGGAACTACATTATCTTTGGAATTTCTGCTTCTCTGTAAAACTCATTTTGAAATAGGCAAATGAGTTCATAGATTTTTAGGGTGAGGGGGAACAAACCCAGAAAGGGCAGGATTGTATCAAACATATTTCCTAAGGAAACTAAACTAAACAAGAGCTATTAGAAGAATAATAACTCAATGTGTTTTTCACGTAATCTCTGAATACATCAATGACGTGACCTACTGGTGCAGGTATGTTACAGGCCCCTCCTGCGTAGACCTATGGTGGTTGCTATGAACATGACAAAATTGCTAACAATCCCCAGACTAGTCCGCTTGTTCAAGCTGTGGCAGCTCATCCTTTTAGCCATGGATGTGCCCGGTACGTTCCCTGGTGTGCCTATCAATAGCTCTTGACATGTGCAAAATGCAGTAAATATTAATCCATCAAGTCTCACAACTCCCTGTCGGGGATGCAAATGTTTTTTCCAGCTTACACTTCATGAAGCCGAGGAGGAGTCTCTCAAGGACATGCACAGCATCAGTGGCGGAGGCAGGGGGAGAATACAGGTCACAGTGGCTCCAGTGCCACCATGGGAAAACTCAAAGCAGTGATATCTGGAACGGAAATAAAAAAACTTTGTCATCTATTCAGCTGTTGAACTTTTCTCCGTAAAGTCAAAGTGGCTGTGGCCAGGTGCACATTTGTCAGCATTTCAAGCAGGCAGCCTTTATTACTGATGCCTGAGTGTTCATCTGAACATCTGCAACCTTTTGTCCTTTGGGTAGCATTTGGCGAGCCTTTGTTTTGTCCCAGCAAGCTTGTAGGTGAATCTGCTTTGTTCTGCAGACAGACTCCGTGAAATCATGGGGTTTTTGACTCATTTCTAATGAAAACTTGCCTCAGAGGCCAGCTTCAATTAGAGTGGCTACAGAGGTTCATATCTCCACCTTTCTTACTGCAATGTGGAGCCAAGTGTTGATTATTCCAGGGCCTGTCCCTGGGGCTGCTGGTGGGACAGTGCTGGCATCTGTAAGGACTTGGCCTCTCAGGTAGAAATCAAGACCCTGTGAATACAGACTTATCCTGGGGAAAGCAGGGAAACAAATACACAGCCAGGCAGAGCCATATGAAACAAGCTGCCTCTCAACTTCATTATCGTGTTTCTTGTTCAGCTCATTACATGAATCCAGTTCTCCTTGTATTTCCTCCAAAATTTGTTAGGTGAGGGGAGCCCCATGGCCTGATACATCTGCTTCACCTCCTTCCTCCAACTGAAAATTCTTCAATCACTGTCGACTCTTTCTCAGTAAAACCTTCATTTCATTAAAATTTAATTATTGGTTTAATTAAAATAGGCAAGCAGCAGTGTAAGATGTGTATGGTTTTTTATGGCTGAAGGAGATTGTAAAGACCTCATTCATTTCCCAAAGCAGCTTCCGCAAAAAATTGGGCTGTCTTTTTATAGGCCAATTCTCTGTGCTGCTTTCAAATGGATCCCACAGCCATTCATATAGATTAATTCGGGCAGTGAATCAGATCCTGCTCATTGGCTGCCTTTCAGAACATACTGACAATGCTCCGGGAGCCCCGCAGTAGAGCCCTGAGAGCTGCTGGGACTCTCCAAATGATTAATTAATCCTCACCCAGGCATTTTTCAGTTCTGTCTTAATTTTATTCACATTTCAAAACAAATTTAGTCTTGGTGAAAGGGGCCAGATTGACAAGCCTTATGTGACAGACACTTGCTCTGGTATTCCCACAGAAATTGTGAACAGGGCAAGGTTCTCCTGTACCGGTGAAGCTTGTGCTGTGACACAGGAGACAACCTCAAAGGATACCAGACCCTAGTTTCTGCACTAAAACTGATAGTTGGAGGGGTGGCCCAGTGTCATGCAGCCTTTGGCCCTAGAAAGACTTAGAGGCAAGACCCTTACTATTTTTGAAAAAGAGAAAAATACAGTGGAGCTTGTCTCTCCTCTCAGTGGCTTTTCCAGCACCCCTGTGCCCTTATCCAGCATCTCACTAACAAAAGCCTATACACAGTGGGAAATCAGCACAAAGCAGACAACACACAAAAACTTGGCTTGGGCCACCATATGAGGAGGTTTCCAGCTGTCCCACAGAAAAGGTTGGGAAGGGACAGTGACACTCTGGACTGGGTGGATGTATTTCTAGGTGTAGAAACAGCACCGCATAAGACTAGGATGACATGTCCTAATGCAGTCATGGCTTCCCTGAGAACCAAGTCCATTAGCTGCTAATGATTTTCAAGTAGTAAAAGTGAGTTGGACCTCACAATAGTGATGCAAATCTTTAGACTCTCTTAAATCCCCAGACCATCTGGTCTTTGAAATTTTTTTTAATCAGTCTTCTTTTTGCACTAGCGAATTGAGTTTCAAAGAGCTGCGTAGCTCTTTGTAAATGCTGGTTACAAAATAATCACAACAAAAAGTGGAATATTGAAACTTTCAAATATTTTCAGCTCATGCTTCTAGGCAATGTTGGGCTGCCCTCCCAGGGTTTTGCAGTCTTCAGATCTCTTCAGCCATAGTCCAGAAAGAAATGAGAGAAGTAGCCTTTCATTTAGAAGCAACCCTCCAGACACTTTTGCAAGTACCTGCAATGACCTTCATTTACCCAGCCCTCTCCAACAACACTAGCTGAGAATGCAAGTAAAGTACGGGGCTGAGTGTGCGGTTTCAAAAGGCTTTTACATCTCTTTTGTACTTGCTGGAAATCTACTCTCATCATTTTTCATTTTAAATGTCTTCCTATATTTGCCTGAAGGTTGTGGATCTCTTTTCATAACAAAAAGTATAGATCAATCTGCAGGTAGAGATCTAATTTTCAACATTACTGCTGAGTTCCTGGGGAGTCTGGCAGCACTTGAGAAAAATCAGGTAGCAATGCTGGTACCCCTGTATCTTTCTCCTAAAAGTAAGAGTATTGCATGAGGGTGAAATGGAAGGACTTCTGCCCTCTTTCCTTCTCCACGTGGCTTGACCGAGGAAAAACTCATTAACTTCTTGTTGTCAATACTAAGATGCTATCTGGCTGCATGGATCCTATTGGATCTTCATGGATCCATTAATAGATCCATAGGTCCTATTCAGAGTTTTTAACACCATAAAAACCAGCTACAGTTTAGAAAAACTTCGTGCCACAGATTGGTCATAGGTTTGAAGAAAAGAGTACTTGGAGTATCAGATAGCATTCCTTACTGGCATACATGCAGGAGAAACAATGCTAGGCTGGACAGACTTTCAGCAGAGCCGTAGGAGCTGGTTTTGTGCTGTCATGTTCAAGCTCTTTGGGCTCTCTTGTCTTCATCAATAACATTAGACTCACATCACGAGGGCTTGTAAGGCTTTGCAACTTTGAGATCCTCAGCTGAAAGGAGCCATATAAAGTGTAAACATAACTGTATATTATTGAGGAATGCTGCCATAATAAACAGTCTCTATTACCAACTGTCCGGTTGTAATATTTGTGTTTATGTCAGCACTTAAAAATCATTGATCTGCAGTAAACTCGGTGTGGGGAAAAGAATCTGATCCAAATGCCAGAGAAGAGACATGCAATTTTCCCCATCAGAGCCTGAGAGAGCAAGGCTGGAGGGTCGCTGCACAGATCTCAGCCAGGGAAACTGTGGCTTTGTTGCCGCTCCCTTCCCCACTCTGAGAACAGCACTCAGGGAGCTGACCCAAGATCAAAGACGCTTGCAGCAGCAGTCTGGTTGCAAGACTAATCATCATTAGTCTTCTTGGACTGCCAGATTGCAGGTAACCACCCACTGTGATGTGCTACTGCGCCAGCGCTGCACAGGCACTTTTCAAAGCAAGAGCGAGCCTCCCCGTATCCCTGTGTGTGGCAGCAGCAGGGTGAGCTCTGTGGATGTTGGCTAACAGGTTTTGCTCCAAACAGAGCCTTTGAACTAGGAGCTGCCTCATTTCATTGTATCTGGGAACAAGAGAGTTGCTAAACAACAGGTATTATGGAGAGCAGTAGCCCAGATAGAGTCTGCCCAGGGGACACACTATTGAACTTACAGTAGCGTAAAACTCTGCTTCTGAGTACCTGAGTGCGGTATGTTGCACACTTTACCCCCTGAATGTGCTTCTCTCCCCAAATACAGACCCATTATCTCAAGAGAAACCTGAAAATCTCCTCCTCAGACAGCTCCCGAAATGTTCCCTTGCCGTGAGTAGCAGTGGCCATCCTGCCCCTCCAAATGATCTGGGATTCTCCTTTCTCCCATCTCCTGCAAGGCAGCTTCACTGATTCACTCCCCTTCCTTCAGCAAGTGACCCGGGAATCTGGTCCCTTGACCTACCCATCCCCACCCATCCCAGCCACCTCCTCGGTGTCAATGTGTGTCCTCCTGTCCCAGAAGGGACCTGGATCACCCATGCTATTCCCTGCCTTCCTGCTATGTCCTTTTTTAGCTCCCTCCTTCTGTCTCTTTCCCCAGCCTTGATCTTGAAGGCATTACAGCTACCTCGAAGGGATACCATCTCCCAGTAGCTGGGCAGGTTGGAAATGGGATTTGTGGGGTACAGCGTGTTCCTGCCACCTGACGTCCCCATTCTGTGCCTTGCCACCTCCCTGCTCCATGGGCTGCAGGGATTTTGCACCAGGGCTCAGATGGAGCGGAGCAGAGCAGGAGGTGGGAACTGCCCCACCAGCTCTGCTGCAGCTTCAGGGTTGCTTGAGGGTTAGCAAATCTGCACTTAGATGAAGAGGAACCAGCAGGTCCTTTCTGAGTCTCCAGTGGCAGGCTGTGTGGCACGAGCTAACCGCAGCTGGTCTCTCACTGGTCCTACCACACTGCAGGGGAACTGCAGAAAGGAACGAGGAAGCAGATTGACTGTGCCCCTCTCCATTCACCAACATCTGGGAGAAGAAGGGGTGATGCAGAGGCAGAGAGCTGGCAGTGATGAGAAATAGGGCTAAGAGAGGGTGCCAGGGCTGGCTTCAGTGATGAAGCAACAGTGAAATAGCGCAGTAACATCACCTGCCAGCTCCTTCCTTTAATCCTCTTGACTCTGTGCATCCATAATTGGGGACTTGTCTCTACCATCTAGGGCACTTGGCAGCCCGCAGCTCTCCTCCCTAGAAGCAGGATTTGTGATCAGATTAAAGCCCATTTCATGTTCCCCTTGCTGAGGTCTCTCTCAGGCTCACTGCTCCCCCTGATGTTTACCTATGATCGGCTGACTCATTTCCACATGAAGAGATGACATTTCCCTCTCAAATCCAGCGCAGGGGTCATTGGTTGCTTTGTTAAAGGGGAAAACTACAGTGAAGAGATTTTTCTAATCACTGCATCAGATTACAAAGGAATGTAAATCGCTGAGCAGTGTTTTTTGTTAAAAGCCAGAGCAAGGTTACTTCGGGTAGTTCTCAAGAGCATTTTGATATTTCACATGATACGCCCACATGCAGAAGCTCACACACGTTCATGCACACGCACACACTGCAGCAGAACATGGCTGTCACTGAAACCATTAGGAGAAGTTCATCATTGCACAGGGAAGGTACTCTGATGTTATGGAGGTGCCTCCATCCTGTGCTGCACCCCAGAGCTCCCACCAGGTCTCCACAGGGTCACTTTTTGCCCTGTGCCTCTTTCTGCCATCTGATTAACTGGGGTAATGTCCAGTTTGTACTCACTGGACATGGCGAGGATGAATATGTTAAAAATACAGCAAGTGACAAGAACCATAGCAGGAGGCAAGGCAGATACAGGACATACTACCTTAAGGTGACTACCAATAAGCTAGAACCAGATTTATCTGCACATCTTATAATATGATTATTCACAGAAACATCAACATAGACTCACAAAAAGGGCAGCTGATGTATTTAATTTTGTGCACTCCCCCTAATGAAGCTGGAATGGTTGAAGGGAAGAGGGGAAGGGAACAAACCAATAAAAGGATATAGCAAAATCATTTCTATTTTGGGGCAAGAGTTGTGGAGGGTCGGGAAGTTTTGAGTCGCTCACTACAAGACAGACATTGAGTTGCTGGAGCGTGTCCAAAGAAGGGCTGCGAAGCTGGTGAAGGGGCTAGAGCACAAGCCTTATGAGCACTGGCTGAGGGAACTGGGATTGTTCAGTCTTAAGAAGAGAAGGCTGAGGGGAGACCTCATGGGTCTCTACAACTGCCTGAAAGGAGGGTGTAGGGAGGTGGGTTTTGGTCTCTGCTCCCAAGTGACAGACAATAGGACAAGGGGAAATGGCCTCAAGTTGCACCAGGGGAGGTTTAGATTGGATACTAGGAAAATTTTCTCCACTGAAAGAGTTGTAAAGCATTGGAACAGGCTGCCCAGGGAAGCGGTTAAGGCACCATCCCTGGAGGTATTTAAAAGACATATAGATGCGGAGCTTAGGAAGATAGTTCAGTGGTGGAATTGACAGTGTTAAGTTAATGGTTGGACTTGACGATCTTGATGATCTCCTCCAACCTAAATGATTCTATGGTTCTATAAACAGGGTAGAAATTGTCCTGGCCTGGAGCATCCATGAAAGGCATTAAAGATGTTACAGGTACTGCCTGTAATGTTCCTGCAGCGATGATGGAGAATGTATTTTGTGTTTTTCACTTTTTCCTGGGATTTTTGGAGAATCTTCTGTGAAGCACCTACTGAAGTACTGCTTCAGAAAAAGAATGATAAATGAGCAACATTTAAACATGACCTGAAGCCCACTGAAATGCTCCAGAGGGGCCTCCATGCACCCTGCGCCAGCCCTTTGTGTCTTGAACAAAGATACAGCGAGTGGAAAGGAGGGGAGGAAAGATGTGAATCCCCTCCTCACCAGTGAGCAAACTGCTACCCGAATCAGGCACCACAGTCAAGAAAAAAAAAAAAAAAAAAAA
>Ga0065711_1010208_pt1 | contig 13920 bp, 7 predicted proteins | sample Hoacrofraction12_FD_59098 | JGI IMG/M metagenome (GOLD analysis project Ga0065711, IMG submission 59098) | Hoatzin crop microbial communities from Cojedes, Venezuela - Epithelial fraction 12 v2 (version 2) | ecosystem: Host-associated > Birds > Digestive system > Esophagus > Crop | place... | reverse complement strand
CCGCCCACCCACCCAAAAAAAACCCCAAAACACCCTAATACCCCTGTAAGGCAACAAGAGCTGCCGTTATTAGTTCACCTAAATTTTAGGGTGGAACATGCACATGCAGATTATTCTGTCTGTGCTCAGACACGTGCTGGAATTATGTTTAGACCTGCAAACTTTGCTCCCAGGACTGAGATGGACAGGGAGGTTTAGCACTTGATTGCTACAAGTTTTAGCCCGAAGCTAAAGCATTATATTTGCATTACATATGCCTCAAGAGTACGTAAGTAGCAATGCATTTTATTTTACTTTTCGCCTTAAGCTAAGTGAATTGAGTCCCAAAGCACTGAAACAGTACCCGCTTAATACAAGAATACATTGTCATTACCTGATGAAGCATTTCCATGGACTTTCTGTAAGTGAAAGTAGACAGAGGAACCCCTACTGTGTTCTCTGCAGAAAGTAAAAACAACTTGATTGGCAGAAAACATCCTCAAATTACTTTTTCATTTCTGTTTAAGAGATTTTTATCTAGGCTTTTCCCACAGCAAGTCTTTGCTAAGCACTGTTAAGTGCTCTGAATGACATTTATAAAGCAAGGCTGGCCAGGAGACAAGAACCCAATTTTGTGACAAAGTGAAGCGCTCAGACATTTGTCTTCCTTCTACATTAGAAAGGAAGAAATGCCTTTCAGAGCATAAATAAAAAGCAGCACAGCACTTATCTAGGAGAATCGAGTTCAAGTCCTGTTGCAAATCAAGTTAACTTCAATGTTAGCATCCCATATGCCCCAGATATTAAGCAACTGGCTACTCGGAATTCTCTGAAGGGCAAGAAATTCCCCACCGAAGCTAACAAATCTTCACTGAAATAGGCCACAAATACATCCTATGAGAAACTCTTCCAAGAAGCAGACATTGCTCAGTAAGAGTCAAGAGGTAAGGCACACACAAAAACCTCCCTGAATTCAACCCACCTCCCTTCATCGTATTCGAAGACCAGGATAACATTCAGTTCTGCAAGTCATCAAACCCGAGCTTTGGAAAACATCCATCAATTCTGAAGCTAAAAGGGATTCAAACAGAAATCACTGCCCAGCTTGCACTATAGGATAATCACGATCTGAGCCATCCAGGAACTGCAGTCAAGACGGTAGTCATAGTCTACAGCTGCCAAGTACGACAATCTGAAGTTCACAGCTATGGCATACTTCCAAAACAAGCTTTTTTTTTTTTTAAGATTTGTGAGATTTTAAAATGTAGGTACCTACTGCACAGGCACAGTAGCAATACTAGGGGAAAAAAAACAAACCAAACCAAAACAAAAAAACCACTGCACTTCCACAGCATCACTGCAAAACCTAAATTTTCAGTTCTCAGGAGGAAGAGGATACATCCTTTCTTCCTCCTCCTTAGTTTTCGATCATCTTTTACAGATCATTTTTTACTGTAACAGCTGCAGACTTCACCTGTCCTATTAGAACACCTGTTCTAATAGTCTTTGTATTTTAACAAGCTCACCCACTTCTCACCGCAGTAAACTAACACATCAGATACAAAGAAAACAGGCAGAATAACAGACAATCTGGAGAAGCCTACATCATTAGGAATGCAAGGAAAAGCAGCAAACTTCAAGCAGCATCCAATGGTTGGCAAGGAATGAAGCGGCTTTCAGGGGCTGCCAGTATTTGCAATTTGTGGTGTTTTCTAGAACCTTAGACTACTCAGGTGTACCTGAATTCCCAAGAGACCATGGTATGGGGACTAGGCACGTTTACCACCCCTCTGTAGGCTCCTATCCCCTTCACAGAATCACTGAACAACCGAGGTTGGAAGGGACCTCTGGAAGTCATCTTGTCCAAACCCCTGCTCAAGCAGGTCCACCTAAAGCCCAGGACCATGTCCAGACAGCTTCTGATCATCCACAGGCCCTTGCAGACTCGTATCCACGAGGTACGAGCACAGGCAGCATTTCTTACATTTCTCAGTTCTTATTGTGTGAATACTGTCATTTAAAACTTGATCACGATGGAAAAGTCGAACTGACAGAAACAATTAAGGACACATGGGCTCTTCTCTAAAATGTAAACAAACAGTTTCCAATCTTCTGAAACAACAGAACTTAAAGTAACTGTCTGTGATCTTTGATTTCAGGCAACTGCAACAGATCCTTCTTTCTGAATAGAAAGGGCAGACGGAGGACCCACCTTTCTGTAAAAATTTCCAGCCAGAAGTGACTTTCTCCCTCCCACCGCATATGACTGCAGTTCAACCTACCACCCAGGCGGAAGGACTCCACAAGTGGAGACTTTCTCTCTCCATCAAGAACAGCAATCTCATTCTCTTCACTGAATGCACAACTTTCTCCTATCCACGCCACTTTATTTTTTAAGCAGTGTATTCACACCCTTACCTACACGCCTTACGCGACCCCCCATCAAAAGACAAGATTACTAAAAATGAAATGAAGCAACTTCTGTATAGAAAAAGTTATATTTACAGTTTTATTTAGCAGAGTTAAAGAGCAAACAATTGTAACGCTGTTGTTGAAAAGTGTTTTTACCCAAAGTTGCCAAGATCTAATAAGTTATTGAACAGAAATATCGGGCGTAAGGCAATAATCCTGACCAGCCCAGAGATCACCCTATCCCCAAAGAGCAGAGCTGATAAAGGCGGTAGAAAATTTAGACCGATTGACTCGATTTCCAAAAATTAGACAGAGATGATGAAAATAGGGTTCCACTCTTGAGTGTATCTTTAACGTCTGCAGGTGAAGGAGTTTCTGAAGCACGCAAAATGCAAAGACAATTCCTGTTTCCAAGGGAACATTCAGTGCTTTGAATCCAAAATGCTATGTCCGTACACAGTGGTCAGTACATGACTATGGCAACACATAGATGGTAAAAGATTAAAAACAGCATTAGAATTTTTTCCATTCCATGTCATCAGGAGGATTTACTTCTACCTTCCTTTTACCAACATCAGACCAGTTGGTGCTCAGAACTGTGCCTCCGGACTCCATCTGCAATATGAAAGAAAGCTTGTTTAGTATTACTACAATTCCTCCAGCAAACAAAAGCCACACTTCTTACAGCAGATTCACAAATTCTGAAGAACAGTGAAGAAATCTGCTTCATGTAGAAGCAAGTTACACCGGAATTCTATGTACATATAGAATAAAATATGACAAAGCCATCATTCCATGATCTTCAGCCCAACAATACTTTTATCACTACTGGACACAATGAGATGTTACTTCATGAACAAGAAGCTCTCACAAGGTCAGTCAGGTTCCTGCCTATGAGGGCCACAAATAAAAGGAACCAGATGTGAACAATTAAAAGGAATTTGATCCTTTCACTCATGGCAATTCTTCAAGCTCTACATGAGCCAGAAAACTATTTCCTTTGATAACACTGACTGAAACAGAGAGGCCAGTGATAAAGCACAGCCTCAGACTTAAAGAGTGACATTCGTTAGCGTACAACATCATCGCTTTCAGCGAGCCTCGTTATACCCGTGTCTCCGACAGAACCACTGCAATTCATTATAGGCCCAAGGTCTTGGTAGCTAGAAGCCTCCTGGTTCCCACAAAGTGTAGTAAATTGTGTCAGCGTGCAGAAGTTACACCTTTCTTCAGAGTAAGAGAGTGAAGACTTACAAACGATTTGTTCATGGCACGTTTCACTTCATCTGTACCATCTGAATAAATTTGCTGGAAGAGTTTATTTAAAGCAGCATCTCCTTCTAACTTCTCATTCTTCTCCTCCTCTTTGATTTCAACTACCAGTTTGTCCCAGTTCCTTGTATAGTGAGAGGATGACGGATATAAGTGCTGGGCATCTGAAAACAGAAGTGTTAGCTAACTAAGCGTTTTCTCACAACTTTTAGAGCAGCCGAGAACACAGAGACATACATGTACCTCATCATGAATCAGAGACGGTAACAGACCATGAATCTGAAAACACAAATAGATGCTTCCTCACTGATGTAAGTGTTGCAGTACCAAAAATAAAGGAAACTCAGAAATGCCAGAGACTACATTCAGCAGCTGCCAAAGTTTACTTCTAAGTAAACACAGTTACATAATTTAGTTATCCAACAACAAAATGCTGGGTAACAGCGACACAAATAATTAAAGTCAAAACGAGGCAGGAGATACTGGCTGACAGTAAGAAAAAAAAAAAGCGAGCAGCCTAGAGCCATAGGAAAGTTTGACCTAAGTTTCAAAAAATATCTGAAATCAATAAATCAGGAAACTCAAATTCTCTCAAACATAGATTGTTAATCTGTCTTGGAAAACTGCACAAGTATTACTTTCCAAGAGAGATGGAATACTTAAGAAAGTAATACTTTATTATTTAAGAAATAGAGGCATAACAACGCCCAGAACTGCAAAACAGTGCAGCCAAAACAGACAGCCAAACAGATGAGTCCAGAGTAATTAATGACAAGCATATATCTTCAACAATCCATCAGATTAATGGAAGTTATGACTAAATTTAATACCTAAGTCTTCGTAATGTCCTGCAGACTTTTTCTGTCAATTCTTGGCAGTAAAAACAAGACTATTAGGCTTTTCATTGTAAATACAAAGCTATGGTTCTACTAACAATATTTAACACAAAGCATACTATTAATAACTGCAAGTAACTTAATATGAATAAACCACTTAATAGTTCAGAGAACAAACCTGGTGTAAATTGCTTTAACTTAGGAGAATCTCCCTGCCCCTCCAGCTTCTCCCATCTCACAGCCTCTGGCTTCTTCATTTTTATCTCAACCTGCAAAACACAAGACAAAGAACAAATTAATCCAGATGGCAAACAGTTCTGCCAGATAGGCTTCAATTAGATGGATCCTGTAGCAGGAAGAAAATCAATTTGTTTTTAGAACCATAATCTCTAATAAGAAGCCTGCATTTTAACAAAATTTACCTACCTTACAAGATGAAGTTATGTGACTTAAGTCAGACGTCAACTAAGCTCTTGCGTGGCTGCATAGCTCTTGTATCAGACCTTTACCCTTTTGTTTAGTACCACTTACTTACTTTTGCTAACTGTTCACCTGATTCTTTTTGTAAATTATGGTATCCTAAAAGTAAGAATCAGTCCCAACGTCTCTACACTGCCAGGCACCAAGACATCACCTTTCAAGCATTCCTTTCTTGACAGTTAGCTCTAATAATTAAATAGTACTTTTGAAGGACTGCAAAATCCAACTTCATCTAGGTTTACATTTCATCCACCAAAAAAATTCATATTTGATGTGTAGTACACAAACCAGAGAAACACCCTGGGAATATGCAGATCTTCCCTCTGGAGAAATTCAGAAACTGTATTCATTTGGTTCAATGAACACACACTGCTATGGAGAAAACTGTCGAGTATTCATTGACAAAACTGGCAATTAAAAATGGATATGGCTGCAATTATCATAGGAGAAACAAAATTAAGTGAAGTATGTCATGCCCTATTCACAACTACACATAATCCCTTTGGACGACCATATTGAAATGTTTTTTCGTAATTAACCTTATCCTTTGGTTACGGGGTTACAAGGTTGCAAAACAATGTCTGCAAAACAAGGGCTGTCTAGCGTCACTCCAAACGACAAATTCACTTTACAAAGGTCATATGATGCTATTAATTAACTGAAATCACTGCTTGCTATATTTCCTTATTTGTGAACAGGTCAGCAGAAGCAAGCTTAGTTCTGCCTAAAGCCACTGTAACCTGGGGATCCCTGCAGACCCAAGAACAAAGGCCCCACTGTAAAAGCTAACCCTAGAGATCCAAACAGCAAGCTCCGTGCACAGCATCACGTTGATCTGAAAGTTGAACTTTATTTAATCCATTCTTCAAATCAGTCACTGTGAAGCAACAGATGGAGATACCTTACAAAAATAAAGAAATCGGCTCACTTAAGTTTCAAAGCTTCCATGTTTGTAACCATGCTGCATTTTAAGAATCAGAATATTCAGTTATGATCGCTTCTGTATCTTCCACCCCCACCCCCCCTGAGAAGCTACCATTTCCCTAGACAAGTTTAAATACTAATTTTCCACCACTAACTTGTACTAACTGAGAACTAAAAAAAAAGTTTAAGACATGAAGCATGGAATGCCCTTCGAGGCAGGGGAGAGTTTCAGTAAGTTTTTAAGTCCAAAACCCACAGGTATTTGACCTCCCACTCCCCGTGTCTGTTGGATTTCCAGTGTTTTTATAGCAACTTTACAAGTCACAAATTAAGAATCAGTTTTTAAAATAGTGAAAGTCAGTCACAGAACCAAAAATAATCAAACAAAATGAAAATACTGTATTACTCTAGTTGCTCAACCTACTGTCCCTAATGAGGCCTGTATTCCAGACTTCCGTATCACAATCTGTAAGGACGCAGAGATTTCTGCTGGAAGCAGAAGCAGCATTCAAACCGTGCCAATAATTAGTCTTCAGTAAAATGAAAGAAATCAGCAAGGCTTCCTCCACTGGACTCTTCTAAGAAGACTTTGGAAACAAGAACCTTAAAGTTCATTTTTGAATGCATAGACTCATAAATCTAATGCTCTGTGATTTGCTTAAGGAAGCCAAAAGCATTCGTGTATCTACATATAAGAAACAAGTAGCTCCATGAGTGCCAGAACTAGCGGGGTTTTTTCCCCCCAATGGATTTGGATCTCGAGTCAAACATTTAAGTTAATTAGCCACTTACAAAGACACTAATTAGTTACAAGTGAAACGTGAGTATTAATTTAAAACAACTTGTCTATCCTCTGCTTCTTATATAACTCTTCTCAACCTGAGGAAACTGTATTATCAATTCAGTTGCACATTTAAGTTGAGGAGGCCTTAATTTTAAGATTTCATACTCTGCTTATTAGCACATCCTCCCCATATGTTCCATCTGGGGAAAAAGCGCAAGAGTAAATGCTTGATACTGAGACCGCTCCACCCTGGATCTCCTCAATTCCTCTTCTATTTCTTTGTTCCTTCGCTATCTCCTCTTACGCTTGTGCTCTAGGCTTTCCACCAGTATCTTTCAGTATCTCAAATCCAGACCATCTGATCCACACCAAGAATGACTTCTACTGCAATATAATGCTTGATGTGAGCTACTGAACATGGACTTGTTTCTTCTCAGAATGCCATCCTCCTCAAAGAACCCTTACAAAGACCTTTCGCTATTCATGAGAGTACTATCCCCATTTATAAAACAAAAGAAAAAAGATGATCTTTAGTTTTGCTGCTCCAGTAATCCCCCTCTCCTTTTTTAATCTGCCAGTTCTTACACTTTCCTCTCTGAAACTGCCCCTAAGCCAGTACCACGTGACAAACACCCCCAAGGATAACAAAATGCTGGACACTAATTCCCAGTGTAAGATCCAGATTTCTTAGACCTAAACCAGTTCAACCCCGCCAAGCTAGAAGTATGGACATGAGTAAACCTCTACCCCATCTACTCCATCCATCTCAACTGAAGTTACTCATTAGGCAAAGTGGCAGGCAGAAGCAAAACTAAGGAAATCATTAGCTTCATACCATTATACAACCACATTTTCCAAAAATACAAAGCTATAAAATTCTGCTTGTGAAGGCGCATATTTCTAACTCGAGAGCTTTATTTGATCTGAGGAGAAACAACTTTGCGAGTCCCAATTATGAGCACAAATGGCAATAAATGCATTCTAATGAACATTTTAAAGCAGATACTGATAGCTATCACACAGAAAAGTAACAGATCAGTACGGACGTTTGTGTCATATCTAACACACAAGTACTGTTAGCTTTTTCCCTCTCCTTTGAAAAAAATTCAGTACTCGGGCAAGAGAAATACATCAACACTTTGCCAGCTACTTTGATTTAACATTTATATTTCATAAAACGTATGCCTATGTGCCTCGCGCCAACTTTAGAATAAAAGACAGGAAAATTTCATTGCAAATTAAATGCTTTGCATGCCACTTAAGGACAAGTCTAACTCCTCAGCCTCTCCTTGCAGCTCACGCTGCGCAGCCACCTGACCATCTCAGTAGCTCTCCGCTGGGACTTGCTCCACTACGTTAATGTCTTTCTTGCGTTGGGAAGCCCAAACTGGACACAGTACTCCAGATTTATTACAAGTTCCAATGCAGAAATAATCCACTTTCTATTGTAATTTTTAAGTTGCTGGTATTTTGGGCTCAAAGTGAGCAAAGCAAAAAGGAAAAGAAACATGGAGTTTTGACAGAATAATTCATGCATTACTTGTTTGAAACACTGCCTTGAGAGAAACCTACCCCTCTGACAAGAGGGTCAAATGGGGGATTTATCACCTAGAAGAAACCCCATCCACAGTGACAGGATACAGAGAAGTTTCTACTCACACAATTTTCTAGTCCTGAAAATAATTGATTTTTTTAAAACCTATGAGAGATTGACAAGTTTGTTTGCAGCTTAATCCAAGTGCTAGCTATCAGAAAAGATGCCTCAGAGTTACTCTCACAAGCTACTCTATTTCATTGGCAGTGTAAGAACACAAAAGAACCCCTTACTTCCAGATGACTGGCATGAAAGAGTATTTAATCTAGTTTTAAGAAAGAATTTCTCCCCTTAACTGTTAGCCAACATTAATTTTCTAGGTAGAACCTCACTGTTAAAAAGCCCAAACCTCTGATGAACTACATTTCACTTGAACTTATGTTCTGGGGCAGACATTTCCAGTTTAACTGAGAAACACTAAAAGGGAAAGAATTTTTATCTTCCTCCCTAAAAAGAGATTCTGGTATACACTGACAAGTTACAAGGGTTGGTTTGTTTGTTTGTTTCCCCTAACTTCCACTGTGTTTTATATTTTACATTCCATGCTAAGGGAAAGTTCACTTATCACTGGAAAATTCGTCTCGAGCTCTAATCCAGTGCATGAAGGAAATCGGAACTTGCAAAGCTTAAGCAGTAGTTCAGCCATTAATTTGAGGATGTATCAAAAAACACCCTTTAAATTCTCATGTTTTGCTATATCAAACACACAAAAACGAGAATTCAGGGTTTCCAATCAACTACTTAGTTATTTACTGAACTACTGACTACCTTGACAGAGAGTTGTCATTTTGCAATCATCTCATGTATTGGGTTATCTAAAGTTAAGGGTAGGAAAAAACAGCACTATCTTCTGAAAATATATGACCTATTCAAACACACCTCTAAGATCATTTGCACATATAATTTTGGTATCCTAGTTATTCAAAGACTTTTAATACATTGCTTATATTCTGAATTCCAATATCTTTGGTCCATAACTTTTAACAAAATATAGTGAGATGAAAATAACTCTACAATGTTATCACAAATAAATGATAATTAATAAATTTATTCTGTAGCAAATACATTGCAAAAGAAGGGATTTAGTGTGCACCCTTCAGCTTCTTTGCCAGCCATGTGCTATGGAGAACTGAGTGCCAAAAGGTCAAAGATTCTACCTCACTGATACAGCATAGCAACCACTTGTTAAAATTTTGAATTTTAGAGACAGAGCTAGCAATACAGATCATTTAGGCATCTTAAAGCTCTTTGTCCCTGCATCCTCCATGTAAACCATCACTATTCCAACAGTTTTTAATTCCATCTTCTCTCAAGACAGAGAAAAACCCTCATGCATAGTTTTCTTTTATGATTTTATATAAANCATAGNCACTAACTTATANGCATGTTTAAAATATAGTTCTCAATATTAACAAGTTNAAATCTGCCCCACACCCACCCACATNCAGAAAGAAGGGCAAAAAANACATCATTTTGAGCCAAGGAAATATCATGCCAATCACTGGGAAGGCTTTTCTTTATGGTCTAACCAGGAAATTGCTCCAACTAGTCCTACCTAAAAGATGCAAGAAATTTCAGAAAAGTACCCGATTCTTATCTTCAACATCAGTTTATAATTTACAGAACACACTCAAGAATGTATCTGGGAGATATGAACCTGCACGGAAGCCTCACAGAGAAAACAACTACATGAGAGCAAGGAAGTCTACACTGAAGTGTCTGCAAGCAATTTAATGAAAATATACAAACAGAGAAAGCATCTTTGAAGGATCAGACTGAAATGCTAAGAACGAACTTCAGTTAAAATCAGTCTGTTCCTCTGTTTATCTATTTGTGTACATTTGCCTCTGAATAGAGGCTCTGAGGACAGTCCAAGAGTCTATGAAACAGCTTCACTCTTTGCCTTTACATTTAGCAACAGGCATCAGTGTGCCTTTCCAGTAAGCTGCACAGAGCATTTCAGAGTTTGCAAGGCAAAATGCTGGTTTGAGGAAAAGAAGCATTCCACTGATGCACACTACCATATTCTTGGCATGAAGCTGCTGAGAGTGTGCTTCTACCTCAGATACCTCTATTAAGTAACAAATGTCAACTGTAAAAGAGGCTGAGGATTTCTAACACCTCCCCTGTCTGCAGCACAACTTTGATCTCTAATTAAAGGACAGTTCTGGGGTAAAGAAATAATTTTTTACCACTTTTTCAAATGGCTCTAAACTACTGCAAGTCGTGGCTTGCAAAAAGCCCAAACCACTAAAAACTGAAAACTCACAGTAATTGTTCCCAGACTATTTGTAGACATTAAGAGCAGAGGGGGAGCAAAAGAGAAAGCGCGAGCTCAAGTTTCCTTCACAAGGACATGTGCTAAAAGCACGTACTTATCCTCACTCTCCTCTTCTAGGTCTAAGGAAAAGAAAACGCTGAGCATCACCTAGGACACAACAGAAGACCTATGGAAACTGCTCACGTTACACTAGTTTCCAACAGAACATGGCAGAATATTCCCCTGGAATCCCAAACACACCGACTGACAGACTGAACAGAAGAGGAAAAAGAAAGCAAGGCTGACTGTGCACAAAAAACTGTTTCCGAATTTTTGAAATCCTTACACGATTTATGCATTTCTACTTTCCTGCCATATTATCTGGACAGACAGATCCGCTAATTTTGTCTTAAATGTATTTAGTCACTCATTTTAAGTTTTCATGCCTTTTTCCCTTTATGATGGGAGCATGATGATATTATGCACANCGAGCTACAGGGTAACTGCACACAGGCAACCTCCAAACAGCAAACTTGGTCCAGCCTTTACATTTTGGCTCCCTCTTCTGGAAAGAAGTAAAAAAAAAACCAAGTAGCACCACTAAAGTGTACCTTCCTCCTGTTATACACTGAATGCAAGGTGCAGTTGTCAGTGTGGCACAGTTTTTCCCCCAGTTCACCTGACACCTGAACACAGCTGAGGATGACCATCAAAATACACAAAATCCTACCTATTGTGTGCAAAGTCATGCTACATCCAAAGGCCAGATCAGCTTCCATTTGCAAGACACAAGTCTCAAATTTACACGGTGCTTTCCGGAGCTGCTGTTATTTTTTGCTGGATCAGATTACTATAGTCAGACACCTTTGACAGATGAAGAGCATAACCGGTAACGTCAATTGATCTAGTTATGATCTATCAACTATGCTGTCCATGTACAAAAAAAAAAATGCTATGCATATATAGCAATTCCCTCAAGACTCAATACAGTTATATTCTGCATTTTCTCACACGAACGTTAAGTTGAGGCTTTGAATCCTCACGACTATATGCTGAACAACACCGGGTAATTCCCAGTAATTCGTAACTAAATGAGAACAGGAACCATAATTAACTTGAAGCTGAATTTGCAAGTAGTGATATCTATTAAATAGCAAATAAACTTCTGAATTAGGTAAAAAAAAATGGCTCCAGGCACGGCAGTAATACATACAGCCGTTATTAAAGGCAGTCTGTATCATCTGCAGAACTGCTGACAGTTAGAGAATATACAATAGTAGGATGCATAAAGAAAAATATGAAGATTTTTTCTCAGAACTGGACTTCATCCATACATGCTGCTCCTGAGTTGGCGTTAAGGGTTTTACCTCTTCCACCTCACAGCTTGAAGTCAAAAGTCTGCACATTATGAACACTAATTTACTTCTGCTCATACAGAAATCATTCAAACACCTCAAAACATCTATCTATGGTACCTCTGTACCATTTGCTAGTTCTGTACTTTTCCAAACAGAGACTTTGTATTTCTGAGCTAGACACAGCATGGATTGATTGAAAGGTATAATTTCTATTTCATTGCTAGGAAAGAAACAATTGTTAAGGTATCAGCTGCATTTTTCACCACTGTTAACATTCCCGAAAAGAACCAAACCCACAGTTTGTAAGTTCTGTCTGCTCTTTGCAGTTATTTTCAAATCTGTAATTCTGCAAAATACAATTAAGGCTATTTTCTCCTCCTGAATGTGCATCTTTACCTTTATTCCTTTGCATTTGTGAAGTGATGCTGAATTTCAAGCAATAATGAGTAATCCTTCTCCAGCATCTCTTAGTTACCAGAACAAGCAGGACTCTTCTGCTACCTGCCAGTTCTGTTGTTTCATTCTCTATCCATTACATTTATTACTTTTATGAAGTTCATGGAAAACCTGAACTATCCACCACATTACCTGCCCAAACATTCCTCATATAATTGAAAAAGAAAGACCAGACTCTTTGTTGCCTAGTGAAGACTACACGCATGCTAACGGCAACATGGCTCACACATTCAAAGCAGCAATACAAAATAAAACAGCGTGAACACATGCAGTTCTTCTTATCTGAGATTATTAATCCACAGGAACAGATCTGTTCCTATCCCACGAAAATACAATTTCTTTCGGAGTACTTAGTAAAAAGTTCATGTAATTGGGAAGATAATGAGCTCATATCTTTCTTTCTAAGTCCTTACAAAAAGGACTTTACGTAAATGATACAATATGATTTGCAAAGGGTTTGAGAAGTTCTAACCAATAAGATATATTATTCACAGTAATACCTGCGTATTTTCCGTACCGCTCACAAGAACGAAGTACATACACGAAACTTATGAAAAGAAATCTGAATTTCTAGTATTCAAACACTAAGGCCAAACCATTCTGTTAAAGAGCTTAATGTTTTGCAAACTAAAATATTCTAAGCCTTTAAAGAAGTCTTCGCATGCATAATGTAGACCTGCGTTTAAGTTTTCTTCCGCCAGACTCCATCTGCTGGTCAGAACCGGAATTAGCTTGGGCATCATTTAAAATGTATTTCTTCCCTGTATCTACACAGAAGTTCTTACGTTATTCTTTTCTGCAAGAGGAAGAACATGTTGAAGCGCTGACTTCTGCTGTTAGAACACCTTCTGTGTTCTCTCTTCCCCCATTCCACCCCAAAAATATTCTCTCATATTTCTACAGGAACAGTAACATTTCGAAACAAGTGCAAAATATTTACAAATCAGACCCTGCCTAAACATAACTGAAGCTCTCATGCCACTTGAAGCACCTCAGTCTAAACCAGGCTCTAGACTACTAGAGGTTATTCCAGAGATATCCCAGGCTAGAGATGGCAGCCAGAAAGACAAAGTCAAGTTCATTTCAACAGTGCTCGGTAGCATGCAGATGCTTCAAGACAAACGAGAAGTATAACGCAAGCTAGACAGGAACATAAGGCAAACAGGACCTCACAGTTACTCCTCTTGACGAGGTCCGTGCCCATTCCACTCAAATTTATACAAATACTCACGGCCTGGCAGATTTTCTACGTATTTTGAGCGCTCTGCTTATCCCCCATAGCTCACTTGACTCAATCACATAACCTGCCCAGCTTCCTTAGTGCAAGGAGTGAAAACACGAGACCAGATTTCTGTGGCAATCCTCTCACGTCATCTTGAAGTCCCTCTTCCCTGAAATGATGCAAGAACGACCTGGATGAAGAGTTAGAATGTACCCTCAGCAAGTTTGCTGATGACACCAAACTGGGAGGTGTCGTAGACACACCGGAAGGCTGTGCTGCCATTCAGCGTGACCTGGATAGGCTGGAAAGTTGGGCAGAGAGGAACCTGATGAGGTTCAACAAA
>Ga0065711_1008658_pt1 | contig 13920 bp, 6 predicted proteins | sample Hoacrofraction12_FD_59098 | JGI IMG/M metagenome (GOLD analysis project Ga0065711, IMG submission 59098) | Hoatzin crop microbial communities from Cojedes, Venezuela - Epithelial fraction 12 v2 (version 2) | ecosystem: Host-associated > Birds > Digestive system > Esophagus > Crop | place... | reverse complement strand
CAATATTATTCTCTTTGGCAATTGGTGTAAACTTTTCTCGCTTCTTACGTAAATGGTTGCGCAGACTCAGTCACTCTCTTCCATTGTTCCTTTTGAGTAGGTGGTATCACTTGAGTAGGGGGTCTGTGAGTCGGTGGTCGCGATCTCCCCCTGCCCGAATTCCCTTTTGCCCACTCGGCTCGCAAGCTTGGCAAACCTGCTCAGTCTCTTCAGCCCGTTTCACAGAACCACGCTCCATCATTTCTCTTGACAAAACCACAATTACCCACTATGGTTAGCGTTAGTGGTTACCTAGAGACGAGACCCTCTGTTCCCAGCCCTAATGTCCAGGTGGGTCGGGCTGTACCAGGAACATAGCAGCACTGTTCATGTTCATGGTCAACTGATTCTGTCACCCTGGTTACAAAATGGCTGGTTCATGTTATTCTGGGGGGCTTGAATGTTCCAGTTCCATTCCATGGTGGGTTATTCTAAAAATACAATGCTTATAATGCATGTTAAGTACACTAAATAGTGAGATGTTCTGCCAAACAGTTAATGTCCCTGAATTTAAAAGTTTTTCAGCTGTGAGTATTTAATGTTGTGAAAGAAAGACTTCTGCAATAGCCAAACTCATAGCTAACCATGGGCTTCAGGATATTCATCTTCCCATCTCTTGCATTATTAGAATTTTCTCTTCTCAGCATTATTTGTGTGATCTCAAATGGAAGTAGCATTTTGGAAATACTGTTTTGAACGTTTGAATGTGCTGTTGAATGTTTTGGATACATTGTCTGTGTGTGTGTTTTAGGTGGGGTGCATAGCAATATATACTCAGGATGGTTGAACTTTTTCTTTCCTTTCCTTTCTGAAAGGATCATGTTACTTGTGCTGCTTTTATTTCTGGCTGAATTTCCTTGAAAACCTGAGCACTTTCGGTGTTTGCATGTGTGTGAAAGAGGCAGTTCAGCCGTTAACAGCAGATGATGAGCAACCTCTTTGCAGCAGTCCATTTCCTCGCCGGCATGCTGTGCTGTGTTATCATCTCAATTCCCTCTCTCTGAGCTCCAGTGCAGGAAATGTCTTGCAACTGGTGAATCATCAGAGCTGCGGTGGGGGCATGGCAGAGCCTGGGCTAGTCACCCAGCACAATTGCCAGATATTGGCATCTTGGCTCTGCCAGATGTTGGCACCTGACGAATGTTAAAGCATCTCTGAAATTACCACTTGCTTATGTCGAGAGTGCAGAGCAGTGGCACTCTGGCATGCCTTTGCTCTGCTAGTTCCCGAGGCGGGGGACCTGCTGGGGCACACAGTGGCATCCGCCGAGCCCAGGGCCTGATGTACTGGAAAAGGATGCATGGCGCAGTCTGTCTGCTCAGCTTCAGGGCAGAGCGCTGCTGAGGGACGCACCCACGTGCCAGAGTTGAGCAGCACTCCCAGCTGCCATAGAGCACAGCATCACAGGGCTGCACGATCTTTGTACAGCTTTCTTCTGGCTCTCTCCCATGTTAATACAAACTCCTCCCCCTGGAACTCACCTAATTTTTGGAACTGAACTTGGGCTTCTTAAAACCCAAACCTTCTTCCAGATGATCCTCCTCTATAAAATATACAGTAAAAATGTGAGATGTGATGGATGGGAGAGTGCTTGCATTAAGGTACATACCAAATGTTTAATAATACTTCTGTTGAGTTAGGCTGTCCGAAAATTGTCAGACTTTAATTTTTATCCCATAAACTATTTTGAAACTGAAAGTGATTTCTTTTCCTGAATTTAATTTTTGATCATTTAGAATTATTCACAGCTGCAAAAAGTTTTTACTTAAAATGCTATTATTACATTTTTTCCTCAAGTTCTTACAGCCAGCACCTCAGAAAATATAACTTTTATTTAGTGTTGTAGGACAAACCTGTTCTGATTTTGTTGTAGGTTTGAACTGTTGTTGGATAGAAAGGAGAATAAAAAGTATAGTTAAATTTTCAAGTTGCAAAACCATGTTTAGTATGTGTAATTTGGCAGGTTTTGCAAACACTTTGGGGTATTTTCCTTACCATTTGAAAATTCCCTGTAGAAGTGAGGCAGGAGACATTCATTTAGTATTTCAAGCTTGAAGAATATTTTAACTTTTCCTTAAATTGTGTTTTGAAGTTTAGGATTAACTCTGTGTCTGGCTGTACAGATGGCTACGCTTTACATATTCCTTTGTCTAGTGAAAAAAAAAAAAAGAGACCGCATGGTCAGTTAATGGCTTTAAACAGTCTTTATTTTACATCTTCTTAATGGAACCTCAGATATTCTGGGAAGATACTCAGAAAATTGTTTTTTATGGTGTAAAACTCGTAAGATGTGTTGTATTCTGTGTCCTGGAACTCATGAGCTGTTTTTGCTTCTACTTCTTAATCCTGGTTAATCAATTTTACAGCTTCATCCCTTAAGATTTAATGTTCACAATTCTGGTATGTAAAAATAAAAAATAAGATCACCAGTATATAGAAAATACTACTTTATTACTGCAATGTGAGGGCTCTTATTTTTTAATCTTTTAATAGGCAAAATTATAGATTAAGTGTAATTTTAAGAAGTAGACTACATATCCAAGTCACTGAAGTGATTATAAAGTTAAATAAGCTTTTTAGTCTGTCAGTGTACAACAAAATGCTTTTTAAGCTTTTTCCCTGGACACTTTTGTGAAACACTATAATGAACTCTGGGCTGTACAAATCAATTGTGATGCTGGGATGAATGATGGAAAATCCACTAAGTCAGTGGTGTGTCACCAGAGCAGATAATTGTAGCATATAAAACCAATCCTTAAATCAGTTACTTTGTGCTTGGTAATGATTTTTCAGCTAGGTTTTAAAATAATATCAGCAAAAGGACTGGTAGATTAACAAAGTTTGTGTAAATCTACATGTGGCACATAAAAGAACTCTTGATAAAACCACTGAGTGCTGTACAATGTTGAGTACTTGTAAGTAATCTGTCAAGTTTATAAACAGTTATCACTGTAATATAAGCACAACTTTTTTTTTTTTTCCATTTGAAAGTACTGGTAAGGTTTTAAAGGCTACTTTTGTTTTATCACATAGAGTTTCCTGTAGTCTTTTAAGCTCTTACCCTTTTAAACCAACATGTGCAACCAAATCCATAAGGTTGAAGTTGTTCTTGAAGATAGCTGTAACTGGTTAAAGACTATGACTTTACTCGAGTTCCTGCTGCAAAGAGATTTCTGTTGCAAGCTGTGATCACAGAGGTCATTCATGCTACTATTAGATGGAAACTCTATGATGTTCCTGCAATTCTGTGCGAGTCTTGCAGGCCAGGGTGGGATATAGGGGTGAGATGGTTTGAGATACTGCAGATCACTGTGTTTAGGTCTCCAGTCTCAAGTGCTATCAGCCAGGCTTTTCTGACAGATACTTAATTCACTTCTGTTAAATCAAACTAAGAACATCTACAGATGTTGTTTGTATATTTTGAGGGTGTTTGTGTATATATGTACGAGAACACAAATCCTGACTTCGTCAGCTGAATCCTCTTCCCCTAATTTATTCACAGAGGAAAAGGTTAGATTCTTCTCCAGGTTTTGAGGGTGTTTTGTTTCATTTTTTGCTTCCAATGAACTTCCTACAAAGAAAGGCTAAAAGAGTGTTGCAGGAAAAGCAGTGTTTGCTGAGAAGTTTGGTTACCCTTAAGTACCATTTACAGTTCCTAAGATGCCGAAGGAACTGGTATGTAAAGGTTAGAAGTTGGCAGTGTAGTTCACGTTAACATGACATGACAAACATTGTTATAAACAGAGCAGAAACTCTTTGTCTTGTTAGAAATCTGGAACTGTCATAACTTCTTGTGTTGCAACTTGGTAGTGGTTTTGGATTATTGTTTTAAACCTTACAGATAAAGAAGCTCAGTCTGAAATTTGCAGTCACTTATTATGGGTGAAATGCGTACAATTCTGTCTGCTTCTATTGATTATCTTAATTGCTTCGTGGTTGTCAGGTTTTTAACAATACCACTACTATCTTTATGACTGTTTAATAAAATACAGAATCTATGTTAATAAATAAAACATGCCTGTAAATGGAGATGCTGAAAAATTAACTAGTTTGTCTTCTGTTTTTTCAGCGGAACCCCTGCCTTTAATGGACTTGTGCCGAAGATCAATTCGTTTTGCTCTTGGCAGAGACCGCCTGCATGACATAGAAATTCTACCTTTGCCTCTGTCTCTGAAAAATTATTTACAGTACCAATAAGAAGTACCCTCTGGCCTCACATTGGACTACATCAATGCAAATGGCAGAAAACTGTTTACAGCAAACTAGAAATCTTCATGATGGACACTTAAGTGTTATTTAATTTTTAATATATATTTTTTTCTGATTCAGTGAAAGCGGATCACTGTGGGGGACTACTAAAGAATGTGGAAAACAATGATTTGATCAAGATTTGTGTATTATCTGTTGCCTGTTGTGTTTACAGTCCTGAAGGCCATTTTTCTTATCTTTCATATGTTGGTTTATCTCTGTTGCCTCTGGTAAATGCCAACAGAAACTCTGATCTGCAAGATCCACTGTCATGCAGGACAGAGCATTCTTCAGTAATGTGATTTTTTTCTTTCTTTCTTTTTCCTGTGCCTCACCCCAACAAATAAAAATAAATTAGCAAAGGAAAAATCTTGACAGTAACGTTTCAAAAATATTTAAAACTTGCCTTTGGTATCCAGAGTTGTTGAGAGCTTTGAGTATTCAGCACTCAACATAATCAGACCTATAATATCTAAAAGTTCTAACATTTTTAAAAAGCAGATTAGTGTCTAGAAGAATATCTGATTTTAAAACACGAGGAAAAAAAAACAGGTATATGTGTCAGAAAGATCAATTTTTGGACACGGCAACAGTCAGATGCAGTCCTTTGTTTTCAAGACCAGATCTAGTCCCTCCAAAGATCTGCAGTTTAGAAGTGTTCACTATCCCAAGAATTTAGGAAATTAATATTTTAGAAAGGATGTCACTTTTTTATTTGAACAAAGTTATAATTTTTATGTGGTATGAACTCAAAGTACTTGGTTCTCTTTTTAATGTATGTGTGGTTATAATGTTTATTTATCTGTTTAGAGTCTGTGGAGTTCTCATTTAACTGTTTCCCATCTTGGGATGACTGATTTTGGTTTTTTTCCCCAACTCCACCTGAAATGTATTAATTTTTGAGACTATTCCCCTTTTTTTAAGATGCTGCTTTCTGTTTGCATTTCTTACATGTTTCAAGTTATCTGCCTGATCAGTTATCTAGTTTTTAAACTGGAAGTTGTTAAGGCACGATGTCAAATGTTTAGACTGAGCTGCCTTCAGCATATTTTAATGTGAATTTACTGATGAATGAGGAGAAAATTTCTAATAAAGTCTACTGTCCAAAGTAAAACTCACGTCTCCTTTGATGAAGTGTTAAATAACATAGCACTCCATACAGAGTTGAAGTTCAGTTCAGTTCCTCCTGCAGTTTTGCAAATGTTTCTGTTCAGTACCCCTTTGGAATTGCTGCTTTGGGTTCATATGTGAGAGAAGTCACAGGCAACATCGTGTCCTGTTCCTGATTTATCCTACTCTGAATAGAGCTGTATGCTTGCTTTTAACACAATTCTGATGAGATTCCTCTAAGCAAAACCTCAGTTTTGTGCAGAGTTGCATTTTGAGACTCCACACTTTTGAGGTAGGTTGAAGTTTGACTGCTGTGTGCTGATACAGGCAAAACGACTGAAAGAAGATGGTTGCCCTTCTCTCAGTCACCCCAAGGAACAGAATTACAGTTTCAGTTGGAAAAGAGAAACATGATATAAATAAGATATGACAACATGAGCAAGAGTGGAAGCAGCAAGAGCAAGGTAACGCAGGGATGTCAAAAATTAAAGAATAAGTATTTGATTCTCTGGGCTTAACTGTGTAAGTCAATGCTTGCTTCAGCATCAACTTACTTTCAGACTTGCTTTCACTTAAGGTGAGAGGTACATACTGTATTCCTTTAGTCTTGCAAGGGGAAGGAATTAAATCTGTGATCTGTATTTCTTCCTTTTCCTACTTGCTTTGTTTAATTTAAACCTTTTGTCTCAATAGGTATGTAGGAAGAAGAAGATATGAAGGTATAACAACTCAGTCAAAAGGAGAAATACAGCTGTGTCAAGTGTTTTTTCCTAAGCAAGGTAAGCAGCTGTTCAGGAATGCCATAGTAATCCTGGTGTACCTGATTTTTCCACCACTAAAGTCCATTTCAGGTAAACATTTTGTAAAATTAGTGTTCTACCATGTGTGTGTAACTAGACTTCATGTTCTGTTGAATAACTGCAGTGACAGAACTGTATTGCCTTCTATGTTCTTTCACTTGATCCAGCTGACAGCGTTTTAATATGACAGTAAACTGGGAATGGATATCATGAGAGAAATCAATGGTACTTCTGTATATTAATTAACCTAATTATTTTAAAGTTGGGTTGGAATTTCAGTTGGTGCCCCTTCTGTGATGATTTCTTTAAACCAAACATCCTTATTTTGACTTTCAGAGCTTTTTTCTAATACCTTTTTTTTAGGTATTAGAAAATTTATTTATAGGAATGGTAGCTTTGTTCTTTTACTGTTCCCCAATTGCGTGTTGTGATGCTCTGGATGGTAGATACACCCCTTCACCTGGGTTAGGGCCCTGTTTTCAGGGGTCAAAGTCTTTTTGATATAGTTGTCTTGGTCCGCAGAGGTCTTGTAAGGAGGATGTACCATGAAGAATATTAATGAACCTTCAGTGTTCCTGCGAACCATCCCTTTGCAAATAGATTCTCTTCCAAGAGAGCTTACAAGAGAACAAGAGTGCCCATCTGTATTGCTAAGAATGAGTCAAACGTTGAGGCTAAGCAAATAGTCTGAGTACCTCCTTGCAAAATGGTACCAAAAAAGTGTCTCCTCTCTGTTGCTGAACTCCAGCCTGGGTGGTACGTTCCTTACATTGATTCTCAAGGCTCACTTTACCAGAATGCAAACATTGTTTACTGTCTGCTTCAGGAGGGAATTGGGCAATAATTTATAAGGTGGCGATGCATTGGCTTTTGCCCAAAACAGAGGTCAAACACTAAGTTATGATCATTCTTCAACCAATGCAGTTCAAGCTTCTCGGTCTCTCTATCCTGGAAGCCTAAATGCGTCAAGATACATACCCAGAAGTCCACTTCCACACATATCTAACAGAGAGGATGATTGCTTACTAAAAAGCTGTACTACTTTGAGACTTGTTGTAAGATCTCTTTTGCATCTGTGTTTTTAATTTCCAGCCACTTGTGGCTTTCATCACATGAACAAACATAGACAATAGACGTGATGGTTTTCAGCCTTTTTTTACCCCTATCTGAGCAAAAGGAGTGTAGCTTTTCTACGCAGGATCTTGAAGCGTTCCCATGGCTGATAAACTACGTCTCTTTAAAGCAAAGCACGTGACTCTTTATTGTAGTATTTAAAGGAAAAGGGCACACGCCTGGGAGCTGCAGCCAAATTGCAGCCTTTGTGGTGGGTGCATGCTAATTACTGGGTTGCAATAGGAAGTTTTTCCCCTACTTTTTTGACTTTGGGTCTCTAATATGACCCCTTCCTAGGAAGTATTGAAGGTGCAGAATCCCTTCTGTTAGAACTGTGGTTAAGCATATGGATACATGCGTCGTAGCTTCTCTTCGTTATTTTCTCAGTATTGTCGCTCTTCATCCTTCTGCAAGTATTATGAGGGAGGGGGCTTGAATTTTCCACCTAGAGGTGCTCGTTCAGTGATTACGATTCGCAAGTGCTGTAACCTCGGTGATGTTTTGAACCACTCTTAGCTGCTTTTAGACTTACTAAATCTGTCATTTTGTAACACCTATGTTTGAGGTCAAATTTGAGAAGCAGCTGGTATAGCACCTGTTACACACATGTCCCTACTACTAGGCTGACAAAGTCAGTGTTACGAAGGCTTCAGATTGGACCAAGGGAAATTTATTGAAATGCTTGCATTCTTATCCAGAAGTAATGTAATACAATCTGTAGAGAAACTGTGAAGTCTTATTTTAGACTTTATATTTAGTCTTCCTGGTGTTGAAGTTTTTGTCTCAACAGCTTGACTCAAAGTGCTCCTATTGAGGTAGGATCTAACTTTGCAAGTTTCTCAGTGTTCACTTGAAGCTGAGAAAAACTGTTACAGAACCAGATAATGTATTAATTATTTGAGTGTTTCTGGTAGTGATAAAAGAACAGCAAGCCAGAAATGCTGTAAAATTTCCTTCTCATCTCCCTTACAGTTGGTATTGTTAAACTATAACCAGATGTTCTCATGTCAGTCAGCAGCAATCACTATGCAGCAAGCTTTGTATCAGATCCAGCAGTACTCATTCAGGTACAATTCCCACTGACATCAGCAGGAGATCTGCCTGAGTCAGCACTGCTGCTTTTGGTTCCCATGTGAAGATCTCCAAACATTTCCAATACATTGTATTGGCCCATACTTTATTATATATGAGCAGTGTCAAGCAAATGGTTTCTGCAGCAGTTTTTCTAATTTGGCAAAACATGCTGACAAGCGTAGTTAGGTAAATGTTGTGAGAAAGTTGAATGAAAAAATGCGTCTAGTTGAGGCTGAGAGCAATATTCAAAGCGGAAGCTAGACTTACTGGCTCCTTGTTGATGATTTTCAAAAGCTTTGTAGTTCATAAACCTTTAAAACCTCACAGTGGTTTTTATTCTGTGTACTTAAAGGGGTGAAGGATCTTTATCCGTTCCTGTTTATAACTCACAGAAGAATGTTTGGTGATCATGAAGTGGAAATCCTTTGTTTGATTCAAAAAACCACTAAAAAACCTCCTTCCTCCTTGGGAAACATTCTCTGTAGATACAGAGCCATGAGAAGTACACAACACACATCAGCCTGAACACCCATAGCCACCCCTCCATCCCTCCATCTTTTTTTTTCCTTGAGATTGCAACTGTTCCTGCAAAGAAGAACTCCGTGTGTTCTGCAGGCAGTGTCTAAAATAAAAATGTTTTGAAGTATCTGCTACAAAACAGAACACCCTACTGAAGGTGTAATGAAGCAAATTTGAATGTACTGTGGTATGGGCAGAGAAAAAAGGACCAGAGCTCTAGAGAACAGCATTTCCCTGAAGGGTTTACCTTCTTTTCTTTTTTCAGCCCCACTATAGAGTACAAGCAAATTCAGGGGAGTAGAAAAAAGAGAAATTGTTCATGCTTCCACCGCCACCATGTGTTTAGTGTTGATGTTTAAACTTTAAGCAATAGCATCTTTTTCCTCACTAAACTCATGTTGCACAGCCTTAGCATCCCAAAGCTCTACCGCTGTCTGCATGGGCTTCAAAAGCCTCTGAAGGACTCTGGGCTCTGCAGTCATATGAAGTAGCACCCTACTCCACATGCTATCCCCTTGGAACTTCATGAATTAAACTCTGGGCAAAGAGCACAGCTGCTCTGTCATTATTGCTATGACTGCAGTAACATATGGGGGTACCCAAACTAGCTTAACTACTAGCCAAATAGAAGCCCAGTAATTGGCAGAACAGAGCTCAGTATGGGGCAGTTTACTGTGCCAAGCAGCAGCGAGGCAGCAGTATCCAGCATATCTGAAGCGATTAATACGTGGCTGAGCTTAAAAGGCTCAATTTGGAGGTGTCTTTGCAAATCCTGTTTAAAATAGGTGTCAGGATCAGATACTTCTAGTTTCATTTATGTAGCTGTGAAAATTTGTAAGTTATATAGCCTCTAATCTCTCCAGGTGATAGTAGGTGTAAAAGTAGAGCTCATGTTTTGAAGAACTTTAACATATTAGAGGGTACTTACAGTCGAAACAGCTCTGTTCTTGGATGTTAATATATTGTTTCACTGGCTTTTGAAAGCTACAGCACAAAAGGCAGGTGTCTTCAGACTTCAGAGTAAAAGCAAACAAAACACAGAAATGAGCTGACGTTTTTGAGAGTCCTCATGTACAATGAATTCTACTGACAGTTTCAATACCAGTCATAAGCCATCATTACAGAGGCACTTAGTTGAGGTCAGCATCTGTTCTGGGGTGCCTGGACCAGTTTCCTCCATATTTATTATTTTTTTTATAGAGAGAAAGGTATTAAATTAGATTGCAAGCTGCACTTGACAATGCAGTGTTTTAATTAATAAAATGTTCATGTTACACTGAAGACTTTATTAACAGAGACGCAAGTAACTGCTGCACACATACCTGGGAAACTAATGCATGTTTTTAATGGCAAAATACTTCAGCCTTTTTTTGCTTCACTAAGAAAATCAGTTTGGCAAGTGCATTGCTTCTTATGTAGCAAAATGTGAGCAGCTCTAAGGCATGGGGCCAGAGTTTCAATGTACGCATTTGGAAGTGACTTCTCAAGCACAGTAAAGGTTCCTGTGGCAGTATTTTGGGGACTGGAGTTTTATCTTATATATAAATTTTAACTGCATGTCATTCTTGGGAATTAATTAGATATGGATCCTCCTGAATGAAGTATTCTGTCAGTGCTTGTTTAGAGATGGAACAAACCAAAACCAAACTTCCCCACAAATTAAGCTACCTGGGTAAACATAGCTTGGCATCAGGTGCTGCTGCTATTAAAATGTTTCCAAAGTCCTACTGTCTAATTGCATAAATAAACCTCCATTGGAAAAAGCCCTCTGAAAAAGAAAAGGAGGTTTTGAGTATTAAATTGGCCTCCAGAAGATCTAAGCTGAAATACAGGTTCAGCCAGAAACTCTGTATCACTGTGATGATTTGCCATTTGGGATTTGGCTTTTTTTCCATCATTTTCTTGTGTACATCCAAAACAGCAGTCATTTTTTTCTTCCATCTTTTATAGTTTATGTCTCTGTAGGTTCTAATTCCTTTGTAAGACTGTTGTTTTGTATCTGATGCTCTAATTACTTGTGCTGCTGTAATGCCTGTATACATTGTGGAGATATCTCCAGTTGCATAGTCACTGGTGCCAAACAGCTGCAAACTTGTTGGTTCATTTATGGCTGGCACAACAGAGCAAGGACTTCTCTTTCCATAACAGTTGTTACGCAGGAGCCAGGCTCATTGCTGGTCTTGGCTGACTTATGGGTAACAGTACTGAACTATGGGCTACGTTATACTTGGCTCTCTCAGAGAACTTGAATGATAGTGTAAATGGCTTTGTCTGCAAGAAGCAAATGTTGTCCATAACCCAGTTTAGTTTCCATGTGTCTAATGCAGGAACTCTGATAACAGCCAGTAACAGATCCTTTAGGTAGGATCTCTTTGGGAGATGCATGCAATTTAATCCACCAGCTGCCTCCTACTCTGTAATAAAGACTGGTGTAAGCCCTGAAACATGGCCTCGTAATTTTTCCAATTTTAATTTGTCCCTAAGTTTTCATTATACAAATAAAAACATACAATTCATGTAGTCATTGTTTTTGATCCTACTGCATTTTTTACCTCACTGGTATTTGGGAATTAGACTGTGTTTCCCAAGCCTAAGCTTCATGAAAATACAATATCTTGTAAAATGTTAGATATTTTCCAGTGGCAGTCTGTGCCATGCTATGTCTGGAGAAACATGTTTCTTTTTGTTTATTTTGATTTTTCTACCTTGAAATTTCATTACTTTCCTCACCATCCACATTGGGGAAGAGCATCTTTACTGCTGAACTTCATGACCCCAAAAGCCTACTCAAAAGCATGTCACGATAGTGGCTTTTTGTTGAAATGATGTGATTTGTTTTTAACTTAATAACTTTCCAGTTATTAAGTCCAGTGCCCCTGAATGGCCTCATTCTGCACATGTACACAAGAGACCACTGTTAGTTTACAAATTGCAGCTGACATGCCTTATGTCTTGTGTGTCTTGTTTGCCTGTTATATGCAACTTCTCTTGGCTCTTCTACTGGGACCTCACTCTGGGAAAACCACTGTGCATGCTTTAAATTTCAGTGAGCTTAGTTTAATTTGTCTTCTCAGAAGGAAGGTACTTCACGTAAGAATTTGTTTTGGATTGGAGTTCTTTGAGCTGTCACAAGAGTATTGCAGAAGATTGGAATAAATAAGAATTTAAATAATAGAGCTGCTTATTGTGGAGGTTTAAAACTCCACACTTTAGTTTCTCTCACATCTTTAACTCACCCCCACTAAGGAATGTTGTACAGAACTTAACTGTCTATGATCACTCCAACATAAAAATAAAAAAAATAAATCTCTGATTGTAATTCAGAAACTTCCTCCTGTCTAAGATCCATGACCCCCAGCTTCCTGCTGAATATGAGCTGGAAGATGGATCTGAAGCGCCTGGTTTCATGTGTTATTTGCTATTCCCATCCCCCAAAGAACTGGGAACAAAGGTTTTTAGTTCTCAAATAATGGGTGATAAAAGCTCTCCTAGGATGTTGTGTCTTCTGCATTGGAAGTTGGAGTGATCCCCCCCACCACACACACACACTTTATTTTGCCAGAAAGATCTCCTAAAAATTTATCTTCTAAAAATGTGCATCTCATGGAGCGTAAGGAGATGCTCCTAATCATTTTGAAATACTAGCCTTTTGGCCCAGGGAAGTTTTTGACTTGGAGAAAGGAAGGATACACTAGATCATGCTCTCTTTTTAGTTCTTTGTTTTTTAATTAAGGCTTTGAAGTTTTGTTTGTTTTCTGGTTTTGAAATTTACTTGTAGAAACATAAAAATACTGTTCTTTATTTTGTGAGTTTCCTTACTGAACCTGTATGTTTTTGTGGTCTTGGTATAACTGAGGAACCCAGAGGGAGAAATGATGTCTTTTATGAGACCAACTGAATGAAATGAGTGAAAGAATCGGGCACAGAAATTATTCTTCTTCTCCACTGAAATACAATGCTAAATTTTGAAATTAAATTCAGATTAAGAAATCTTTAAACTTGAATCTGCTACACAGAAATTTTACAGTCAATAAATACATTGGTTCTGTGCCCTATTACAATTTTTCACATTCCTGAACCACCAGTAATTCCTCTGTTTTCTGATGAACCCAGCTTTCCTCTCTTTGGGAGACACTAATGACTTACTCAGTTTCTTCTTTTTAATGTTGTTCCTCCTCCGTATTTGCAGGTACAAACGTCTTTGATGTAATTGATTAACTAGCGTAAGTTAAACTTGTACCACTGGTTTCAAGTTGTATTTTGCTTTGAGGATCAGAACTTCAGCCTGCATATACTGAAAGCTGGACTGTTTTTTACAGTATAACATTAGTCTCATTAAAGATACTATCATTGTAAATTCACTCCTATTTGTCCTGCAGTAATCATGCCTACATTCACACCGTCACTTCCACATAGAAGATAACTAACCAGAGCAGATGTCAGATATTTAATAAAGATCTTTCCCTTTCATGATTTTCCTGTTTAAAGAAAACAAAGGTAAATGAATTCTGAGAAATTCAATTATCCGCTGTTTTCACAGAGCTCCTTTTTGAATGTTTTCCTAGGTCTACACATGTTCTGGTCTCATGGAAAACCATGGTAGGAGCTTGCTATGAATTTCTATAATGGAGATGAGGCTGAGCAACAGCTTTCCAGGCTAGCCCCTTCTTGGTAAGAGATATCCTGACATGTTCGCATAGTCCGGGCAGAGCTGCTGGAGGCACCCAGCCGGACCACCTAGGCTACATTTGATGTTTGAGGTGGCAAGGCAAGCAAGCAGCCCCAGTCTCTAGGTGTTGGGGTCGATGTAGCTTGAGAGTTAGCACGACTAGGCCATTTAAGTAAAACAGGATAACTCAACAGGCCCCTGGAAAGGACAGCTAAGAATAGCCATTGAGAAAGTTCTGATAGTGCACATGGTGTGGGTTAGCAAAAACAAGATGTGTTCAAGGACGTGGAGGCGGTCTGTTGCTATTGGCGTTAGTGCATAGTTACCAATCATAAGGGAATGTGGGGC
>Ga0065711_1044729_pt1 | contig 13921 bp, 12 predicted proteins | sample Hoacrofraction12_FD_59098 | JGI IMG/M metagenome (GOLD analysis project Ga0065711, IMG submission 59098) | Hoatzin crop microbial communities from Cojedes, Venezuela - Epithelial fraction 12 v2 (version 2) | ecosystem: Host-associated > Birds > Digestive system > Esophagus > Crop | place... | reverse complement strand
TTTTTTTTTTTTTTTTTCCAGCAAAGAAGACTTTGTATTTGCAGGATTAAGTGCAATTCTTGTCGGATACTTTTTCGGCAGGAAATGGAATTTTTAGTTGTGGTTGTTCAGTTCTGTTTTTCCTCTAAAAGCGATTGTTTCCCAGACTAAATTTCTAGTTTTCATTTAAAAAAAAAAAAATCCTTAAACCCAAAGCTTTTTGGTATTTTTTTTTCCAAATTCAGCTTAAATTCAATGTAGTTTGAATATTATCCTCTCTGACTACCCTATTTCGAGCTACCTCTTTCCCAGTATAAGGTGACTGTCTGCACAGGGAGACACCAAGACACCCTGGGAGCTGTGGCATATCAGGGATGTCCAATCCCTAAAGGAAAAGTGAGGCATCATAGCTTCAGCAATGTATCTTTACAGAATTACAGGATCACAGAATCACAGAATGGTAGGGGTTGGAAGGGACCTCCGGTGATCATCTGGTCCAACCACCCTGCCAAAGCAGGGTCACCCAAAGCAGGACGCACAGGACCCCATCCAGGCGGGTCTTGAATATCTCCAGAGAAGGAGACTCCACAACCTCCCTGGGCAGCCTGTTCCACTGCTCTGTTACCCTCAAAGTAAAGAAGTTCTTCCTTTAACTGCACTGTAATTCCCGGGAGGCATCAACATGCTATGCTGCAAACCAGAGCTGTCATTTGCAGCTGAAGATAGTCCCATTTTGATTTTTCACACCTAGTAAGGTCCTCTAGAGGCGAATATGATGCAGGTAGAGGAGGGAAAAACAATCAACCCTCTACCACCCACATGCAAGGACATGTCTGCCCTGTGTAATGCAGGGCAATATTTGAGTTCATCCCACTGGAGTGCCCAGTAGGACAGACTTATCTAAGGTCATTTATGGTGGGACAGAGGAGGGGAGGGAAACATATCTGCTCATGGGGGAGATCATCCCAGATCACCTCCAGGGGATGGGAGTGGGGCACAGGTAGGAAGTGGGTGCTTGTCTGGGGTAGGCTGCAATGGGATCCCTCACACGGTGAAGATGTGGCCACCAGCGAGCAACACCCAGCGTGAGCCATCAGACTTCTCACCATTGCGGGGCTGCTTTTCCCATCATCTCTGTACTCCTGCATGCATCCAGCTCTCCCAGCTGGGATTTCCATACAGACCATTGCTGAAATCCAAATGTGCAGCTCAGCTTGAGGGTGACAGGCTGCACACCGCTCTCTGCTCTTCAGAGGCTGCAAGCACACTGCCGAGTCAAAAGGCAGAAAACCAGGATTACTTCTGGCTCGAGGTTCCAGGCATGGCAGCAGAAAGTTTCACCTTCCCATTGCAAGGTTTCATTTCCCGTGCCAAGCCCATGTCAGACGTCATGTCAAGCCTCTAAATTCTCCTTTTGGAGTTTTCCTTTCAAAAAAAAAGCAGTGCCGTTTCTAGGAGGTAGGAAGCTACAGACTGCTGTCTGGTTTGATGTGTGTGTATTTTTAAAAATGAATGAAAAATGTTCTGGATGGATAGGGCGTAACAATATGTAGGCCTGAGGCATCAGATGGTTAGAAAGCTGTATTCAGTGTGTGCACAGATGTAATTCACTGTAAGGAATATGTGACACCACACAGCAGTTCAAAGTAGCAGGCTGGTACTAATTACTATGCTCTTAATGACTTCATCCATCAAACCATAACATGTTCTATAATTATACAGCACAGCCATATGACAACCAAATGCCCAGCCACGCTTTCACAGAAGATGGTTACACAGCAAAATCCTCTGTTGATTACAAGCAGAAAACTTGAAAAATAATTGCATTTTTAAGATATATGAGCCCCCAAAATTACTTTATTTTACCCTTTTGCAAAGAGAAAAGGTAAACCATTAAGGGTTTGGGAGGAAGGAGGTTGCACACAGATAAGGCAGGGAGGCTCTGGTGAGATTTCACACAGATCTGGGATGTCCACAGCCCATGACTTGGACCAGTTAAGAACACTAGGCAGACATGCCTTGGCCTAACAGAGTTGTGCTGCTACACAAGGACAGTCCAGTGGCGGGAATAGCACCTAACTGCGACCAGGGGAACTGCCTCGCAGGCTGGCAGTGGCCTCAGCATCTTCAGAGGGTACAGCAGGGGAGAGGATGAAGTTTGTCTACGACAGATCCTTCCCAGGGTCTGGGCACCATCACTGCTCACATCACCTCCGTCTGCACCAGCAAGGCCCATGTCTTGGCTCTTTCCCTCTGTAAGATGAACACGCCTACCACATCTACCATCAACAGCTACCCTCCTCTCCAGAAAAACAGCACACTCCAGCGCACAGACTTCTCCCCCTGGGGAGAGGGCGTGCGGTAAAACTCTGCGACAGATGTCATTCACACTGCTGCGTGAACTACAGAAAGATGCTCTGGTGCTAGAGCAGAGGAAGGCAGGGGTCTGGCCCCCAGTTTTCTGCAGCCTTTTCTTCTTTCCCTCCTGAGGTCCAGTCCCTTCGTCGCTTCCGTCCACTTGGCGACACCCTGCTCAGCGACACAGCATAGATGGAGGTAAGTATAGCTCACCCACTCATCGTTTGTGCAATGCTGGCTTCACCCATTTCACGTACACATCAAAAAAGGTGAGTTTCCCATGTTTTCATTTACTGTCTTACCACTGCTTTTCTTCCAGAATCACTATGGAGGGTGTTCTACAGGAACCTAGACAATAAAACTACAGACAATACAGAATATATCAGGATGAACTACATATTCCCAAGCTAATAAACCGCGAAGCTAACATTGCACAGATATCCTGTGACAGACACCTGCAAGCCCTAGAGCTGATTGCTGGCTGGCTGAGCGAGGCTGCGGTGGGTCTGGATGCGCTGAGCTCTCCTGTCCTCAATCCATCACAATGAAGCAGAGGATTTCTTCTCGCCTTACAAACCTAACTTGCATACCAGAATCAGAGGGCTAATCTCCCTAGAGTTTCTCTGTCGAGTTGAATGAGTGAAACAGTGAATAGGTGAGTTGGCTACCTCTTCTGTGCATCTCTAAGCCATTGACTACGTGTGTGCGAGTGCTTCTTTGTAAGACACACTGGCACAGGGATGTAAAGCATCAGATTTATTAAACAGCATAAGGAAACCACAGAAAAAAGTGGTCAGGAGCAGACCAGAATGTGTCAGACGGGTTCTTATATGCCAGCTCAGCAGAAAATTACTGAACTTCAATGACCAGATCTTGTCCCTAATTTGGGAGAGATGCAGCTTCCGGGAAGGGCATGACACAGACCCAGTTAGGCAAGCTGAACACAGAGTCTCCAAAAAGCATTTAAAAATGCAGCTATCTTGCAGCATATGCCTTCAGCATAATATATGCCACATATCGGCAGAGCCCTCAGGCACAATACTAGTCCAGTTAATTTCTCAATCGATTGCCAGCCCATGGGTTTTTTACACAGATATTGATGGCATTTCAGCAACTTGATCCAGAGACCTGCACTCCTGATTCAGAGATGCAGGTTACTCATCATATGGAAACAATCAAATGGCTGTAACAGCCTCAAAGAGTGCTTGATTCCAGGAAAAACAGGAAAAAATATTTTGTTTTAAAAATGGACAAAATGTACAGTGCTTGTTCCTGGTAGAACTTCTTAAATCTTTAGAGTATTTCACAATTTAATTATTGGCATAAAACTTGCAGTTCATAAGCATGAAAATGAAAATTTTAAGTGCCTTTCCTCTGCTAGTAGATAGTGGGAGTACTTTCCTCTATGGGTTTTTTGTAAGACTAATATAACTGCTGAGAAAGGCCTGTATAAAACTATTCTACTTCATCAGCTTTTACTGAGTGCGATGAGGTCTAATACTCACCTCGGTGGCATTTCTGCATTAGTCTGTAGCATAAAGGCTTCAGGATGCTGCCGCCAGGCTTTCCTTTCCTATCTCCACATGGCCACTGCAGCGTTAACTACAGAGCCGCTCGGAGTGCCTTGACCACCGTTACCATACCCTGCTTCATTGCCACCTCTCCTCTTGTCTCCTGGCTGTCTGGAGCTTCATCAGAATGGTTGCACCTCCCAGGGCCTCCTCTTCTCCTTCCGATGGCCAGGTATTTTCTGGGTCCGTGGGGCACACAGGTTGCTGCAGCTGAATTGCCAGAAATGCCTCGTACTGCTCGGGTTTGTCTACAGAGCCTAGGGCCACCGCGTGGTTTGTTTGTGGCTATTCTGGTTAAAACACATAGCTCATCACGACACGGGGCAGCACAGGAATCTCCTGGAGCTCTTGAAAAAGCTTGGCAGTGAAATGCCATCTCAAAAATATTTCCTTCTTTTTCCCAGAGTGTTTTTGCCCCCACCTCAAGCCGTGCCCTACACAGAACAGGGCACCTCTTGAGCCCCATCGTTTGCTGTGCTGTCCAGCGGCCATTTGTTCCTACAGGTCGATGCCTGCCTCTAGCAACTTCTCACCCTTACACCCACAGAGCGTCCTTATTGCAGGATTTTGTCAGAAGTTTAAATGACTGAAGTCAGCATGTCTTGCCTCCTACGTACTGTCCCGTTGATGTCACAGAGAAGATCGATGCATATAAGCTCAGGAAGAACTGTTTGCACCTAAAGGAGTCAGCGTGGTTAACCACGGTGACCTGTTTCTGCACAGGAACAAAGAGTCGCTGTCTCACACCAGGCCACCAGCCACCACAGCAAGGAGACACACTGCCGTCCCAGACAGTGCAGCCCAGGCAGTGGCAGCTCTGAAAGGAAGGAGAAAAATTACCCTTTCAGTGTATGGAGGGCCTGGGGACCTGAGGAGACACTGCCAGATGCCACCAGCTTGCTCCTGCATAACTGCAAGAGTAAAGCCTCTGAGAAGACTGCATCAGTCACTATTCTCTGACTTAAGGAATGTCACACTTAAATTGGATTTTTCTTAGGCTTATCCTGCACCTTGTCCCTTTTTGCCTTCTGGGTTTGAACACTAGCAAGCAGTGGAGGGAAGGATTGCCTTAATACTGGGGTGTCTGCTGCCTGTGTCACCTCACTAGAGCCATGCATTATCTCTGCCAGTTTGCACCAGGCCAGCACAGCCAAGGGTTCGTTGCTATGAGGTTTTTGACATGAAAGGAGACTGTTAAGGTCAAGCTCTCCATCAGTCTGCAGTTTGTACTTTGTGTTGTGCCATGGGGCTGACTTCTTCTGCCTGTAGACCTTGCACACCGTAGAAAATTATATTCCACTGCCATCTCTTGAGCTGACCCTGGCAACAGGCTGTGCACACGAGTTCTGCACCTCCACAAACCCAGCCTGTGTCCCTCGAAGCTAAGACTTGCAGGTTATTTAGCTCCCCCAGGATTTTTCTGTTGTTTCTGTCAGTCGCTCCTCTATGTCCTGCCTTTAGCTCAACGAGTGCTCGCTGGACTCATTCGCATCCATGCTCATTTTTTAATGAACAAATTAACAGAAGTGTTAATATGGAAGTGTTCATAGAAGTTCCCTCTAGCTAAATGGTCATTATTGCTCCCATTTAGAAAAATCCAATCTACATTAGGAGTTTTTCACATCTTGCTTTGGCGGGGTTTGGGTTTGTTTGGTTTTTAAATCATTAATCCAAGGTAGTCAGTCTCTCTGTCCACAAGTAAAGCAGCACACGATGCTCCCAAGACCACCGCCCTCCACTGCGGTTTTCTGTCTGAAAACGGGAGTCAAAGAGTTTCAGAGAAGAGACTGCTGCTGGAAAAGCATCAGGACAAAAAAGGAGGACCAAGGACAACTGGAAAGGATTACCTCACCCTGCACCCTGCACGCGTCATCCCTCTCCACCCCTCACTCCTTCTTACTATCTCCACATCAATCTTTTCCTCCTGCTGCCAGCACCAGTGACTGCCTCAGCCACACCATCAGCGTGTAACCCACCTGCACTTGACCTTTTTTTTCCCCTCTCCCCTACATAAACAAACCAGGCTTCTGCCTAAGAGCCCATGAGGACGCACAGCATTAGGCACATTTTTCAGCTGCCGATGCCTTCCTGAGGCAACCGCAAACACCAGCTGCCAGCCACCCAGGTTCACAGTGAGCCAAATGGTCAGAAGAGCCTAAAAACGGTGGAGCAAGTTGGAAACCAATGAACTGGACCTGGGAGGTAAAAGATGACTCGTTAGTCAAAGTGGGTATTGCTTTCTCTGTCTTTCAAAAAAATAAAAACTAGTGGAAGTGCTCTCACGCTTACAGCCAGTCTTAAAGGGCATCACGGCATTACATCAGCCATGAGATTATTTTGTTTTCAGTATCACTACCCAAAGGAGAGTTAAGCACACGCAATAAGACTACGTCACAGAGAAATCATCCTCTATAAAAAGCGTGTTTCATAATAGGTGACTGTGTATTATCTTTTCTGCCTTTGGGAGATGATGAAAAGGGGAGTCATCACCAGCCACACTGTCTCCAGCATGACAGGCCAACATGCAGGTGATATTTCACTCCAATTACGGGTAAACTTGGCAATTCGTAATTCTGTCTAACATAGATGGACATGAAAGCACTTTGGAGGAAGTTCACGGGATGCCAGGCAATGAGATCATGGCCCCAAGGGAGGGGCATTTTAAGACTAAAAACAACAGACTTCTGCACTTTAAATGGGGCAAACCTTCAACATCAGGTCAAGGACAGGTACAACTCTGTGTGTGTGCATGTGCATGTGCACGTATACGCACACAGACTCGATGGAATAAGCATGTGCTTAGCTTAACATAGCTATCAAGTTGTAGCACTGCATTTCTCCAAACCTCTACTAAAATATTTTCAAAAAACAAGCACATCACGACACTTAGCAAGTTTTGCAGGAGCAGTTTAATACGTGGCTTCGTTAAATCTTTACATGTCAGGCTGTCATAGCTGTATCAACAAGCAACGTGCTGCCACCAAAAGGGGTTGTCTCCATGAAACAACACAGCAGAGCTCACGCCATGTGTGGGTCAGATGCCCAAGCAGGGCCAGGCCTGACCCACTGCCCATAAAGCCAAAAGATGAAAACTACAGGGAATGGAACAAGTACACAGACACGTCCAAGCTGTGGTGGTCACATACCTCGTCTGAGTTGCCAAGTACTGACACCACATCCATCTACTTATCTTCCTGAAGGAAGTACAACCCGTGTTAGAGCCCAAAGGCAGCCAGCTTCTGCCAGGCCCCGCCTGTGTCTGATGAACTAGCAGAAGGCAGAGGATCATTTTAAACCAAGGACAGCTAGGAATAGGCTGTTGTCTCACAAGGCAGTTCTGTCTGTAGGGAAGCCCCCTCGCAACTCCATCCTCTTCCTCTTGAGCAATCTTCTCCCCAAGGGGAGAGACAAAGGGTAAGAGTCTGCCCTTCAAAATTCAGAAGATAAGCACTGAAATCTGAGGTTGTTGTCCTTTGCAGTGTGTGCCCAGAAACTGATATATCACTACAGGGGGATGTATCTGACTTGTCTTAGATGTGACTTTGGCAGTGAAATGAACATCAAAGGTTGGGCAGATGAATCTTACGCAAGGCCCCTAGCACCAGAAGACATTTAGCAATCTGCTGTGCTTCCACAGCTTTGAAGCTCTTGTTCTTGGCCCCCAGGACAGTCCTTCTTTCCTTGCCTTCTCGACAAAGAGGCATCTCCTTTCCACCTCCTCTCTTGAAAACATGAAGTCCCATGAGTTTGTGCAGTCCCATGGCTAGAAGGAAGTGTGCAACCTGTAACTACTGCTCCCTGCTTTTAAAGGTCCAAAGGACATTTTAAGGAAGATAATGGGTGCCCTGCACATTGGAAAATGGTTCCTTTCAGCGTATTTGTCACAGGAAATGGTATCATCCAATGGAGACAGGCTAAAAACCAGTGGACCTGAACTCCACAATTAGTTTATTAATTATCAAACATTTCAACTCTGGAATCCGGTTTCTTTGTCTACAAACTGTGAATCATGACTTCAAGTATTCAAAATGCTTTCAATGCCATTAATGCAAGGTGACGTAAGGGAAGCATTTGATGTTCTTACATCTAAATCAATATGGGTTTTTTTCCCATGAACAGTTCTTTCAAATTAACACATTTGTTAGGCTTCATTCAGTAGTACTTTAGAGTGGGTTACTAGGGCCTCATCATACAAACCTCAACGAGAAGAAGGCAGAGAACCCACTGCAATAAAACACAGCAGCAAAAAGAGGGTGTGCTTTTCTTCTTGTTTTGTGACTCAGTTACTTGTGGAAGAACGTGGGGTGGTGTGCGGGGGATCTGAGAAGAGAAAAAAGTGATCATGAAATGATAAAGCTCCTCCTGAATAGGAGTAGCACTACAGCACTTCATTTATTCGAGGCTGTGGGCAAAAGCAGATTCTGAAGAAAAATTAACCACAGAGAGCTGATTTGGTTTTGAAAATTTTAAAACCCTTGCTTGGAAATAACCTTTTTTTTCTTTCTTTTTTTTTCTTTTTGGCATTAACTTGGTCTCATATTCAGAGCCACAATGGAATTTATTGCTGAAGGATCTCAATTCCAGCTCCTTGGGTTTTACATGGGTAACACCTAAGTGTGCAGCTGTGTGCTGTGCCGAACACCTTGTGCATGCCAGCTGACTTAGAAAGGGTGACTTGGAATTTTTCAAGTTCAGTCTTTTTATTCTTTTTACAGTTCTCTGTTCTCATCTCCTCCCCTTCAGCGTATTTCCTGTTTCCTCATCCTGTAATAGTTACACACACTTAAACGGTGGATCAAACACCTTTTGAGCTGTTGTTGTCAAGTTTTATTAACATTTCCCACATCGTTTCCTGTTTTCATACTGATGCCCCAGCAAAGGCCTGCATGAGTGAGCAATGTAGCTGGTCAATACCTACCCTGAACTGCTGGCAGATCGTCCTCTTCATAGAGAATCACCCATCCCAAAAGGTATTAAAATGATGTTGCTGCCACCATAAATTTAGTAGACATTAAAGGAATCATTTCACCTATCAACAGAGTTCAGCCAGCTTTGAGGGAGATGCAATAAACTTTAAATATATCAAGACTGGACTTGGACCTTGGCCAGGGAGTAGCAAAGGATGTTGCATGTGCCTGAGAACACAGGGGAGGTTTGTGTTGGTAGAAAGCCTTTTCCCAGCCTGTTGTAGGCAAGATGCCTCTGACAAAAAAAGTTGCAAAAAATGCCATTTTGTTCCTGCAGGCTGCAGCACCTCAATACCAAGTCCCATCCCTGTGGTTACACTTCCAACAGAGCAGTGTCCCAAAGAGCACTGAAGACAGGCACCAATAAATTTAAGAGAATAAATAAAGTTTCCATCGACTTCAAAGCAGCAATTGCAAGAACAAGCCTTCTGCTTGCAAGTATCAAGGTCTACTAATATAATATTTAGCATGCAAGATGCCCCAGTCTGTAAGTATGTGATGCCATAGGAAAACTGCTTCACTAAGTCAGCACCAAAAAGTGACTGTATGGAGTTTGTTACATTGCTCTCTCAAGTAATCTCCCTGCAAAATACAGCAACATTTCTCTATGGAAATACAAATTATGTGTGTCAGTAGGAGGAAACAAATCGAGTGCTTTGTGCTAGCCAGCAATATTAAAAGCAGCGGACACTTCAAGGCACATTCAGAGTATGTCAGACAGTGACTGAAAGCAGTAGGGAAAAAAGCCTACGTTCTCCCACATCAAGCTGCAACAGGGTTTGAGGGAGGGGAGTGGAGCTTTAAATGGTTTGAGGCTTAAAAAGAAGCCAAATCACAAGAGAAAGCGATTTCAGATCCAGTATGTCTGTGTTTCTAACCAAAAGTCTGTGTAAAAAAAGGAACAGAGAACTGTGTTTTTCACAATTTTTTCTTGTGGTGTTTTGCTAAGGCTGTTACTTCACAGGATGTTCTATTGTCTTCACTGCCACGATGCGCAGAAATACCCTGCAAGCCACTGTGGGCTCTGATACAGTGCCTGGCGACATGAAAGACATGTTTTTGCTTTCAGGACCGACAGACTGAAAATCAATATCTGAGAGCTTTGCCAACCACACCAGGCAGGCAACCTTCCCGGTTCAGTGAGATTTCAATGCAAAGGAGAAAAGCCACTAAGCCCACTGCATCCAGGTTGGTGTTTGCTGGACTCCTGAAGTCCTCTTGCTAAAGAAAAAGCAAGATTAAACTATAATTGTGCTTTATTTTGGTTCCTGAGGTGCTTTTTACGAACCTGGGGGGATGGAAAGAGGACCACTGACTTTTCAAGCTTTTATTTACTCCGCTGCAGCCAGGCTACTTTTCAATAAATATTCACAGCTGGGATTGCTGCATGATCAGGGTCTAGCACTACAAGAGAAAGCAGCAAAGCATTTTTGGGAAAGTTATTGGCACAGACCTGGGACTCCAGGAAGATCAGCAGCAGTCACATCTTTGTTCTGGTGGCCTCAAATAAAGGTCCAGCATCTGACAGCAGGAAGACCAGACCACAGAAAACAAGATCCTTTGTGCTCCTTAACCCACTGGGTACCTGGATTTCACCATTCCCAATGAAGGAAAGCCCTGAAGCAGTGGTAGGTAGAGATGGGAATGGGTTGATGTCCAAAAATCTGAGACTACACTGCAAGAGAAGAAGCAGAGCTAGGGCTATGTTTACCTCCACCAAGACCTGTGGCCACCATCTGTCTGCACACTCATATTGAGTGGCAGCTTAGGTCAAAGTAGGCATTTCCAGCTGGGTGACTTAGGGGAGGTAAGAGCAGCAAGCCCTGCTCACCTCAGCCTTCATCTCTAGCCAAAACTAAAAGGTCTTTGTGAATAGTATCTTCAATAACCCCTTGAAGATCCAAATCTACCTCCACAGACATGTCCTTCTCCCCATCAACTGGCCAACAAGTTGGCTGGGATGAATCCTGCCCAGAGCCTCCCAACAATGCAGGAGCCTGCAAGAGAATTCCAGGGACTCCCTGGGACTCGTGGAGACCTCCAGCATGCAGACAAGACAGGGTGGGGGGCTTCTGCGAATCCCTGGTCTGAGAGTCAGCTCAGACCTCTGCATTAACAACAGCATCACCATACCCCAGCTTCACTGTGGAGAGGAGCCAGCCCACCTGGAGGCGCAAATGCTGGAGAAGACCATCCACCACCATCTAGACCCACCCATCATTATTATGCAAAATGTGCTTCTCCTGATGCAAATCTGTCCTGCAATGCACTGCTCTTGTGAGCATCCCCACTAGCCCGCTGATCTTTATTTCCACACCTTGACTTTGAGTACTGGGACTATCTTAGCTCAGGCAGTCCTTCTTCGGCAGGTCTTTTCACAGAAGCTGCCTGGCTCAGCACGTTCCTGCACCCAAGGAGCCATCCCTCACCCGGGACAGACCCCATGGCAGAGTGGGGTCAGCAGAGCTCTCCCTCCCCAGCATTTGAAACTCGTGCAGGGCTTGCCTCAGGTCTCAAACATCTGCGATGCCGAGTGTTTTGCACATAACTAGTGGTGCATATCCCAGACAAGATGTTGGGTTTGTCTGCTTGTCCTTCTCACTGGTCGTGACTGTATGTGCACTACAGCCTGCTCCAGTTTGGGACACTAAATATACAACAAAACTCTTAAAGAGGATCGAGATGAGCCAAAGTGCCAAAATAACCGCTCTGTGTGAGCGAACTTGCATTCAGTTTTAAGGCAGCTATGTTTTGCAAGGGGGGGTTAAAGGTACGGGGGGAGGTTAGTCTGTGTCATAAAATGCCAGCAAGCTTTTTATACAACCACCAGAAAAAGTCCTTTTGGCTTTTTTCTACACCTACAGAGTCTTATACGTTGTCTTTCAGACGCCCCAAAAATTCCCCTTAGCACTTTTATCATTCAGCATCACTCCAGAGTTTAGTCAGCCAAACCATACCCTTTTCCAGTGTTAGATAAATTGCATCTTGAAAACAGCACAGAATCCTGTTTTTCTACAGAGATGAGTAAGATTTTCCTGTGTCATTAATATGTAATATCTTTCTGTGTATTTGTGTAAATATATAGAGCAAAGATACTGCTGTAAAGATAACAATTTGCCAAAGCGCTTTTTGCATTCTTTCAAATGTGGTTGTTTTACTTGCAGTTTACTGCATTTTAGTCATGTTTTGACATTTGAAGAATTTTCACTGAAAATAGACCTTGTACTAATAACAGAACCAGACATAAAACTCATAGTAATAAGGAGTAGCAGTAAACAACAGATTTACTATTTATCGCATACATTTATTATGTAGTAATGTAACAGAGTATTTAAGTAAAATGGAAATAATTCTAGCATTTATTTAATGAGGCTAAAGTACATACTTTAAGTTACTTGCACATATTTGACAGTAACAGTAATTCTCATTGACATATTTTTGGACCGACTTTGCCATTTTCAGACATGTCACCCTCTTAAAGACCAGAAATCTTCTTCCATGAAGAAGTACTGCATATTGTGAGGAAGGCTGCAAACTCTCTAATAACACAGATGCGAAAAATAATTTAGAAAGACTTCAGAAGACAAAGTCCTGATTGAAAGAAGCTTTTGTTCCTGGGTGTTTAGACCAAATTTTCTGCTGTCCACTAGTCCATTAGAGCCAAGATCTGCAAAGAATTGGGAATTCCGTCAGTCTCGGATTCAATCCTTATTTATTAATCAATCAATTAACTTAAAACAATCAGGCAGACCAAAATGTTCAATTTATGAAGTGTTTTTACAGAATAATACAGTTGCTTCATGGTATGTTGAGATATAGGACCTTGCGGAAGAGCATGCTGTCGACAAACAGCAGGATAAAGTTGTCACTGATTCGTAAGCAGCAAACAGGGGGCACAGAAAGACCAGAATATGCAGAAATATGGACAACCAGCTCTAGCTATGCCTGTTGATTTTGGATAGGAGGCATTTGTTCAACTGCATTCATTTGTAGCAGGAGGTTTTTTCATGTTACTTTTCCTCAGGCTTTCCTGGAAGTGGGATACTCCTAAGTTCTTGCAGCGACAGCCATTTCTTAAAGCAACATGTGAAGCGCTGCAGCAGGGAAGGCTGCAGGGAGGTTCTTTAGCTGCTTGGCGTAGCCAAGCCATGCTCAGCCAGCGAGACACTAACTCAGCTCCACTGCTTTGAGCACGCCTAGCACGGGCCTTCCTCCTCTTCCTTCCCCCTTTTAGCCAGCCCTTGTGCCTCCCAGCTTGAAGTTTTCATATTCAAAGTAAGGCTGCCTGCAACTGCAGCTGCATCGGCAGTCACCGTGACACCTGCTCCCACCAGTGCCAGCCCTTTGCTTTCTGTCCTTCTGCGAAGCTGTACAGCCCTTTTATGCCCCCCGGTTTCTACTGTCACCCTTTGCTAACTGTAGGACACACTGAGGTAGTGCAATTCATTAAGCACAGCTTTCTATTTCGCTCTAAAACCCGAGCAATTACAGCAAGCAAAACAGTTGAGCAACTTGCCATTGCCTTGGTTCTGACTATCTGTTCTCACCTTTTTAGGATTCATTTAATTCTCCATTAACAGACGCAGGCACGAAACCGCCTGCGCACCCTATGGCTGCAGCCCACGCGTGCCAGCAGGTCGCCGTGCCCCGCGGCACGCTCCGGCCGGGGCAGCTTCGGGCACAGAGGCCGACCAGATCTGCCGGAGGAGCACGGTGTGGAAAGGAAAAGGGAAAGGGCATCTCCTGGGAAAGATCTGGGAGTTTGTATTTTTGCCAGCTTTGCTTTGAATAATTAGCACTGCTCGGGCACGCAAGCTGCGCTGTCGGTAGGGAGCTGTCTGGTTACACGCGCTGAGGTTTTCTCCACATCTGCCAGCAACATCCGAGATCCCGACGCAAAGCACTGCTCTCCTGCACCCAGCGAGGGGCTGCAGCCCCTCCACGAGGCCGGACCCTGCCCCAGGACTGGGCCAAAGCACAGGACCCCCCTGGCAGGGCAGCAGGCAGAGGCTGGCCAGGGAGCAGGCAGGCACGTGGGGTGCCCGC
>Ga0065711_1044727_pt1 | contig 13921 bp, 7 predicted proteins | sample Hoacrofraction12_FD_59098 | JGI IMG/M metagenome (GOLD analysis project Ga0065711, IMG submission 59098) | Hoatzin crop microbial communities from Cojedes, Venezuela - Epithelial fraction 12 v2 (version 2) | ecosystem: Host-associated > Birds > Digestive system > Esophagus > Crop | place... | reverse complement strand
CAGATTGAAAAAAAAAAAAAAAAAGAGGTAATATTAACAGTAATGGTCCAAATAGCAACTTGGTGTCCTAGACACCTTGAGCTTTGGTTGCTGGAGCCGGTATCACATTTTCACTCTTATCCCGATCCATGACATTTGAACAAAACCTAGTGTTGCATTGTTTATCTGCCCTGTGGTCACATTTTCATTTTGCAATAAAGACATTCACTGAGGGAAATTCAGACATTATCCGTTCAGTCCTCAAAATATCAACAGAGGATGCATTTCCTCAGATCTGGCATGAGACCGCAAACTCATTTCAGGAAGGCCTCTAAATAGCCAAGAAAATAGATTCCCACCCCTGTTGCCCGGATGGCATGCAAACAGCAAAAATGACGAGCAGCCTGTGTAATGTTGCTGTGTCTCTCCCTTGCTGCACTCAGCAACTACCGTAACACCTGATTTTCAAAGAAGAAAAGATGACTTTTTGTGGAGATATCATAGGATTGCAAGAAAGACAACAGAGTTGCATCTGAGTATGAACCTTGACTGTCCACCTCAAGAATAATCAGGTTATTTACTCAGACTGACCTTTTTTTTTTTTTTTCCCCTAGCTGGATACATTAATTTCTTGTATTAATCTGTGTAAACAAGAGTTAATCTTGCAGAACATGCCTGGAACAAAGACTGAGACAGACACAACACCAAATCAGGACAGCTCTTCTTTAGAGAAGCTCTAACTAACAGTCTCATTACTTTTCAGTCTAGGCTTCTGCGCCTCATGGAAGGGGAGCAATGCAGAGGGGAAGGCCTCAGATAGTACAAAACCAAAAGTGCTGAAAAGAAGAGGTTTGGCTGCTGTGTAGGTTAGTAATGCATCAGTGTGCCTCGAAATTGATGTTGATGCAGCTAGGAACAGAACCAAAGCCTTGTGCCAGAGGTGGCATATTTATAATGAGATCAAATGAAGGGGTTCATTAGTTTCACAAATGGTGAAGAGCTGCCTGTTCCCTCACTTATTATCTCTCCTCCATCTCCATTATGAGGGTGTGCATGTGAAAGGGCGGGGAAGAAAAGCAAGTGTTACCATGTTTAGGCTGTGAGCTGATCTGCATAGCCCTACTGGGAAATTAATGAACATTCTGGTGACTGCCTCTCCAGGCTCCTCCCTCATCTAAATGGCAAATTGGAAATACGGAAACCTAAAGGAAGCAAAATATTACGGATTAAGTCTTTGTATTTGTCTTCATTTGAAAAAAAAAAAAGAAGAAAGAGCTCTGCAGGAAATCATAAATAAAAGGCGCTACGGAGTTTGTGTTCTTTAATCTAGATGCCTGATGATCTGTGGATCTGGGACAGGTCATAACATGCAACAAAGCCACCCTGGGTGTGATTTACCAAAGCAGAAATGAGTTTTGACCTAGAGTGACTAGAAGACTGTGTGAATGACCCTTGGATATGTCAGAATGGCACCCAATAAGTAATTGCAAACATTTTTTTTTTCTTTTACAGTTTTTGTTCGAAGACAAGTAAGGCAAATACTCCATACTAATCTGAACACAAAACAAATAGTAAAAGCAGCCTTTGCTGCCAGTGCTGGGAGAAAACATTCAATTAAGTTGCTGCAGTGGCTTAGTGACAGCAGCCTTTCACCTTTGGAAACCTAGCCTCTAGTTATCTGTCTTGGGTCACTAAAGAAAATGAGTTGATGTGCTCAGGCTAAGCCCTAGGGCACATTTTGCTCAGAATCACCAAACCACAGTATAATTTGGAGCTTTTGTCTGTGTGTACTTAGAAAAGGTCTAGGTCTGGAAAAAAGCTGAAATTGAAGATTAGGATGTGTTAAGAACAAAGTAGCTTCCCAGAACATTCCTAGCACTTTAATTGACGTTAGGTTCAATAACATGTCAAAGCCTGAAGAAAACTATGGGCAAAACAATGATGTAGCAATTGGGAAACATTCCTGGATGCTGGGAACAGGAGGGAGTGTTCATAAATGGAAGGAAAACCTTTGTCATGTGGAAAGGGATTTTAGGCAGCTAGAGAAGCAAAGCAAGTCTGACTGCCCTCAATGCCAGAGTAGTGGGGTTTGCAGCACCTGAGCTGGTTTTGGCATCTCTACATTAGTCTATACGGTGCAAAGACATCCCTTAACCATGCAGTCCTTCCTGCCTGAGTGGAGGATGGTGTCACAGGCCGGACTGTGAGGGAAGGGAGAGACAGTTTGGCAGAATGGGTCAGACATGGCCTGTATCACCTCGACACCTCAGCCCTCTTCCACATGAGGAACTCGGATGGATGGGCCTCAAGAATGACATCCTTAACCTGCCTCCTCCTCCACAGACACTGCTGCTCATGGGCAGGCAGAGCAGCACTGCCACAGCCAACCAGTTCTACTTTCAAGATAGCTGTATATGGCTGATTCCCTGGAGTGAGCCTTTTCTTTAAGATAAGCTCATCAAGAGTCATCAGAGACTTCCACCTCTAAAATTACATTTAGAGCAGAACAAAAGTACCAAACTAGAACAAGGAAACCTTGTTCAAAGGGCAGGAGCTCAGAGCTGCTGGGTGAGGCAGAACAAGCCACAAGACTGGAGAGCAACTCTCCAGCACACATTCCTGGGGCATTTCTTTCCTCCATGCTCACTTTTTGTCCCAGCAGCTTTCAGTATCTTCCTGGCTCGCACAAACACATGCACAAAGCCTGTGTGTCTCTGCAAAAATCTCCCTCTATTTGCCACCTCTGACACTTGGCTTTCTGCCTCTTCCTTGCCAGAGACCAGCTCTCAAAAGGCTCTCCTACTTGTGTTGCAGCTGGCCCCATCACCATACACCTGCCAGAAACCTCATCAGGTGTTACCTTTAAAGGGAGAGGAGAAGAAGCAGTCTCCTTTTTCTGCAGAGGGTTGTACCTAAGCCAAACAGTGACAGCTGGACTTGTGTCAGCTTGGAACCTTTGCCATTCCTACATGCTGCTTCATGCACCGTAAGTGCTGGTACTTGGGTGGGTGGACAAGGGGAGCAACTGACCCACTGCTTTGAGTCCTGGGTGCTGTTCTGTGTTTGCTTGTTTCTTCTGTCATTATAGACCCAGAATGCTGTCATTTTCCAGACTGATTAGCAACTGGGAGATAGACAGAGAAGTAGGGCTAGGAAGTTGTTGAAATGACAGGGCCATATTACTTGTCCAAGTTTGTTCACAGGATTTAAATTTAGCAAGTTTCTCTCACTGTAGAAAGTCCATCAAAAGTCTTGTTTTCATTTATTTTATTTTTCAAAGGTAGAAGAAAAATTAGTTTATTTCTCTGTGTATTACAGTGTGTCATAAAGCAATATAAAACAATCTTGGGAGTAGTTTTTATGACATGAAGATTCCCAAATCTTTGCAATTCAATTTTTTTCTATGGTTGTCTGAAAATGTTCAGATGTTTCCCTGTCCTTACAGAGTCCAGACCTCCATCCCCATGCTATATACTGCTTTTATTGAAATTAAAGGCCACAGTGACCTATGACTCTTAAGTCTGAGTATGAGTTTTGAAAAGAAGATTGGAATGAGACACCAATGTGTGCCAGCTGCTACAATGGCTGAATTTACCCTTTCCTCTGCCTGAATGGAAGGTGTGGGAACAATGGGCTATTAATGTCATTCCTATTTAAGAAATTCTAATGACAAAGTTTTAAACCTTGCTGGCTACCCACATATCACACCCTACTCCCAAATGATCTGACTATGGCATAGGGCAATTTGTGCAAAGGAAGCACTTTGGCAGAAACTGGCACTGTAGGAAGGAGGGAACCTGGCTTGAGCACCATTATCATGGTCTGTTAGGTTTTTACCACAGGTTGTCAGCAAATAGCCTTTGGAGTTTAATTACGTGATTGAATTTGCTGAGGAGTGTGAAAGACAAAAAAAATGAATAAGTAATGGAAAGCAATTTTTTCCCCCCTCCTTTACTCTGGGGCAGCCATAATTAAAGTTAAAGTGCTGCTGCTTTGCTGGAAACGAAGTTAAGGAAGTGAATTGTAATTGCAAACACTGTTTGCTCAGTCACTCTTGGCAACAGCATCATGTTAACTCAGTCTTTGTGTCTCCTGTGAATCCTCCAGATTGACGAAAACATCTTTTCTTATCCAATTTGTTATCACTGACTTCAGAAAGTCATTAAAGAATATCAGCAGAGCAGATTGAGATCTGGATTAAGAAATCAATTATTGCCAGGAAGTACCTTTATAGACACTAATTAGGCCTTGACTGACATTTACGGTATTCCTTTAATGGTATGTATGGTCAGTTTTTAAAGGTACAGGGCAGATAACAGTACTGCACGCAACAGCCACTTTTTTCAGTTTGCCAATGCCCATTCATGCTAGATCAGATGTGTGCTGCCATTCCTATAAAATACCTATAAACTGTGAATTTTAATAGAAGTAAAAATGAAGCCATTGACCTGTTCATTTAGCCAGAAATAAAATGGTGCCCCATCCCTAGATAGCCAGGATAGGCTACACTTACCAGGATTGCTCCTGCCTTTCACGGCTGTGCTGTAGATTGCCAATGGCAGATAGATCAGGCCTTCACAGGAAGGACCTAAGAGATATACGACAGGTGTATATGGGTTTAGACATCTGTGCAAGAGACAAAGGCCACAGGATAAGTAATCTTACCCTGTGAAAGATGGAAACTACTATAGAGATAGGTAATAGAAGCAGCCTAGACAAGTATAATTTAACAGGGAGAACAGAAACGGGGCAGTGTCAGGGGACTGTTTCAGAGGCAAGGTGGGAACAGGGCTTGTTTGCACTTTCTGCTTTATCTGTGTCTGACTGCAAAACACTTTCAGCATGATTCTCCATGTGGACAAACGCTGAATCTTTCTGCTTTAGGTAGCCTCAGCTGGAAACATCATTAAAGCCTACTTTAAACTGCGTCCCATTCCTAACCTTCACTCTGCCAAATCCTACTCAGCTAAATATCTCTGGGAATGTTCGTGTTTTACACTCCCTTCGTGCTCTTAAAATACAACTAGTGCTAGTACTTTAGAACTGTCTTTTCTGTAAGCAAAACCTGTTTGAAGACAAACCTGCTGATCCTCACCCAACTTCTGCAAAAAAAAAACCCCAAAATCCAAATGCCCAAACCAAAGATTGTCAAATAATGATACAAAATGTAAGAAACTGGAGAGGGAAGATTAGTTAAGAAACAAATAAAGCAATTGTGGATTATGTCAGGGCAGATGCAATCAGTATAATTTGCATAAGAACTACTGAATTTCAGCATTAGCTCTTTTATATATCCAACATCAAAATAAACTACAATACATGTTTAGGAGACTTGTATAGAGATGGAGCATTAAAGCAAAATTTAAGTCTATATTTTCTAACTCATTAGGACTCAAATCCTGAAGTTTTGCATTTGCTTTAGCTGCATTGCTGCTAGCTGACTAAAAGCGGATATGTCATAAATCCCAGTCTAGATTTAGTATTTAATTTTGTATATGTAAATCATCCTGAAAGACAGTGTCATACATTTTATTTCTTTGAAATCTCTTCTAACACTGTGCAACTTTGAAAAACCCTGTATTTCAGTTGTCTATGACTACTTCAGAAGGTCAGGCTATGAATGTAGTCAACACACAGAGAGAAATGTTTCTGTTGAGAGCAATTCAGAACACTGAAGTTAGGGTCTTTCTCTGTTGATAAGATATGGACCTGAAATTTATCTGCCTGAAGATAGACTATCCTTCAGTTAAGTACCAAATAAAGAGAAAAGGACCAAATTTCCGTTCTGTAAAATTCTGATGAAATTAATAGGAGGCCTGTGAATAGTTTCTTCTATGTAGTGCCTCCCGTAACCGAGCATGGTGAGTGCTGCTTGATGGATAACAGAAATGCAACTGTGCTGGCTTCATACAATAGATGTATAAAAAGAATGTCACCTTTCTTCAAACAAAAGCAGAATATTAGTTGAACAACTGAAAAATGTAAGACTGACCTCATAAACAGATAGTTATTGAGATGATAACTGGTTGCTTTTTTGCATAATTTTATATATTCTGTACAGAATCTGTAATTCTTTGAAGTGTAGAATATAGCATGTCCATTCTATAAACTGAAGTAGAAATAGCTGCCGTGGGATTCTTTTTCTCCAATATCTTGATCAATACTCACTTTGCAAAGGTCTGCCTGGTTTGGTTTAACAATCTCTCCTGTCTTATATGATCTGTGTCACCCTGGTGTAGACCTGGATTTTTATTTTTTTTTTCCCTCCTTCTCCATCTCGATGTGGAGCAGGCATACTGCTTGTCCACAGGGAAGTGGTAAGGTCAATCCTGCTTTCACAGCAACAGTGTAAGATTCACTCTTCCACAGAATTAACTGTGGAGGGGCTCTTTCAACCTCTTTATCCCCAATCAGTTATTAGGAGCTTTAAATCATGTAAAATGTGCTTCAATGCCAATAAATATCCCTCCTTGATTTTAAAATGTAAATTATATTGAAGTTCTGAATCAAAACCAAATATCCCTAAAATGTGTCTAATCTGAATGTATCTCAGTGTAAGCTATATTTTTCCCCAAACCCACAAGTAACAATGAGGGATACAGGACCATTCCACCTTAATTCTCCACCTCAGGAAAACCACCATCTGGCCTTCAGGATAAAATTTTAATTCGGTGCCTACCTTCAGCTGTGTGATTCTGAGGCCAGTAATACACTGAAAGAATGGAAAGCTATCTCAGTAACATGCTGCAAAACTCACAATTCAAATCCATAGAGGTATAAATGTATATTTACACAGGTATACGTGACAAAGAATTGTGCAGTCCAACAGTGAAAGTAAGTCACAGCCTGTAGAACCACCTCAGAGCGCTAACAAATCTGAAATTGTCAGAAATGTAAGACAAGAGACTAATGCAGGATTTGTGTCTCAAGATCTAATGATCTCATTGAGTATGCCATGTGGATCAATAGCAAGTTAAAAATACTAGAAAAAAGTGATTGCATTTATATAGTTTCTCCTCTACGTGGTGTTGTCAGAATATCTTGTCACATTTTGCAGAGTGCTTGCCGATGTGATGGCACGTATACTCTTGGTACCAGCAGCTCAGACTATTGCAAGTGAGCAAGCAGCAAACAAAAATATTTGGGACTTTCAGTAGCAAAATGCACATTATTTTCATGTCTCAAAACATAAGAAATTTCTGTGGAAGGTGTGGTGAAAGAAGAGGAAAAATATCAGTCTGCATCTGAGGGGGATGGTACAACTAGAATTACTGTTACAACCGCAACCGTAGTAGGGGCTGTAACAACTATAATGAAGTGGTTGTGGCCAAGCAGGGGTGTAAACTGGTTCAGGATGCTTGTGGGTTCTGGTGAGGATGCAAAACCGTAAGGTAGGCTGCTGAAATGGACCCATATCCCTTTCTGTGCCAGAAGAAGAAGAGGGGAATAGCTGTTCCTTCCCAGACTCTGATAAGTTCCATTTCTTGAAGTGTTTTTCATGCATTTATGCGTTTTCTAGGTTCTGTTATAACTTGTGCAGGGAAAACTTTTCAAGAGGAGCTAACAAATAGGAGCAGGTGCAAAGAGGTGTAGTGTCTCCAGTGCCTCCATCAGCAGCTGAAAACAGCGGGTGCAGCAACTTCCAACATGTGGTTTCTGGAGTTTATTATGGAACTCCTTATTTATTTGTGAATTTATAAGAATGTTCTGTTGGTCTGTGTTTCAGCTGGAAAGCTAAATGATAATCAGTTCTCAACACAATACATTTCTGTTCATGGTACAATTCTCCCAACCTTTTTTTTTTTTTTAAATAAATGTTTCTCTAACCCACCAAGTGCACAGCATAGGCTGAAGCAGTGAACCACAATTTCTGGAAGCATAGGAATGCTCCTGACTGTACTGCCTGTCTCCAAAGAATACATTAGAGTTGCACTCCACAAAAGGGGGCACCCCCTGAGATAGCAGCCCTGTTAATTACCCTGCTGGTTTCTATCGCATTCATTCCACTGGCGTACGAGGAAGACAAGGAAGTAATGACAGATGGGCCAGCACAAAAGCTGTGAAAAGTCAGTGATGTTCAGGGTTTTTGCAAGTGTGAAAACGACCTCAAGATGATCTGATTTTTGCGAAGAGGGGCTTGTTCTGCAATTGTCATCACTACAGTCTCACATCAGAAAAGGTTTGCTTTTTGTGTTTATACATCTCCACTTCCTCTCTTGTTTTCTGCCAGTCATATTTCCCATACTTCTAAACAACACAAATTACAAAAACTAAAGTTAATTCCCAGTGTGTCTAACAGAGTAGGAAGAGTTGGGAACAAGTTTTAGTACAGACTCTTCTGCTGACTTGGGAGGGGGGGGACACATAACTAATTTCAGTTTCTTCTGTAAACCAAGAATGATTCATCACTGCAGAATTTTTTAATTGAATGGTGATGTGTAGGTAGAGAGTAGAAATAATATCTGTTTATCATGAAAGTTGCGGTTTGATTGTACTTAGAAGTTTTGTCTTCTAATGTGAATGCCATGATTTTGTATGTTTGTAATGCATTCAAATAAATCCATCCTTTTCTCATGTAAACTCCTTTAATACATATGAATCAGTGTAGAATATCTCTTAGAACACTTTAACTCATCCAGTTTAAGATGTGTTTTGTCTGAAAATAGGCAAAAATTAGTAGTGTAAATTAATATTTGTTTGTATTTTTGTGCCTATTTTATTAAAAAACAATCATGAATTAAACAAATATGTAAACCACGTAACTGATTTGAGTAACTGAATAAGCAATGAACAACCCTTTTAAAATATGCTGCAAATTTTGATTCTCGTTTATTGAGCAGCTAGGATGAACACAAGTGAAATATTTGATAAGTGCAAGGAGTCACCTATGGTTTGACTAACGCACAGCAGAGCAAGCATCTTGCTTGAGGACCTGCAGTGTCCCAGCCTCTACTGTGTTTTAGGCCAAGTTCCTTTCCTTTACCCTAGCCTCACTAGACCAGCTCCCTAAACCTTGCCTTGCTGGAGTTCACACTGATTTCTTGCTGTTGTTGTCTTACATGACTTCTGTCCTGGTTTCAGCTGGGATAGAGTTGATGTTCCTCCAAGTAGCTACTGTGTTGTGGATTTAGTATGAGAAGAATGTTGATAACACTGACAGTTTTGGTTGTTGCCAAGAAATCAAGGACTTTTTCCAGTCTCCCATGTTCAGCTGCTGAGCAGGTGAGCAGGAGCTGGGAGGGAGCACAGCCAGGCAGCCAGCCTAAGCTGGCTAATGGAAATATTCCATACCATGGACATCATGCTCAGTTTATAAATGGGAGCTGGCTGCGGGGCAGGAAGCTTTTCTCTTTTCCATGAGTTTGAATCCTCTCTTGTCTGGGAGTTTGAACTTTTCCAGGAGTTTGGGTTTTTTGGGGGACTTTTGCAAAATTTGCGAAATCCATGAGTTCCAGTTTCTGAGATCACTGCTTAGGAACTGGCTGTGAATTGGTCATCAGGTGGTGAGAAAATTATACTGTGTGTAGTTTTTTTTGCATATTTATTAGTAGTAGTAGTATTAGTACTTCCTTTGTTGTCTTATTAAACTGTCTTTATCTCAGCCCATGAGTCTGCCCTTTTGTCCGTTTCTCTTCCCCATCCCACTGGGGGGGAAGGGGAGGAGTAAGCAACCACTGTCTTGTGCTTATTTGCTGACTGCTGGGTTAAACCACAACAACTTCCCATCTTCATACCTGTAATTGCTTGACGGCTGTACGAAGGCTGCAAATCTTCATCTAAAGCCAAAGAAATGTCTTCAAAACCATTCTGGGTCTTCAGCTTCTTGCGTCATCTTAATTTGTGGGTACTGAGTAAATTTCAGAATATGACATACTTGTGTCAATGCTTTACTAGAGTAAGTAAAGAAAAAAACAGACGTACATGAGTTCTGAAGATTTGCAGCTGTTAGCATATATTCATAAATTACCTTGGCTGAATACTTCAAGCCGGATGTCCCAACATCTTACAGTTAGTGTGTACATTTATTTTATGCAAAGTGAACACAGCATCCCTGTCTTCTGCTCCAGGAGAGGTTTTCAGTGGATTGTCAGCATTGGAACAGTGAAGAACTGGATCTCTGACCAAAGCTTTCAATCCTAATTGCTCACACCATCCCATCAGGACTGTTGTGCTGTGTGTCATGTGCATTAGGGAATAAACCAACACCTTGCATGTAAAAGCACATGGGCTTGCCCTCTCTCACTGGCCTTAGGGTTATGCTGTCATTAACATGGAAGGTTGGAAACAGTATTTAGCAGTCAGAGCTTTCAAAAACCATTAAAATTTAATTTGCTTTTGGGGAGGTAGGTGTAAAGCACGGGAGATTATGTTCGGTTTATGAGCCCTGACCTTTCATGCTTAGCCATTTCTCCAATTTAATTTTGATTCATGAAGCACGTATTTCATATGGCTCTGGATATTATTACATACTTCTTATTTTATTATTACTTGAATGTATATGGGAGGCTATCATTTCCTCTATTGCTGTGGGAGACAGCATCCTGTATCAGTCAGGAAGTACGTGGGGGCAACAGTTCAATATTCTCAGTGCTGAGGCTATGGTCAGCTTTAGAAGAGGGAATCAAACAGATGCTCTGTATCTTCAGAAGTGTTCCTGCCGTCAGTGCCGAGAGGATATCAAGCTTTTGAATAGCAAACCCCCATGCACTTCTGGGCACCCGCAAGCCCTGTTGATTTTCCAGCCATCTGAAAGGATGTTCAGCTGCTGAAGGACCAGCTACTTCAAGACTCCATTGCAGCTGAGTGATGTTTCCCTTTTTCCCAATGCTTTTGTAGCCGTTCAGTAACGATCATCGTGGGTCACTGTTTATTATCCCAGCTTCACAGAATGTTATTTTTCACAGCCCCCCGCAGGACTGTTTTCATTCCTTTCCCTCTTCCTTTTAGATTTTGAACACTTCTTAATCCAGGACAGAAAAAACCCCCCAAAAAAAGACGACACCGTCCCAAACCAGTGGACAACGCTAGTAGCCACATCCCTAAAACTGAGGGGAAAGATGTGCCCCTTCGTGTTCATGTATCTAGTTTCTTCCAAACTCTCTCTCCCAGCTGCCCCAAACAGCTAGAGCTGAGCAAGCAGACAAGCATAAACCACCTGATTGAAGAAGGCTTCTCCTCATAAAGTCCTTGTATCTGCACCCAAGGGCAAATCTCCCAATATCAAGAAGGGGCACAGAGGTCAAGACCAGTCAGCTGGTCTAAAACAGACATTTGATGAAACACTAAGTAAACATATCCTGATGTTAAATAATACAAAGACAGTGCCATGACTAGTCTCTGTTCATTGTGCATAATGCGTGTATGTATAGGAAGATATCAGTTAGTTAGGAAGGTAAAGGGGAAGACTATCAGAATCAGCAGTACTTACAATAATGTCTGTTCTTTAGACACCAGTCTCATATCCATTCATTTAGCTTTTCCCAGTAAATTAATGAAGGGAGAAAAGGTGAAAGGAACTCAGTAAATAAGTCTGAAATCAGCTACCGCAGTGCCTTGTGGAGCTGGAGGCAGGTGATTAAGGCCTGTTTTCATCAATCTTTGATTTACACCAGGCATTCTTTATTTTAAGTAACTTCTCTCTGCATCTTGACAGGTGGATTGGCTGCACAGCAGTCATCAACACATAATCCTTCAGTGCTGGAATTGTGTTTGAGTGTGAATTGGCAAACTGCACTCCTGCATGTAGATTTGTGCTCATTTTTTACCACCTTCATTTGCAACAGAACACATAAAGCTCTTTAAACGAGCTGCACCTATAGAGGAAAAGATATGAGGAGCTGCATCAGAACAATGCATGTAATACCTCCTTCTCTGTTGAAATCACTCATAAAACGTGTTTTCTCGGGAACTGCAGTTACCATGTACTAAGAAAAGATTAAGCAAAAAGTTTCTTTAGTAAATTTCTGTGTGCCTGAGTTTGCTAAGTATGGTGAGAGTACAGAGCTTGGATAGTTTGGTTGAAAGGATTTTAATCAGGAATAAGCACAACAGACAAACAGTCAGCACCCTGTAAGATCTGCAGCCTCTTGAAGCCAACATTTTTTTCTTAGAAATATCTCGATATTGAATGTTTCAGGAGTCCATCCTCGATCAGAAAAACATTTAAGTGCTGTGTAAAATAGAGATGGTCTTTAATTTGTAACCAAATGTTGTCTGAATTGGGACCTGAGTCTGGAAAACTAGGCTTTTTGATAGCATTTTAATTGGATGCAAGGAATTTATCAGCAAATCATAGGAAAATTTCTAAACAGCTACTAGGCTTTGCTTTTTTAACCTAGATAAGCAAATACCATGTTTATTATCACAATGTTCTCCATCTTGTTCTGGACATTTTATTGACATCTAACTGCTGGCCAGAAGTTGTGATGATGAAGCTTGAAGCAATGGTACCTTATTAACAGTAGGGCAGGATGCTGGAGGTCAGAAATTGGGGACACTCTATGGGACTGTAAATTAGCAACTGATAACTATACACTTGCGAGAAAAGGATAGGTGAAACCTAAGGATGATTCCTTCCCACAGTTTTTGTCTGAGGCTGTCTTGGACTAGGAAGATAGCATGATATTTTCTTGTTTAATTCATTCAGTATCGTTTGATTTGAGCTAAGAGAACCTGAGGAGTACAATGTAAAGAACAAAGGTGTTCCGGCATATCTTTACTGTGACACTGAGAAAGTACTTCTTCCCTCCATGGCTGAGTTTGGCTTCAACATAGATGTCCCCTGTAAGTTAAGCGAGTGACTTCTTGTGTCTTCTTAATCCCTAAGCAAATACAACAACTGCATTCACAATTTCTGATGTAGAAATCTCTTTCATGAAGTAAGCAATGGAAAAGAATGCCTAGGAAGTTGGCAGAGTCCACATCACTGAAACTTTTGAGATCAGTGCAAACAAACTTCCATGAGGAATGGCACATCTCAGTCTGGTTTTCCAGATTTCTCTGGTTTCTTGGAAAGGATTCATACAACAGATGCAACTGAACAAGCACTCAGTGTCAAAACTTGTGTTTGTTATAATTATCAGGGTATAAATACCCAGTTACTTATGGTTTAAAATTGTCCTTAACTCTAAATATTAACTAAAGTAGCATTGATATAACAATTTAACACTTCTAAAAGCAAGCAAAAAACAAAACAGCACTAACTGAAAATTGTATTAATATAACTTAAATCCTTAACATTACTTTTAAAGTGCCCTCAAAGTTGTTCTCTCATGCTCCACTGTTAGTGCACTCTGCAGTCTCAGAGGCTGCGTCAATGAAGGGGCACACTGTATATCTTCAAAAGAGATCAATTGCAATCCCCCAAAGACTATGCTGCATTACCATTACAGAAGATCACTAATCAGTAGCAACTTGCTATACAGCATTGGACACATGTAACTTATCTCCCTGCATTATAACCTCTTTAAAAAAAACCACAAATCTCCAACCAGCTATATGGAGGATTGAATGAGATTATGCTTTTAGCCTGTTGAGCCTGGGGTAAACGACGGCTTAGACATTGGAGAAGGCTGGAATTCTTCTGTCTGTCTGAAACTAGAAGGGATTTATTTTTGTTTGTTTGTTTGTTTGTTTTCTGGGATGCATTAGGAGGAGTGTGGCCAGCAGGTCAAGGGAGGTTCTCCTTCCCCTCTACACTGCCCTAGTGAGGCCTCATCTGGAGTGCTCTGTTCAGTTCTGGGCTCCCCACTTCAAGAAAAATGAGGAGCTGCTGGAGAGTGTCCAGCGGAGCGCTACGAAGATGGTGAGGGGACTAGAGCATCTCTCCTACGAGGAGAGGCTGAGGGAACTGGGCTTGTTCAGCCTGAAGAAGAGAAGGCTGCGAGGGGACCTAATATATGCTTATAAATATCTGAAGGGTGGGTGTCAGGAGGATGGGGCC
>Ga0065711_1044726_pt1 | contig 13922 bp, 10 predicted proteins | sample Hoacrofraction12_FD_59098 | JGI IMG/M metagenome (GOLD analysis project Ga0065711, IMG submission 59098) | Hoatzin crop microbial communities from Cojedes, Venezuela - Epithelial fraction 12 v2 (version 2) | ecosystem: Host-associated > Birds > Digestive system > Esophagus > Crop | place... | reverse complement strand
TTTCTTTCTTTCTTTCTTTCTTTCTTTCTTTCTTTCTTTCTTTCTTTCTTTCTTTCTTTCTTTCTTTCTTTCTTTCTTTCTTTCTTTCTTTCTTTCTTTCTTTCTTTCCTTCTTCCCTTCCTCCCTTCCTCCCTTCCTCCCTTCCTCTCTGTCATTTCTTTTCCCTCACTTCTGCCTGAACACATTTTGAAACTCATTGGTTTAATATAGGTAACTTCACTGAAATTAATCCTAACTTAAAGGATGGCATCTGAAACTAGTATCAGGTCTGGTCTCTTGTTTCAATATTTCTCATGATGTACAGGGAGTGATACGCAGTATTTACTTCAGCACTGTACTAGAGGGAATTAAGACAAAAGGCAGCAAAGTTAACTCTCTTAGTTTCAAACATTTCCCTAGATCACAGCTGAACGATGGCTCATTTATTACAACTAACAAAAAAGATTAGCAGAGAGAAACATCACCTGTGTCAAGAGAAGAACGTGGATATTCTGGGTTCAACTACTGCCTTCTGAGGGACTTCACATATCAAGCATATCCAGGAAAAATCAGCTCCTAAGTATGTGTATTTAGGTACTGAGGTGGGCAAAACTAACAGCAGGCAATCTCACCACAATGGTACCTATGGAAGGGATTGTAATGTTAAATTAAAAAACAAATTAATAAAACCCAACCTCACAAGTTGGTAGGTCCTGTTACTTGTGAAATAGTTGGAAATTTTTAAACTTTTAAGAAAGATGATAATACGTTGCACCACTCCAGCTTTAAATTCAACCTGAAGGACATCCCTGTGCCAGGAATCATTTGTATATGCGATCCAGGAGATCCTTAGGCTTATTTCAGTGCATTAAATTGAACTCTTTTGAAATGAAAAGCTTAAAGAAAAGCAAGCTACTGCAAGATACTGGAATCACTGAATTTATTCAGAAAGGCTCTTTGGATGGCTTTTCAGCATACAGAAAGAAAAATTCTAATTTCTTTCATCAGGAGTTTCATTTCTACTCCTTGAGTGTTCAATGGCAAATGAATTACACTACAAAAAGGCTTGGTGCCTCTCCTCAAACACCCTGATTCTGCATGATACCGAGTTTCCTTGAAAGACAGCTAGGGGAGATCAATATGGAAATACTTGACATCTTGCAAAATGAGCCAAGAAAAGATGATCAAATGCTAATGAGCAAAGGTGGTGAGTGAAACCCGGTGATTTAAACCCACTAGTTTCAAATGTGTATAACAGAATTAAAGACCTACTCAGCCATCCAGACTCTTAATGCTCTGCTCCTTTTCCAGTCACTACAAGACTCAGACCACTCCAAGCTGATTGAAGAACCTGTATCACCAGGATGGAGGGTGGAAACCAGTATTATTTTAATATGGGCAGGAGTAAAACCCACCCAGGACATCTGTACTGAGTAAACCATTGAAGACTGCTCATGTGTGAATAAACACCGTAACTATTTAATTATTTCAGTTCCTAATGATCCTAGATTTGTTTACAGAGAATGAAGGACTATTTTCCCTCGTGACATATTACAACAGATATATTAAAAAATCTAATTGCACTTGGGAGTTAAAAATAAATTGATGTGCTCTTAAATACGTACATTTCTTTTTCTTTCCTGTTCTCTAATGAGTTCATAATTTAATTGGAGAAACTGCTAGATTCACTCCAAATAGTAGTGAAAATCTCAAAGGAGAACAAGCTGCTTATGCAAGTGTTCTCGTAAAACAGAGTATTCAAATATGGTAAATAAATACTAGAAAAAAGAATGGTATTCACTTGTCTCCTTAAAAGCTTGAAGCCTACATATCTTCATATTGATGGTTTGGTTCCAAGCTGAACACTAATGAAAACATTTTCTATTATAAATAAAACTAAAGCACTGCTATGTATTACCACTTCCCTAAAGAAAAGTTCTGCTTTGGGGTAAATTACAGAGGGATATTATTACACCATTGTCAAGTGCATGCCAGACTAACGTACAAATTTAATCCAATTAATTCATCCGTAGAATGGATCTGTAGAATAAGCCAGAGGAGGAAAGCTGGTACAACCCAGCCTTCACGGTGTGACAGCCTGCTGAAGGCTGCAGTGCATGCTCCCAGTTTGGGGCGCCGATCAGCTCATTCTAAGCGGAAGGGCACTTACCCACCCCAAACCTACCACAGCGACCCTGAGTGATTCAGGGTCACCACTGGCAGGAGCAGCGGGCTGGCTAAAAAGACAAAAAAAGCCCCAACCCAAGTAGAAAATATGCTCTCCTTCAGAGTAATTTATTCAGATTCTGAGATGGATTTAAATTTAGAAGAGATGATGTGAGAGCAAGAAACTGTTAAAACTGAGAATACTTTTCACTTGTGTACTGCAAGTCAGAGGTTTCTATTGTTGTTGGAACTGCAACCATAGCTGAGACAGGGTCAGAAAACCCTGGGGCTTAAATACAGAAGCTTCAAGGTGAGAAGAGTATAAAAATAAATTCCGAAGGGCTTAATAACATTGTACAGAAGCTGGATATTCTGGTGTCAGAAGGAAACTGGTGGCTCTTAGATCAAAAACCTAATCACCCAAAAGCAGTAAGATCCTTTATTTCAGCCAGCTATTCATTCTGTCATCTATTGGGCAATGTTTTGTTACTAGCATCCTGAATTACAGTTAATTTACAGCATATAAATGTACTCATCACAATATAACAGTTAAAGCAAAAACACTTTGGAATGAACATGGTTAAACCTTTAGCAGCCTGATCCAAAATCTGCTACAAACCTTTTGCTTGACTTCAAAGGAATTATTATCAGCATTTTAGTGAACGTTTCTCCTACAAAAAAAATATTGAAACAGGGAGCTATGTCTCACAGCTTATTGCCAGGACTGTCCTTGTGGAATTGAAGACAGGCAGAGCTTGCAGACAGTCCAGGCCACCTCTGCAGGCAGCGAAGTGAGAGAAACCTTCCTGAGGTTACCGCACGGGACACCCTCTAACTCTCTGCAGCAAGGCCAGATGAGGGGAAAAATCTCTGCTCTTTCTTAGTTTCCCATCCCAGAAGACTTTATTTATGCATTAGTCGACCTTTCTAGCCGTTAGGACCATCTTGCTTCAGCAGTTAATTAACACAAGTGCCACAATTTAATACAGTTAATGCTACTTGATGCCCTTTAATGTACCTTCCATTAGTGGTATTATTGTAGTATTACCCTGTAAATTAAGATGAGATCAAGACTAAGAGAGGCTCTCTTTAATTAAGGTACTGGCACACTGCATCGTCCATTATTCTCTAGGAAAAATCCCCCTGATTTAGTGAAGCAGACCATCAGTAAGTCAGAATTAGTTCATGTGGATTATTAGGTTTCTTGAATAATGTGAGCACAATGGGGTTGCTGAAATTGCTAACAGCCACGTTTCCTTTTTTTCCCATCATCTTAATAAATACACAATGGAAGTGGCAAATTGAACAAACAGGTGGTAATAGAGGAAGTAAGGCATTCATCAAGAGTACACAGGCTTTCGTCTCTAATGCAACATACATCAGGGTTATTTCTCACCAAAATGCAAAGCAATGACAAAACAAACCCTATATTAAGTAGGCAAATCTCCATCTCCTACCTGTAATTCACTGTGAAGCATTAACCACTCCAGCATCTTGTATATTAAATATGGCAGCTTTAAGATAGATGCTTTTCACTGCCATTGTCACAATTCATTTCACAAATTACATTTTATGCAGCCTTTAGAAACATGCTATTATGAGCTTTGGTGATCTTACCTATATTTAACCTACAGGTTACATTTTCAGTAAAAGCTAGCTTTAAAATGCGCCTGCTAGCATCACTCATCCACCATGTCAAGCTCCTTGGTAACATCCCTTTGTATCCTATCCCCATGGAATAGTCTAATCTAGCTTTAATACATGTATATAAGTATTTTGGTCTGAAAGCCCAGCATATGAAACATTGTAGCAAAAATTATTTTATTTTGTAACTTAATTTCCAGTTAACATCCTGAATTAACATGCAAGGGCTAGAAAGCTCAGGTGAATCAGAAATAGCACAAAACCCCTGGTAACCCTTGCTCCCCTCCATCGTGTGCCCATGGACATGCCAGGGCACACGGCCATAACGCTGATTTGGAGACTTTTCGGGGGGGGCCCATAAAGTTTCTGGTAGGAAAACAAAAATACTTAAAACTGGGTGACAGTGGGCCTATTGCAAGTTACCTGTGGTGTGACTAAATAATCAGGGATTGTGTACTGCAGTCCCGCAGATACTTAGCAGTAAGCAAACCCATAAAATCTTTAACAAGGAGGGCTCACTACATATGGAAAGAAAGGCCACTAAATCCCTGAAGAGCTGTTCTCATTAGCAGAAGAGTGATAAGAATTCACATGAATCTAATCTAGTGAGATACTATTACACATCAGATACTTCTTTTAAAGCATGTGTCCAATTACTGCAGTGTTTAGACAACAAGTGTCAGCACTGGATAAGTTCTCTGTGCAGTCATGCTTCATTTTTATAGATAATTTTTCACAAGACTGCTGTGCCTCAAATGTGCTCAGAAGGTTTCTGTTTCTAATTTGCATGCAATGCACTCTCTTTTAATCCTTCAGATGCTTTTTTTGATAAAGTACTGATAGTCTAATTGAAGTCAGACTAAGCCTCAAATGGTTTTTCAGATGGGGAAAAATCCTGATCATTGATATGATCCCTTGTAGAGCTAACCTACATGGGCTCCATGGAGAAAGAATATGTATTAAATAGAACATAGGCATTATTTTTTATGTACTGAGGCTAATGTTACTAAACGATTTCAAACAGCATCTTAAGCTGTCCATGATCCACATAGCCCTCTCAAGAGACTTCTGAAAAATAATTCACAATGTAACTAATGAGCGTGACAATAAGAATTCTTAAACCAGCAACACTTCTCTTATACTTTCACATGTTCAATTAGTGATTCTCTATGTATAAGTATGGATCTGGTGTGGACACAGAAAACTGTAACTGTATATGCTAAATATACGGTCGTAAGAAGTATATTTTGATGTCACATAAAAAAAATATTGGCACTGCAGAAGTGCTTGTGCATTCAAATCTGTATATGGCATCAATTCTTCCTTTAGGTAAAGTTACAGGAATAGAGGAATATTTTTCAACAGATAACATCACAGTAATTTGATTTTATTTTGATTTTATGTATTGATTTTTGCAATATGGAAATGCTTATGAACATGAAAGGCTTGTATAAAAGAGGTAGAAAATGGCAAACTCACTACAGGAGTAATAAACATACAGTCGCCAGTGTTTTATACAATCACTGCCTCTATTTTCTTTTCACTCAGTCTTGTGTCAGCAAAAAATGCCCTGGCTTTCCAAGATACATTAGCTTTTCTGTTCATTTTGATACTTTGCTTCTCTTAAGGAAAAAAAAAAGGGTTTATAAAGGAAGATTTGAATTCTCTATAGAAGGAACAGAGGAGAAGGAAAAGGTACATTGGAGAGGTGAGTGAATTGCTAATAGGGAAGGTCCCATTTATTTCTTCTGAATAAATTGGCATCCAAGACACATGTAAGGGGTATCAGTCTCCTGCTCGAGGTCATCAGTCAATTGCTAGTTTGAGCTGGGAAGAAAATTTCCTGATAGGAATGTCATTGCACAGTTACTATTTTTCGGACTACGGCACCTGATACCAGCCACTGCTTGCCCCAGAAGGACTCTTTGTCTTTAACCCAGCTGAGTTATACCTTTGTTCTGTTCAAATCAGTCTTTCCAAAACACTAGTGTTGTTTTCCATTTTACTTCAGCTTCACTGCGTTTCAGAGCTAATTAAACTAAAAGGAATGGACTCTAATCTCTGCTGCCTTCCTTGTTCACAGGCAGTTCATAGCTGGACCTAGCGGGAAAGGTCCATGCAAGGGGTCAATCACAGCTCACATTAAAGGCCTGAAAGAGTCAAATGATAAAACAGAATCCCTCTTTTTAGTTAACCGCCATCAGATGGGGCTCCAACTGTAAAAAAGCAGAAAATGTCCTAATGCCAGGGTGAATTCCCAAGCCAATGTAAGAAATTGTTCATATTACCTTGCTTGTGAGACCTAGGGCTTAAGATCCTAGGCTAGTGACAGCAAACACCTGGACATCGTGCCACCAAGTAAAAAAATTCTAGTATGACCAGAAACAGACATCAACTGAGCCAGATTTCCAATGAACATGTCTTGGGAGAAAACATCATCATGTTTGGGGGTATAAATGGTTTTGAATAACCTCTAAAACCAAACATACATGCTTGTTTCTAAAGGCGTATATTCTCTTACCTTCCGTATACCCTTATGTCTGAAATTGCATAAAAGTAGCGTGCCAGGTGTTGCTCATCTACGTATATTTCACCAGTTGCTGGCCTAAGCAGTCTTATCCTCAGATCTGTGATGGTAAAGAAATCTCTTAGCTTCTTGGTTGTGTCAAGCTGGCCATAAAGAGAAGCCATGTTATGAAGCCGAGGTCCAGCAAAAAAAGCAAATCTATCTTTGATTTCAAAGTGGATTATTTTACTGTTTGTCATGTACCCAGTAGAGTACTCCTCTGTGCAAATGATTTCTAGGACTGTGTGCTGGGATAAATCCCTCACTGATTTTGGATCCATGTGGAAAGCATCTAAGCAGTCTGTGGCATAGTATTGGTAGGGCTGCCATGTTCGTCCATAATCGAGTGATTTCTCCAGGATCATTTGGTCTGGACGGCCAGATTCAAAAGTGATAACAATGTTATCTGTCAGCTCAATGGTTTTGTTCCAGGAGAGCGTAATATTAACATGAAGAGGCTTCGGATAATCCTTCCAAGTTGTGGACTGCCAAAATGTGGAAGGATGTCTTCCTTCAAGATCAAACATCAGTTCCGGAGGATGAGCCAGTTCTTGGGTACTCGCATCACATTCATTATTGCACATGTAGGGATTCCCCTGGAAAAGAGCAAAGCAGTGTTATAAGAGGCACAGTACAGGTGACTGTAATGCACGAAGATGTTTCTTGTCAGGCACATGAGAACTCCTGCTTCTTCTCCAGGAGTGAAACTAAGAAAGAAAAAACAAATGCTTGAGAGGAATACCTTTACCTTAATGAGATTTATCCTGGCTGTTCTACCTGTTGAAGTAAATGTAAAAACACACACATATACAGCACTCTTTCTTCCGTAACATAAACATTTTTCTTAGTATGTTTTAGAGAAGGAAAAGTGTTTATTCACCCTGAATGACTTGGACCAGCAATTAAGTCACAGAAGACCAAGAACAGTAAGCAAGTGTCTAATAGCTCAGTAACTCCGATTCTTCCTAGAAAGATGGAGCAGCCAAAGAGAATTTCTTTTTAAAACAAGTACGTTCCTCAAGAGCTCTGTTCACAAAAGAAGTAATTTTTAGGGCAAGTCTTTTGAGGTCAGCAGTGCAGCCCATATGTACTCGATATGAACCAGTACCCAGTACACCTTCAAGTTTCCTTTCACCCAGGAGTGAAATTTATCACGTGTAACTGTGCTCCGAGCTTAGCACTGGCTTGCCTTAAAACATGTACGCTTGCCACCAAAAGCCACTAGAAAAGCAGTGCTCTGCCAGCTCTGGGGCTTGATTCAGACATCTGCTGTCTTATTATAGGGTAGCAAAGTACTTCAGGAAAGACTTTTCACAAGGTACCGGCTTCAATTTATCAGGACAAGATAATCCAGCACTTGATTAGGTAGGAGATGTCAGCAGCTCTAGCTGGAACACTGCCGAGGTGGCTGGAGCTCTGAACCAAGGGTTGAGTTAAAAACAGCAACAAAAAAAGCTTGCCAATAGTGCACAGCTTTTACTGCTGCTTGTCCTCTGTAGCAAGGTAAAAGTGAATTATTCACTTCTTGGTCTTTCGATGCATTAACTTGCACACTACGATCTTCTCCTTCTTCACAAATGCTATTTTGTCTGCACATTGGGGATTTCTTGCAGCAGTTGCCAAGATATCAGACCCTGAAGGCTGCACTGAATCACGTCTATCTAATTTCAGCTTTCAACAGCACATTAATGTTTTGCTACTTATTCATTCTGCCTTAGTTCCAGAGAGCAACTGCTGCTCTTTACCCTTCCTTCCACCTTACATACGCATTGTGGAAGAAGCCATACCTCTTTTTACTGATGGCCAGCACTGCTGGGGAAAAAGATGCACATGCCTATAGTTAGCAGTGCTCGATAGGGGCATAAGCGTAGCTGTTGTTGTCATTAATCAGAGTTCTCCTCACCTACCCTGAAAACAGAACAAGCCCTGGTATGATAATCAACCTTTTCTTTTCTTATAATTACAGCTATGCTTCTCTCCATCTCAAAGTCTCAGGGCAATGAAGCAATTCAGTGCTTTCCAATGTGGGAAATGGGTTTCAAACATAAGTTCCCACCTTGGCCACTGCTTTGTTCCTTGACATATTCCCACGAAACACAAGCAAAAGGACTTCTGCACTCACTTTGACCTCCCCACTGGCAACTTCCTCTTACCTGGGCAGGGAAATACTATTTTCTTTCTCTCTTTCTTTCCCATTAATATAGCTGAATGCTAAAACTGACAATGATTCACTGGGACTCAAAGTTAGGAAAAAAACTACAAGACAACAAAAAGGGTTATTTGAAAAGCAGCACTGCTTGTTACACTGACACCTTCGAAGCATGCAGCTGTAACTGAAAATGCTCCGTAAAACGTGTCTATAATAAGCCCCTGTTACAGCTCTGATTTCAAGCTCAGTTGCTATTTCTACGCCTTCCTTTTGAATAAAACAGTGAAAATAAAAAATAAGTTTAAAGCAGAATTTTAAATTATTTTTTATTATTTAAGCCCCATTTAATATATCAGACATACACACCAGGATTTGCTAGCTTACTTTTCTTTTCTTTAGGGAAAATATGCATATTGTTAAATCTGTAAGTTTCCAGACCCTTTGACTATATGTAACTATCAATTTTGCAGAAAATGCTGAGAGTTTTGTAAATCACACCATTCTGAGGTTTACTAGAAAATCTGGTCACTTCTGTATCTGTCACCATTAAGCTGCCTGTGTACGTATAATGTATGTGCATCTGCCATTGCTTTGGTAAAAGCAACTTCACTGGGACATCATGGGTATCGTAACACAGCAAATAAATGCTCCTGGGTAGCCAGACAGGTGCATTAAGCACTGCTGAGGGACGGCTTTGGCTTCCTGCTCCACAAGCAACCACTGAGGCTGTTGTGATTCTTCATGTTAAAAACTAAAGCCGCTCTAATCTGCTAGCCCCTGGATGCTGGAGAAGGCATGTTTTATGACTTCCAGCAGGTAACCCAGATTGTGTGAGATGTATTGTTTGTTTCTGTATATGAGTTGATTTCTTTCACTCCATTTTTTGTCACCTTCTCCTTTTTAGCTAAAGCTGCGGTGCCAATATAATCAGAGAATGCTGGGAGATGGGGCTCTAACAAAACACAAGCTAGTGTGAACACAGTAAGATCATCATGAGAGCTGGTAGCAATAAGGTACCTAGAAGAATGGTATAGTGAATGCTAAAAACCAGACCTAGCTTGCTACTGAATGATGATCTACATCTCTGTGGGCATGAAGGTTCTTGGGAAAGATGAGGCTATTCCAATTAATGGCAGAGTACAGTGAGAAATGGGTCTGAATCACATTGCTGTCCTGCACCTAAAACACTTACCCGTGGTAACATCAGTAGCACAACCTGCCACTGAAACCCTGGGATAAGGACATCACTGCAAATGAAAATCCTACTAAAAAGCTTCAGGCATATCCTCCCCAAAAAGATGGATTATTCTTTTAATTTCATAGCACATAATTCTCTTTTAAGAAGAGAATGATTTGATGACACCAAAAAAACCTGTGTGGAATTCAGTATTCTAGAGAGGAAATTAGCAGGAAAAAAAAATGTAAGCCGATATAAGCCAATAAAATAAACTTCCTGAATTCTAACACAGGGCAGGGGAGAGAAATGATGAGTTTAGGTAAGTTCCCCTCTGCCTACTGACATGGCACTCACTGATGTAATTTTGAAATATTTGTTTATTGCTTCAGAGGCTTGGAGTCAGATTCCCATTGTCTCTACCAGCAACTTGGCTTTAAACTGCTTCTAATTCATCTTAAATGTAATTTGCATGTTACGTATTACTTACATTACCAAAACAGTGTAAAGGGGTCTTACCCTACATGAACATCCCTTAGTACACATCAATATGAAAACAATTAACCGGGATTAGTTACATATTTTAATGTCTTGATCTCTGTGATAATCCTCTTTAAGACCTCTATCTCATTAAAATGAATACAACAAAGAGAAATTTTCCCCAGTTTGAGAAAACAAAGCCCATTCTGTGCTGGGGACATTTAAGGGACCAGAACATTAGCAGCTGTAGGTAATTTTGTGACCAGCAGGCAGCCATCAACAGATCTTTATTTAAGCCTTCCAAGCAGCAGCTCTTCAGCTGGACAAAGTGGAAAATATTTATAACTTTTCAAAATTATATTTAAGCCACTAGGAGATTTCTAAATAATTAAACACTAATAAATACTTCTACACACTTTACTGCCAATTACTGTAAAAGGTAGCTCAGGCTTTCCCAACACCTGACCACCTAAAAGAAACACACTATTTTCCTCTACAGTAACTGGAGATTGATATTAAATAGCTCCTTGCAGGCAGGCAAGTTAAGTTGCTATTTATTTTGTTTTAGGCTGCTCATGAAATTCAAATTATTACCAAAACTACTGACATAGTCTAAAACTTTTGGCTTTAGGAACAGGTACCCATTTTGCAGGCATGGTGAGGGCATGTGGCTGTATCACATGGTGACCATGCTCAGCCCCAGCTGGAAAAAGCAGTTACCTGAGAAGCTGCTGACTAAGGCTGACTGGTCCCAGTAGGGTTTCCCCTCAATTGCACAGTGATGTATGTCTGTGTCAGCCAGCTTGAACTTTTACAGTGGTGTCTGATGTTCTCTGCAAGTGTCCCTGCCTGGGACAGGGAGCTGAGCCTGGCCTTGCTCCCGCTGGGCAGGAGTGTGTCTTACCAAGTGCATCTTCAGGAGCAACTCAGTGATGGATGGGACAGTGACCCTAGAGTGAGGACTTTGGCTAAAAACAGAGGTCTAGCTGTAGTATGACCTTTGAACATCAGCAATGGAGCCAGCAGCGGTGCTGCACCTGCTGTTCAAGGGTTAAAGCCCGAGTGCTGCTGCTCAGGCGAAGCTGCCTGTCTCATCAGGATGGCTCCTCAGTGGCATCCACATAGGCTTAGAGCTTGATTGAAGATGTTGCTTCTTTCAATCTGCTTCCTGTCCACACTAACACCTCATGCACTTTTTTACTCAGGAACAAAGACAGAGGGGCTTAACCTTTCTGCAGCGTGAATATTGGAAGCTGTATCACAGATTACATGCTGTAATAGACACCTGGCTAAATCCCTACAGAGGATTATAACTTGCATTTTCAAACTGATGAAGGCTGCTGAGGTCAACCAGGCCAAGGTTTGAAGAAGGAGCAAAATAAATTTTCAAGTGACTCATAGCAACCGATTTCTATACCACTTCCTCAAGGTAGTTAGCTCAGATGCACAAGACAAGAAATAAATACAGGCCAACTCACGTTTGGAGTGAGGTTGTGCAGTAAAGTACCACATTCGTGTCACACTTTTGGAAATAATAGAGTATGTCTGTTTTCCTTTCCAAGAGATCATTACAAGCAGTTTGCTTGGTACCGTGCTGTAAATTGTAGACAACTAAGACAGTAATAGCTAATAGGAGCAATTGCCCTAATGCTTACATTTCACACGTGGTTCCTAAGCAGGAGTTGCTTGTTTACAATGACAGAGCCAGATTATGAAACCATTTATTGGGAGATACTACTCATTAGGCATTGTCCTGCTGAGGGCAAACAGGCAAGTGTGGTGGAGGATTGGCAAGGCACAGAATCTGTCGCAGGATAATTGATGTTATCAAACTCACTATATCCATTAGCCGGTTTGAGAGCATCTCGGTCAATGTTGGCAGAATTATTGTTGTGGTGAAGACAGGGTGGCTATAGGCAAGAACATTTTGCCATCAATAGCCTTTCATCACTGCAGTGACAGCACTTTAAGTTAAAGTGATTTAAGAAAGAAAAAGTGCTAAAATCTCAGTGGAAGATTTCATGCTCTTTCACAGAGCTCCCAAGTGAGAGGCATCTGGATGGCCAGACAAGCTCTTTGAACTCTGAGCTGCAGGCTGAACAACACATTCTCCAAAACCAGCAAAAAGAAAATAAAAGCACGTTTAAATCAATAACTTCTGGGGAGACTCAAAAAGATTCAACCAGGAAGGATCTGACTAGCCAAAAATAAATAATGCTGCTTAACAACTTTGTGAACTTTTAAGCTTGAAAGTACATTGCAGATTATGGCCCTGACCCCGCAGCAAACTCAGTGCAAGCAGGCCCTTAAAATTCAGATTTTAAAATGATAATAAGCCTCTAAAGATCTGGCACTTTGCCTTCGGGAACACAGACCTAGCTAATTAATCTTCATGACAACACCTCCATACCAAATTTACATCTAGATGCAGAATTAGAGAAATGCTTTTGCATGACAAACTCTGTAATCCCTGATTATATTGTACTGTTTCTTCCAAAGCTGTTTGGCAGATCATGTGAAGGCATTCTTGGCACTCAGAATAGCTCTCAGATTACTAGATCATGCCTCTCTCCAATACTATGAACTGAAAATGTATCATAGGAAAACATTTTAATATTTGCAGCACCAAATACACTGGTGCCTTTGGCAAAGGCACTTCATTCCTAGCAGAACACTCTCTTTTTTTAGTTACTTTAGTTACTTTTTGTGAATGCTTTTCCATTTACTTTATGAGGCAAATGGAGTTTTGTTTCCTCTGAAACACCTTTACCCACTTTTTTTGGGGAAAAGCCTACTTATTCCTAGTTGGTAACTTTATGCTTCCAAGGCTGTCTTTGACTTGGCAACCTGGCTGATGCTATTTCGACCACTTGATCATTCTGGCATTAATGGTACCTTAAGGCAGATCTACTGGCACTGACCCAACTGTGATTTTATTATTTCAGAAGCTCAATATTGGTGTTTTCCTCTTGCATCAGTAGGTACCTGGCAATATGATCACCCTCCTATTTATAGCTTTAGCAATGTCATGAGGTGTGTAACGCTGGCGCCTCATCATGCTGAGCTCTGGCTGAACAATAGGGCAAATGTTCCAAGAAAACCTGGGTTTCTTTATATACACCAGACACATATTTGGGTTTGAGAAAGTGACATCGCAGGGGTCGCAGCATCCACTTTACTCAGCACATGCGCACTTGTCCTGGCGAAGCCAGCCCACACATGAGAGCACTCCTTGGATAAGGCAGCAGAGGTTATTGATCTCCACCATCATGCTCAGCTCACGTTGGTGCATTTTTGTCTGAGCTGCTTTTCCAGCCATCCTGCTGCCCTGCAGGAGCCCCGGTGAGGAAGTTGTGTGGGAGATACGGGGGTGTCTCTTCAACTGGGAATAGCTTCTACAGTCAGTAACAACAACCTCGAGTGTCTCTACCTTGCATTTTGTGGATTCATACAGCTCTCATCTTGCTCACTTTCTGATTAGTTTGGACTATCCATGAGTTTAGAATGCGAGCCGTTGTGGTAGTAGAAAAAAGGAGATGTCTCAAACACTGTAGCTGAAAGGTGTCATCCCTTGGCAAGTGAAAGCCAGCACAAAGGCAAGTTTTTCCGTTATCACAGACAGATGCTCTCAGTTACCACGGTGATCACAGAGGGAACATGCAAGCATTGAAAAACTGAGAACTCAAATCACCTTGGTGGCGACAGGGGGAATCAGGGTGCCGGAAACACCAAAAAAAAAAAAAAAAAAGTTTTTTTTTTTTTTT
>Ga0065711_1044725_pt1 | contig 13922 bp, 7 predicted proteins | sample Hoacrofraction12_FD_59098 | JGI IMG/M metagenome (GOLD analysis project Ga0065711, IMG submission 59098) | Hoatzin crop microbial communities from Cojedes, Venezuela - Epithelial fraction 12 v2 (version 2) | ecosystem: Host-associated > Birds > Digestive system > Esophagus > Crop | place... | reverse complement strand
GGCGGGCGCCGCGCGAGCCCGCCGGGAGCTGTAGTCCCGGGCTGCGAGCGAGCGGCCCGTCCTCGGTAGCCGGGAGCAGAGCTCCGCGAGGGGAGCGAAGGGGTCCTGCGCCCCCACGCAGCCAGGGCCCTTAGCCGGGTGCCGGGCCCGGGGCAGCGCCCCTCGCGCACGCCGGCTCGGCAGACGCCGGGAGGTAGGGAAGCTGCCTCCCGCAGAATCGTAATCTCGGAGCTGGGTGCTACTCAGTAGGAGCAAAACCCTTTGCCAGCTCTCCGTCCCCCTGTGGTCTCTGCTGCGTTCTGTAAGTCAGGCTTAATGCTACGACTGTCGGACCAGTGCAGGCGCACACAACGTTCTCTCAACCTCTTCACATACAGCTCAGAATCTTTAGAGGTGCAGTCGTCTCACAGACTAATTTTCTCTGTCATGTTCAATCGCATCTGGCCAGCAGGATGAAACCTTACTGGGGAAGGAATGACAGCTCAATTCAGTATTATTTCTTTATCAAAGTTCAAACGTCAGACAGCAGGTGGCCAGCGTCTTTGCCTTGCTAGCCGGCACCAGCCCACTTCCCCGCAATTGAGTCATAGACAGTCTACACCTGTATGACTTTAAAAGTCTAACACATAACAGAACAACATCGCTTTCAAGTGTGTAAAGCTCTTCCCTCTGTTTTCTCCTTTTACACAGACAGACACTATTGTTCTTTACCTTTTCTGGAGGTAAAGGTAGTCTACGCAACATAAACCCTGCAACAAGATTTGAACCCTCACACTGGGAATCAATGCATGGCAAGGTGACTGGAAATATTTTGACTGTGTGAGGACTTCAAACTTTTCAGTAGGAGTTAAAACCAATCTTACAATCAACTGTCATGACTGAAGATGAACCAATGTTTTTGCTAGAGTAACAATTTGTATCTTGGGTAATCACAACTTGGATGACTGTATTCTGCTTAGACAAATATCTTGAGTAAGTTCCATTGTTTGTATGTTTAGTAATGAACAGCGCTGCACTGCTGTGTATTATTAAATACTGCAGCCATCCATGTAGTAAACCATAACGAGTTACTACAGGATGTGATAGTGCATATATTCTTACTTTTCTTTACAACAATTATTACAAAATAGTAACTTCAAGTAACATACTAAAACTCTTCACGAGGTTTGAATTTAATGAAAAGCTTCCCTGGTGTTAAAAGACCGTTCCATTTCCGGAATTCATAAAATTCTGGGTCTCTCTGCTTATTCTGTCAGCCACTAGAAAACGAAGAGTGACACAAGAGGGCAAAGGACACTCATTATACAGTAGAAGCCACCAAAGAGCAACTTTTAATTAATGCTGATCCGGGCTGGGCTCAAGCTGATGATGTGCTGCTGAGGAATTCTGTCAAGCATTAGCCTTGTCTTAAAGAATTCAGACAACGTAGAATGCCAAAGCTTGTTAAGAGTTAAGACCCATCTGGATCTTCTGTAAGCAAAGTTTCCAACATATTTACACCTGGAGATAGCCTCACAATGGAGCCTCTGGCAGCAATTCTGCCTGAGTCTGCACCCTCCACCAGTTACTTATTCCTCCTTCTATGACACAGCATCACCCTCTGCTGTCAATTCTGCCACTGTGTTTCAGGAGTCATACTGTCAGCTGCTCAATAAAGTAACTTGGGGTTAAACAAAAAAAAAGTCTTTCAAAAATGGTAGGAAGAGACTCTGTTTGGTTAACCAGGGAATTTAACAGGACACAGTTGGATTGTGAGTTTAATGACAGATTGATCTGAGCAAAGTGCAAGCATGAATAACGTGATAAAATGCATTTGGAACCCAGCATACCATTATTCTGAACCTCACATCATCATGTAGGACCACCTACAAGTTACATGTCCAGTTACAGCTGCTCAGTTTGGCAGACAGTGCCTCAGTTTCAAATCAAAAAATGGTACCCATACACCCAGCCTCCCACCAAAAACTGGCTGTTATTCCTAGAGAAGCGTATCTCCGCCCACAGGCAGTTGATGGCTGCATCTAAGTCTGTAACATAATGCTCAATGAGCTAAAATACAATGAGAATTCCATGCACAGGGCACTCTTGGAGTAACATCTCTTCATGCTTTCTCCCACACACTGCCTTGTTCCTCATACACATAACTGTAGCATTTCATAGTCCTTCCAGCTAGAAATAATGCCATCAACTTTAAATCAGAAACATTTAACAATTTTTTGAATAATCTTTCATTAACCATATTATTGTGCTTTACTCAATGTTAAATGTATGGACATGGGTCAATCCCCTACAGTCTGTTCCCTGTCAAATCCTCAAAGCTGACATGAGATAGGAATCTGCACCTTAGAAACTACACCTTTGTTTTTAAAAATTAAATCTAAAAACTATGTCTACAGCCAAGAAACTCCAAGAAGACAACTGGTTAATTACTGTGGACAATGCTTTGTACTAGTTAACTGTATCTCCAAATATTGTTTGTGGTTTTGAAGGATTATCTCCCATGCATGGAGAAGATCTTCCAGTTTTTAGATCAATGGAAATAATTTATTTTAGCCGAGTAAAATAACAGACTGTAAAGAGTATCTTAGTTGTTTGTAGACTACCTATATAGAGCTCATTACATCATAACTTAAATGTCCGAACACAAATCCAACCATGTGCCACTTCAAAAGAAATTTCCACTAATAACACTGTAAACTCAAAGCTGACTGCTTATCTATTAAGAAATACCCTAAAGAACATAAGTAAAATAACTTCAAAGTAACTCCTATACTAAAGAATGAAAAATCTTTATTGAAAGAAATACCCACAATAGCCCCTATTCATTATTTTGCACCGAACCACAAATTTCCTGCTCTAAATATCTGGATTGCTTTACAAGATATCAAAAAACAAGGCTTCGTTTCTCTTGTTCTTTCAGAAGAGCCTACTTCCATGGAAATAATGAAACAGAAAGAACCTTCCACTTGAAGTACTTAATATCCACTTCAATGCAGTTGTCATTTACCCCATTCCTTTTCCCTTCTATGCACTAGGTGTAAAACAGAGTTAATACGAATACACACACTCACTCAAACCGAAGTGTTTGCTCTGTGGTACCACTCTGTCATCCTAAAGAATACCAAATTTTAAAACACAACGACTTTCAAACAGCAAAGAAACATACCCTGCTTCTGCATAGATCTTAGCAATTGCAACAACAGCTTTTTCTCAGTCAATTTCTTTCTAAATATGTCTCCCGAAACAGAAAGCCTGAAAAAGTTCTGGGCCTGTCTTATGCCATACTGAAGTTTAAAAGCGTGCTAAAATTCCATCCAGGGTGGAATGCAAGCACAGAGCCTCTGCATGAAAAAATTGAAAACCACAAAAATTGAACCTTGAAGTTTGGGGATTTTTTTTTATGTTTGCAACAGAAAATAATTTTGTAGTATGCTATAATTTCAATACTGCAATATAAATCTTGAACACGATAAAACACACATAATATTCTTTACACAAAGGGCTGCCTCCCTTAAAACATGCTATCAGCAATTCTTTTCCCATTTTGACAAACAAGAAGCACACAAAGATGGAAACAGAGAAAGGTAGCAGCAAATCAAGAAAATAGTGTCTAAAAAGGTATGCTGCAAATGCATTGGCTTGTATGCTGTCTAGCTAAAATCTGGGATTCGTGTTGGCAGCTTTTAGCGGTGATAGATGTTTCTAGTATCTATTGCGGGATGCAGCATGTCCCTGCAGTAAGAGGATGGCAGAGACACAAATAGCAGAACCGCCTCAGCTTTATTTGTAATTACTGCTGATTCTATGTCAAGTTCCATACTTCCCCCAAAAGAAAAAAAAAAATATACATATAAAAACGTATTTTATAAGCATATGTACTGAGAAACAGAGAGAGAACATTTAAAGAAAGGGACAGACAAAAAAAGCCCACAGCCTACGGATTATAAAGAAGAAAGCCCAAGAAACAGAATTACGGCAATATTAAGAAAAATAAGGTATTCACTGGAAAAGACACAGGATGGTACTAAACCTGAACGTTCATCAAAATGAACCTCTACCTTCTTTGCTTAATTGCCTGAATTACATCTCCCTTAATCTGCTTCCACCTTTAGAATAGCATGAGTCATTCAAGTCCACTTTCTATGGATTACGTAAAGACCAACGAAGAGCTCAATTCACCAGACTTGTGGTATCTGTACTGTCAGCAATTTCAAAACAGGGCTATTATTCTCTCAAAACAAGGACTCTTCATCGTTACTTTTGTTAAGGCATCGTAAAACTAGTTTACTTTCTAACAAACTTCAGGACAGAGGAGATCCTCAGCATCTTGCAGACAAGGAATATACTTAGAAAATTATTGCAGAGTCTTAAGACAGCAATACAGCTGGTCTATTTCAGCCTGACAGGTAACACCACAGTTAAGATTTCAGAATAACTCTATCAATCCATTTTACCTTCTCGACTTTCCCCAAAGACCACAAACTCACTTTTAGTGACACTTTAAAAGGATGAACTTTCTCTTTATAGCAAAACCATTTCATAACTCTCCACTGGTACTGTATCTCTCGTGTTCTCCTGAAGCACAATGTACTTACATAACATACAATGACCCAAAAAAAGAAGATATGTTTGATTTCCTTTTATTACATGAAATCAAAACCAGTCATCTTTTTCACAACTATATAGCTACAAAAAAGACAAGTCTAGAAGCAAAGTTCTCAAAAAAAACGAAGTTTGAAGCTTGTTTTTTTCCAAATGTTTGCAAAACAAGTAATAAGTTCATGAAAACCCTGGGCGCATATAGCACTAAAGTAAGATGGCTCCAATTCTACTTAAGTCCACATAGCCAGCATTTTCTATCATCTCATTGGTTTTGGATCTGAATGCCAGTTACGGACTTAGGCAGAATTCACACCACTCAAATCTCAACCAGAAGGTCTGCATTACCTTTCATCCAGACATAAACACTTCTAGTGCACAGTCACAATTTATTCACCATTACTACTTCCAAGCTTTCCCCTTCACACTGTGCATTCAATGGACCTGTGCAGACCTGAAGTGGCACGGGTTTGCCACTGCCTGGGCAAGTCTGAGATTCTACACTCAGTGTAGCATACCTGCCATCTCTGAAGGCTTTCTCAAGGCCAAAATCCAGCCTGCTTGCAAAACAACCATAAGAATGAGATACAAAGTACTTCATGTAAGCCCTTAAACTAGCTGTGTGTATATATCTACATATATATTTGCTTGGTGACAAAATGGACAAATACCTTAAAAATTACAATGATCGGTGCAGAGGAAGGAAGAAAATAGCTTATGCCTAGCGGAAGAGATTTCCAGAAAAACCTACGGTACTAGCAAGGCAAGTAACCCAGAAGGAGCAGACCCTCAGCTGCTTCTCACTACCTGGCTGTGCACTGATCATTTAATGGATTGTAGAAGTGTCACATAATTTCAGCCATCTGCAGAGAGTTTTCTATGGAAAGTACACTTATTCAGTATGCCTGCAACTAGGAGAAACCAGTCAGTTCCAAGACAGTCAAGCACGTAGGTCAGATTTGCTGTGAAATACTGCTCTCAAGTCAAGATCCCACAGCTGAATGACTTCCATTCACACTATGCGATTAAAATAGTGGGCTTGCATGGTGATGCCAGATGAAAAGCAATGGAATTCAAGATGCATCTAGACAGCATTTTACTGAATACTGAGGAAAAGACAGTCATCACAGTTTGTACACAAATGAAATACTAAAATAAAAATTTTACTTAGAAGTAAGAAACTAGAAGCACGACATTAGCGCACTCTGAACTGTAGTCAGCATCACATTTGACACCAAGCAGACAGACAGAATCTCAGTGTGCAGTGGAGAATCTGGTATATGAATGGCAGATCTGGCTTACTAGAAATGAGGGAAAAGTTCTTGCAGTGACACAGCTGATGCAAAGACGGGTGAAAATCCAAATAAAATCCAGCAAAGCCAATAAATTCCAAACCAGAATGCTAGCTGTTAGTCAAAAAACAACCACCAAGGGCAACTCCAACATGGGATAAAACTTCAACAAGTGTTTTTAAGAAGCAAATGCACAAAATGTGTGACTTACAGAGAAAAAAAAAAAACCCATGACCATTAAATTGTATTTCTTCTGGGGGGGGAAATAAAAGGTAAATTACATAGCTAGAACTAAAGTAATTATCTCTAAAATGCACTGGAAACTTCACAAGATTGACTGAAGTCTAGCTATTTTTGCAGGTAACTGGCTGAGCCAGCCATTTCCATAAAAACAATTATTCTTAGTAATTAAAATATTTTAAATAACTCAGGAAAGCAGTGGATTAAGAAAAAAAAAATACCAGCTTTTAACAAAACAATAGAATGCCTTGCTTTTTAAAAAATTCTAAATTTTCCCAATGGAACAGTTACTCTGTACAGTTCTTTGTACAGTTCTGAGTGATTTTTAAGGCAAAGTTAAAGGACAAGAATTTCTTTTCCCATAATCAATACTTTCTTCTGTCTCTTAGAGTACGTGCACTTGCCTATCTGTGCATACACACAAAGACCTAAGTACAGCTGAATATATACTGAACATAGACTTCAACAAAAGAAAATGTAGCCTTATCGAGGGTTGGAGGTTCACCCACACCTCATTCGGGAGTTCTTCACAGACTTTCTGTTTGTTGGTTTATTTAAGACAAATCTCTGAAGCCGTTTTCTCTGCTTTCTCATGTTTCAGGGTCACCATCAGGCCGGGCAGGCCGGTGCCAAAGGACCAGGAGAACGCGCACCTCGTCTGCCTCTCCCAGGCTGACGGTCCCGGCACCAGCCGGCCTCGCCGCCCCGCAGGAAGCCCAGCTGAGGGGCCGCCCGGCACCACCACGCCCGCGGCCCGCCCGCGCTCCCGGAGCGGCGGTGGTTCCGAGCGCCGCCCCGCCGGCCGAGCGCCCGCTTCTCTCGGACGCTCCCGAGCCACGTAGTTACCAGAGGACTCTCAGAGGCGCCGGGCAACAGCAGCAGCTGGCGGTGAAGCTGCCCGGCGCATCTGAGAAGGGCATCCGGACGCCCTCCCGCCGCGGCACCCCCACGCTCCCGTCGATTGCGGCGCTCCCCTGCTGACGCGGACCAGGCAAGCGGACGATGGCTGAGGGTGCGCTGCGACGCTCCCGTCCTCTCGCCCCGTCGCCCCCTCCGCAGCAGAGCGGCGCCTCGGCAGCCCGGGGGCCCTCGGCAGCCGACCAGGGCGCAGGCCGCGGAGCCCCGGCCTGCGCCGGTCGCCGGGTCCTAGAGCCTGCGTGTCCACGGCGCCGGCGGCGGAGAGGGCGCAGCATTGTCTGTTAGACGGGTAGAGAGAGGGAAGCGAAGCCCTGCCTCTGTCATTGTCCTGGCCAGGGTCAGGGTCCCATTAGCTCAGTCCCTCCAGTGTCTGGAGTTTTTAGAGGCCATGGTTTTTATCCTGCCTTGGCTGGGCACAGCTTTCTGAGCGGTCTGAAGGTCTGACTGCAAATGCTGGGTGCTGCGGCACTTGCGTGCCAGTGTTCGCTGCGGAGGAGGGACTAGGGCTCCACTTAGTGCAGAAGCATAAATGGAGTAGGGGTGAGAGAGCGCTGGGGAAGTGGTGCCGGGTAGCTCTCATATGGATGAGAGGCATGCTTCTGGTGACAGCGCGCTGAACGGGTAGTGCTTGGGCACAGTGACAGATGTTCCCCTGCCATTCCTTCTCCTCCTTGTGGAAAGTGACTGGGTGGGCAGGTGAGATCTGTGATGGGTGCATGCATTTTCGTGCCAAGTAAGAAACACGTACAGCTTTGCAGTCTCAGTCTGTGCTGCGCTTCCTCCAAGTACCACCATCTAGTGAATTAGCTGGGCACCTAAGTGAGCCTGACAGTCCTTGAGGGCTATGTGACATCCTGGTAATGAAATGGAGCTGGAGGAGGTGACCAAAGCAACATCGAGTCAATCTTACTTCTGAGAACAATTACAGGCCTCGGAGTAGGGAAGAGTTCTGGGAGGGCTGTGCAGTTGCCTGGCCACTCACTAACTAACTGTTCTTGCCTTTTCCAGGTGCTGACGTACAGCCTGGCAGCTGAAAGAGCGTCACAGTTTGGAGCTCTGTAGACATCTGTGGCCAGCCACAGAGGACAAGCTCAGACCTGCACCCTGGGCACAGCTAAGTCTTGCAGCTGTGTTGCATTTGAGGGAGCCTGGATGGATGGAAGGTAGTTGTGTCCTCTTTGGGGATGGGGAATACTGTCTGACAGTCTGCATGCTGCTGGGTGGAAGGAGCTGGTTTGAGACTGAAGCTGAGTGTGGGTGCTGAGAAGGATGCAAGCTTGCCAAGCAGTGGCAATTTGAGCGATGTGCCAAGTGATTAAGCAGCTTGAACTACAAATGTTCAGAATGCGGGTAGCAGGCTTAAAAAAATTACTATTTTACATGATAAGAAATACTTCCCCAACTGCAGTATTTTACCTTTGTTCTGTAAGGCATTTTCTGGTTAGTCTTTTGGGTGGGATTTACTGGCCAGAGGCAAATGTTTTAGAATTGCTGTTAGTGACTGCAGGAGGAATATTACCAGTTGTCACAAATGCTCCTCTCTTAACAGGTTCTGCTTTCCCTAAGGAAAGGCTGGTTACTGGTTATAAATGTCACTGGCTCTGGATGTTTGCCTGGGTAGCTGAGAGGACCCAAAAAAATTATGTTAATTGTCCCTAATGCAGATGCATTAGTGCTTATAGTGTTTGCAGGTATATTCGGTGGAAGTACATTCTCGTGTGGGTCTTCCCATTCTGCTGCAGGGAAACTTTTAAAGCTGCGGGCAGAAATTCCTCAGGTTCTCTTTACTGTTTTCCTGCTCATACATGCTTTGGTGTTTCTTACTAAAAACTGAGGGTTCAGAGTCTTTCACTTACAGTTTACTTTTTAGAGTTTGTAGTTGAGGGTTGCTTACTTGGGGGCTGTAATTTATTTTTTGAGGCTCAGTATTTGTCGGGGTTTATAGTTTACTATTTGCTGATCAGGCATCAGGGTTTAAGATCTGTCATCATCCATAAATTTATAATCCCCAACAACCATTTTGGTTCCACGATTTGAAGTTTATAACTTATATTCAGGATTGATGACTTATAAAAATGGAAATGTCTAAATCCTAAGATAATAAACTGTAAGCCCTGAACCCTAAACAGTAGGCTGTGAACCCTTCTGTGAGGTTTGTAATCTTCTCCTGTGCCAGCCATGGTTCAGCTCTGTGCTCTCATCTAGAGTCTGGATTTGATATGGTGCACTCACCTCGCACAAAATCAGACTGGTAAGATAATGAATGAACGGAGAGCTGTGAAAATTTCTTGCAGGGCTTTATTCTAGAGGTAGGGCAGAGTACAGACAGGTGAAATCAGGGCTTTCCTTCTCAAATACTGGAGCTGAATCCTATCCCTGAAGGAAAAACAGTGTGGGTTGGACAGCTGCTTAAGTTTCTTGCCTCGTCAAGGGCAGGAGCAGGAGGCGATCCTTCCCTTCTGGACTGATGAACGGTGGTGCAGCAATGGCTCCTCGGGTGTCACAGGGGAAGGGTGAGCATGCTGGCACTGAGCCATGTGATACACTCACTCCTGGGTGTCATTTATATGTGCATTCATTAGTAAACCGTTGTTTTATTCTTTCAGTTCTTGTCCATATGACAGAGCCGCCACAGCAGCGACCCGGTAAACATACTGACAAAGAAAGATATCTCACTGAGATGTCCCTGATAAGCTCAGCTGAAACCCCCTTGATGGGGAGGAGAACAAAAAAAAATGTTGATGGGTTCAGGACAAAGAAACTATGATAACAAACTGACCTTCTGTGAAAACAGGAGTCAGCAACAACTATTCTAGGAACTGTTGTCCTACACCTGTTTATGTATGTATCTGTGGGTCCATGGCCTTGCTGGACTTGTCCATGCCAAAGGAAGACTTGCTCAGACTGGCGTGTCAAGCACCAGAGTTAACAAAAGGGAGCAGTTCAACTTGAACAATGAGCTTCCTTTATCTTATCAGACACTATCAATTAAGCCAACACTATCAATTAAGTAACACCTGGGCTGCAAGGAAGGGCCCACAGCCAGATGCTGCTACAGTTAAAAAACAGAATCCCCCCCTCAGCATGTACTAGGCTCCCCGACTTGAGGGCATGGGAAACCACTGAGTCCTGCTTCTGATGACACAACATGCTATGCCAAGAGCCAGTTGACACATAATAATTGACTTAGTCCCACCTCGCCAAGATCTACCAAAGATGTTTCAAAAATATAAAACTTGGCACTTGAAAACCCTCTTTTGGAGGAGGAATCAAAGGAAAACCTTACCTGACGGACAGGTCGACAGGCCTGAACCTCTCTTCCCCTGCAAAAAGGGGTGCCTTTTTGATGAGTCACACCTCTGACTTTGTCAGATGTATACCCGGGGAAAATATTATTAACTAACTCACTAAACTATTGACTTGAACTCACTTTTTGTAGACAGTGCATTTGTCAACAGCAATCCCCAATCTGTGATACCTGTCGCTTGAATAAATTACCTAGTGTTTCAACTTTGCGATACTGTTTCAGTGAAAGTCCCTGGGAGAGCTCTAACAGGCAAATGTTGACTCTGATAAACAGCTACATACCTAATGCCTTAAGACATAAACCGTTGACCAAGTCTTGGACTAGGAGTGGATTCAGCTGCACCTAGGCTCCTCTCTGAGAAGGAGTTTAGAAGGCAAGAGGGTCCACACTGAACCTCGTGAGTCAACAGGAGGGCTTTCCCCCCTTTGCTGCTTATCAGACTCCTTAAAACCCTTTAACCCTTTAACATGACAGTATCCACACCAAAAAGGTACAAAAAGTAACTTGCTACCTACTAAAATGAGCTTCTCTGCGAGAGCTTCCTTGCCTGAGGTCTTCTGGACAGACCAGACCCCTTGCCAGGAATGCATGGCTGGCTCCAGTCTTCATGATGTGGATCATCTTTGAAGTGAGACTTTTCTACTGTCAATTAGCCTCACTCCTCGGAGCCGTTTGGCAAGTGTCATACCAGTAACACCTCACATAATATATTTATAGGCATGCACACAGGTAACAGTCTATAAATATATACTTGTTTCACTAGTTGGAGTTCTGCAATATCTTGCAATACACATATATTTGTATTACTCTTGTAACATATATACTTGCCTTCCTAGCAGTAATTTTGTAATGACTTCTAATGTGTGTATATATATATACACACACAACCATATATACTACTTTTATATATATGTGTATATATTTGTTTTTAATAGCCGTAGTTTTGTAGTAATTTGAAATAATAAAATTCTCAGAAACCTAGACCTCCACGTCCTTGTGTATTGTGGAATCCTGAGAACTCCATGGTCATGGTCTTTATACACCTGTGGGTCAGGTAACCCTCATAGGTCATGACTGCTATACCATGTCCCTTTGTGTTCAGTAAAAAGTACCTCAACACCATGGTCCAAAGAGCAGGTTACACATTGTGTCTGAGAGGCTAGGGACCAGTCCTAAGGGCTCTTGGACCACTTTAAAGTTTCTCAACCTTCCAGGACAGCCCCAGTACTGTTCATAGGGCTGCAGGGGACTTTTCTCACAGTACCATCGACATTCAGCTTTAGAAACGCCTTGCATTCATCCTGGAGGCAGCCTGGGTTCCTCAGTGCTGCGTGAGGTCCTGAGGCTGCCCCTGGATTTGCTGTCAGCATCCAGAGATATTCCTGGCATGTCTGGTGGCAAGGGGTGGGGCCTTTGCTGGCAAGGGTGGGAGATGGAGTTTCCGTGATGATAGCTGACTTCCCCTTGGCCCTGCTGAGCCCCACTGCTTCCATTAGGAGCCCTTTGGTGCATACCAAGGCCCTCCATTTGCCCTTCTGCACCCCTAGAGTCATCCGTTTGCCCCATCACTGCATGGTGTTTCTTTTTTTTTCCCTTTCGTTGCACTGCTAGGCTCGCTATTGGTTCCCTTGTCCATTTAATATTACTTCTCCTTCCCATTTGCACACTCCAGGGTGCTGTCTTTAGTTTTTAGCAAGCTGGTCTCAGTAGCTGGCACACACCTCTGCTGCCCTGTCAGGCCCAGCTTTCCCTGATGGAGATAATGTGGTGGGCCCCATGTTCCTGATAGGCTGCAGCTGAGAACCAAGGTGCTGGTGGGCTGGGCTGCAACCGGGGCAGATGAGTGTGCGCTGTGTTGCCCCTGGGGGGTGGTTACACCAGAACTATGGCTGCAACTGCAAAGCAGGTGAGCAGGGGTGGGTTTTTTGTGCTTGGGCTGCAGGTTTTGTGATAGGAACAGTGAGGGGCTAATTATTTCCTCTTAGTGTCCTCCGTTTAAGATTTTCTATCTACATCCCCATCTCAGCGTGCTGTCCCTATTTTTTATTGTTTTTCCTTTTATTTCCCCTAGTCCCCGTTGGTTTCTAAATTTTTTACTCTTATCCCGTTCGCTGTCTTTGGGTATTTCTTCTCTTTCCTTAGTGATGTCACTTTTTAAATTTTCTTTCTAAGTCTCCGTTTTCGTTCGCCGTCGCTAGTTTTTAATTTGTGCGCGCGACGCCGATCAACGTGCTCCACCCTGCGGTCCGCCGGTAGCGGCAACGCGTGCTGCGGCGCCTCCGGGGCAATGCCGCCGCGCTCCTTCCTGCTTCCCAAGAAAGAAACTCTGCGCCCGCAGCGCGGTTCTACAGCCCGGCGTTCGCGTCCGGTGTGGCCCTTCCGGTGTTGCCCTTCCGGCGCTCCGTCGGCTTCCGGCGCACGCGCGGTGCCCGGGAGCAGCACGATGGCGGGCTGGGCGTGGGACCCGGCTGCGGGTGGAGTCTGAAGCCACCGGTGAGGTGAGTGATCCCCTCCGGCAGGTGCGGGGGTATCTCCTGCCCGCTGGCTGCCCTGGGGTGGTGGGACGAGAAGCTTCGAACTGCCCGCTGCGGCAGGCTGCTGGTGCGCTGGGGGTCAGCGGGGTCCGGGCGGTGACGGAAGGGAAGAGGGGAAGGAGGCGGGCACCTCTCCAACTCGCCAGCGCTCCCCCGGCCCCACTCGCCCCGTGCAGCCGCCCCCAGCTCCAGCACGTCCCCTGAAGTCTGTCCCGGAGCGCCCGGCCTCCCCCAAGGCCCGTGGTGCAGGCGGCACGCTGGCCCTCGAGCGTGCCTCAGTCTCCCTTAACGTGGTTGCTGCTGCTTCTTTCTCTGTGGCAGGGGCCGCGCTGAGGATGCGTTTGTCTGTTCCTGCCCTGGGGTTGCCGTTGGCTGTGCCCGCTTCAGGCTTGTGTGGGCTGTCTCTGCCGGGCCTCGCTCTCCTCATGGCGTGGGGGTGAAAAGGGAGAGGCGGAGTGTTTACTGTCTGTGGACAGGAGCTGCTGCGGCTGAAGCTGGAGAGGCCAGGGAAGGGTGAAGAAGAAAAAATCGAAGGCCATCTGGCTGGCTGCTGCCTCCCGCTGCAGGCAGGAGAGACCCTGCCTCTTTGCGTGAGGAAGGAACCCTCTTGGTAGCCTGCAGCAGGCCAGGCCGCCAGCGTGCCCCGCAGGGTTGTCACTGAAAATCCGGGAATAAACCTTGTAACACCAATGTAGTGTTAAAAGGCAGGCATTCTTTATTGCGACGTCGGATGCACGGGGGATAATTCCACCGAACGTGCATACCCATACCCCTTCTGTGCAGTCTATGTAGATCAAAATATACATATTCATCTGATTACGTAAGCCCTTCCTTTCATAGCCAAATCAGTCCATTTTCATACACTCCTCCCACCCGCGCTTGCGCAGTGCCTCCTAGTGGTTGTCGTCGGGGGTCCCAAGATGAAGGCTTATCCTCTTCATCACAGTTTCTGCGCAAACTCAGTCCTCTTCTGGCTCTTGTCCCTGCGGCACGGGTCGTCTTGACCAGTTCTAGGCACCTGCTGGTTTTAAT
>Ga0065711_1044724_pt1 | contig 13922 bp, 16 predicted proteins | sample Hoacrofraction12_FD_59098 | JGI IMG/M metagenome (GOLD analysis project Ga0065711, IMG submission 59098) | Hoatzin crop microbial communities from Cojedes, Venezuela - Epithelial fraction 12 v2 (version 2) | ecosystem: Host-associated > Birds > Digestive system > Esophagus > Crop | place... | reverse complement strand
TTGTTGTGATAACAACTTCAAGTGGCGGATGAGGAATTTCTTTGGAATCAAGAAGTGCCAAGCAATATGCTACGGCTATTCCGTCATCTCCTCCAAGGGATGTGCCTTTTGCCCAGATATTCTCTCCATCTGTTTCAAGCTGTAGAGGTGTTGTCTTCATATCTACATCGTAGTCTGCGTCGTGAACAGCTACCATGTCCATATGTCCCTGCAAGATTATAGTCTCTCTATCTTCATATCCTTTTGATGCAGGTCCAAATATTATAACGTTCTTTGCATCATCCTGAATATATTTAAGTTCTCTTTCCTTTGCAAAGCTGACCAAATAATCGCTTATAGCATCAACATTGTTTGAACCGTGAGGAATCTGTGATATCTCTTCGAAAAATTTAAAAACAGATTGTGGTTCAAGTTTTTCTAATACACCCATGTTAGTACCTCTTTCTAAAAATTATCAGTAGGTAATAATCATACATCAATTTATCTAATACGTCAAAAAAGCCTATTCCATTCGGAATAGGCTTTAATAAACTATTAAGCGATTTGCTTCTTAGCAAGCTCAGCCAAAGTCTTGAATCCTTCAGCATCGTTAACTGCCATCTCAGCGAGCATCTTGCGGTTGATATCAACTCCTGCAAGCTTCAATCCATGCATCATGTTGCTGTAGCTAAGGCCGTTAAGTCTAGCTGCTGCGTTGATACGTGTGATCCAAAGAGATCTCATATCTCTCTTCTTCTGCTTACGACCGGCGAATGCAGAAGTAAGTGCTCTCATAACTGACTGTTTAGCAATTCTATACTGCTTAGAACGAGCTCCTCTGTAGCCCTTTGCAAGCTTTAATACTCTATTGTGCTTCTTCTTGGCATTTAATGCACCTTTTACTCTTGCCATTATTATTTCCTCCTAAAAAATATCAATTCAGTACTACCTATTAAATTACATGTAAGGTAGAATCTTCTTCATTGTCTTTACAGATGTAGCATCTACTAATGAAGGTTTACGAAGATTTCTCTTTCTCTTTGTTGACTTCTTAGTCAGAATATGGCGCTTATATGCCTTGTTTCTCATAAGCTTGCCAGTGCCTGTTACCTTGAAGCGCTTGGCAGCAGATCTGCTTGTTTTCATCTTGTGCTGCATTATCAAATCCTCCTGTTTCTTGCGATATATGCATGTTCTTTCTTATTTCTTTTCAGCTAAAAACATCACCATGCTTCGGCCTTCAGTCTTCGGCTGTTTTTCTACAACGGCGCAATCTTCGAGCTCTTTTGCAAAATCAATTAAGATATGTACACTTGCTCCCATATGTGCCATCTCACGTCCGCGGAAGCGCATTGTTACTTTGACGCGGTTTCCTTTTGTAAGGAACTTCCTAGCGGCATTTATCTTTGTATTAAGATCGTTTGTATCGATGTTTGGAGAGATACGAATCTCTTTAATCTCAACGGTCTTCTGCTTCTTCTTGGCTTCTTTCGCCTTGCGAAGCTGTTCATACTTGTACTTGCCATAGTCAATAACTCTGCATACCGGTGGCTTTGCATTCGGTGCGATCTTGACAAGATCAACTCCTGCTTCATCAGCAATCTTGCGAGCTTCCTGAATAGACATAACTCCGAGTTGCTCGCCGTCCTGTCCTATCACACGAACTTCTTTGTCTCTTATCTGTTCGTTAATAAATAAGTCGCTAATGGTTTTATACCTCCAATAAATAAAAAATGGACACGCAAGACGCATCCACTTATAATCAAACTCAGCTCAATATGATGAGAATTGTTTGAGAATATAAACACCTACTAGCAATGCCGTAGGGTGAGAGTGGATACTCTGCTTTGTTTTCAAACATAAGTATGTTATCATTTGTTTTGACAGATGTCAATATAAATTTATTATTTTTATAAAAAAATTGTAATTTCTAAAATTCCTGCATATCTTCAAGCTTTTTTCAAAATATCTATATCTAGTCATCTCTTTTTTTCAAAAGTTCCAGAAGCTTTCCTGCCGCTATTGATGTCTTGTTGTTTTTACTTGTAACTACTCTGATTTGTCTTGGCGGTATACGCTGCTTAAGTCTAAGTTCAAAGAGCTTTCCGCTTTCGATATCATCTTTTGCAAAATCTCTTACAACCATGCCGACTCCAAGAGACCTCTTTGCAAACTGAACTATCATATCACTTGTTGCAAGCTCAAATTCAGGATGAATATCAACATCATATTTTTTCAAAAAATCATTTACGTATTTGCCGCTCGACGTATCACCCTCGAGCGATATTATAGGCATCTTTTCGAGTTCTTTTACATCAATCATGTGATTTTTGAAAGAAGTAAAATGCCTTCCCGCAACAAAACAGTCCTGAATCTGTTTCACGTCTTTAAAATCAAAATTTTGAGCCGTGCTTTCATCAAAAGGCGATGACACAACTCCAAAGTCTATCTTGTCTTCTTCCAAAAACTTAAGCGTTTCGGGAGTAGGAGCATTCGTAACAGTAACCTTTATCCCCGGATGCAGCTCGTGGAACTTTTCAAGAAAGGGAAGAAGATAGAATCTAAGCGTCATGTCGCTTGCTCCAACTCTAACCTCACCTATTTCAAGTTTTTTTAGCTGCATGATACTATTTTCGCCCTTTGTAATCTCTGCAAATGCTCTTTCTATGTATTCATATAGTATTGCACCTTCATCAGTCAAAAAAGCTCCCTTTTTCTTTCTGACAAAAAGCACTACATCCAGCTTTTTTTCAAGCATACGAATCTGCTGGCTAACTGCCGGCTGAGATAAATTAAGCTTCCTTGCCGCCTCTGTAAAGCTCTGCATCTTTGCTACATAGTAGAAAACTTTATAATATTCAAGATTTACATCTATCTTGGAGCTATCCATTCAAACTCTCCTATTTTAAAAGTTTTACGCCGTATTCCTTGAGTTCTTCCAAAGTATCATCTATATTCTTAAAAAGAATAGTATTTATACCAAATTTCCTTGCGGCATCAATATTTTCTTTCATATCATCAATAAAAATGCAGTTCTTTGGATTCAAATTATATCTGTCAATTAAAAGCTTGTATATATCTGCATTTGGCTTTATCACGTGGTCTTTGTAACTGATAATCCCGCCGTCAAATAGACTTAGATATCGCATATCATCAGGATTGTCATCAATTATATATTTAGAAAAATTGCTAAGCACAAGCACTTTGTAGCGCGCCTTCTTTAATCCCTCGATAAATGGAATTGTATAATTTCTAAGTTTTACAATTCCTTTCATATCTGATAGGTATTTTCTAAAATCATCTTCCATTTCGGGATCGTTTTTGACAAACAAATCAATAATCTCTTCCTTTGATAAATTTCCAAGATCAAATTCTTTCCAATCACTGCTAAAAATCGTAGCCTTGCCAAATCTATCTACCTTATCTTTGGGAAGCCCCTTTTCTATGAGCATATCATCCCAGCAAAAATCAACGAGGACATTTCCCATATCAAGAATTATGGTATCAATCTTGTCGTTATCTTCAATAACATTGCCGTATTTGTCATGTTCCTTGTCAGATGATAACGCATCAAGAGATGCGATAGTGTGCCTACCTGTTATAGCACCTACGCACCATATTAGTATCCACAAAAATATCGGCACTATAACCGTAACTGCTGCCGCGCAGATGAACATCTCCATAGCATTCTCAGGGAAAATAAATGCGAAAATAAAAAATGCTATATACATAAGAACGAGCAAAATAACGCCCGCAAGTGCAATTATTCTTTTCATAAAAAAGCTCCGTTTCTTTAATTTTCTAATACATCTTATAAAAGATAATAAGTTTTTGCAAGTCAAAAAGAGCCTTACATATATAAATATATATATGTAAGGCTCTTTTTACTCAGTCGGAAAATTCCGCGCCTCTAAGCGTAGCGAAGGTGGGATTTCCCGACTGAGCTAAACGCTCCGCGAGGATGCGCAGAGATTTGCATAGAACAAATCTCGCGCCAAGTCTTACGAGCGAGACTTGAATATTCAAATCAATAATTATTTCTTTAAAGGACTCTCTCTATAGATGATATCTTCTCTTGCAGGGCCGTTTGAAACCATTGTGATTGGATATCCGATTTCTTTTTCGATGAAGTTTACGTAGTTCTTGGCATTTTCAGGAAGTTCATCAAAGTTTCTGATACCTCTGATATCGCATTTCCATCCGGGAAGTGTTACATATACAGGCTTTGCATCTTTGAGCTTTCTTGTAACAGGGAACTGAGTTGTCTTCTCACCATCGATTTCGTAAGCAACGCAAACCTTGATTTCATCAAGATATCCAAGATCATCAAGAACCGTAAATGCTACGTCTGTTGCACCCTGAAGTTTGCATCCGTACTTACTTGCTACGCAGTCATACCATCCCATACGTCTAGGTCTTCCTGTTGTAGCGCCATACTCACCGCCATCACCGCCGTGATTACGCATAAGCTCTGCCTCTTCTCCAAATATTTCGGATACGAACTCACCTGCTCCTACAGCTGAGCTGTAAGCCTTGGATACAGCAACAATCTGCTTGATTTCGTATGGAGCGATTCCTGCTCCGAGCGCGCCATATGCAGCAAGTGTATGTGAAGATGTAACCATAGGATAGATTCCGTGGTCAGGATCTTTCATAGTACCAAGCTGACCTTCAAGAAGAACTGTCTTACCTTCCTTTATAGCTTCATCAAGATATTCTGATACATTACCGATGTAAGGACGAACCTGCTCTCTCCAATCCTTGATTGTATTTAGAAGAGCTTCTTGATCAAGTGGCTCTGTATGATAAAGATGAACAAGAAGTGTATCCTTGATACTTGCGATATTTGCAATCTTTTCTTTTAATACTTCATCATCTTGGAAAAACTCATTTATCTGCCAACCAATCTTTGCAAATTTGTCAGAATAAAAAGGCGCAATACCTGACTTTGTGGAACCAAAGCTCTTGCCTGCAAGTCTGGCCTCTTCAAGAGTATCAAACAAAATATGATAAGGCATCATAACCTGAACTCTGTCAGAAATCATAATCTTTGGCATCGGAACGCCCTTGCTTGTGATTTCATTTAATTCGCTCATGAACTTTGGAATATCGAAAGCCATACCGTTTCCGATTATGTTCATGATATTTTGATGGAACACACCTGATGGCATAGTATGAAGAGCAAACTTACCATACTCATTTACAATTGTATGACCTGCGTTTGCACCGCCCTGAAAACGAACAACAACGTCCGCAGAATCTGCAAGCATATCTGTAATCTTGCCTTTTCCTTCATCACCCCAGTTAGCACCAACTACTGCTTTTACCATCTAAATATCCTCCTAATAGATACTATTAAATATTTGTCATGTTCATCACATGAACCTTTACTACTATAGCTCAAAAAAAAACATAAGTAAAATTGATATTTTTTATATTTATCATAAGTTATATTTATGTTTTAGCAAAATAATAGCAGCAAGGAAAACTCCCTATGCTGCTATTTATATCAAATTTTTAAATTAGATATTCTTTTTCTTGATTTTCCAAATTTAGATATTATCCATCTGACTGTAACTGATTCTGACATTGATATCTTGATTGTAATTACCAAAGCTCTTGCCATAGATTGTAAGTCCGCCGACATGCTCTGCAGTATCCGGCACTTCCATCTTGAACTTGATATTAGAGTTACTCGTAAGATTAAATGTATCAATAGTAACTCCCGATATCTGCAATCCGTCTATGAATGTACCTTGATGATTTATAACAAGCATCTTCAAAAGGCCATACTGATTCCAGTTCGGGAACCACCAATCAGGTGTAAATATACCCTTCACATCACCAAAGTCTCCCGGAGATGTCCAAAATCCAAGACATACATCATTTAGATAAAAATAAATATCGGATGGCCAAATATTATTTACACCCGGAGCTTCGGATGAAAGCTCTGCAGATATGCATATCTCATCTATCTTTTGCTGATACGGTATAAAGTTCGGAATGACATATTCGATATGTCCCTTTGTGAACCACAATATATCAGCATTATATCTGTCAGGATGTGCAAAGTATCTTGTGTCATCAACTTGGCCTATTATATTCTTGGCAGATGCTATGCCGCATGTAGGATATACTTCATAATCGGAAAAAAGTCCTACTTTAATAGAAGTGTTATAAACATTTTCATCTTTATTTTGATCTTTTAAATCAATCAAAATCTTATCAAGATGAACCGAACACAGTTTCTGATTGCCATGTCCGACCGCTTCGTTAGAAACAGTAACTATTCCGCATTCCTCAAGTTTTTTGATATGACTTGTAAGTGCTCCGTTTGTTATATTTAGTTTTGCGGCAAGTTCATTCATATTCATTCCGTTATTTTCAAGAAGAATATTAATGATATCAACTCTCATCTCACTTCCCAATGCCTTGAATAAATCTATGCCTTCTGTCAGTGATTTAATATGTAACATGGATACCTCCATATTTATAAGATTTTTATTTTCATTTAAAATATTTCAAACAATTTTATTTTACAATAATGAAAAGCTACATGCAATTTGTTTTATTTAAAAAGCGGCATACTTTTTGTATGCCGCTTTGATATTTTATTAAATCACTATAGATTACTCAGCAGCGCCAAGGTCGTCTGCACCGTCCGGAGCAGTTGGAGTTACTGTTGTGTCACCTGCTTCATAAAGTGTTGCAACCTGTCCATCTGTAAGAGCTGTATCGAAGATATAAAGATCGTCGATATATCCCTTAAATACTGTATCCCAATAGTTGATACCAATGTAACCTTCTACACCATCGCCATTAAGAATATTTGTTGCAAGACCGCCATAAAGAGCTTCGTCTGTGCTTGATGCATCAAATGCAAGTACACCGTTTAAGTAAAGTTTTGCACCAACTCTTTCATATCCATCTTCCTGAACATATGTATCGCCTGTAGAAACAAGTGTTACAAGGCACCATTCTTTTTTGCCATGGATAGCATCATCTGCTGCATATACCCAAGGCCAAGCACCTGTTTCAGAGTTTCTGTCCCATACTACAGGGAAAATCTTCGCACTGTTTGTTCCCCATTCTGTCTGTGTGAAGTTGATCCAAGTAACATATGGTTCTGTAGAACCTTCAGCACCGATGTTGCGTCCAAGCTGAAGTGTTGGGCCAAATGTTGCAAGTCTTTCAGCGTTGATCCAGAAAGAAATTGTATATGTGTCTGTTCCAAGGTCATCTATAGGAAGCTTGTAACCATAGTTTCCGTTTACATAGAGTGCATTTCCAACTACACCGTCTGTATAGATTTCGCTAAGAGTATCATCTTCAACAAGCTTAAATGTTGCGCCTGCAAGATTTGCATCTGTATCAGCTTCTGTCTTTTCTTCCTGCTTTACACATGTAATGCCTTCATCTGCGCCTTCATCAAATGTGAAGTGATACTTGATGTTGTCTTCAGGAAGGTCTTCAGCCTCTGCAAGAGTTGCTGTCTCTGTTTCCTGTGCTGACTCATCTGTTGTAGCATCAGCGCTCTCCGTAGACTCCTCTGTAGAAGCTTCATCTGTTGTTGTCTCTGCTTCAGTGGATGTTTCTACACTAGCTGTGTCTGTACTTTCTGTAGATTCTTCTGTTGATCCGCATGCAGTAAAAAGAGATGTCATCATGCTTGCACATAGAAGTGTTGCCAAAACTTTCTTTTTCATATATATTCTCCTTTTGCTTTTATATTTAGAGAACTGCAACTATTGCAGTTCTCTAATGTCCCCAAAATAAAATACCTATACAATTATGAATTGTCTGCTTGAAGCTGCGTATATGTAGCAACCTCTTCATCGGAAAGAACATCATATCCGCTCTCACCAAAGTATGTAAGCATTGCTGTTGCATGATAGTAGTTGGCCTGTTTTGTAGCCTCTTCTACATAATCTGCTGCCTTGGCACTTCCACCGTCTACAAGATCATGAATACCTATCTTGTTGAAGTACTGATCGCAGAAGTTCCAATATCCGGCAATTGCTGTCCAGCCGTATGGAATAGGCTGCATGCAGCTTGCAAAATAGTTCTCCCAAAGTGCCTTGTGCTCTTCGTCCATGTCTGCACAGTACATATCAATGTAAGCTTCCCAAACCTCAGAATTGGTTGTGATAGGTGCCGGCATAACGTCATATTTAAGAGCAAGTCCCGAAGAATTTGTAAGTGACTCATCGTTGTAAGCTTCGATTCTTGTGTTCCATCCGTCTACGCCAAATGACATGAACTTGAGAAGTTCATAAGCTTCTCTTGGATATTGACAAGATGTTGTAACGCCACCAAAGTCGATTGTTGCGATTGTGTGGTGGTCTGCGCTTGCATCTTCATCAGATACTGCAGGTACTACGTAAGGCACAATATCAAGATTGTACTGGTCATAAGCTTCAGTTGCCCATGTGCCCTGATATGTCCAGAATGCTTCTGTAAAGAGTGCTACGTGTCCTGTTGCACCGCACCAAGCTTCCCAGTCACCTGCCCAGTCTTCCATCTCCTGAGTCTCAGTTGATGGAGCTACATATCCGCCAAGTTTGAGGTCTGAGAATTCCTGCTCACCAACTGCCCATGCAGATAGGTCGAAATCTGTTCCGTCAAATCCGAACTCACCAACGATATCCTGTGATGATGCGATTCCGTAGTATGAATCGAGTCTGTTGTAAACACCGCATCCGTAATATGCCATTCCGTCAGGAGAATCAAGAACAGTAGCATCTTTGATGAGCTGAATCATCTCTGACCATGTCCATGACTGATCCGGAACTTCTATATTAAGAGTGTTCAAAACGTTACGATCGATATACATGATACCCGGGAAAAACTTAACAGGTACAGCAAATCTTCTGCTTGTGCCAAAGCATCCAAGTCCTGCATCATTGACTGTTGATGCAAGTTCATCTGTCTCAGGGTCTGCTTCATAATAGTCTGTGATATCTGCAAGAAGCATGTTGCTGAGTGCAAAGTCTGCATCTGAGTACATGATGACATCAGGTGTCTGCTGGTTAGATACCATTGTGAGAAGTGTGTCATCATATGTAGCAACGTTTTCATATGAATTTACAACTGTAATATTTGGATAAATCTCCATGAATCTCTGAGCAAGATAATCTGTAATCTCCTGCTGGTCGAAATTGAAATAGGTAAGTGTAATCTCATCGGTCGTCATATCTGTAGCCTTGTGATATGTGATATCACTACCCTCTACAGTAACTTCCTCATAAGTTACCTCCCCACCTGAAGAACTTGTGCTTGCAGTTGTATCTGCGCTTGTGCTATCGGATCCGCATGCCGTAAGTGCACCAAGCAGCATACTGGCTGTAAGTACGCTTGCCAATACTTTCTTTTTCATAAATACCTCCTTAAAAATTGTCCGGGAAGAAACCCTTCGTCTCTAGATAAACGAATTATAGCACACTTATTTATAAAAACATATAGTTTTTAGTAAAATAATATATATTTTTTTAAAGTTTTAAAATATTATATCATCACTTTAACAAATATATACAAAACTAAAATGCATTTTTTGTTGTTTTTGACGAAATATAGTTTTATATAGCGAAATAATTTAAAAAACGAGGCAAATTTTAAATTTGCCTCGTTTACAAAAGGAGAACAAAGAGAATAACATAAATACACAGTTTCTAAGTTAAATATATACTATGCATTTATTAAATCTTAAATGACATGTGACTGTCAATTAAGATAAAGCATCAAAATAGCTGAAATCTATATCAAGTCTTGGATTGTCCAAAAGTTTCTCATATCTACCATATACATAATCTGATCTAATATCATAAATGATGTTACGGTTCTTAAAAAACGTAGAAAGTGCAACGATAAAGCCTCCAAAATCAGCTTTTTGTATATCTTTTGAAACAACTGCATACAATCCATTACAACCTTCTGCTAGAATCTGTGAATAGCAAATTATTTTCTTACATTTTACTTCCAATAATTCTTTTGATTTATCCTTATCAGATGCATACACCATTTGACATACACTGCCTATCAAGAAATTCACTATAGCAGCAAGAGAAGCCTGTGTTGCAACTATTCCGGCATCTTTTGCCAATAATACTGTCAAACGTTTCAATTCCCGATTATTAAATCCGGAACGTAAAAGTTCATACAATTTTTCAGGCGAAAGCATTATAAGTCCTGCCGGAAGTCCCGTTTTTGTATTTTCATCCGAAAGTAAATGCGCATGTTCCTTTGCAATAGCAGCCACAAGTCTTTTTGGGTCTTCCTTTATAGTTTCATATACACGCGATACAAGTTCAATATGTGTAATATCATCTGTTGCTACACCCAAAAATTGATCAGTATAGTGATATGGATCATCATGCGTTTTTCTTGTAAGTTCTACCATTGAAGTTTGAAAAATAGGATTTCTAAAAGTAACCGTTCTTGTCAAAATATTGGCGGTTCCTATTATATATCCAATATTCGGATCATGTCCCCATGTTGCTATGTGATGATTTTGTGAATAAAGATTTTTGCCATACTCAGATACTCCAGGAATAACTATTCGCTCAGTCTTTTTCATAACATCGAATGGTACATTTCTGGCAAGTATTTCTTCACACCTCGGATATTTTTTTGAACCTTTTTGATTTTTTGCCGCTTCTTTTGCCTTTTGGCGACTTTCTTTCTTCTCTTTATTTCCATCTTGTCCGGAATCACTTCGAGCATCCGCCGGTGTAACTTTGAAATCCAAGTTAACTTTGGGCTGAAAAAACCATCTCGAGCATTGAAGAGAAGTAGCAAAAGTAAGCAGCCACATGTCTTTTGAATCAAATCTAGTTGCATCTTTAAAGTCATCTGCAAACTTCTTAATATAAATGTCGGAATTTTCTACAATTCTGTCTCTACAACTGTTCCTGTTTGATATATACTTTAATTCTGCATCGTTCGAAGCTAAAAATTTTTCAAACGAATTTTCTTTTCTTAAATATTCCATAAATATTTTTTCCATAGTATCACCTCGTATTTATATACCAAAAAATAACTTCATCATCTTCACTGTTACGTTTTTTCAATTCTTGATTTATGTCTTGATAAATCTCAACCTCTTTTTTCAAATCTCTTAGACTGTCTTCACCACTTTTTTTGCCAACATCATAGCCACGATTATACTGTTTAGTTACTGCCTCACTTTTGTCATACAGACCTAACATCATCCCTCCGCCTGCACCTATGCCAAGTATCGTAGGCATCAAAATTTTTTTAGAAATTTTCTTTGATGCTTCAGCAATAACGGGCGCAGCTGTTATCATTAAATTCATCATATGCTTTTTCTCCTATATATTTTACTCATCAAAAATTAAAAATAATTTCTTTGTTACGCTCATGTCGCTTTTTCAAATCAGAGTTTTCTTTTTTTAGATTAAGGTTTTTGCGCTCTTGCTCATAACGTTCTGCTGAATTGTAGTTATAGCCATCTTTAACTCCCTTTGAATATGCTTTATCAGATTTTTCTTCTTTATTGGCATTACCAACTAGATATGACGCGACCGTTACAGCAGTTACTCCTCCAGCGCCCAAAATAACTTTGGTTGCATGGTCTTTAAATGTTTCTTCGCCTTCTTCTACTGCTGTCATTATGGCCATTTTGAAAATTTCATTCATAAAAAATCTCCTTTCTGCAATATTTGCTTGCCTGAGACAATAATAGTCTAAAAATTTGTCAAATAATCATCGGTCACATTACACATATGTCAAATCATGCCATTTGTTGAGAGAATTCTTCTACCACTTTCCAACCAAGTAATTCTGTAATACTTACAGCTGTTACACCATTTGCAACATTACCTATTACAGGTATATGGGCAATTACCTTAGATGCTGACTTGCCAAATAACGAAGCTGTACTTGCTGCCATTGCTGCCGCTGCACTTTTGCTGAGCTTAACTCCAAACACATCGCCAAGAGCAACTATCATCATGATTTGCATAGGTGTAATAATAAATGAGTCACTCACAGGAATCTGCGCTAGGCCCGCTCCTACCGCGCCACTTCCTGTACTAAAAGAATGAATAATTCCATGACATTTAATTCTCTCTTTTGCTGTTAAAATTCTTTTTTTCTTCATAAATCTTTTTCTCCTTATAAAAACACTTAATAGTTTCCTTCAGCATTACTGTTACATTTAGACTACATCATTATTTTTCCTAAAACTATACGCCCACATTACACAAATTATCATATAATAATATTCTCATCATCAACAAACTTCTCATAACTAGTTCCTAGTGCAAGAATCTGGGAATTATGCCATATTTTATATATCCTAAGGCTATCTTCCGAAGTTATGAATTTAGATACCTCTTTCTTCATCTGCTCCAACATGCGTTTTGATATCTTTGCTTCAAACGCAGACTTTTGAACTCTAAATCCAATCCCTTGTAAATAATTGGAAAGTAATCTCCTTTGCCGATTTGAAACGATATCATAAATTATCAAAATACGTATGTCATCTGATTCTAACAGCTTCATAATAAGAGGCATCTCCTTTCTCAATAGCTTTTATAAGTGTATATATTTGTCTATTCATTGCTGTTCTTACAAAATTCTCAGTATCATCATTGCTAACTTCTACATACTTAAAAGATGTTTTGTATCTATCAAGTATTTTCTTCGAAAATTTTTCTATTACATTTTTATTCATTACAACGCTTTTTTCGTCATTTCTTATTTCAAAATCTTTTTTGGTTATCTCATGTCTGCTTATCATGCCAAGTATCACGGTATCAACTACGATTGGCCTCCATTCTTCCATCAAATCACTTGCAAGTGTCATATGGTTATTGGCATCACGATGTATGAATCCAAAACAAGGATTTAAATTATGCGATTCAATTAAGCCAAGCATCATATTGTAAAGCATAGTGTATCCAAAATTAAGCATTGCATTTATTTCATCTCTCGCCGGTCGACTTCTACAATTAAACTTGAAATCATCGCCTACGCATTTACTTAAACCTTTAAAATAACATTTGGCTGCTCGCCCCTCGTAACCTATAATTTCGTTTATTGAACTAGACATATCAATTTTTTTCATGCAATATCTAACTGCATTTATATATTCACTATTATCTATACATTTACTTCTCGAATATCTGCGTAATACAACACTTTGATTATGTAGTTTTGCATTTAACATTTTCTTTGCAAGGTCAAGCGAAAAATCAGTATCATATAACGAGCATTGTCTTCTTTGTCTATATGTGTTTCGCATCGTAGATGAATCAACTTTTCCGTACAATTTTCCATATTGTGACGTATATACAATAGGTATACCAAGTTTTAAAAGTTGCTTGATACACGCAGTAGTTACAGATGCATTTGACATAAGCATCAACGAATCTATTTGTCTTATAGGTATAGACTTTATACACTCTTCTTTCCTATAAATTACTAAGCGATTTTCTTTGATTTTCAAATTAACATCATTATCATCCACAAATAGTGTACTCATTTTTTATTCCTTTCAAACTCAACTTTTATTTTTCTCTTGCAAACTCTTCTACAATCATCCAACCCAATATCTCGGTAAGTCCTACTGCTGTTACACCGTTTGCGACATTACCTATTATAGGTATATGTGCAATTACCTTCGATACAGATTTGCCAACAAGTGTAGCTGTTTTAGCCGTTTTTGCCGCTGCCGCACTTTTGCTAAGTTTAATTCCAAACACATTGCCAAGCGCAACTACCATTGCAATTTGCAAAGGTGTAATGATTTTTTCATCGCATATAGACAACTGAGCAAGTCCGGCTCCTACCGCTCCACTTCCTGTACTAAACGAGTGGATGATACTATGACATTTAATTTTTTCGTCTATTGTTAAATGTGTCACTTTTTTCACGCTTTTCTTTTTCCTTTCATAAATAATATTTAATATGTGTTTTCACCA
>Ga0065711_1044723_pt1 | contig 13922 bp, 14 predicted proteins | sample Hoacrofraction12_FD_59098 | JGI IMG/M metagenome (GOLD analysis project Ga0065711, IMG submission 59098) | Hoatzin crop microbial communities from Cojedes, Venezuela - Epithelial fraction 12 v2 (version 2) | ecosystem: Host-associated > Birds > Digestive system > Esophagus > Crop | place... | reverse complement strand
CACCACTCCACAGCACGCCAACACCACTCCACAGCACGCCAACACCACTCCACAGCACGCCAACATCGCCCCACGGCATGCCAACACCACCCCACGGCACGCCAACACCGCCCCACGGCACGCCAACACCGCCCCACGGCACGCCAACACTGCGTGCCGACGCTACCTCATGGCACACTGATCCTGCCCCATGGTTTGCCAGTGCTGCTCCACCACACACCACTGTTGCATGGCAATGCTGCCCCACTGCATACTTTAAATAAAGACTAAATTCACTGACTGATCACCAGTGAGACATCACGACACCAAAAGCCAGTGCAAATAATTAAGCTCCTTGACAGGATTTCCTTAAAAGGAACATTATGTACAAAGACTCCACATATTGACAGCTGGGAGGGTCTTCCCAGAGTCTGAGAAAGGACGGTTGTCTTTGAATGAAGGGAAAAAGCCGACCTGAAATGGGAAATCTGGGATCCAAAGTGCTTCACTTTCAGAATGAAAAGCTGACAGGGCACCAGCTGTGTGCCCTGACCAAACTGCACACTTCCATATCCCCGCGACGCTATCGGAGCACCCAGCATCACTGTCCTGTGCCAAACTCTGGCAAGAAAAGGTCAATCCTTTTCTTCCTCTCTCTTATCAGTGAACTGTCAAGCACGAGCTCTGCTGGCTGTTCTTCTCCCGAAGATCGGTACCTAACGATGACTTACCCCACGACGCAGAAGCAGTCCCTGGCTGCTCTGGGAAGAGAACCCAAGTCCCTGTTTCCTGTTAACCAAACCCTTGTTTCCCTACTCAGAGCATTATTTCTTAATGGGATTTCACCATAAGACATACTTTATTTCAGCGTTCTGAAATGTAAAATGGATAAAAACCCACAGCCCATTTACTAATGTGCCAGCTTCCAGCATACATTTAATTTCTCCTTTTGCCTCAAAATGATTCATTAGCTCAATGCATTCATTTTCTAACAGAGCCATTCCTTTCTGCTTCACGGTTTGCTTCAGCCTCATCTGCAACTTATTGCTCAATATTGTTTACTTCAGGGTGTTTTTCTCAAGCCCTCTGGATCGGACTGTGCCAGCTCAGGGCCTGATGAATCCTCCCGGGCAACAGGAGTCACTGGGACTGGGTCAATCAGGTCTGTCTTTTAGGGACCTATTTGCAAATTCTGCTTTGTATTGTAATCCTAATTCCAGAAGAACATTAATTTCAGGATTGAGATTTGATGTGAAAAGTGGCTTATGCTTAAATTATAACCATCTCAGCACTAACGCCATCACGCAGCAGGACTGAACAGAAGAGGTATTAGGGAAAGTCCTGAGGAATTCTAACAGAAAATGGAAACTCTCCTGTCATACATTTGCTGTATAGAAGGTAACAACAATGACATCAAAGAACACTTTGGGAAACTCAGTTCACGCCTGTGGGAGCCTCTACATGAAGACGTCTTTTCTGTTAAGCACTTACATACAAACCAAGACACGAAAACCAGAAGAGAGGGGAGCAATCCAACACAGGGTCATGAGAAACTGCAAACAATCCTGCTGGTTTGAGTGGCCATTTCCCTTCCAAGGGAGAAAAGGGGTTGTCTGACGCTGAGGACAACCTCTCTGAGGCTGCATAATCCCACAGAGCTACTCAGGGTTGGAAGGGACCTTTAAAGCTCATCTAGTCCAACCCCCTGCAATGTGCAGGGACACCAGCCCAAACTATTCTATGATTCTATGACTGCTCAGATCCACGTTGGGATGCTGAAACAATTCCTTTGCTGTAGATCTGTCAGAAAAAAAGTCCTCCCTCAGGCAACGCAATGTGTTCCACTCTTCACCTAAAGACCTACAGCCCTGGCAGTGTCTCTCCTCCCAAGCCACCTCCCAGACAGGCCCCGGGCGCTGTCGTGACAGTAAGAGCAGTTGAAGGAGGAGGAGTAAAGAAGGAACTCGGAGCAAAGGCAACCCGGAGTGGTCTGGGTCACTGAGCCACTAGCAATGCAGGAAAAGCACCCTGGTCCTCTCGGCTGGGAGATGAGAATCCAAGTCACTGATGAGAAAAAAGGAAAAATAAAAGCACTGGAGTGCCGGGCTGTTGGTGGAGCACACCGCTGCCTGTCAAAGGGTGAAGGATCACACTGAGTGGATGAAGCCACTTTCCCGTAACTCAGAAAGTGAAGGGCTGTCACTTAGGAGAGGACATTTAATTGCAGGTCCCCTGTGCTGGTGATGCCCATTCATGGCTGCTGGACGCAGAACTCAAATAATGCAACAGGCAAAATGCATCACTCAGCACACCCAGAATGCTCATTCTTGCTGGGAAACTGCACGTTCCTAGAAAGAGCCACAGCTGCAAATGTAACCTGGAGCACAGCTTGGTGTGTCTGCCCTGCAGGCACACGTTGGCCGTGTTCCCACCACGGCACAGGAGGGTAAGCTACACATCAAACACCTTGTTTCTACACCACGTTCTCCAAGGGAATCCAGGAATTAAAATCAACAAAACACAACCTCGGTGACATCAATATCGGAATAAGAATTGCTCTGGTCCAGAAATCTTTGCCCAGCTAACTGAATGCCAACCATCTGACTGTAAGCCAGGAAATCAATGTTTAATTTTAGTTTGAGAGCCCCTTACGAACTGCTGATTTCTCATTTCAGTGTCTGCATTATGCAGAGACCAGTGCTGTGCCGGGGGCTGGAGAGATGGCTGGGAACTGCTGAGCAGCAGTTGCAGCGGTAACAGTATTTCTGAAAATAAGCTTTAGAAAGAAGTGTATTTTTCATTAGTCTTAATTGAATCTGCAGCAACTCCATTGTTAAATATTCTCCTTTTATCTAGGTAGTTTTCATTCACAACTGCCAAAACTCCTTTTACGCTCCTGTTCAACTCATTATTAATAAAGCCTGACCTAGCCCATTATACCTAATTGATAACACAGGAAGGGGTTGGGGGTTTTTTCCGTATTCCTCTGGCAAACAACCTGTTGTGTTGAGATACAACCCCAAAGTGTCAGTGTGCAAAGCCGTCTGTAAGAAAAGCCAGTTTAATATATTTAAAAATCTTGAAAAGTCACCCTGAAAGACATTGACTATGCAAAGATAATTCCAGAACCACAAAAGGTAACTTGTGTAGGAGAGCACGTTTTTCTAGAAAACATCTGTGCTCACGACCACGTCAGCATCTCACGAGAGAGTTTACCAGCCATGGCAGAGCTGCTACTCTACAGGAGGGGCTGCCTTCACACAAAATACAGCCATAATTCGAGGGACCCTGAACTGAAAAGTCATTAAGGCTCATTATTATCTCTCTAGGGAACGCCCTGGTTCTACAGACCCACAGGCAAGCCACTCGGAAAATCACCTTTCCGTTGGGGCTATCATCCGGCTCCCGAGGATCAGGGCCCTGCACGGCCCCTCCAGCTGCCCCTCGCCAGGCTGCTTTGTGTTTGTGCTGCCTTGCAGGGCAGCCCTGACCTCCTTTTATTTAACAACTCCAAGGAAAAGCAAGGTCCCACATAACTTTATTACCACCACAAACACCTCCTATACTTCAAGACCCCAACAAATGCAACACCGTGACTTCAATGGCTTCATGAACTTCAAGAGCACTACGAATACTTTGATAAACGCTACAAACCACTCTGACTCGGCCTCGTGCTGAAGTGTTTTTCGAGAAGGGCACGCGTGCCAGTTTTGCCCTTTAGTCTCCGGGAAATGCCCTACACTGTCACCATGCATTTTGCAAAACAGCTTTTCAAACGCTGCCAATGCTTTGAGGTTGCCAAGGCTCACGCGCAGCCCTGCAAAGCAACCCCACGCCCCACCACGAGGCTCCTGCAACCAGGCTAGCACCGAGCAGCATAAAGCAGCACTGTTTAAGCACCAGCAGAACCATCCCTTTTCAACAGAGTTGCCTGGAAATGTTGCTATTTTGGAGGAAATGTAAAGATTTTTTTTTCTGTTTACTAATTGTTCTTTTTTCCCATTGGAAGTTAAAATCACAGAAAGCAGAGCTTCTGCTTATTCACTGGAATATTTTTTCCTCTGACATTTGTTTCAATTAAAATAACAAATTTGCCAAAAACAAAAAAATGCAAAAACCAAAAAATGCTCCATCCTCCTTCTTTGCATAGGACTTGGCCATTCCATCCCCATAGGGTGCCAGCATTGTCCCCCCGCACAGCGATGTGGCTGGAGCACAGACACACTGAGAGACCCCCAGGAGCCCCTTGCCTGCTCCCCTGAACAGCACACAGCGCACAAGAGTGGCCCAAGGAACTCCTTTCCTAACAAGATGGATCCTCCTGCCCATATTCTTGACTATCCATCAGCAGGTGGAGTCGCTGTTAACAAGAGGGTTGAATCCAAAGAGTTTCTGTTCCTTTTGCAGTCAAAAATACGATCCAAATACATTGACTACTTCAGATTGCAGAGACATTAGAATATATAGGAGATGCTTGGGAGTCCTCTGGACAGCAAGGATGTATGTATTAATAAAAACGCTCAGAAAATACTGTTTGTATTGATCCAGAGTCAATTTTAAAACTTCTCTCCATCTTCTCTCCATTAGGCTGGAGAGAAAGGTCCTCTCTGGCACACAGCCACTGGCATGGGAGCAGGACCTCAGCACTCAGCTGCTGCGGTGAGCCAGCAGATCTTTCTCGGAGATGAGTTGTGCAACAAAAATCAGGGTTTAAAAGACACAGACGATCAAATCCTTCCTGTAGGGGCTGGGGGAAAACCAGGGCTGGGTGGTGACTCCTACCTGCTGTTCAGAGAGACGCGCATCCAGGTGACCTGGGGCTTCCCAGAGGCTGCTCCCAGCGAGAGAGACGTGGATCCCCGCAAGCAGCCGGGAGCCCGGTGCTGCCCGAGCGCTGCTCCACACCAGGTTAGGGCCAGGCAAGCCCATAGCAGCACTTTGCAATTCAAAGTACTTGCAAACGTGGTCTGCACTGAAGTTCCTGTAGAGCTCTGCATCTGACGGATCGCAGCTCCTGCCTTCCCCTCCCCTGCGGTGCCTGCGAGCAGTGGCCTTTGGCAGCAGATTGCCAAAGATAACGGGAGGATTTCCCAGGACTTCAGTTTTCTTTGAGGTGAATCCATGTCTCGGCATCTCCACAAACAGAACCAGTAACGGGCTGCAAGCAGCAGGGCAGCGGCACGAGAAAGCATCTCAGTGACTCTCCCACCTGCGTTCGCGGTGCACAGAGGCGTTATCATTCACCATGTGAACTACCATCACACCAAGAGGTTCCAGTCAAAACAAGCCTCTTTTCCCGGGCTCAGGTAAAGAGCTCTTTTCCCTGCAAGCCTGCAGTCTGAAGAGGGCCAAGACGCAAGGGGATGTAGGGCAGGACAGAGCAGGAGGCAAAAAACCCCAACCCTCAGCGACTTCGCAGGAGCTTGTAAGAGGTTACGGCCTCTCAGCCCTCCAGCTAAGAAAACAGAAACAGCAATTACTTCAGTGTCATTTGTCCATGCACTGTGTGGAGCGCCCCAAGACCCAGGGGACATTTGGGAGCTGGGAGAGTCTTCCCGAGCAGCAGGACTCTGAGAGGCTGGAGAGGCGAAGCGCAGCCGGAGCAATACACACTGCGGGGAGGGCAACAGCAGCTCTCCGCAGCGCCTGCTCACCGAGATCTAGGGCACCAGCAAGTAAACACTGTGCCCTGTCTTGCATTTCTTTTCCCCGGTTTCTGCTTTGGCAGGGTTAATGCCTTTGCACCACAGGCACTGACGAGTTCCCCGAGAAGCCGTCAGATGGATCTACACCACTGTGAGTTCTCCTTTGTAGCTGGGACTCTTTCCTGACATTTGTCTTTAAAAAGCAACACCATTCATATGAAAAGTTGATTAATTCCACTTGTTATAATTATCCTCACAAATAAAATCCAGCTATTTCCCCCCTGTGAACATGGGGGATAATGGTCCTTACCCTTCTCAGTAACGCATTTCAGTTCCAGGGGTGAGAAGCTCTGTACCAAGTGCTAAGTGTTATTATTAAACTGTCATTAAAAGCATTTCAGCAAAAGTTCACAAACTGCAGGGATTTCTGTCATCACAGCTGCTGACTAGGATGGCAATCGGGCTGAGCGGTTACTGCCAAAACCACAACGGCACTGAAGACCTGTCTCGGTGCCGGAGTCCCCACTGGAACACGCTTTCCGCAGTCAGTGCCACCCCTGCAGCCACGTCCACCTTCCGAAGGGTGTCACCTCCGCGGATCTCCCTGCTGCGCTGCCCTGTGGGGCCATGTCCCACCACGGTGGGCTTGGGGGGCTGCTCCATCCCCGCTGCGCTTCTGCAGGGTGCTCAGCACCAAGGCAAACCAAAGGACCCCAACAGGAGAGAGCCTGGAGCCGGGGAACACCAATATTCACTGGCACCATCACACAGCTGCAGAGATCTTCGGCCAACTGGTGCCGCGCCAGACACCAGGCACTCACAGGCGCCTGAAAGATTTGCATGACACAGGCAGAAGTGAACTGGCTGTTTTGTTCCCTCCCTTCCCCTGTTTAGTGTTGGCAGCCGAATCAGGCAATGGCACCTGGCAGCAGCTCACTGCCTCGCCCAGCATCTCTTCCACAGAGTTTGGGAGACTCCTCTAATAAACCCCAGCACTGGAGATTCAGGGAAGATGGAATATTTTAGAAAACATGGAGAGGAGCATATTTAGCAGCAGCAAGAGAGCTGGAAACAGAAGGAAGCCTTTGAAGAGCTGGGCTGATTGGGAGAGATGGAAAAATTATGCAAAGTAAGAAAATACATACAGAGCTTGCAGGCAGGCTGCAAGCCCAGAGGGGGATGGTGCGTCTGATAGTAGAAGAGCCTTTGATTTCTCTCCTCTTCCCTGAGTTCTCTGCATTAACATATCAAGTGTAAACAATTTCAAAATGTTAGCGTTTAGAAGAGGGGAGAGCATCTCCCTTACAGACCCAGGACTTCAGAAGCTGCCCCGTAACAGGCAGTCATGCCCTGCGGCTTCCCCCTGCCCAGTGCACCGAGCAGTGCCCACGCCAGCCCCAGCACCCCGCTGCTCTGATAGCCGGGGGGCTCAGCTGGTCCCCCCCGGCTGCGCCCCGGCCCCTGCGGATGTAGGGGACGCACAAACAAGTGCCCCCCTGGCTAACCCGGAGGGGGGCCGGCAGCTCCCCTTCGCCAAGAAACTCCCCAACGACCCGGCGAGCTGGCTAGAGCCATTATATAACTGCGACGCAAGAGCCTCGCACGCTGAATCCCAGAACTGTCATCGCAGCCTTTGCAAACCCATTTTTACTTCTCTAAGTGTGGCTCATCAGCGACGAACACGAAAGCTGCAAACCCAGTATGTTAACTTGGGACTGCTTAGCAGGGAGAAGAAGAAATAGAGCAGATCCAAGCAGATGCTGAACAAATATCCCTACAAAGCCACGGGACCTCCAGTAACTATTTCTATGGTGCATTTTACATGCTCACAAGCAGAGCAATGAGACCCTGAAGCCTGACAGTGACTCGTAATCTCTTCCCACTTCTTAACAAAGCTGAGGACAGGTTAAAATGGTTGGAGGAGAAAGGGAAGGTATCTGTGTACCTGTCACAGCTGCTCAAGCCAACAAGGAAATGAAAAGCCCTTGGGTTAAATCTAAATATATATCTGCAAGGGAAGCACGAAAAGTCTCCAGGGAGAGCACAGTAATCAGACACGGCCCAGTCACTTTTCCAGGTGAGTACCTAACAGGGTCACTAGCCGCTTCCCCAGATTTAACGAGCCCAGCGCCGGGGTTCTCACGCGGGCAGAGCTGGCAGCCTGCGCCGGCGGGGACGGGCAGCGCCTTCCAGAGCGTGAGTCAGCCCCGACTCTGCACAGGCAGGCAGAGCAATGCTGGGAGCAGGGAGGCAGGCAGCGATGCTCGGAGCAGGCGGCTGGGCAGCACCCAAGCCCAGCCAGGAGGAGCAGGGAGCTACCCGGGGCACGGGGCTCGGGGCTGGCAGAGCTGCATGCCAGGGACGACCAGGCTGGGTCACTGCCCTCCACTGCCATTAGCTGCAATTTCTTGCCTCCCAGCTGTAACTGTCTTTGCACTATAAATGTTTATTACTCTAAGCGTTTGTGCAGTACTTTTCCCCTACGAATCTGAAAACACCCATGGGTACCACTTGCGATACCCGGGGCAGGAGAGGTCCCCGTGCCCAAGCTGTCGGTTGGGAGCAGGCAGTAAACCCACGACTGCGGCAATTCTCTGACTTCCCTCGAGCCTTTCCAAGGGATGCAGCCCTGTGGCTTCACTCCCAGGCCAGGACCTTCCCCTTGCTGCCCTCCTTCTGCAGGTGGCCGAGCCAAGACCTGCAGAAAGGAGAGGGATGCTCTGAGCATCCTCGGCCAGCGGCTGAGGGCAGGACGGACATCGGCAGCGCGCTCACCCCCAGCTCCTGCGGCACACTGCCCAATAACGCCCCGCGCCGGGGGACACCCTGCTCCCCTGGGACTCATCCCAGCTTTTCCCAGGGGATGCAACAGGCTTGTGCCTCCCCACGCAGCCTCTTGCCAGCCCTTCGAGCCCCAGCTATTCCCAGCCCAGCAGCAAAGCGCCTGCAGGAGCTGGAGCCGCTCCGGATGGAGACACCCGACGGCGTTCGATGAGCCGGCAGCACAGGCGGCTCGCTCGCTGCTGCAGAACACCTCGCACAGCTTCCCGGCAGAGCTTGCCAGGAAGCAATTTCACAGAGACTCTCAAAATGCCAAAGTGATTCCTACTTTGCAGTTTTAAAGGACTCTGAGCCTTTTTTGTGTGACGTTTTTGTGGCACCTTTGTTACTAAAGTATTAAAATTCCAGCGAAATGCTCTGTTACACTGCAAAACAGTGTTTAGTTATTAAATGGCTCTAAGAGTTTCTGCTTAAAATGTGCAGAATTTTAGCATCTAAAAATCTTCTTAAAACTTTCATTTGTGGGTGGGTTTGTTTTATTTGTTTTTTAAAAAGATGAATCTTCAAAGGAGAAACTTAGGCTTTGGGACTCTCCAGCAACTCTGCCAACTGTGTCCCACAGTAATGAAATATTCTTCCCTCCCCGGGGTTGCAGGATCATGCTAGGTACCCTTTGCCATACATTTTCCATTTCTGACACCATTCATTTTGTAATACATTATATAAGACAGAGAAAATGGCAAGTCCGTATAAAGAGAAATTCACAATGTGCTGCAGAAATGAGGCATGAACTCCCCGGAATCTGTGACAGCCGCATCATGGTGTGTGGGAAGGACTAGAACAAGGGGTTGTACCAGACCATTGATCTTCATGTACGTTTCTTATTATAACTCCAATGAGAAAAATTTGCTTACCGATCATTAGCGTGCTGCACCTGAAAGTTCTGCAGTGAGAGGGGAGTCCCTGCCAGCCGGGTGATGTGCGACGCCCGAGCCGAAGCTCACGCTGCGCCCAGACGCCGTCAGGGATCTGACAAACAGGGTCTCCGCGTTCACACACAGCGCAGGGCTCAGAACCAAGACATTAAAAGGAAAAGAAAGGTTTCTTGTGTACTGCTCGGGCCACGCAAACCACCACCACCAGCGGGTACCATGTTCCTAAACCCCTTCACACGGCATTTACATGACGGCGAAGGTCGTTTATAAGTCGGGTATCTACACACTTTGTGTACTCCGAAATAAATGAGTAAAGGGTGCAGATAACTTTGCACTGATGTAAGAGGTTCCAAGGGCCTCTTCTGCACAAAAACACCCTTGAAATTCTCCCCAAAGGATATGAGCCCTGCTGTACGTGCGTAAGAGCTGTGCTGCCTTCTGCCAAGCACGCCTGGTCAAGAGCAGAGGTTGAACTAAAGCCATGGAAAAGGATTTTAAGTCAGGTTATTATACACCATTCGTCTTATCTGCTCTTCAGCTTCTGATTCAACTCCCGTGACCAAATCATCTGTCGGGAAGGGAATATCCTCTCCAGGAGTCGGTCTGACAGCAGATGCTATTTCACGGATGCCGGGTCTCGACTGCCTCATACATTTAAAGTAAAAAGCACACTTCAAAAAAAATTAATGTCTTGGCCTGTTCTCATCTCTAGTACAAAGAGACACAAAAATAAAAAGGAATAGGCCCCAATTTTTTACACAGTGTCTCCTTAAAGACTGAACTGCAGACACCATCCTCTCCATTAATATTCATTCTGGCCTGGCAGAAGCTTTTAGGAAAAGATTGTTTAATAAACAGACATTTACAAGAAGTGTCTGATCTTGCAGCCTCATCATCTGGAAAAGAGTCCATTAAACCAAGTGAGAAACTCTCTGATCATTAAGGGTGTTTAATGGGATCATGATTAAATTTTATCATGATTGTGTTAATATCTGCACCAGCAGGTTCAGTTGTTCTCCCTTCTCTCCCTAAGATCTGGTGGCAAACAGGGCACCTTAGAGAAGAAAAAGGCTTTGAAAGGTGGGATAATTGTTCCAGTTCTCAAAAGTTGCTCAAGAAAAGCAGCCATCGGGCCCCAAAGCAGGTTTCAGTGCTCTCCTGTGCTTAGTAATACACGCCGGCTTAGCAGCACCTGCTGTGCCTCTGTGAATCATCCTCCTTCGAAAGCAAACAGGGGATCACCAAAAAAGCACCCACAATGCTGGAAAAGGGCATGGGACTCATCTGGACACGCGTTTCTTCTCAGTCTTTCATAGTTCTCAAGATTCCCCTGCCACAGAGATGAACATCCCTCCTTTGCCTTCTCCCTCCCGCCGAAAGCCCGGTCCACGTCCCCTGACGTGCTCCCTCTGAGGCCGCGCAGTCCCTCGGCAGCTCGGTAACACACCCGACGATGGCGAAGCAATCCCTGGGGGTGCGAATGCCAACTCCATTCAGCAGGGCACAGCCATGCCCGGCACAGTGCCATCGGCTTCGGCACACTAACATGACAAACCGACTTTGCCCCTTAGCTCCAGAGCTGGGTGCCTTGCTGGGGCACAGTGCATCACCAGCTTCTCTCGGAAAAACCTGCACGTCACAGAGCAGAAAACACCTTCCCTCCTCTGCATATCAGCGCAGGGCTTCCTTCAGCAGCATAGCCTTCCTATGCAAGCGATGGCTTTGGATTTATTTAATTAACCTTTTGGCCTTAATCGGAACCCACTGCACAGCTCTGCCAGCCTGGACTCCTTCACAAAGCTCTGCGAAGCATGTCCGTGGGCGATGGGGAGCAAGCTTTGGGGTTGATAGCTGGGCTTTGGTCTTTTTCATAGTTGCTTGGGGTTTTTTAACTCACACTGCTGGGAAGGCATTCATCCTTCTTACATGTGATGCGCAACATATTTTGCGCCTGTCTGTGAGTAGAAATATTTGTACTGCTGAACCCTGGAAGGCTGAACATTTCTTAGCCACAGAGCACTGCATCCGGCATTAAAATGCATTTACAAGTTCTCAGCAAGAAAGAAATATCTCCCATTAGAGACCATAACAAGAGCTGACTAGAAATTGTTTTTCCACTCAATTTTAGCACAACACTTGCTGGCAATAAACCTCTCCATCAGCACTGGGCAGTTCTAAGTGCAGATACTGCGTGGGAAGAATCCAAAGTGACAATATCGAGCTGTAAAAGCACTTTGCAGAAAGCTGAAAAGGAACAACTGTTGAACATCAGCTCTGGAAGAGGCTAGTGAGATGTAATGGCTCTTTGTGTCACCATCTCTGCACCATGTAACAATTTCAGTGACCCGACAGATTACTAACTCCGGCAGCAGAGCCTTCCAGCTCATGGCAATCCCCGTACAACAGCTCTGAGATGGCAACGTGAGAGAGCTCCACTCTGGAATGAGACTATTGAGTCTTTCTCCACATGGGAGAACCTCATGGTGACAATTCACTGAGCTGGAACTGATGCCACGCGTACGGGTCTTGAGGAACTTCAGACAAACGGGGGTGAAAGGGTGTATAGAGAAGATGAACGTCCCCTTCCTTGTTCACGTGCCGGTACGTGGGTGAGCACACTCATGCATGTATATGTGTGTGTGAGCGCCTCAGGAAGGGTATGTCCCTGTGCCAGGGAGGTGGAGCTGCTCCGGATGACTAGAAAGACCAATCTCAAGTCACCCGAAGTGGGAACCAAAGTGTCAGAGAAGGCCCTCACTCTTAGCAGCGTGGGTGTAATTACATCGAACCGCAATGAAGCAAATCCACCTTCAAAATCCAAGCTCAAGAACAGTGACTACATAGCCTCCATGAGTAAATGTCTTTCCAAAGACCAGCTGTAACTTCTTGCTGAGAAATCTGGGCACCACCTAATACCCACTTCTGTCCTTGAACAAACACCACGACTGTGCATTATAAATACCAAGCTAAATTAGCACACTAGTGTCCATGCCAATTATTTCAATTAAACTCTCTTCTAATAACCAATTACTACCCATTTTATTAAATTAGAAGTTTTTCAAACAATACTCCCATATGGAGCTATTAGCCCAGATGTAATTATCCACTTCGCACATCGACAGGCGGACACTGGGCGAATGAGTTTCTTTTGGTCTCTGCAGCTCTCCCCACTCCCAGTCACGCAATCACATCTGTAGCTGGTCTCAAAGGAAAAGTTTTAGACAGTGTTTTAGCTTTGAAAAACTGTATTTAGCACCTGTCTGCAGGAAACTTTTCTGTTTAAGCTTTTTTGCTCGCATACAAACAAGGACACTGCATGCAGTGAGAAGGCCACTTTCAAATTCAGTAGCTCTCGGGGATTGATTAAGGCATTCAGAAATAATGCATCATGGCTTGGCCAGATGCTTGGGTCCTAACGGTATAGTTATAAGACCAACTCAGCTGAACTGGCAGCAGAAGACTTGAGACAATTCCTAAACCGAGAGCATTCGCTCTCTCTCTGCCTGCAGTGGGGCACAAGCTGCCTGATCTCTCCAGTAAAAACAGAGATATCGCGTCAGGCTCAGCGATAAACGGCAGCACTGGCTGAGCCGCAGCCACCCAAGCTCTGTCAGAACCCAAGTTACAGGATTTGCAAGGCCAAGCTTCACTCCTCAGACGGAGGCATCTGCGTCTCGCCAGAGCCGCTCGCCTGGCATCGCCCCTGGCTGGTCCCCGCTCAGTGCAGAAGGGGAAGGAGGCGAGATCCTCCCACCGTCCCCGCAGAGCGACGCTCCGGGCTCCCGCGCAGAGGCAGGGATAGCTCAGAGGTTGCTTCTTGCCAAAACACAGAGAGGAGCCAAGGGAGCAAGAAAAAACCCTGAAGAGAAGGCAGGAGCCGTGGCTTGGGGTCAGCAGAGGCTGGCAGCCTTCGCCCAGGAGGGATGGCGATGCCCTGCCCGCCCGGTGCCAACGGCTCCTGCCTCCGGCATCCGCGTGGGCAAGAGCAGGATTCCCGCTGCTCCGAGGAACTCTCCCTTCACGAGTCTCAGAGGTGGAAAAACACCCACTGTTGGCAAAGGCCTGCCTCGCTCGTAAACATTTAACTGGTGGATTTTTTGCTGCTTCCTGACAGGATAACACATTTCTGAGCGATGTCACTTCTGCCCACCGGATGGCAAGGTCTCAAGCTGACATTTGCTAAACATCTTCACCACCTGCTCCCCAGAAACATTCCTCTCTCCTAGACAGAGGAGACATTTTTCTTGACAGCTCCTGCCATCGGGGAGCTAGCAGGTACTCTGTCACCGAGCCACGGCGCTTGTGCTTCATGCTCTAACTGCTGCTTGGCACCCCAGCAATGGGTGCTGGATTCACAGGGGCGCTGACCCATGGCCAAGGCTCACAGAGGGCTGGCCGGGCCAAAGCTACAAGGGCTACAAGGATGGTGAGGGGACTGGAACATCTCTCCTACAAGGACAGGCTGAGGGAGCTGGGCTTGTTCAGCCTGGAGAAGAGAAGGCTGAGAGGGGACCTTAGAAATGCTTACAAATATCTGAAGGGTGGGTGTCAGGAGGATGGGGCCAAGCTCTTTTCAGTAGTG
>Ga0065711_1044722_pt1 | contig 13923 bp, 10 predicted proteins | sample Hoacrofraction12_FD_59098 | JGI IMG/M metagenome (GOLD analysis project Ga0065711, IMG submission 59098) | Hoatzin crop microbial communities from Cojedes, Venezuela - Epithelial fraction 12 v2 (version 2) | ecosystem: Host-associated > Birds > Digestive system > Esophagus > Crop | place... | reverse complement strand
AAGAGTGGGTGTCAGGAGGATGGGGCCAAACTCTTTTCAGTGGTGCCCAGTGACAGGACAAGGGGCAACGGGCACAAACTGAAGCATAGGAAGTTCCATCTGAACACGAGGAAGAACTTCTTCCCTCTGAGGGTGATGGAGCACTGGAACAGGTTCCCCAGGGAGGTTGTGGATTCTCCCTCTCTGGAGATATTCAAGACCCGCCTGGACAAGGTCCTGTGCAGCTTGCTGTAGGTGACTCTGCTTTGGACTAGATGACCCACAGAGGTCCCTTCCAACCCCTACCATTCTCTGATTCTGTGATTCTGGGAAAGCAAGGGAGATGTTTTCTTCTCTTGTCTCCTTCTCCATAGTGGTAGATGCCATGGGTGGACACACCATGGGTTGACACGCCAGTGGTGTGTGGCACCGGGAGGGGTATTGACATTATCCAGCCTGAACTGGGAGACTGCCTGCCTGTCTGGAGTGAGAGAACAAGACTTAAGGCTTAGTGTAGCTTCTCCTTCTGCGATCTGGGGGGCTCAGCTCCCACCTTAGGGCGGCTGCGTCACTTAGCTGCCTGAAAGTCGATGATATCAGCAATTCTCCATCTTGTCTGCAGCACAGGTGGGAGCAGGGTAGCCAAGCAGAGTGTGTGTGGTTGAGGATGAAATAAACGTCAAATAAAGAGCTTTATTTATGGGCTGTGAAGGCCAAGGCACCCCTGGCCCGGGGTTCTGCTGCGCTAGGCATGGCTCAGACGATGAACCGCTTTGCATTGCGCATACTTTTCCTCTTCAGCTTCAGCCCGTGTTCCTGCACCTGCCTCTTACTCCAGGGAGTGTCCAGGGACCACTGTAGGAACAAACCCTGAGGATCTTTGCCCCTCAGTGTGCTCCTCTGTGCCCGCTGGCAGAGGGAGGTATGGGTTCAGCTGAGGGAAGGGCTGTGGAGCAGAGTGGCAGTTCATACCCTCTGCTGGACCTCCATTTCTCTTCTGAAGAGGTCCTCAGAAACACCTCAGGCTGTGACGACCTGATGCTAAAACAAGCTAGTGGACCCAAGCAATCTGCCCCGAGACCACGCTGCGAAAACACGGCTTGTGCTGCCTTGTCCACAAAACACTTCATTTCTATGGTTTCACCTTGGAGAGCAACCAGTGGCCTCTTTCCAGGCTGCCCAGCCCTCCAGAGACCCCGTGCGGGGGCTGTGCGTTGCTTTATCCCACAATTCCCAGGCCCAGGGGAGGCTCATCTTCCCGCAGCCGGTGCTCCCAGCCGGACCATGGCTCCCTGCCTGGAGCCAGAAGCCGGTGGCACCTTCTAGGGGGGTGTACATCCTGGGACAGGGTCCCTTTGCCGGTAGAAGGGAATTACATTTGCAGCAAGGAGGGGGCCTGAAGGATGCATGAAAGCCCTCACATTTGCTGATCGGGGCCTTAAATTTCTCCCCATTGCTGAGAAGTGCAAAGGCCATTCATGGCTGTTTCCCAGCACAGCAATGTCCAAAGCACGGCCCTCCTCGTTGTCTCTGCCCACATTCCCCAGGACCCTGTGGTGGGGAGGCAGGGGAACACAGGGCGTGGTTGGGGGACCAGGGGGCTGGGAGGGAGCAGGGGGGCATGCAGAACAGGGACAGAGAAGGGGATGCAAAGGGTAGGGGAGAGGGGTCACTGTGGGTCCCTGGAAAAGGCAAGAGGGAAGGGAGAGCAGACACGGGGTAGCGAAAAGGAGAGGAGCTCCAGGGAGACCCTGAAGAATGCAGCACACCTGGGAAGCAGGCTGTGGGGAGGAGGGAGGGAGCCCCAGCTCCTTCCCTGAGCGGGCAATGGACTTGCTGGCAGAACTGGCCAGGATGTGGCCGCCTCCAGTACATTTCCCTGTCTCATCCTGGGGTGCTGGAAAGCATAGTGGTCTGTTTTTCTGGGGTCATGCTTATTTGCCTAGATAGCTTGCTTTCTGTCAAGGAGTTGGGTGCTCCATGGCCACCAGTGACCACCACACCTCAGTGGCTGCTGCTGCAGCTTCTCCATGTTTCGGGAAATCCCTCAGCCACGCAGTTCTGCAGGTAAACGCGAGCTCCCAGATGTTGGGCAACTTGGAAACACCCGAGGACTTTGGTCTTGGACACAGCAGGGTCAGAGTTCACCTCGCTTTGCTTTTCCAAATACTTCATGTGTCAAAACAAGCTGGAAAGCCCACACGGGTCTTTTTGGCCCCATTGCCTGCAACCTCAGTGCCTGTGGGCATGCCACCATAGGACGTGAAGAAGGGGAAGGTGAAAATGAAGAGGTGATTTCCCCCAGTGCTGTTTGCAATTCCAGCTGTGCTGACTTCCCTTTCTGGCAGCAGGAGGGAACTGTGACTTATTTCTTCTGTCAAGAACATGCTGTTCCTCTTCCTACTTGACCTGCCATTTGATTGCTATGGCGTAGTACTTTAAAAACCTGTGGAACAAAAGGGATACCTTAAAGTAAGTGTAAAGAAATGCTTTCTTTCTGCCTAACAAGTGATAGCTAGCTAGAGTAATGTCTTTGCACCTCCCAGCTGTGTGAATCACGATTATTCATCACAGAAGGAGACTTTGATCTTTCTGCATGTATTTATCAGTTAAATAATAGATATATCTCTTGGACGGACCTCATGCTGATATAATTTTCCTTCCTTCAGCTCCTGCAATCATGATTCTAAATATCTGAAAATATCACTCTCCTGTTGACTAGAAACCTTTGCTTCATTTGCCTATGTTTTAGGAAAAGAAATGCTTTCTGCAGCACAGGCAGCAAGAGCTTTGCTTAGGGACAGGCTCTGCTCTTGGCACTCCACCTATATTCCTGGGGCCAGGATATATCTGGGATCTGGGAATGAAATATCATAGTTACATGTCAAAGGACCAGCCTGCTTTGCTGCCCATAAAAACAGGATGTTTTTAAGGAGAGCAAGAAGATGTTTCATAACAATGAGGACTTTTTTTCAGGACTATATTAAGCCACTTTAAAAACAGAAAGCTTGCGTCAAGGTCCATCATGGTTTGCCACGTGCTTCCTGCTGTGTCCCTTCATGCCCGCTTTTCTTGTGTTAGTGTTTTTCTTTGGCAGTAAAGAACCCTTTCACTTACACAAAAAAATAGCAAAACAGAGGGAAAAAAGAGAACACATCCCCAGCAGCATTTTCAAAGCCTCATGTGCTGCAGCCACCTGGTGCTGTTACTACCAGGCGGTCCCAGGCAGGTCAAGGCACTTCAGCGGGGTTCAGGTCATCCCTGGCTCTCGATCAGGGATGCTTTATTGATGAGGGGCCATTTTTGGCCAAAACTCTACATCTGTGGGACCGTTGTTTGCTCGTCTATCACCCCCCACCCACCCAGGGGTGGGTGCTGCCCGCCGAGAGATGGTGCAGCAATGGGGAGCCCCGACCACCTGGTGGGAGCAGCCGTGGAGTGCTGTGAACATGACATCTGTCTCAGAAGGGCTGCTGGCGGAGGGAGGAGTGAACTGGAAGAGACTGGAAAAAGAAGAAGTTGGTGCAGAGGGGAGTGGCGAGGGCAGAAGCAGCCAGGAGGCCCACAGGAAACACTCAGAGAGGGAAAGAAAATGAAAAAAGGAAGAGACGAACAACGTAGAAATGGTTTAAAGTCACAGAGACTTGGTGAGATTTAGAATAAAGAAATTTAAATAATTTCCCAAGCAATATTTTAGCACCAGGCAAGGTACCTTTCAGGCGGTGCTCCTGTTACCCTCACAAGGCGGCAGGCACCCAAGCTGGCAAGGATTCCCGCCATAAGCCCTGTCCCTGCTACCTGTCGCTCCCAGCCTGCTGCCCCATCCTGCAGGAACTATGCCAGTATTCACATCTTCATGGCCGTGTTTGAAAGTGTTGGTAGAGATTATCACGTATGGCTCTTTCTGCAGCCTGCTTGGTGAAGAAGGCCTGTGGCAGACACCTTGGCTTTGTGTCTGGGGAAACTGAAGCACAAGACGTAAAGCAACTCGCTGAAGTTTATCCGTGAAGGCAGTGCCAGAACCAAGACCAGATCCCAGAGGCTGAGAGTCCCTTTGCTTGTCCATGGGGTCAAAAAAGAGCCAAAGTTGCTGCATGTAACTTCTTTAATATCTCCGGAGTGCATACAAATGTAGTTCAAGGTGCTTGTTAGCTGCAGTGCCAGGATCTTTATTTAAAACATCTGTTCCAACATTTCCACTTCAAGCCAAGGGAAACATTCCTGCGCTTTGTCAGTGCCTCCCCGGCCAGACTTCTGAGCAGATACCTTCCTGATATCCAGCAAATCCTATTTTAATTTGACCTGTTCTGAATAACATTCTCTAGTGACAGCCGCTGCTTCTTCCCAAACTAGCATCCTCCCTCAAGGAAAAAAAAAACCCAAACACCGTAATCATCATCATCAATTATTATTATTATTATTTAGTTTGTCATGAGGACTTCCCCTTCAGCCACCCCAAGAAGCCCGCTGGCATCTGGTGGGGGATCTGAAGTCTATTTACATTCCAGAGGAATCTGCTGGGAAAGTCCAGGAGTCTCAGGGCTTTGAACATTGCACATCTGAGGAGAGACGCTCAATTGCCGTAACCGGAGATGGGGCTCTTTGCTGAAGCCTCTGAAGCCCTTGTCCAGCTGCAAACCAGCTCTCTGCAAGTCTGACGGACTCGGGTCTATACCAACAACAACAACAAAGCAAGCACACAGGTGCTGGCCAAGCACATCTGGCTGAGTTTGCGAGGCCACGCAGCCTGTGGCGAGAAACCTCAGGTTTGCTGTTTGTTTGCCACATGCTCAACATTGCTATTACTATTTCACTGCCTGCAGCTGAGATGCTTCACAGTCACAAATATCAAAGGGCAAGAAAATGTTTTATGGCTCTCCCCCACGATCCTGTTAACATAACCTGTTACCAAAGCAAAACAATTTTCTTACAGATATGGTCCCTGTAATGAAGCAGGACAGAGGCAAAGCTGAGCACCTTCAACTGCAGGTCATGTCACACCTGGGGGATGCAAGGGCAGCCTCATGAGCTCTCTGTCTGCGTGAGCACCACAGCTGACCTGTTGGCTGTGTCTGATCTAGACAACATGACTTTTTTTGTATAAAAAGGAAGCACAGTACAGGCCTGTCATCCAGGTGAAATGAGCACCAGTCAGTTGCCTTTAAAGCTGGCTCAGACACCGTCAACATTCTGGGGAAAATCATGTTTTGGTGCCATGCACATGCTAGCAGCAGCCAGCCTGGATTCCCGCAGCCCTGACGTGGAGTCAGGGCCATCGTCACAGCCAGCCTGCTCCTCTGGGTGGGTTTGTGTCACCCTCAGTCACCTCAGTCTGGGCTAGGAAAAGAGCTGTAAGGATTATTAAAACAGTTTCACTCAACAGGTTTCCAAATGAGCCTGATAGCATCTCTGCTGAATGTAACCACGGGGGACAACAGCTGAAGAATGAGCGCGGGTGGACCAAGTGCAATCTCAAGAGGTTCAGAGAGAAAAGGAGAGATCAGTTCATTCCCACTGTTTTGTCCACCTGTTGAAATGAAGGTCTGAGACTGCTGCTGCTCTGACGCCGCCCCAGGCCAGGACCAAAGCCATGTGGGTGGATGGGGCCAGTTTTGAAGAGCTCTCACGTTACCCCTTGCCCTGTTCTTAGGGTGAGTCGGCAGCCCCTGCTCATCCCCATAGCAGGAAGCTTCATCTCTTGCCTCTGTGTGCATGGTCTTGCACATGCTGTCTGGCACAGAGATGGGCTCAAATGTGGTCCTCAGGCCCTGGCCATGGGGTCCCAAAGACAGCCAGGGAAGCAGCACAAGTTGAGCAAGCGGTGCTGGCTGCCGGCATGGTTGCGACGTAGCTTTTCTGATCATCTGGCTGGCCCTCCCTGCTCTCATCCCTGCCTTCGAACAGTCACTTGCTGCTCTGATTTACCTCAGCCCACTTCTGCCAGCTGCCAGCACGGCCTGGGAAAGTTTGGGGAACCTCTTACTGAACACAGCATCAACTCATCGACCAGACTTCAGCTGTGAGAAACACCCTGTGATTGCCTATCAGAAACTACGCTTTGCTCTTTTTTTCTCTGTTTAGATGGCATGTAGAAGGGAACAGAAATAAGGAAAATGCTGAGTTAGTGAACACAAGCATCCACACAAACATTTCAGTATAATTACCTAAGCAACAGCCCAAAACAGCATCAAAATACACATGTTTTCTGGGGAAGCTGGGTTGTGACATGGCAATATAACATTGGATTGGATGCAGAAATAGGAAAGGCACTTTTCAGTTTGCCAGTAGCTTGTTTGTGGACAGTAGTTCCTTGCTAGGAAGCATCGTCATTTCAGCCTGGACAATAGTTTGGTCAGGATGAGCTAGGGATTATTCCCATCCACCCTGGGCTACTGCAGTTCCTCCAGAGAAGTTCAACGCAAGCAGCGGGGAGACACCAGCCTATGAGACGAGTGATTGCCTGCATCCTCTGCAGAGAGGGCTCCCAGGATCAGTGCTCAAGGCTTCGAGGCTCCAGGTTCCCAGTCTGTTTCTGAAGTCACTTTAAAGCCAAATCCTTATGTCAGATGCTGAATTCAGACCCAGGAGTGGTTAACATGGCTGCACTCTTACTGAGTGTCAAGGGGTCCAGTTACAGGTCAAGCTCCCAGACAAGAGCAGGAAAAGTCCCTCCACGAGCTTTTCGAATCCTTTTGTGCCAGTTGAGCCTTAAAAAAAAGGCTGAGCTGAGCCAGCATCATGATAACTTTGGAAAACTGAAAGTCTTTCAGCTCGTTTCCCACCCACAAAAAATACAGTCTCCCCTCAGAAGCCTGCAAGCCACCCCTCCCAAACTTGTCGCGGCAGTTAACAAACCCAGCCCTTCTCCACTCCGAACTCTTATCTCCCCGCACGGGAGGAGAGCCAGAGAGCCTCCCAGCGTGCTGGGGCTTTTGCTATCGCCAGTTGCTTTTTCCTAGAAAGCCCAGAACTGATACATGTGGCATGGGTACAGCATAAAACACAGAAAAGCACTGCGTTATCAAATGTCTAAGCAAAGGCTTTCCTGCACAAACGTCAGAGCAACCACTGACCACAGCATAAGGGCATATGCGTGCCCACCCTGGAGAAGAGGTGGCTTTCTGCGGCAGCACGCCAGCGCAGAATGTAATTCCAAAGGCTGTGGGGAAAAAGGGAGGAGGGGACTTGGGAGTTTCTTATCCCCAGTCTACTACCAGTGGATTATTTTAAAGCAGTTAACTTCTCTGTTTGCAGAGCCACGAGGAGACTAATGCCTGCACGTGAGTGCTTTCTGTCCCCAGCGCTGCCCTTTAGCGTGCCTTTTGGCTATGCAGATCAGAAGAGGAGGCATTCAACCCAGAGTCCATTTTCCGTCATGCAAAGTGAATGGCTGTCAAGAGCCATAGGTCTCTGAGTCACACTGCCAGCTGTGGTGGTTTACGACATTACCACCATCCTCCCTCTTTCCCCATGCACAGGTGTCTGCACCCCTACTCTGCTGGCTTAAGCTAGCCTGCCAGGCGATAAAAGCTAAAAAACCAGCTGTGAACTGGGGTGACAGGGAAGTAAACACACGCTTACTCCTGCACGCCTAGGAGGGACTCGTTCCCCAGTATTTGTTTGTCAGATACAAAAGGATTTTCTGTGCCTGCATTTTGGCTACCCAGATTCACTCTGCTCTTCCCCAAAGATACAAAAATTTTTTTTTCTTTTCCTTTTTGACTATCAGGGTGAATGGTTCCAGCCTTGGGAACAGTCCTTACTTCCCACTGCTGTGTTTGCCCTATGGTCGTAGCTAACATCATTTCGCGGGGCATTTGGAGTTTCACGCTGCCTTGCTGCAATCCCTGGAAGTTTTGTCACTCACTTCAGCTGGCACAGGCATAGACCCGTGAGTAACACCCCTCCCGTGCATCTCTCTGTGTGCCAAGCAGAGCAAAGATCACTGCTCGCAGTGTGGGATGGCAGGACTGAACCTGCTTATAGCTGTAGAATCTTCAGAATACAGCAATAGCTATTTGTTTATATTATGTAGCTCCAAGTCAGTTACATAAAAAGGCCTTGGCATAATGTTTTCATTTAAAATACTCTGCCGTACAGGAGAGCAAAGATTATGAATTTTTTTGCTTGGTAGAATCTAATCTGGCAAAGGTGTAGGAGTGACCATGTGTTTCTTAACGGGTGAGTCTCCAGAAAGCAGAAGCCTGGAGAGCTCAACAGCAAGTCTCCTGGCACTGCAGAGCACCACTACAAAATCCACATCAGTGTTTGTGACTTTGCTGTGAGCCCACTGGGGAGAGATGTGCTTTCAACCTTGGGTAAATCACTGGCTATCCCTCTAAAGGCCATTTATTTGTTCAGGCTATGAACTAATGACTTTGAAGGGAGGGGAAAAAAAACACCTTGGACTTCCCCTTCAATGCTTCTATTCAGTTTGCCAATAAGCAGTGGAAGTTTGATACTTCCTTTTATGTCTACAATAGAGCACAAAAGTACACGGTAAACTCCTCTTTCCATTGCAAATAGCTCACACAAAAACAGCAGCATAAATTTGAGGGTGATTTCTCCTGGAGATACTCCAGGACAAAAGAGCATACCTCCCACCCATTTCACCTCCCACGAGACTCGCCGTGAGCCACCGGGGACATTCTCTGTGTGGGTCTGTCACACTGACGGAAAGGATCAGGGGGCGAAATAACCTCCCGTGAACTGGCAGAGGCCTTCTGCTTTAATGTGCAGTGTTCTGAATATCCCTCAAACTAAGAAGTAGCCACATGGTATGCTTCTTTAAAGTTTCACATCTGGAAAGGTTCCCAGGCTTCTTTGTAATTGTTAAAAGAGGTAAAATTTAAAACAAGAATGAATATGTTTTGTTAGGTGAAAAATTGGATACCTCACAAGATTGTTGTAATTCCGTACAGTAGTCTCATAATGAAGAATCCAGCAATTTCTGTTAAGACAGCACAGCAGATCCACGCAATCACAAATTCCATGACCTTCCGGTTAGGCCATTAACACAGTTTGCATATTCTCTCTTTTCTTATCAGAAACCGACCAAGAGACCGCGTATTTTCCCTTGTTCTCCCTATAGGAAAAAAAAACCCCTTCTGAAGAAACTTAGAAGAGAGAATGTCCTTTTCTTCTTCACAGCCTAACCTCTTTCAAAAAAGAAGAAAAAAGTGTTTGTCCTGTGTCTTTGTGCTGCTCGTTTCAGCCTGAGCTGCAGACTTGAAGTAGTATTTAAATACTGAGTGCTTTTAGCCAGCTTTACAAGAATAAGCAAACATAACCTCTGTTTCAGTACTTCCTTTAGAGATGGCAAGGTTTTTTTCACATTGTTGAAATTTTGTAATAAATTTCCCCACATAGAGGGGAAAAGGCAATTGCTTGTCTCCTGAATTTCCCCAGTACCATTGTTACAGGAATAATGCGCAAAAGGTTTTAAGGACCTGTCGGGAACCACTTTCCCTTGTAAATAATATTTTATAAACATGTTCTGGTTATAAACCCTTCTTGTCAGTCCAAACACAGATATGTTTTGATAGCACTAAATGATTACATTTTCATGTATGTCAAAAAGTCTCTACAGCCCCTGCCTTGCCGAAAAAGTAATCTGAAGAAGGAACACATATGTGTGTCTTTGTGTGTGTGTGTGTGCATGTCTGAGATCCACATGAATAAAGATGTAAAACTCTTCTTGACTCAAAGTTGCCTCATACACCAGCCACAGACATGACCACTATTGTATTAAATAAACCACAAACAGTTTTTCCTACCAAAACGCAACTTTCATTTTTGGTGCCACCAGAAACATGGTACTTCACAAGCAAGGGGATGATCCTAAGAATTTCCCAGGTAATGCTGAGAGGAAATGACAACCATCAGATTTCTGACTTTATCCTTGGACTGTTCAGAGCTATGATTAGATCTCATTCGCTTTCTGACTCCTTTCTTACCAACAGAGAAGAAAAAGCTTCCCATGCTACTCATTAACAAAAGAAAACATACTTTTAAGTAATTTTTGGACTAGAACAATGTTTGTTCACTTGATTTTGAACCTCGTGCTTTCCACAACAGTTTGTGGAAATGTTCAGCAGGCCTGGAAATCTTCTTAGCAGATGCCAAGATATTACTATTGCGTTCTTCAGGGATCTTGGAATTACCTGACTTTGCGGATGACTGTGCAGCATCGTCCAGTGACCACAGGGGATCCCAAGTGTGATCAACCACAACAACACAGGCATTGACCCATGTGTTTCAAAAGCAGCCTCCTCCCTTTGAAGACCAAGAGGGACAATATCTCATCTCTTCTCATTAATGTTTGATCTTTGTGCCCTAACTAATCATGCTAGCAATGAATGGCAATGCCGCTCTCAAGTACTTCCATGGGTGCACCATGCAGTTTTGACCTTTCCTGTGTGCCGGTGGACAGCATTTGTGTGAAGCGGCAGCAGACGGAGATTTGCACTTCTAGATAACCCAGTACCAGCCTGATCTTGTTCCGGGAGCAGGACCAGGAAACGCAGTCGTAGGGCCCAGTTCTTGACTCGCCCGTTTGGATTTGTGAGTCTGCAGGCAGCGGTAAGGCAGGTGAGACTCAGGCACCAAGCTTGTTGCTACACCATGTGGTCAGTTAACGGGTATGAGCAAAGTAGCCTTCCCCCAAAGTCACGCTCCGTCTTGGGAGCTGCGGTTACGTTTATTATTATCACGTTACATCTGATAGCAAAATCACGTGATGTATTAATAAAAGGCTACAAAGGTATACAACCTAAATCTTGGTGGCTTTGGGAAATCATTTTCCTAGATCTTTAAAAGTTATGAGTTCCAATACCTGTGTCCTTACAATCAGTGGATTTACTAAAACCGATACCTGCCTGTGTGGGTAAACTGTGAAGTTTTTTGAAGATAGGATAATGTGTGTTCCCATGTTTAGTTTCTGATATTCTAAAAAAATAAATCAATTTTTTTCATTTGCTGAAGACATCCATGAAGATGAAGCTAAGCGGAGGTTAAAGCTCCATGCTGAGGAGCTGAAGCAGTATCTGCTCCGGGGGGAGACATACTCTGTTCCAATACCAGCGGTGCCTTCTGACACAACTGCAAGCTGCCAGAAGTCATTATTTTAGTCAAAGGTATATGTCAGGTCTAAATGTCAGATGACTGGCCGTAATCAAGGTGGGCCAATGTGTTTGAAGTGAAGTTCACCATAGACGTGACAGGTCTCGTAGCAGTCTGATGCAATACTGTGTGAGCTGTGGAGGTGGAGGGAAAGCCAACAAAATGCCAAATGTTACAGAATGGTTTTCACCTCAGCGGCTCCCTGAGCCAGGTGGGGTTTCTGTGCATTCAGTCTTTCCCTCCTGACCCTTGCTCCGTTTCCCCCGCAGCCCTACGGGTTCCAACGGCACCCTTATGCTGGGCATCCCCTGGCCATGGGGCCACCTCCTTCTCCTTGCCTGGGGACCGCACGTGAGGGGGGAGAAATAAACCTGGAGCCCCTCGACCCTGCAGTCATCCCCGCAGGGTGAGGTCCAGCGGGGCTGACCCCACCACCAACAAAGAAAGTGCCCGCTCTCCTTGTCCCCTCCTGTCCACCCGCCACCGTCCCTGGTGGTCGAGTGCTCCGCAGTCCCCTCCCCAGGCGTCCCCCAGCCTGGGGCGGCTGTGGGACAAGCTTTCACAGGGGCGAGCAAGGGGGGATGGAAGCAGTCGCACCCCAGCTCCCGTGTGAGGCTGTACGCCCACGCTAACACTCCTTACGTATTCAGGAACTGGGATCATTTTTCATCAGTGCCTGGAGGTATCCACGTAATTTTAGAAAATACATAGGATCCTCCGCCTCAACTGACCTGATTTTGATTTGCGAATTGGGATCTTTTTTTCTTGTCAAAACTCTTCCGGGGGTTGCAATGCCCAAATTAGGATGAGAAGGCAAAAGGGACAGTGTGTTCCAGTGTTCTTTTTTTTCTTTCTGATTATTAATTAGCAGAAGTGAAAAATAGGACTTAAGGAAAATTGGTGACTTTTTTTTTTTAGTGGAATGCCTGTTTCATTAAAAAAAAAAAATTCTCCCCAAATAATTTGGAGGAAAATTACAAGCTTTGATGGAAAATTTTTGATTGCCTTTAATACTTTCCTTAGAAAAACCCTTCTTTCTCATTTTGAGCAATTTTGCTTTGAAATGTAAGCTCTTCTAAACACTAAAAATATAAAACTCAAGCTGTCTCCTTTTTTTTTCCCAATAAGCAGAAACATTCCCATTTGGACTTCTCCCCTCTGGCATGAAGAAGAAAAATTCTTGAGTGTTCTTGAGAATGTTAATGAGATGGTAAAGATAAATTCTGCTCTCACCTGTACATACCCTACCCACGATACCATTTCAGTGTGCAGCGGTGGCACTTCACGGTACCTGCCTGATTTCTTCTTATTTGCTCGTAAGTGTAATTCCTCCTTATCTCGAAGGACAGAAATCCACAGACCAAGTTTGACCTTGCTGTAATGATGTCATTCTGGCATTGCTGAATTTGGTCCATTAAGATTAGAAAGAGTGCCTAGCTGGCAAGGAAATTAGCTGAGCGTATGTGCTTAATTTTAAGCATGCTTTTAATGCCATCCCTTTTCAACAAACCACTTAGACACACGCTTAACAGCCCGTGTGCTTGAAGTTAATTAAGTGCCTAATTGCTTTTCTGAATGTGGGCCTGAATAGGGGTGGACTAACGCATGTACGTCAGTTCTCAGCTAAATTGCACCCTAAAAAGCAACCGTTTTTCTAACCCTTCACCTCCACTTCATCCTTGCTCAATTTATTTCATTCCTGCAACAGCCAAGATGAGCTGTGGCCTCTTCACATGAGTTCTAAATATACTTGTAAATAGCTGTAATCAAATCCAGAAATCTAGTAATGTGGCATTAATTAGCCTAATAGAGAACTGAGAGAGAAATGGGGTTTCTGAGGCAGTAAAATTCTGTGCGCTGGAATACAAGACATGTGATCAAAACCCCGCTCAGAAGGCCTCTAGAAAACACTAAAGCTTGTCAGGACTGGGGATATTTTTGTGGAAAAAAATAATTTTGGCAAAAAAATCAGGTTCACCGGAACTTTTTCAGAAGCGCAACCGGTCGCTTCTCCCAGCGAGTGGCCGGGCTGCTGGCGGGAGCAGGCGAGGAGGGACCTGCTGCCCCGGGCAGGCACTCCCTGTGGGCGCAGGAGAGCGGGGCTGGGCCATGGCGCAAATCCCTCGGCCACACGACGCCGAGCAGCCATCGGCCACGGGTTCGGGTGATTTAAAACCCGCTACCTCCATCCCACGGGTCGCCTGCCCCAGGAGGGCTGGGCGGCATCGGGCGGCAGGGCCTGGCCAACCGATGGGGACGGGGCGGCGTGCCCTGATGGGGCTGTCCTGGCTCCGCCAGGCACTCCGCTGGTGCTGGCATCGGATGACCACCGGCTGCGGGCACCAGCCTCCGGCCTGGCCCTTGCCAGAAAGGCGGAGCAGAGAGGAATCGATTGCTTGACACCGGCCCCGCCGGATGGACCGACACCGGCACCGCCGGACGCTGGACCCGCCACCTGGCTCCCGACAGAAGCCGCTGTCGCGACAGGTGCCGCCCTGCCGTGCCAGAGCTCAGTCCTGCAGCACGGGGCCACCGCTGCGGGAGCGGGCGTGATGGTAGCGGGGTGACGTCATCGTGACGAAGGCGCAGCACGGGGCGAAGGAGGCAACTCATTAGGGCTTTACCCCTTAACTGATGCGGGGAGTGTGGCAAACCCGGCGGCGTTCACCTGCCCGCTTCTGTGCTACATGGAATCGGTGATGGACTTGGGGAAGAACGTGAGGAAGGCCACGAGGAAGAACTTCTTCCCTCTGAGGGTGACGGAGCACTGGAACAGGCTGCCCAGGGAGGCTGTGGAGTCTCCTTCTCTGGAGATATTCAAGA
>Ga0065711_1044721_pt1 | contig 13923 bp, 7 predicted proteins | sample Hoacrofraction12_FD_59098 | JGI IMG/M metagenome (GOLD analysis project Ga0065711, IMG submission 59098) | Hoatzin crop microbial communities from Cojedes, Venezuela - Epithelial fraction 12 v2 (version 2) | ecosystem: Host-associated > Birds > Digestive system > Esophagus > Crop | place... | reverse complement strand
TTTTTTTTTTTTTTTTTGCAGTGTTGCCTGATATGGATTTGGTTTGGAAGCAAACACTTAAGGCTTGCTGAGTCTTAGGCATAAAAACAGTACCATGACTCACCTAAGCAAATGTTAAATACCAGAAATGCTGGATGCTTAAATGACTAATACTGACTTCTCCAAAGTAGAGCTATAGATGGATTACAGTTTGAGCACGTACACTTTATAGTTAAGCAGCTGTGGGCAGCAATCTCTGCAAATCTTACACAGAGCATCTCTGAGCAAATTATGATATACTAGACCTTGATGATAGACTGATGAACAGGAGGATACAGAATGTTTCTCACTCGCAAAGCCAAGACACAAAAATTATCTCAAAACATTATTATCCATTATGTTCCTGAGCAATAAAACAATGAAAAATATCACCATGAATTGACATTTTTGTATAGCATTTTCTCCATTTAAAAATACTTTAACTTTTCATATCGAGCGGTGGTTTTAATAAGGTACTAGAATGCTGACTACAGTAATGAAAAATATTTGTTAAAATGGTAATTAATTCCTCTGAGAAAAGAAGAAAAACCACAACTGGGCAGCAGATATGTCTTAAGAGTACGTTTGGTATTTCTGTGTATGAGCAATGACAAGAGCACTCATAGGAATTCATCAAGGAAGCTTTGAAGCCCTGTGTTCCAGGTGACGTTCCCACAGGAGACTCTGCCATTTCCTACTAGTGAAGTGAGCATATATGCAAATCAGCTTTATAATACTCTTAATTGCTGTCTTAAAATAACAGTGTGAAATATTCTTCATAATGTATTTTGCAAACTGTTGACAAAAGTAAGCAGAGTGTTTCTCTTTTGCTGGATAAAGTTACATTATTTGCATAATTATTGTTGTATAGTTTCCCATTTTCTTTCATGATTGCAGATTTTTAACTTAAATACCCATGATGCCTTAGAGCAGGTAACACTCAATTCTGAGCAGAGAGGAAGCAAAGAGCTCCCAAACTCTGCAAAGAGCACATTAAACGTTGCAGTTAAACCTGTTCTATGCAAATGAAAAGAAATAAGGGGAAGACAATTACCTCAGCAATTCCCTGTACCACTGTATTCTTATCTTTCTTCTAGTTTTTCCTTCCACTTACTGATCTACTGGGTAAACAGGTGTCCATGGGGTTAAAAAAAAAAGTAAACAAAATAAAAAATAAAATTAATTTGCACTTTGGACAAGCAGTGGCTTCAGTAGTTCTAGGCTATGGAAATAGCTGAATTCTAAAGCTACAAAGTCTCAGGGAGTTCATCTCTCAGTGGAGAACGTGTAAAGGATCTTTATGAGACAAAGGTTTAATATCACCCACCTGCAGTAGGGCATCCAGCTCTGGAGCCCCCAGCATAAGAAGGACATGGATGTGTTGGAGCCGGTCCAGGAGAGCCACAAAGACGATCAGAGGGCTGGAGTACCTCTCCTATGAGGACATGCTGAGGGAGTTGGGGCTGTTCAGCCTGCAGAAGAGAAGGCTCCGGGGTGACCTTATAGCAACCTTCCAGTACCTGAAGGGGGCCTACAGGAAGGATGGAGAGGCACTTTTCACAAGGGTGTGTAGTGATAGGAAAAGGGGGAATGGCTGTAAACTAAAAGAGGGCAGATTTAGATTAGATATTAGGAAGATAATCTTCACCATAAGGGTGGTGAAACATTGGAACAGGTTGCCCAGAGAAGCTGTGGCTGCTCCCTCCCTGGAAGTGTTCAAGGCCAGGTTGGATGGAGCTCTGAGCAACCTGGTCTAGAGGAATATTTCCCTGCTCGTGGCAGGGGGGTTGGTACCAGATGATCTTTAAGGTTCCTTCCAACTCTTACCATTCTATGATTCTATGATTCTATGCAAGGGGACCTGCTAGCATAGGGGAGACCCACTGTCCTTTGCTCCCAGTGCCTACTTCTACAAGGCCCTCTCCTCTCTGAGGGTTTGTCCGGACACACACACACCGACCATCTTGTCCCAGAGCCAGTGCCTTCTGTGAAAGCACTGGTGTCCTCTGATAACCAGAGCCAGCTCACCTACCTTCAGGCACATCAAGAAGACAGCACTTGCAGCCTAGACAGTGTCCCGAACACTGCACTGCTCCAGGGAGGGGAATGGCTGGGAGCTTAAGAACATCAGAGTGTATAACGGTTTTCTTCTCACACAGTGTGAAAGCAGAAGATGCCAGGAGAAATAAGGTCATGTAAAAGGTTATATATCCACTTCTGGATCTAGATGTTTCAGATAAAGTTTGGCTGCATTCAGTGGTTCTGAATTTTCAGAAAGTGCTACTATTCTCTGCAGCTCTGACATTTATACTGCAACTTCATCACTGAATACAAAGGCAGACCGATTACGTCATGTCTGGTTTTGCCAGTGTTTTAACCTAACCCCACTGCTCTGTCTGAAGGGAGTGTTAAGACACTCCATTCTCTGGACAGGGGTGTAGAGTTGGGTACCTTATGCATAGCCACCCATGCAAAAATCCTGCAGTTTACTATCCTCTGAGCAGAGGATGCCATTGGTAAAAAAACCAGATCAGCCTATAATTCCGAATATAACATTTTATAGAGAGTATGGGAGAGGAATTGCATTGAGGAGTGTGCCATGAGGCAGAGCAGGGCATAGATTTGCTATTTAATTTGGTCTCCTAGTACACATCGTACTTTGCCACCTACAAATTTGATTTGCCTAGACAAAAAAAAATCAAAACCAAAATAATTTCTCCATTTTTTCACCATTTCTAGGTGCCACGTGGCACTGTTGCAGCTGAGTTGCCAAACGCATGGAATTTCTCCTCTGCTGAGATGCAGAAGTCCTAGGCAAAAGGCCTCTGCCTTCCGTATGCGTCAGACTTGCTATTCAAAAGCTGCTTGACTATGCTGTGTATCTGTCCATATAACTGTCTGAAATTTCATGGATAGAAGTACAAAAGCTCAAAACTTTGACTGTATTCCAAAAAGCTAGAGTATCACAAATATTTTCCTTAATATGTATCTAGTATAAAAAATGAGAGAGGTCGTTGTAACATGTTTTCTTTTCTCTAAGAATTGTATTAGCAAAGAGAGAGGTTACTGGTATCTCACTTGGTATTCTCCCGGTTTTGTAGCAGGTTCAAGGCATTGTGACGAGCATGCATTTTGTGGATCATCTGGAGAATTTTGAGATACAGTGGCTGAGGTGTTCGGGAACTAGAAAATGTCAAATGCTAAGAAGAACGGATTATGTGGTAACTGCATATATTTAACCATTTCAGTCCTTTTCCACCCATCTCCTTCCTCCTTCTTCTCTCTGTCTCCACAAGAAGATGCTTATAAAAATGGAAGTGTAGGTTTTGTTGTTTTGCGTGGCTTTGCTCGGATTTCACTGACAGATAGCATTGTGCTTCGGTCTGGCTCGCTGCCAGAGCAACAGTCATATCCAATGCCAAAATGCAGCACAAGACTATTTTGAATGACAGACTAGAGTGTGTGTAAGGATGTGAAAACAGGTGGTCTGGGATGTCTGGTATCAACAGAGCATCTGGTCACTGGAGTGTGACTGCATTATACTTTGTACTCCTAATCTAGAGCAGTATTAGCAATGAGTGAAGAAGCTGGCAGCTTTTCCAGACCTATCATTTTGTAACCTGTCCTGAGTGCCCAAATACAGACAAATGTGTGTTTTATGGCTAAAAATACTTCAGTCAATCTATAATTTTTCTACATAATCTGTATTTCTTAAATGACTGGAACTCAGATGATCTTCACATACGCCAGAATATTTGCACAACACGGCTTTGCTTTCTTTTATGAAGACACACAGCTGTTGCAAATTGCTTCAATGATTATTGACCTCTGTTCAATTACAACCTACTAGATAAAGCAAACATACTTTTATGTCTTTTATGTATTAATATTAGGCTTATTAAATCAATAAAATGACTTAACTTTTGAGGGTGAGCATCCTTTCTCTTTGCAGTAAATGCTTGCTAATAACAATTAATCAGAAGTTTGAAGGGGGTGGAGAAGGCCTGAAACACTTTCTATGAGGTGACAATAGAAGGTGCTTGGGACAGACTGCGCAGGGAATGTGCAAGATTTGCATTCTTTGATACCAGCAGCACAACATTTTTCTTCAGCATGCAAATAAAGTTTTAGATACAGAATTGTAACAGCAGGTATGACTGTATATGATCATATTAAACACATGAAATGTTCGATTTCATAGCATGTCAGCTCTTCCATGGTAACTTCTTATGTGCATATGCTTTCCTGCAGTGAATAGAAAGTAATTCATGAGAGTTTATCACACTCTGAAAGATGAAATGTAGGCCATGGTTTCATATAGCAACATTTTTCAGTTAGGTTTCTGTTAATGACTGGTTTCCTTTATAGCGGGACTCTTCTACTGAAATTTGTGTAAGAAAGGTTTCTATTTTATTACAAAGTTAGGAAGCATGGATGAGGTAGTCTGTAATGTTCTCTTTGTATAAGATGCTTACTAAGACGTTTCTAAGCTTCTGCTTGGAAGAACGCACACCTTAAGGACTCCAGGAATTACCTGGCATATCGCTACCCACATTTAAACTCAGACTTTAAAAGAAAAAGACTTTTAAAAAAAAAGCTTTTAAGGCATTGATGAAGCAAGTCCTTTTCTACATTCTTGCAACTCTTCTGTTACTCTGGTGACAAAGTTAGCTTTATTATTTAAAACCAGGATTTGCACAAGAAAACAGCACCGTTGAGAATTGTCCAGAAAAGACTTATGATGCCAGTACTGTTCATTTGCACTTGTGAACAAATGATAGTAATACCAGGGTAATACTTGATGAATATGTATCTTGCTAAAAAAAAGAAAACAAAAAAAAGAAATGCCTAGATACACCAGCACGAGGAACTCTTCTCTCTTCATGAAAAGGAAAATTATTCTGTAGAATACAGCCATTGATGCTAACCATGATTGTATAACCTCTAATTGCATAGATCATAGCTTTTCATTGTGCAAAGCTGATGACCTTTCCCTTAAATTTCAGAGGTTATCAGAGGTTATCAAACAAACAAAACACCATGAATCACCATTTTTAGCATCTGTTTACAGTATTGTAAGTTTATGTTTGCCAAGTGTTGTAAATGACCAAAACAGAATGAGAAATCAAATTCTAAGGCTGTCCACAGTAATGGGCAGGATAGAGATGGTAGTCCAACTCTGGTCAGGTTATAATATTATAAAGAAATAACCAATATTTGTTTTATATTATGTTTTTATTTACTATGAACACTAAACCAAAGCAGAGTGTGAGAAACAGAGAGTTCTCTGACAGGCAGAAACCACATTTCTGTCTTTTATTCCAAAACCTTCTTTGACTGGATTTTGCACTACCATGTGTTGTTTTGTGAGATTTCACCAAGGAATAGCTGTCAGCATTAAAACATCAGCCTTCTAAGATGGTACAGCATGTATGTGTATGCTTTCGCTCCATCAGATAGCTTTGAAATACCAAAGGTCATTACCTGCTCTAGTACCAGAACTCTTGTAACGTGCTGTGGTGTCTCAGGTACATCTGGGTGTTCATGTTAACCTTTTAATGGTGACAGCTTCATGGAGAAATGACTGTTGGTCTGAGATATTTCAGGCATTGTCCCTTCTCTGAGAAAGAATTTCAGGCTCTGGATTGGGAAATACCAGTTATTTTTAAAATTAATATATTTGTACTTGTTAATGCACTGCTATTAACATCACAATTACACAGCATGCAGGAGTGCACCACTGAGACAATGTACCAATGGGGAAAATAAAGACAAATGTAGGTCAAATTATTAAGCACGTCTCCGTCTCTGCAAAGCCACTGAAATCCAGTGGCATGCTGTAATTTTTAACGAAAATCCTTATTTGTGTTATGCTAGAATTCTAAAAAAAAAAAAAAAGTTATTTCAGGTCAGATTTTAAGGCATATTTTCCCCTTTTGGACTGTTGGAATGACAGAAGGCCGCAAGAGTCACGGGCTAGTGAGGGAGAGCTCTTTGCAAGCCAGGTCTGACGTGCTCCTTGCCCTCGCTGTGGGCATTGCCTTATGGGCTGTGGGCAGCTGTAGGTGTGGCAGGGGCGTGCCGTGAACCTCTTATCCCCAGTGAGTCAAAATTATTTTTGGATCCATGAAAATGCAGACAAAACCAGTACGGACACTTCTGCAAACCACCTCTCCATCCCCTGGCAGTCCAGAGATGGACAGGGAGAGAAGCCAAAAAGACACGTGCTCACTAACCTCTGGGCAGCAGCCTGGTGGCACGGTTTAACCCAGCAGCTGGCAACCAGCACCACGCAGCCACTCACTTGGTCCTCCCCCCTGCAGTGGGATGAGGAGGAGACTGAAAAAAAAGGTAAAACTCATGGATTAAGATAAAGACTGTTAAGTAAGACAACAAAGGAAATAATAATAATAATAATAATAATAATAATAATAATAATGCTGAATATGCAAAACTAGCTATACAAAATCCAATTTTTCTCACCAAAGTGCAAAAACATGAACTCATGGTAAAGTTTGAACTCACAGAAAAAGAGGATTCCTGCCCCTCGGCCAAGCCCCATTTCTGAACAGAGTATGACGTCCATGATGTGGAATATTTCCATGGGACACCTTGGGCTACCTGCCTGGCTGTGCTCCCTCCCAGCTCCTGCACACCTGCTCATCAGGTGAATATGAGAAACTGGAAAAAGTCCTTGATTTCTTAGAAACAACTGAAAACATCGGTGTATCATCAACATTCTTCTCATACTAAATCCAAAACACAGCAACTACTGGGAAGAAAATCAGTTTCCATCACGGTTAAAACCAGGACACCTGGCATACGTGAGGAAACCCACTTATGGTTCTTGTGGGGCAGGAGTCTTGGGGTGTCTCAGACAGCACACTATTATTGTTGCCTCCTGGTTTCTGCTTTTCCTTTCTGTATTCATAAACAGTAATTTTCAGAATGTTGCAAAAAGTTTTTTGCAGAAGGGTATAATAAAGGTCTCAAAACATACGGTAAAAATAACATTAAGGGCTCACCTATTTTACAGTTTTTTCACCTCTGGATGTTTGACCAAAACCGCATTTCTCACCAACTAATTTGACAAAGCTTACCACAGTGAACCAATGACTTCATCGAATCAGGTCTGTGCTGTGACGAGCTTTTGAAAACTGTATGCCTTTGGATGGTTCTGATCAAAATGCTCTTCTTCAATTCATGCAGCAAAAAGGCTGTCTGAAAAGGTTGCCTCTTTCTCAGTTCACCTCCACCCTCTTGTAAAACTGACTAATAAAGTGGGATGCTAGAAAGAGAAAGAGGGATATTTTCAAGCTGGTAATAGTAATAACAATAATTTAAAAATGAAAACTATTAGTCATTAAGTTCTCTCCAGAATTATATTTAAATTTTCTCTGTCTTAAGATTAAAAATTAGGTTACTTCCTAATACCTAATGAACTAGAAATAGCATTTCACAGAAGGAACAAGGGAACTAAATTGTCAGCAGTTACTATAACACTTCACTGAAACGTTACGAAGTTTTGAAAAGCTTGCAAGAACAAAATAAGAATGATAGGAGATGTATTTTAAATGCCAGAAGTGCTCTGTATTCTTTACATGTAAGTGAATTGTCTTACCTTTTTAATCAAGGGTATCATCCATAATGTAGTTCAGTGCTGAAACCAAGATCTCAAATTATTTTAAAATATCCTTTGTTAATTTTTCTGGAGCTGTGTTATTAATTAAAATTTGCATAGAAATGTAACAGCCAGAGTAATAAGACTGGAACCAGAATTCATTTTACCTTCTAAATTAGACTTCTATAATAAATTGTAAATTGAAATGCCATTACAAAAAGGTTACCATCTTTTATTACATGAAGTTAAGAACTTAAATTTTACTAATGGTGCAATTTTCTCTGTATTTCTTCTTTTACTTAATAGCATATAATTGTTTAAACAACGTTTTAGTCCCTGTGAAAGAAAAGTATTGTTAGCAAGGAAAGTCTGAGTATTAGATAGCTCAGGAAAACCACAGAGATCCCTCTTTTTTAGATGTTCTGATGTATTTCTTTGTATTTCAGTAAGTCATAGAAGCGTATAATTTTCTACACCGCCAAATGATTTGTATTCTGGCGGATGACCCCAATCTCTTTCCCCTTTTTTTTCTAGCAAAACACTTGGGGGAGTTTGTTTAAAATTCATTTTTTGGTGGGTGGCTTTTTTTTTTCTAATCTTAATAAGGTGTATGAATGCAATTTACTGAAATAGATTTGTAAGTGAAAGAAAAATGTGCTCAGAATTGCAATTAAGCCTGATAAGCGTCTATAGAGAAGAATGTGCAATTTTAAGCTTAAAACTTCCAAACCCTCAGGTCTACTCTGCCCTCAAGGGATTCAGTCTCTCAGAATGCATAAACTTTTTAGTGCTGGATGCTTTTAAAATGCAGGTAGCAAGATCTCACATAAATGCTAATCCATTTAAGCATCCACGAAATATATTTGGGCAGATGCATTTCTTTTAGCGTGCACAGTCAAAGACTGTGTGACCTTAGTTAAGTTGCAGACCTTTCAGTCTAAAGCTGTTTTGGGACTCATAACCTTCATGTTGCACTTCTAAGTCTCCTAAAGCATGCTTAACATGGTCCAAGACAATGAAGATCACCACAAACCCAATCCTTTTCATTCAAATTCGATGATGCCGAGGGTGGCTGTCTCCTGCACAGGGGCTCATTGGCGGGAGTCAGGAGGTGGGGACTAAGGACAGTGGGTCTTACTCAGTCTGCTTGCCTTGCTCATACCGATGAATGACCTCACGTCTGTCAGTGAGCAGTGAGCAGGAACTGTATCTTGGGCCAGGGTGCTCCCACTGCCCACCAGGGCAAAACAGCTGCAGCATCCTGGTCCCCTTGGAGCTGGCTTGGGGACCACCACATAGGAGAGGATGCAAGGATCACAGGGACAGGAATAAAACATGAAAGACACTCTCCTGCAAGAAGCAAAGCTATGTTTCTCTGCTCTGTGTGCGTGTATCTTATCCAAAGACTTAAAGCAAGTGTATAAGCTGTCCCTGGAGCTGGAAAAAATCTATAATATTTTTATTGTTGTAATATCTATGTGCCAAGTGCAGACACTTGTTTGATTTTGTCTCTAGCATTTTTATCTGGCATGCTCTCCATTTCATTTCTCCCACCCTGTATCAATTTTAAAACTTCTTTGGTTAAAAAAAAATAAAAAGAAAAAGAAAAAAAGAAAAAAACCAACAACTCCCCTGTATTGCTCTTCAGCTGAGATGCAAACGAAAAAGCCTTCTATTCTGAAATGCTAGTAATAATATGGTGGCAACCCTACTGAAAAGTTGGAGGAAAGGTTTGTCTGTTGTGGTTGCCTGTGAAATACCCCCTTCCTTGCTGTCATTCATCTCCTAAGTAGTGGATGTTCCAACTGACATATGCTTCGCTGAGCAGTGTAGCTCAGTGGCATCCCAATCCTGCCTTGTCACATCAGTTGAAATTGCTCCGTTGGAATGTAAATTAACCCCAGAAATTGCAGGTACACTTTTGATAACTGAATATACTTTTTTCTTTTTCTGTATATACATTTCTTCTCATCTAGGGGAGGGGTTCTGGATGAAACTGTTGGACAGCAGAGGTGGGGCTGACAAGCATCTCAATTTACCACCATATTAACTTGTATTTATACAATTTAAGTGGAAAACCAAAAGCTTGTTAGGCTTTCAGGTAATAACTAAATGGTGCCTGTGTTAGAAGGGACATCTACATGAACAAAAAGGCTCTAGTTTGCAGTTAGATGAAATTGCTAATAAATTTTTCCAGGAAATGTTCCAGTAAGAGTTTACCACAAGTAGCCGTGAAGTTGTACAAAAATATCTTAACCTGTTGTGGGGAATGGAGAGCCTCTCCAGGTGTAAGAAAAGGGAATTAGCTATTGCAGTTTATCACTGCATTAGCATGTAGAAAGGTTTACCTCAAGGTCATAAAATGGCTTGAAGTATTGATGCAAATTCATTAAGCTCAAAGAAGAGTCTCTCATGTTACTTACCGAGCATCAGTTTGGCCCCATGATAGGCTTGGCATGGACTCTTGATTCTCCCCAGATTCCTATCCATTAAAGTTGGAGAAACTCTGAAATCAACTCTTATGTTACAGTGAAAGAAGGATTTGGATTATTTGTGTTGGTTTAATATTTTTCTCTTTAAGTGTGTAAACTTTCCCTGAGGTTATGGAAATTTCAAACATTATCTCAGTATCATTGTTCTCTATGTATTTTTTCATATTACCAGCTTTATATTTTATGACAAGCATTTGAAAGTCATTAATTTCAAATGGCTGAATAAACATTGCTTACTTGACATGCACTTATTTAAATACATTATTGTTGGCATAAGATCTAAATTTATGCTTGCAAGAGATGGCAACGTTTTTTGGCTCTTTTTTTTCCCCTCATCTCGTTGCAATCTGGCATAACTTTCCCGGTCTATCTTGTCTTACCTTACCATGGCTTAACAGTCAAACTTAAAAGGATGAAAAGTACCCACACGCAGAAATAAACAGTAATGGTTTGCTTATACTTCTTTGTTAAGCTATCCCCTGATATTTAGCTGTGCACTTTGTCTGCAGTCTCCACAGAGTAGACCTTGCCAGTAAGTGAATATTTTTTAACTCCCCATGTCAACAGCCTAAATAATGATGAATGGTAATTTCAACAATGGAGACCTGCACAGTTTAATGTTCAATAATAAATGTTAAATGAACAATAGAAAACTGTTTTAATGAATTTGCAGTTCTTTTATGCAGCTGTTCATTGCCCCTTTGTTTAACTCTCTAATTATGCTCCTTTGTGCAAGTATTTCTGCAGCTCTGTCTTCTCTTTTTCCCTTCTATTGTCTGAGATCTAATTACAGGACTTATCGATATAGTTAGACTGTTTTGAGGAACTGAAAAAAAATATTCTCTGTGGGAAGAATGTATTCTGAAGAGCGGAAAGTAATTTATTGTGGAACACTGTTTTCTGGTATTCCCTGAATCAGTTTGTTCTCTGTTCTAAAAGCCATCAGAAAGTGGTCTAAAATAAGGAGTACAAGCAAGAAAATACCCCTGCACAAATATCCTTGCAGTTGCCAGATACGTGTTGGCACTTGCTGACAGATGTACTTACAGACTGTCTGCTGTCTTGTGCCAGTACCTGCGAGGAGGCAGTGCTTGCAGGCAGAGATTCATACAATATTTTATATATCTATTGAATTAAATGTTTTAAATATGTAAATGAAAGGTTAATGTTTGTGATAGTAAATGCATTATTTCTATAAAAAGTCTTGGTTGATTATATTTAAAGACATTGAAATATTACTGGGAAGAGAGTATATTGATCTGCCGTCGATGTCTCCAATTTGATTTCCTTAAAATAAAAATATTCAATCTGTGGTCATGAATTATCATCGTTAGGCTGCTTCCTAAGTGATTAGAAAGTGTGAGCTGACAAACAATACTAGATACAAGACGGCCCAAGGATTGCAAAACATTGGAAAGTTTATTGAAATGGATTTTTTTGATGAAATGAATGGATGGTGGAACAACGTACCACACTTTACAAGGCATTTATGTGCGAGTGTGTATAGTTGTCCTATACATTCAGTTATCATATATCACTAGTGGCTTTGGTAGAGCAAGAGCTACCAAAGTGATGTTTTAGAGACTTGCAACAACATGCTATCTGATTGGTCATGCAGGGTTACACAGGTTGACACTAGTGATGCTCGTACCTTGGGCACCTTGATTAAACGCTTAAAGACCAGTAAGATGAATTTGGGCCATAGTTCAGCTGGCTGACAGGTCTATCCAGGATACAAAACCGTAGAACTTCATTTATCAAATTCTTACTATACTACTTCAGGCCCTTCCATTTCTATGGAAGGACCCAGTTTTCCTACTGTTGCCCTGAATGTTATGTAGTCATTTGTAGCATGACAAAGTGAGTTAAGTACCCGCTATCTTATAGTGTCTTCATTCTTGAAGGGATTTGGGCCCAAATGTGGCTTTTTAAGTGGAATTATAATATAAAGTTAACTTGAAAGCAAACTACTATGTTTTGTTATTTTGGTGGTTGTCTATTATAGATGTACAGATGTGAAATGGGCTTTATCGAGAACAATTATGAATCAGATCTCCTAACGTAATTTTATTTCATGAAGTTCATTGGACCTTTTGGTCTCTTTACTTCTCAAGTTGAGATCTGATCTGGGAAGGAAATTAATCCTTGAGTTTCCTGTTTCTACAGATCTTCATAATATCATGAAAGTGCGCCCCGGATTTCTTTCTTCTTTTATTCTTGTTTTTTCTTTGGAAAGAAAACCTGGAATATACTTTGAAGTAGAAAAAAGGAGAGGAAGAAGGAAGGAGAAAAAAAGAGTAAGCTGCGATGACATGTGGAAAGTGGAACATGCAATTTCCCCGATTTTTGTATTAAAATCATTTAGAAAGTTATAAAATTATGCACAATATTTTGCAAAAGCTAACAAAAATCTTTAAGACTGTTGGAGCTGATGAACTGCATAATACACAGATTATTAATAAATGAAAACCTATGAATGAGATGGATAGAGTGCAAAAAACAAGGAATGGTAGAGCAAGCAATCCTGATAAAGACAGGAAATCGTCATTCATCCTTACCCAAACTGAGTCACTAAGGAAGCAAACCCAGATCTGGGCAAAGCTAGGTCCAGAAACAAAACTATGATAAGGCTAGATTATCACTTCTCTGTTCCTGATGTCACAGGCAAACTGCGTGCTGTAGTAGCACTTATGATGGTTGTTACCACCACATTTTGAAAGGCCTTATGCCTTATAAGTCGAAGAGAAATGATTATTGAAAGACGGTTCAAGTAATACATATAATTCAACAGACTAACTGTAGTTCCACCACAAATGAAAAAAAAAAAACTTTCCAGGAGCTTTCATAAAATAAAATATTTTATTAAATTATCTGCATTTGGTCTTAAATGGCTGGGTTCTTGTTGTTCAGGAACTCTGAAACTAAAACCCCCTTTCAAGATATGAAATTCATACTTAGTGAATATTTATTGAAACATCTCCTTTCCAACCCAAGAGATATTTCTACCCAGGATTTTTTTGAGCATTAGTAACATTTTCTCTCACTGGATAATGAGAATGAAACATCAAACTCTCCTTTCAACACTTCAGAGATATTCAGTGATTTTGGACCTAACCCTTTTTATTTGACTAAGTAGAACTGAGTAAGAGGCATTCAAGACAGAAAGGAGCAAACAAGTGCAGGAGAGTTGTCAGAGGTGCGTGATCTTCGTTCTTCCAGCCAGGGCATCCACCAGTCCTTGGAACCACCCCTCTTTTGTCCTCTTACATTCAAATTCAACAAAGGTCTGCAAAAGAAGCTCCCCAGCAGAAGAGGAGACATTGTCTGTGTGAAGGTACTATGCCAGGACAATTTCATGAAGACTGCATCCTACAGAGCAACTTTAAGGAGATCCATGAATGATTAGGTATCTGTCAACATCCACCATTGCATCTGCAACTGAACTTTGTTCTCAGGAAGAGGACTGCAGTAACACTGATGCTATGTTCAAAACGTACTTTATGCTGGTTGAACATGCATACAGTTTATTTTCAAATTGAAAAAGAGACCAGGAACAAAGAGAAATTCCAGCAATGGGTGTTTTGGGACCATTATTTGCTGTCACATCTGAGAAACCTGAAGTGCTAGTAACTGGTCTGCTTTACAGAATCACAGAATCACAGAATAGTAGGGGTTGGAAGGGACCTCTGTGGGTCATCTAGTCCAACCCCCCTGCCGAAGCAGCGTCACCTACAGCAAGCTGCACAGGATCTTGTCCAGGCGGGTCTTGAATATCTCCAGAGAAGGAGACTC
>Ga0065711_1014384_pt1 | contig 13923 bp, 18 predicted proteins | sample Hoacrofraction12_FD_59098 | JGI IMG/M metagenome (GOLD analysis project Ga0065711, IMG submission 59098) | Hoatzin crop microbial communities from Cojedes, Venezuela - Epithelial fraction 12 v2 (version 2) | ecosystem: Host-associated > Birds > Digestive system > Esophagus > Crop | place... | reverse complement strand
TAACTACCCTTTGTTTCTTCTTTGAGGTTATCCACGGCCCCAGCAGGGACCGCAGAGGATGTCTATCTAAAGCACCGACTGAAGCCGGAGGTAATTAAATATGAGGGGCCTCCCATTGTCAGCGTTGCAACTCTGTTTTGGCAGCCAGCTCCAGCAGAGCAGAAGAGGGAAGATTTGATTTTAATCACACAGATTTCAGGTTTTATTTTGCTCATTAAAATTTCTGATAAGGATTTAGTCTGACATTATGCAGTATTTTGGAAGAGGATGTGTGGCGGTGGGGGGATGGAGAGGACTGCGTTTCCTCATGATGAGAGGATATTTCTGCCTCCCCACGACAGACACCAGGATATGAGCAGGTGTTATTTCAAAGGGAAAGGATTTGGGGGGAAGAGGGGAGCAGGAGGAAATCATCCACACCAAATCAGGGATCTAAGCCTTGGATTACAGAGGAAAAAAAGGTCCAAAGCCTGAGATTATGTACCCCATTTCAGAGCCACCTCCCAGAAGTCACCGATCAGATACTCTCCTAATGCATATTCAGGTCCCATCAGAGGGAAGCGAGCATTTTACCTTGCAGAACAGAACCACAGATTTCCAGAGCCTCTCAACCTCCCCACGTCCCTTAAGAAACTGCTCTAGAAACAGGGCTGGCACTCACCACGCGGCTGTCTCCTGGCGAGGGGAAAAAATCATCGCCATTTCGCTCCCTTCTGGAGCATCCTCAAACACTCTGGTGAAGAGGAAGGGTAAGAGCTTGGACAGTGGAGGGAGCAATTCACCATTGCCCAGGAGTCCCGTGTTTGCTTGTGGATTAGGAACCAGCAAACACAGGCAATTTGCCTCCTATTTCTTCAGCTAGCTTTACAAAATACTACTTAAACACCTACTAAGGACTGTTCATCAAGAACAAGAAGTCTGCATGAACACAGAGTCACCTGAGCAAGAGAATAAATTAGCAAAAAGTGAGTTAGGCTAGCTGTTCACATCTGTACCCATAAACATGGAAGTATTTTGAAACAAGATGGATTTCTTTCTCCCTAGAGAATGTGGTGTTTGTCTTTTAAAAAGCCTTAAACCAACCAAGTTTGGGGATGTGAACTGTGCAGAAGATGAGGTGAGCTTTTAACCGCCGTTCCCTGCGCGCTCTCAGGCTGTGTACCCACCATCCAGAAGCCAGGCAGGAGATTTGGGGAAGGAGCAGAAATCTGTGAAACAGATTGAAACAAAAATCTATGAAATACCCAGCAATTCCCATCAAACCAAGTGCAGCCAGAACGACAGCGGCAACAGGTACCGAGCCAAATATTTCAAGCATATCTGAAGGGCTTGTGCCAGCAACGGATCACAAAGGTTCCTGGTGCCTTTGCAGAGCAATAAAATACCCCTGCAAAAGGGGTTTTGCAGGTTCCTCACTGCCAACCGCCCCACAGAAGCATCATTTTGCAGCCAGTCCCTGCTTGGAGCTCCCCTCTATAGCGACCGTGCCACAGTTGTGTGCAAGGCACTGCAATTAGCATGCTCAGAAGACAAAGAACATAATAAAAAGGAAATAATTCATGTATTTTTAACAACTTCTAATGGAAATCAGTAGCTGGGAGTGAGCACGAGCACGCTTGCTGAGTGCAGCCAACTCTCAAGGGCCCAGAAATTCACCCTGGGTGCCAGTATGGGAACCGCTTCCTATAATGGGCTCGCTACAATGCAGGACTGCCCAGCCCTGGATCCATCCTTCTCGCTGCGCACCCACCCTGCTGGCAGCGAGTCCCCGAATCCTACCCTGACGGTCACCATAACACCCCTGAGCAGCAGCACCAGCCTCGTGCTCATCATTCTCCATGGCCCCATCCATCAGGTGGCCCCTGGGATGCTTCAAGCCCCCTCCCAGTACCCATTAAGAGAGTCAGTTCCAAATGAAAAATCAATGACAAGGCTTGGACAAGACCCAGCCTGCCCCAGCTGCCATGGTGCATCGCGGGGGGCACAGACATAAGAGAAAAAAGCCATTTGCATCCCGCGCATGGAGTCCTGAGCAGGACCCCAGAGTCACCACGGGGCCACCGCCTCTCCAGTGTTGCAACTCATTTATTAGATCTCTCCTCCACCTTCCACTGTCTTCATTATCTTTTTTTTTTCCCTCCAACCAAAGGGAAAAGAAAGAAAAGGAAATCTTTCCACCACAATAGCGTGTCAGGCTCCTATCATTTTCAAACCCTCCTCTCCCCTCCCTTTCAGCTCTCCTTACTTAGCAGAGAATTTTCCTTCATTAAAATTAAGCCTCATTTCAGGCTCATCTTCTTTTCTCTCCTTTTCTCCAAATTGAATGAAACGTGATCTCCATCAACCTGGCCTCCCCCCCCTTTCATAACCAAACCTTCCTCACCATGAAAAAAATTACCCTACCAGCCGTCCTCCCCATCCTCGCCTCTCGCTGCTCCGCTGCAGGCACGTCAGCCCCACCGACGGCGACAGTCTTCCTCCCAGGAGCCTGCACGATTCCCCCTTTCCCTCTCCCCCACGCCTACCACTTTCAGCTCATTCTCTTTAATTCAGCAGTATTTTCTCCCACATAATGGGATGAGACCTTCTCCCCTCCTTATTTTCTCGCCACCGTTTCTACCTGCCTTAATACACCTGCTTTCTCTCCTGGAAAGCAGCAGAAGTGGATTTGGGGGGACCCCTTCCATTAACCCACGCCCTGCGAGCGTTGCTAAGAGGCTCGGCACACGCGAGCCTCTCCTTGTAGGAAAAGCAACCAGACGGTGCTAGGGGGACTTTCTCCTCTCCTCCAGGTTCCCGACAACGCGTGGCACCGCTGGATGGTGAACAACCGCTCGGCAGCTGCCTTTGAAGGCATCTTGGAGAGGATGTCCAACACGATCTGCGCATCCAGCCCCTTTGCTCCGCGGCTGATGTCCAGCGGGGACGACCCCATCCCACTTGCTGGTTTCTCCTGCCTTTGCTCTTCTTCCCAATGCCGCTTTCTCTTCTGCACCCAAGCCTCTTCTCCACTAAAAAACGTATTTAACATTCTCTGATGCTCAAGGCCAGCCGGCTCGTTAGCTCTGCTACACCTGGATCAGGATCTGGAGACAAACTGCTGCTTCATTATAGGAGCTGAGGCTCTAATCCATTTTTTTTCAGGCTGTTTAACTTGTAAGGACAACAGATGGATACAGGGCTGCATAATGCAGACTCCTTAAGATCCATCACAGAGTCTTGGAAGTGCAAAAACACAAGGCTGAGGAATGTGAAACCAGAGCAGCTCTTACAGCGGTCACCTTAAATTAGGCACAAGGAGAAAATGTGCCAAGACTAGGACTGCACCAAAACTGCCAACTGGTTTTGCTGAAGATTAGAGGAAAAACAAACTTTCTTCCTCCACGTCTCACAAAGCCATTTGTGTTTTTTGCTCCTCTCTCTCCAATGAAAACAAACAAGGAAAAAGTCCTGTAAAAAAGCAACTAAGAAATGAATGTATTTCTACTTTGTTTTAGGTTTGAAGGTATGGGGTGCAAAAGCCACAGCCTGAAAACCATCAGGTTTTGCTTTCTGATTTTTCACAAAGACAACTGAAAACACTGATCTGCCAAAAAACATCCTGCAAATATGTTCATTGTGGTCAGAAAAAAAGACTTTCTAGCGGTGGGGGGGGCAAAGAATATTCAAGACCTGTTCTAGCTCAGAAAACACCTGGTGCAACCTTCCTTTCAGCATCTCGGATACCAGCTGAACAGAGCTGCAGAGATCTCCTGCGGTGGGGGAGGCTCTCTGCTCCCCAGCCCCCCCAGATGCGCAGAGCAGCACATCTGCCGACCCCGCCAAGCCAGCCGCTTGCTTTCCCCTGCAGAGAGCCCCAGAGTCCTGGAGGTGACCATCCCGGTGCTTTGATCCACCAGAAGTGCACGTAGTTATCTGCACGGTGAGTATGGAACCTACAGGGAGCGGTGCCCTCTGCCCATGCCTGCACCCTTGCCAAAACCCAGCACCCCCCAGCCTCCGCTAAGCCAGAACACGGCAGCTAGCGGCGGCACACGCTGCGAACACCCTCTCCCTACGAGATCGGGGAAAGGTGCCATGGAGGCTGACTGAATTTCTGAATCATCAGCCCTCGAGAGGTGTTTTCACTCCTCCATCAGCTTAACTGCTACCTACCAGCAGCAGAAGGTGACTGCTGACGACCCGGGAGCGCTCATTTTCCCCCACTGAACGCAATTGTTTAGATGACAAGGCTGCGAATGCTGCAATTTCTCAGGTCTTCAAACACTTAATTCATCTCGGAGGTGATAGTGAAACCGCGAGGCTGGCATTCGCCCCGGTACCGCCAGTTCCTCCTGAAGGAGCCTTCCCTCCAACCAAGCCCAGGGGCTGCCAAAGCAAATCAGCACCCGGCAGTTGCCCTCGGGGTAATGCCCTCCTCTTGCTGGAGCACATACTGGGGACATTTGCGCCCTCAGGAGATGGCTCCTGGGGTGCCAGCAAGCCTTGGCAACAACGCTCCTCATGCAGGCACAGGTGATGGACCTTCCCAAAGCCAGCAAAGCCCCCAGGACCCCATCTTTGCAGAGGAAACCTTGGATGCTCGCCCCAACGCGCTCGCCGCTGCTGTAGGGATTTGCCCGGACAATGGCGGGACAGTGGCTCCTGCCCAGGGGCAGGCAGATGAACAGGCACAACGCTCGCTATTTAACGCGCACAATAAAGCATCCCGGCTGCCGGCATGTAGGCTCACTCGGCATTTGTTCACGTTTCCCGCTTCTTGGACTCTCTCCTGGTCCCTCTCACAGCTTGGAGGCAATAACTTGCCTTCTTATCTGACCCAGAAGGACAGCCAGCTGTCAGCACACAAACATGGCCTTTGTTTATCCTTAAATGAAAGCTCAGTTAATTAAAACCAGAAATCACTTTCTCTTATCTGCAGCCTCTGGCCGATGTGCGGCGGGCAGGAGGCTCCCCGACCACGCTCCCTCGCCCCGGGCTGCAGACAGCAGCCCCGACACATGCTGTCCCGATAACCCTGCCGGCGCCTGTTACATCCTCCTCCGGGATGTCTTCCTCGGAGATGGGAATTTGTAGAGCAGCCAAGAGCATCTCCACACTCCCGGGCAAGTTAACATCGCTCGGTGCTTTCCCATTCCCTGACCGCAGAGCTGCAGAGCCTTTGGCTTACGTGCAACGAGTTTAACGGTCTCAGGGCTCTGGGTTTGCAATCCTGGGGTAATAAAGCTGACACCAGGAAACCACGCTGTCACAAATGGCCCCTCGCAGCCTGCCACAGCCTTTTACTCAGCCCCATGCCAAGATCCCACCCGCTTCTTCCCTGAGCTGGCTGCAAATGGACAAGGACCCCCATCGCCAAGGCAGGGGGGCTGCTGCCTGCACCCAGCCCCCTCCACCACCACGGCTCCGGGCACGCTGGGAGCCCTCGCCAGCAGCAATCATGGTTATGCAAGGCAGCAGCTTGATAGAGTGCCCGTTCTGCATGCTGAAAATTGAAAGTGATCGACTTCCACCTTGCGCGTCAGGCAGAGAAAATCACATTCAACTCATTGAGAGGCTTCAACAGCAGAAAGATTGATCAACTTGATGAGAAGTGACTCTCTCTCTCTGCCATCCTCCTTCCCCCCACCCTCCTCTCCTGTTGACACCAGTTTCGGTGCAAACAAGGCAGCCGAGGGCCAGGGAAGGAGCCCACTTGTTGCTAGCTGGGGAGCACAGGGGGATGCGGGGCCGAGATGCTGCCAGTACCCGGCCCCCTGCCCGGGGACTGCGCTTCTCCCAGGTCTGCTGGGGGCCTCTTCCAGCGCCCACCCACGAGCCCTGGCAAAGCCTCTCCCATGGGTGGGACCCTGGTTTGGGCAACACACAGCTCTCACGTCGGCGGCACAAATAACTCAGCGATGCAGAGGTCCAAGTGAGTCACCACAAGACAGCAGCGCATGCCACCGCGCGCACAGATGGTACCAAGCCAACCACACCCTCAACCAGCAGAGTTATTCCCACCCCTAACCCAGAGCTACCCACGTGCCATCGCACATCAGCCCTGCCNGTCTCATCACAACCATTCACTACAGCCGCAGCAAAGTGTATTCTCCATCCCAGGGTCAATTCTCTGCCGAACGGGGAGGGTGCAACAGTTCAAGCATGTCAAAGCACGCTTGGTGACCGACACTAAAGTACCTGGGCACCACAGCAGACGGGGCAATGGGCTGCATCTCGCCCTGGGGAGATGAGGAGGATGCCCAGGGTGGGGGACCGGCATCACCTGGCCCCACACAAACTGCTCCCTCCCGGCACTCGTCACTTTGCCATTTACACGTGTCACAGCAAAATCTTTCTCATTAAGTGGAAATTGAATTTCGTTAATTAAAGCAAAAGAAATCAATTAACCTTATCAGCAAACAGGAGCCATTTGAAATGGAATCGGGGAAAAGGCTTCTCTCCCTCCCACCCCAAGCCTTCGCTTGATGCACGGAGCTGTGCACGGCAGCACGCCGCGGGCTGCAGACAAGCGAGATGGGGGACGGCGTGGAAGGTGGGGAATCACTGACGAGAGGAAAGCGATTTCAAACCAGTTAACACCCTCGAGATTTACCATCAGGTTGACAAGCTCTCAGAGTAGCCATCACTCTAACATCAGGATTCAGTTAATTTCCCCCCACCACCACCCCATCCCCTCCAGTAGCTTTGCACTGAGCAGCAGAATGACTCCGGTGAGGACGGAAGATTTAAAATCAAACAGAGCAGGGTTATTTTAGAGGAGATAAAAGCCATAGTTTCTGTGTGTCCCCCGACCGCCAGCGTTTGTTTTTCCTTCCTTTGCTGTACGCCTCATTGGCGCAGCTCAGAAACGCAGCCATTTTGTAATTACCCCTGGATATTTGTATGTGCTCATTTTCTTTCACGTCTTGCAGAACCTTAATCCCGGACTCGAGTCTCATAGGGAAAGGCCTGCTAGTCTGTGATGCTTAGTCCATGCTAATTGACAGAGTGGCCCCAGCAAAGGAACTGGCATTGGCTCTGCCAGAAGACCTGTCCCCAGCAGATGTGGCGGTGGTGCGAGACAGGGGATCCTGGGACACACTGGCTTGGGCACATTTTTAACCCGATTAGGACCATTCATCGACATATCACACATTTGGTTTTTTTCCCAGCCACGTGAGACAGACCCTATTTACAACTTCCCCATGCTGAACCGAGTCTGTGTTTTACAACACAACCGTCTGCAAAGGGCTCGGTGGGAAGGAGGGAAGCTTATCCCCGCTTCCCACGGGCAAGGATGCTCCACAGAAGAGCTGACATTCAGGCTGCTGGTGGGAATCTGCAGTCTGAGCCACGAGTCTCTCTCCCAACCCAGGAAGATGATCTCAGCTCTCTGCTGCTTCAGGTTGCCTCTTGGGCTGGATGTTTCCACCCAAATCCTTTCTGGCCAATCTTCTCTACCTCTAAAAGCCTAAGCTAAAGAGCCCTTTAATATCTCAGTCTCTCTATGCAGTAAAAACACCACAATAACAATACCTTCTGGTGAGCACCCTTAATCTGTAGAGATCCAAGCACTTTAGAAAGGAGCAAAACAATTATATTGAGGGGACAGAGGAGAAAAGAACAGGGACACAGGAAAATATCGGGATTTGCACAAGGAATTCAGCAACCCACACAGCATATGCGCCCAATCTCTCAGAACCTCCCTCCAAAACTGAGCTTACAGCCTGGAAAGCAAAAGCACAGCACCCAAAAAGCAGCCAGTCTTGCCCAAACCCAACCTCCTCCAGGCACCATCCCTCACACGCACCCCAAAGCGCCGCCATCCCGGGGAGGACACCCAGCTCAGAGAAACCTTCCTATTACTCCTTGTCCCCCCCGCAAAGTGCCAGTTGGCAGCAGAGACCCTCAAATATGATGGAAGTTGGTTAGAAAGACCTACCATTGAGGCAAGGAGTCAGGAAATCTGCACGCTGTCCCAAAACGGCCTCGCTGCACACTCTGGACACCACCACCTGCTCTGCTCTGACCAGCACCCGTTAAATACCCAGCAGCCATCTTGCAAACCACTCCTTCCTGTATGCAAACAATTAACTAATTACCTGCAGCTGGGTAAACCAGCACTACCCCAGGGAACACACACTCAGGGAGGTCAATCATTTAAGAGTAAACACCTGCCTTCTCCCGGCTGGTGGACAACCGAGCTGCCTGTCAGTCTGGCAAAGCCCATACCCACTCCCTGCAGCCATCCATTTTGGCACCAAATTCTAGAAAAACCTCTGCCTGATCAGTCAGGTGGGTTCACACAAACCCTGAACCCAAGGATGAAAGGAGCAGACGGAGCTCTGCCCGGGTGGGTCAGTTTTTTTCCAGGTACCGGGATGCTCAGGGCTACCAGGCTCATCCCGGGATGGGGAGGACCAGCAGCCCGGGAAAGCCCGGGAGTTCGCAGGGAGGTTTTCCTGCGGGCACCTCATCAGTATGAGGAACGCTGCTCTGGGTGCAGGGCCAAAACCGCGTGTTTTCAGCAGCGCAGACAAAAGTAGGGAAGAAAAAGATGCAAATATCTCAGGAATGTGCCCAGCAGCCTTTTGTGCAAGCACATTAGAATACAATACAAATGTGACTAAAAAAGACTCAACAGAGTAAATACTGCGCTTATAATAGGCCTCAGAGAGAGAAAGAGATTTAATGGCAACATATTAAATGTAAATCAACACAAAAGGTAACTGGGAAGGGAAGAGATATACCAGCTTAGGGATTATAGCACAAAGCTGTAATATTTACTCACGAGATTAAGGCATTTATGGGAAATGAAATATTGTCCTTTTGTAATAATTCAATCCCTCGCCTTTATCCAGGAGGATTGGACATATCAAGCTATTTTAGAGATGCAGACAGAAATTCACACCTATTATTAGTGGAGGGATGCGGCCCTGGCGCCTGCATCTCTCATGGCTGCTCTACAAGAACTCGATGTTTTCCAGAGGAAACTCCTATCTTCGAGCATCCAAAGGTTCCAGAGCTGCAAGCAGCCGCTGCCTGCACATCCATACCAACATCCAGCAGCACCAGAGCTGCAGTGACCAGAGATTTTGGACCGCTTGGACAAACCAGATGACCACCGTTGACCTTTCTGGGTGGGGATCTTTCCTCCCCACAACTCTCCTCCATCCGACACACCCTGGGGTCTAAGGACCTGCTGGTCCACCAGCTCCTGGGGAGTTGGGTCTGGAGGATACTAAGGGCAAAGACGACGACTGCTCCCACATCCTCGTGGTGAACACCATCACCTCAAACCTCAGCTTCCACATTTGCAGCTTGGGTGTGTTTCCCTGCTGCGTAAGACGCTTTGGGGCCATTAACTAGAATATGCTTGAGGAATGCAATATATCATCACCACACACAGGTTATCTCCCAGCTTACTGTATTTTTTTTTTTCAGGCAAAAATAAATTGTAACAACACAATTTGATTTCCAGGTGCCAGGCAGTGCTGGCAGGCAATAAAAAAGACAATCTTCTGATTTCTCAACTGCAAACGTTTTCTTAAACTAGATGCCTCGGCTATCCGTATGGCCCCAGTCAGTAAAGCATCTTTAGCACCTCACAATCTTTAATAGACTTCTCCTCTGCAAACCCCTCGTGAGGTAGGAAAGTCCTATTATCTCCTTCATACAGGCAGGCAACGACGGCGAGAAACAGTCTGCCCACGGCGCTGTCTCGCTGTGTCGGAGACCTGCCCAGAAAAACGTTAAATGAAGCGGGGCACTGCCAGGCAGCTAGCCGGAGCTGCTCCTCGCCTGGCTTCTGCAGCCTGCGGACAACTGGGTGCTGCCAAACCTAAAGACTTCCCGATGGCTGAAGTGCCCAGTTTAAAGTTAAAAAACAAAAAAACAAAAAAACCAAACCAAACAAACGAACAAAAAAAAAAAAAACCACAAAAAAACCCCAACAACTAGAAAAAACTAGAAAAAGACCTCCCCACAGCGCTGTCTCTTGGTCAGCACAGCCCAGCTCATGTCTCGGAGAAATGTCCCTTCTCCTGCGTTGTTTTTCTAATAACCAGCTCCCGGCGGAGAAAAGTGTCTTGGCACTGAAGTGCTGCTGCTGCGTGCTCGGGGGAACGAGCCCAGCCGGGTAAGGGGAGCGTGAGGAGAGCTGCCGGTACAGCATCGCTGCATGCACTAAAATGAGCCTCCGGTTAAAAGCTCCCCGGTTAATTCTGGCTAACGACCAACACGCCGCCGCAACAGCCTCTTCAGATGCCACTGCACCGGGTGTGTGTTCCCCCCGGTGCAGCGAACCCCGAGCACCACACAGCGCTGAAGTGGTTAATGCCATTACTACTGCACAGGGAAGCTGACAGACACAGTCCCACTCTGCTCTTTATTTAATAATAATTATCCGGATAGTAAACGCGACCCTGCTGTTTTGCTCACTTAAATTTTTTTGTTTCCCCAGCTATGGCAGTGTCACTTCTCCCGAGGCAGCCTCCCCCACTCGGCAGAGTTAAATTGCATTCTGATTCTATTAAATGGTACTAAATGTCTTCGAAATCAAAGAGCAAATATAATTTAAGTGCCATTTGGGTCTTCCCACAGGTTCTCAGCTGTTCACTCGGCAACCAACCTGTAGCAAGCTGCCTGGTGGCTGGGGTATAGTTTAAAAGGAAGCACACAGCCAGTACGTACAATAGAAATCCCTTCCACAACACGTCCTTTATGCAAACTCACAATGCACCGTGGTTACGGCTTAAAACAATATGACTGCTATAATAAGAAGAGAGGAGGAGGAGGAGGAGGAGGGGAGAGTTAAGGCAACCAGTGCAGCCAGGGCAGGAGGGCTGCTAACAGCAGCGTGCCCCTCGGCATGGGGATGGGGGTGCGTGCCCGCACCGGGGAAAGGGAGGCTGAAAACAGCAAGAACCCCGCAAATCTCACGTGGATCCAGACCGCAGCACGATGCCAAACACAGCCCGAAGATGCTGCGCACACCAAAGCCAGCCCCGGGATCTCAGCACATCCCACTAGCATAAAAATANCACCCTGTTTTCTACAGGAAAGCAGCGAGACTCAGGGGAGGACGGGGTTCAGCAGGGATGGGGTGCATGCAGCCCTTCTGGGGAGATCCCAGGGGAAGCAGCGTTGGCAGGCAGGGAAGAAAGCAGGGAAGAAGTGGCTGCTCTAGCATGAGAGGACCTGCAAGCAGCAAGTTAAGATGATAAAGAAACCGTAAGGTGTTGGTTATGTCTTGCAATTTCAAGGCCCGTTTTTAAGGACAGGGGCTCAATAGAAGCAAAAAGCACTTAATTAAGGTTTCCAGAAACACCAATTGACTTGAGGTACTCCTGTATTCCCAGCAATAAAAACCAGGCATGCTCAAAGGCAAAGTGCAGTGCAGCGAGAGGATGGCTCCTTTAAGGCACCTGACACTGGGTACCAAACCGGGAAAATTCTCACCCGAGGAACTTCTTGGCATGGAGCATCACTCCGTTGGCTCCAGCCGAGCCAGAGCGCACCTACAAACGAGCAAAGCTGCAGCCAGCGTGCCTCCGCGAAGCGAAGAGGCAGCCTGCCAGCCGACAAAGTTGCTCCTTAGCTCCCGCCGAGGAGAGAAGCAGTCCCGGGTGCAGAGCTGGCAGCGGCACGGAGGGCAGGGCTGAGCCCAAGCCATCGCATCCCCACCAGTCAGAGGAGAGGGAAGAACTACGACTGCGTACAGCCTTCCTCCAGTCTAGTGAAAAACAACACAACAGCCCCTCCGTGCAGGATTCTGGCACATGGTTTCTCTTTCTTTCTCCTTCCCCACTGTTGCCTTATCACTGATGGACCCGGCGGGCTCCATCAACACCCATCCTCTGCCTCCACCACCGAACCCGACACCCAGGGCACAACTGCAAAGGTAAGGGTGCTAAAAAGGTGGATGCACAACATGGAGCACGATTCAATCATCAGCAACAAAAGCCACCGGGAGGCAAAGCTCGTCCGGAGTTGTCCAGACCAGGGGCAGAGACGCAGGAGGACCCGCTCTTCAGCATCCTCAGCTTGAAGCCGCAAATAGTTCAGGCCCTTGCTCTCCCTTGCGCTGGTGGAAGTGACTAATTGTATTTTGAGAGAGAGAAGCAAATCATCACCCGAATCATCTGCACCAACTCCAATAATAGCTGATCTCCCTGCAACGATCTGCCACGCCGCACTGAAGCTGCGCCTAAGCCTCATTAGGCAGCAAGCGGCGTGCGAAGGCGCTGTCAGGGCAGGGTCCAAGGTTGTGCCCTGCCAGGCCACAGCTCCCTCCCCCAGCCATGCAAGCACCCCCTAAAACCACGCCGAGCTGCCAGGGAACGGTGCCTATTCGCAGCCAGAAAAGCGCTTACGCAGAGCAGGCGTTAGACAAACATCTCGGCAGCTCGAACGCCGTTCGGTGCATACAGGAGCAGGCAGATAACGGCTCTCCAAAAAATACTCCTTGCTGCTGAAGGGGCAGCTCCGGAGCCTAGGAATGTGGTGGGTGCAGCTAAGAGGGCTGCCTCTCTCCATAAGCCCCAGCAAAACAGCCAGCGCCCGGCCAGCGTCGCCAGTACCTTGAGGACAGCAGTTCCCGATCCTCAGTGGGTTTTCCAAGCCTTTCTCCCCGTACTTGGAGATGCTCAGGTGCCTCTGGCCAGCTCCAGAACCAGGTAGGGGCTTTCCAGGGAAGCTCAGGGGAGGGATGCGCTGCTGCCCCGTCGCTGGGGAGCAGCCCCAAGCCCCAGGGATGCTGCCCTAGCCCGAGGCGCTGCTCCGAGGAACAGCCCAGGAACAACCTTTAGATATCAGACAGCTAACCGGCACCCAGGGGGTCTGGCAGGTGTCTTCGTCCTCCCCCCTTCCCCGATGCACAACCCAGCCACGGCAGGAACCGTTTTTAAGCCTGCGCCGCTCCCCCGTAGCGAGAGCAGCCGAGGGTTTTTAAACATTCAACACCGCCTGGCCAGACTGGGCTGCGCTACAGAGCTGCTCAGATCAAAAGATCCTCAGCTCAGAAGATTAAAAGGCTCCGGGGATGGGTAACAGGATGCAGAGCTTTTCACCTCTCGGTGGCTTGGCCCGATTTCTAGGTCAGGAACAAGCGAAAAACCCATTTCTGCTGCAGCAGAGGAAGCAGCCAGCTTCCCTTCAGCTCCTGGCTATCAGCTGGCCCTTTCTGCGGGAGAAACGGCAAAACCCGGCTAGGTTCGCGCTGCTTCATCCCATTAAACACCCCCAGGGACCCGAGATGGGCTGAGCCTGCGGGTCCCACCCGCGGAGAGGCTATCTGCAGAACAGGGGACATTTCGGAGGGGAAGGCTGCCCCGAAGCCCACGCCCGGGCCGAACAGGGCCGTTTCTCCATGCGGTGCAGGAGGACCCGCCGATGGAGGGATGCTCCAACCCTCTCCACGCAGCCTCTGGGGGAAAAAGCGCGGCACGCTGAATTCACGCCTCCGCTCCCTCCCCGACGATTCGCAAGCCCGGAATTCTTGGCTGGGCTGGCAATCTGGCACTTTCTGCCGGTGCCGACTGCACGTTTGGGGAACGGCGTTAAAAATATCTTGCGTGCCCGCACCCTCGCCGTCAAAGACTCCCACGGGCGCGCTTTCAGCTGTGCCCCCTTTGCTCTGCCGGCTGCGGGGAGGGGTGCCGCAATGCAGGCACTCGCTCTGCCGCCTTCCCATCTGATTTGCAAGGAGAGGTGGGCAACAGATGGAAGGAGCTCTTCGTCTCTTTCTCCGTTTTTAACCCCGCCGCACGCGGCTGGGAAGCCGATGTCGGGGAAGAAGGCGGCGTTTCAAGAAACCCACCTTCGAACCATCGCTGCGGTGCTCGGGGATATCTTTAACTCGCTGAACGGAGGGGAAGAGCGGCGGCACTGCGTCTGTAGGCTGGATCCAGCAGGCTGGGCTCATCGGTGTGGATGAGAGAA
>Ga0065711_1007877_pt1 | contig 13923 bp, 8 predicted proteins | sample Hoacrofraction12_FD_59098 | JGI IMG/M metagenome (GOLD analysis project Ga0065711, IMG submission 59098) | Hoatzin crop microbial communities from Cojedes, Venezuela - Epithelial fraction 12 v2 (version 2) | ecosystem: Host-associated > Birds > Digestive system > Esophagus > Crop | place... | reverse complement strand
TCATCTCCAGAGAAGGAGACTCCACAACCTCCCTGGGCAGCCTGTTCCAGTGCTCCGTCACCCTCAGAGGGAAGAAGTTCTTCCTCATGTTCAGACGGAACTTCCTGTGCCTCAGTTTGTGCCCTCTGCCTCTTCTTTTATCCTTTCAGCAAAGCAACTGAGAATGGTGTAGTTTCTTTAAATTCCTGAAGAGGCAGAATATTTGAGAGTAGACTTAAAAATTGATGACAGAAATTAACTGGGAATGTTTCTCTTTTTCTCAGGAGAATAAGTCTTCAGGCAGTCATTTTGATGAACTTAAATGAAATATAAACCAAATAATAAAATAATCACATTCTATATTTCCTATGGATTTTAATTTCCTTTTTTTTCAGTGTGTCTGTTTAGCCCTTCTTGGCTTTTGCAGGGACCTTCAAGGTGCTTTTGTCATACTCTTAATAGTCATGCTTCATCAGTATGCTCTGAATTATTCCAGATCCTTCCTGTACAGCTGTAAAGCTAATATAAATCAGGTGGTGAAAATGTGAACCATGAGGAATGTTACATGATATTCTTGTTTGTTTATTTGCTGATTCTAGAATATTTTTTTTTAATGATTCTTAGGTTTTCCTGGGGAATATAATATCCTTAAAGTTCTGGTGGAACAGTTGAAGCAGAATTCACAGTCTTGCAGGAAAGTAAGTTGGTTTTTTTACTTCAACATTTAGCAAAGGTTGCTTTGAACTATTATTATTTGAGCTATTATTATTACAGTTAGGTTTGAGGCACTGTGGACTGACTAGAAGTTACGGTTTGACATACAGTTTATTGCATGTAATTTTACGACAGCTCTTTATGCAGGAGGAAGAAAGGATGATTTGTGTGGATTCTCTTGGCTTTTACAAAAATACTAAGTAATTAGAGTGTGGCCTGCATGATGGGGGCCATAACTGATGAAGACAGTTGACTGAATTACCATTGTCCACAACACAGTTTTAGTTTTAAGTTTATTTTTACATTTTTAATCCAAGCTTATGTGAATTCTAAAAGTACATAAAAATCGTTTCTTCCCCCTATAATTCTCTTCCATTATATTTCCCCACAGCAGACTGGCTGCTTTTAATACAGTTTCTCCAGATGCACCTAGGATATTTTAGAATGGATGGACATTTTTTTTCCAGTATCTGTGGTAAAGTGTGAACAATTTTCTTGACCTGCTGTCTTTTATCCAATAGTTTCATTTGATAATTTGTTCCCTCTCTCTGGGGGAAAGTATTCACAAAACAACTTTACACAATACTATAGTTATTTTCTCCCACTGTGTCTTTGAAATAATTTGCTTTTATGGATAAGATCCGTACTTTGACATAGTATACATGATGCATAGAAAACATTATTTCTGACTGGCTGTCTCAAATACATTGCTGTGCTTAGATGAAGTGATTTTTTTGAAGTTTCCTTTGCTTTCTGTATTTTGTCATATAAATTCTGACAGAAATGACTGTAGGCATGTATGAGCACTGATAGTTACTTGTGGGTGTAAAAGCAGTCCTTTCTTTTGAATACCTAATTATCTAATGAGTAACCGGACTATCAAAGTGACTTAACCAATGTCCCAAAATATCACCTACTGTTTATAGGCTTGGAAGGTTGCAGGAGATACTTTTATTCAAACAGTATACAGAATGAAGAAAAACAGAAGATTTGTTTATAGGCAAACAAATCAAGCAATGGCTTGCATAATAACAGATATACTCATTTAAACCAGAGTTTCATCTTGGCCCATGACTTTCTGTGCTAGTAGCCAGTAAAGTATGATGGAATGAGAACTACAGGAAACAGAGCGAGTTAGATTATTCCTTGGGTAAGTCCTCCTCACCTTCATCGATGAGACAACAGGGATTTTGATACCTGGAAGTTGTTAGTGGACCATAATGTTTAATAGTAATTGAAGGGCGTTCTTTCATGAATTTCTGTTATCATTTTTAATGCATCAATGAGCACTGACTTCCACAACATACAAAGTGTATGCTTAATGTGAAAAATGCTTTTGTTTGAAACATTTAGTTGTTTTAAAATCTACTGCCTGTTAATTTTACTAACTAGCTTAACTGCTCCTTGTTCACATTTTTCCTTCTATTTATGCATTTCTTGGGCCACCTCTTTTCTTAGCAGAAGAATCCTAGGCACTGCATTGATCCAAGTGAAATCCGTCAATACTTATCAAGTTCAGTCTGTGTCATTTCTCCTAAACTGAACAGAACCATGCCTTGCTCTAACTAAAAATATGATCTCTAAAGAATAGTGAAAAAGAAAGAAATTGTTGATATGAATAAAGTTGCATCAGTGCCCTAGCGCAGCAGAGGGGACTAATGTGATATGAGCACACTGCTTTCTAGCTGAAGTCTTGGTCGCATGTCACCTGATTTATAAATATGCCCTCATACCTTTTGATAGACCAGTGGTTTCAGCACCAAGATTTTGTCTAACTTCCAGATTATCTAGAATTTCTTCATGTTGTGTATTCCTCACTTCCAATTCCAAAGCATTTATCTGTATAGAGGAGCTCAGCACAATTGTCATGCTCTAATTCTGATGTAGCTGAATGGGTGGGAGCAGGAATTCCGCTATGCAACTAACAAAGCTCTTTTTCTTTAAGGGGGGTGGATTTGTAGACTAAATTAGCGTTAGTGTTGTTACTCTTGAATGAGATTCTCATATAAGGAATTACACTACCATCATGCTGAAATGAATTACAAATCAACAGATTACTATTTTAAATGTCACTCATTACAAAATGTAAAATTTATAAGGGTTTGGCCTACAAGATGTTCGAGACCATTATAATTCTTCTTACAGATTTACTCTTCCTAAGACCCTTTTACTAAATTTAAGAAACAACTTGAAAAGTTTTTCTGTGCCTGTGTCAGTGACACCCTGCAAAGGGAAAGGTGATAGCTGACCTTTTCAGAAAAATGGGCTGTATAGAAATTCAAAAGTAATTGTAGTGATCCTAATTTGTAGCAAAATTTTTGTCAATTGCTTGATTAAAAACCTTTATCAGTAAAAAAATTACTTCCCCAAACTCATTTTACAGGTTTTAATATGCTTTACTAATGAATAGATGACTCAAATGTAGGATGAGAATTTTTGCTTAGCTTTGCTGGGGGCAGATGTTTGCTTGCTTGTCTCTTTGCTTTCAAACCAAGGAAAGTGTTTCGTGCATAAGTGTCTTACAGGGATAAAGACAAGGAATGCTATACCTGTTGAGATTGCAATGAAGAGCCAGCAACTAATTTGTCTTTCCAATAAAATACAGCATAGCAAAAAGAATTATGTCATTTCAAAGTGCATGTTAAGATAAAATTCTAATGTTTTTGAAATTACACTGGCATTCTACTAAGGACTTGAATGGAGAAGGATATTAGTCCTCATTTCTGCAATAATGTATGGTTTGGAGGTCTTTTAGAGTTTCTGCAGCAATTTATTAGGTTCAGCTTTGAAAATGGATTTTTTCCAAATCATAGAGTCTTGGTTTTACCATAAGTTTGGGTGCTGAACAGACAAGTAGAATGAAATTGGGCTAGCCAGATGAAATACCTAAAATGGAAGAGTCACCCTGTCAGGCTCGCTTTGGAACTACTGGGGAGAAAAAAAAGTCGAACTTAGTCTTTGGAGGAGCTCGTCTGTCACTGAGCTTAATGTGGCTCCACGCTCAACCAGAGTCCATTTAACTGATGTGCCTGAATTAGAGTGACGCTGACTCAAAGATTGTAGACGAAGAATGTTCTTGGAGGCTTCAAGGCAGGACAGTGCCTACATTTTGTTGAGACTGTGAATAATTAAAATACTTGGAAATGTAGGGACTCAGCTTTCTGATAGCTATAGGGTACATAGTTCAAAGGGGCTCATAGGTTAGATTTTGCCACAATCCGTAAAAATAAGCTTGCAGACGAGCAACTGAAAATGTGATTTTTCTATAAAAGTGTACTCAAACTGTGAGCAGCTATACTTATTGAAATCTGAGAAACTACAAAGTCTATGTAAAGTCACAGTGAAGACCTAAATATTCAAAGTATGTATTGTGCACGATGTTAACATTTTGCAGTGGTGGGGGTGAACTAGTCAAAATTGAGAAAGCTTTGCCTAATACGAGGTATGAGACAGATTTTGACTGGCAAATAACACAATTGGCTTTAAACCCTAAGGAAGTGAGAAGGCGAGGTGGAAGGAAATGTATTTCTTGGCTTGTGGGTACATCGCCTGAAGCTGAGTGCTAAAGGCACCAAGTACAGACTTACCTAAGTAATATTTTATACATGATACTACTGCCCCTAGTTCCAGTAAGTTCTTTGCTACATTAGTATTCTGAGTCGTCTGCAATTCCTTTGTGGAGGAAGTGCTCTCTAACTTTGGCAGCGGCAGTTTTCCAGCTCTAAGCCTGACAAAAGTTTTTTCTCTTGCATTCCCTTTTTCTTCGTTGTGTTCCTGCTGCAGAGCCAGCAGAGGGAGCTTAAGCAACAAACCTCTGCCCAGTGCTTGTTATTAATACAAAGGTGCACAAACAAACGAAAGTCTGCCATGATAACCTATTCCTGGTAGGAAATGGGACAAAAAAGAAAACCAGTAGCTGTTGAATGGAAAAGGATAAAATCAGTAGGGAAAGGAAACTTTTCTAGTAGATGAGAATGCACTAAAACTAACAGCAAAAAATTAGTGTCTTAAAATCTAGGCATCTCTATCACATTTATAGAGAATAAATGGTATTTCTGTATTTTTAGACGTTTCTCCATATCCAAGAAGCTTATTGTAGAGCTTGTTTGCTTTTGTCTTTTTATGAATGCTCAGCGTTTTAAAAAGTGAAGTATTGACTTCTTACTTTACATACCACTGACTTACAAATGCTGGGACTGTAGGAAAAATGGTTGGGATAAGTTTGCGCTGTGCTTTCTAATGCAGTAAAATAATATCCAAGAAACTGCTGAGTCCTTTTATCTCTTTACCTGTCTCAGCAGGGCAATCAGCTCTCTAGAAATTAAGAGATGAACAAACAGGAAAATAATATCCATCTCTTCTTCAGGGAGCTATGTGAGGTCACTCAGTATCTGACTTTTTCAACTAAGGCAAGCAAATACTATGCTCCAGGATCACTTGTCAGACCAGTGGCAGAGCTGGGTGAACTCTAGTTCAGTTTGCATGACTGGCCCTACCAGATTTCTTGTTCCCCTGGGGAAGCTAGCACACTTGCCTTAAATGTCATGAGCATAGCATCTTATTTCAAGTGTATGAAGTTTTGCCTGTTCTTGGCATATGTGAGGAACGTAGTTTGGGGAAAGGATTTAAAGGTCTGGAAGAAACATGAGAAAGAATCACAGGAGTGTTCTCAGGTGAGGTTTTTTTGTTGTTTTGAAATGTATGTGTTTTAGTGCTCAATATTTATGGCAATATCTTTGTTATATAAAGACTGGGGTTTAAATCAAATCATTATAGCAAAGATTTACTAAAAATTGGTGGCTTTAAAGAATGACTGGTTAGTATTGAATAGAATTTTCTAATAACAACTCTACTGTTAGAAACCAATATTGATTGTACAGCTTGTTGCAGAGCTGTCCACTGAGCGCATTGTAAAATTATGTCCTCTCACCTAGTTTCTTTCACTTAAAGCATATTAGAGAATAGTTACCGAAACAAGTGTCAGTGATCTATAGACTTGTTGGATGTGTGGTTCATTTCCAGCTACATACACACATTTATTTCACCTTGCCACTTCTAAGTGCCTAGTTTGGGGGTGTTCTGCTTGAAAATGCAAGCCTTTCAAGTTATGTACACTGTTCTGCTCTGGTTTTCATCTCCATAAATAAATTTGGTTTATGGCTCTGATAACAGGAAGGTAGACCTCTCAGTAAAAACATTTCTGAGTTCCTTTCCTCTTCTTACAGGTCAATACACCACTTGGCTGCCTGCCTCTTAGCAGCCAAGCAATCAATCCCCTTCAGAAAAGACTTAGACCAATTTCCCACTTGCTGTGTACTTAATAATTGGCCCAGTTCATTCCCGTGTCAAAATTACTTATTTTGCCAAGGTGATAATCTCTTTTCAATAGTCCTAAAGTGTCACCTTATGGCTAATACTGATTATGATTTTATATCTTCAATAGAAAACATACCCAAGCATCAAATATAGAAAATCTGGAAGTTCTTCTCTGAGTATGATAAGACTTATTTGGGGATTTAAGATTATTTTAGCTGAGATTGCATCATTAGGGTTTACTTTGCAAATAACTGGTGATAAGTAATAACAAAATTCTACTAAGAAGTTCATAATCCATTTGAAAGGTACTGATAGATTTTTCTATGGTTAAATGCAGTCATATGACTTAAGGATGAGTGAGAAAACAAGTCATAACAAATTATTAGATCTTTGACGTTCTCATCAGATTGCTATGTAATACATCTTATTTTTGCACTTTAATTAAACAAACAGAAATGAAATATCTTCAGAAGTGAATTACATCTTCACACTGGTCCCAGGATAACAACTCAAATACAAACTATCATAAATTCGCACAGAGTGTCCCAGTTTGCTCAGCTACACAGTCAACCTGATGCCCTTTTTGAGGGCAGTAAGAAGCCAGTTTGAGTATTTGACTGAGTAGATTGCAACTTCTTGCATCAAGCAAAGGAACACAGGTCTCTGTTAGAGGAATTTCATCTAAGCACTTTGAAAAATAGGGTAGGGAGGAGCTTTGATCATGTTGCAATATTTTTCTCTCAACACTTTTTCAATGGCACTTCTATTTCCATTTTCAATTATTTTTCGATATAAATGTTTATTACGAAGATCACTTTTTTTACATTAAACACATTTTTTTTAAGTTTTTTTCTAGGAAATTGAAATTTTCTTTCTTAATCCCAATTCAGAATTGTGGCAAGCTCTGGAAATCTGAAATTTTAAATTATTTAGATAAAAAACTTCTGTTCTCTACACTTACATGTAAATCACTCATTGATAGTATATTACCTAGATTGTGGATTTTTTCCTATGTTTATGAAATTCTCCTTGGAAAAAAGACATATAATTTCTGCTTGCTGCTATTTTTTACAGGATCCAAAACTATTTTCAAACAAGCAACATGAAATTTCTACTTGCTCAAATGTGAAACAGTCCATTTGACCTGAAATGTAGCATTTTATTTTCAGACACTTTAAAAAAAGGAAAGAGAATAAATAATTAGATTTACAAAAATGAAGTTGAATTTTCACTTTCTTATACAGCTATTTTAGCCTCACAGCTCTTGTGCTCCATGAGAGAAATCCGAGTTCAATTTCTTTTTCTTCCTCATGGATTTGAACAACTGTCCTTTTGTTCCAGTGTAGTTCTCAGGCTATGAGCATTTTGGACTTCGGGAATTATGATAGTTTTGTGCCAACTGTCCCCTATTGGTAGCGTTCCTCTTCCCTTAATCACAGAAACAGATGCTAGATCTCAGTTTCCCACCTCCCATGTAATGGTTTGAAGTCCTGGTGTTTGGGTCATTCTCTACTACTTCAGTGAGGTCTTGATGACTCCCTGGATTGTAGGGGTTGTTCAGCCTGGAGAAGAGAAGGCTCTGAGGAGACCTTATTGTGACCTTTCAGTACTTAAAGGGGGCTTATAAGAAAGATGGGGACAAACTTTTTAGCAGGGCTTGTGGCAGTACGAGAAGGGATAGTGGTTTTAAAGTAAAAGAGGGTAGATTTAGGCTGAATATAAGAAAGAGTTTTTTACAATGAGAGTGGTGAAACACTGGAACAGGTTGTCCAGAGAGGTAGTGGAGGCCCCATCCCTGGAAACATTCCAGGTGAGGCTGGACAGGGCTCTGAGCAACCTGGTCTAGTTGAAAATGTCCCTGCTCACTGCAGGGGGGTTGGACTAGGTGGCCTTTAAAGGTCCCTTCCAACCCAAACCATCCTAAGATTTGATGTTTTTATGAACTGATGTGTTCACAAGACATGGAACGATACAGCAAGAGTGTCCTGATGGCTGGAATGCACCTCTGTGAGACCTTGATTTGCCTGAACCACGTAATGCATGGATTTCTTGTGAACACAAAGACTGTTCTGACATCCGGTGTTCGCCCAGTCCATGATACTACAGCACTGCAGAATCTCTCTATAGGTGTCTCGAACTAGGATAACTGATGCAAAGGTTTAATAGAATAGCCTCTCTGCAATGTCTTGTGCTGTCTGCAGTTCTGCTTTCTTCCAGCATATAAACTGTTTTTGCAAAGGTTTTTGATAATGTTGTAAATATATCTAAATTGTTTATTTTTTCTGACTACTTGAAATTAAATCAATGTAGATAATAATCTCATTCCTGAAACTGAACAAGGGCTTGAGTCAGAGTTAGCAATGTGGCATCAGTAAGTAAAATGTTTGTAGCATATTCAGTATATTCAAACTAGTTCTTAGAATTAGTGGAAGGTAGTCACTTTATAGATATAAATTAGAGCTGCTACTGGATCTGTTTGTCATGTGTCTCTAGGACTGAAGTGTTGCATGACTAGTGATCCTCTGGATTCTGGGCCATCTCCAACATGCTCATAGATGGCTAGAGGTGGGGATTGTATACAGTTTTATGCTACAGCTGGATTCCCCAACAATGGGGAAACCTCCAGCTGAATCATTTCAATTATCTTTGTACTGTTTGCATTTGGTAAAGCAGACCTAGGCATTTTGAAGTTTTCTGTGAAAGAATTTGCAAGGAAAAGCACGTAACTGATTATTTGCAACAGGTTTCTGTTTTCTTCATGATCCAAACCAAACCTGGTGCAAAGTAGGCAAAACATTGTTGCTTCTGTTGACTGTCAAGTTGTTGTGAAACAAAACACGCTAGTATCTGATGATCTGTCTTGCAAGAAACCACAAATGGACTTAAAAGGAAACAGCAAATTTTTCTCCTGCTCTTTGGTCTCTTGTTTTAAACTAGTAGTGTAACTTTGTAATAGGTAGGGAAATTTAAACATAAGTATTCTCTACAGTTCTTAGCACCAATGATTTTGAAAAGTCATGCATGTTCTTAGGTGTGTCTGTAATAAAACTGCTATCCCATGTTTATTTATATTGCAGTGACATGCCATAGTTGCTAAATTATTTTGAGTGAAAAAGTACGCATTCGCTGCCCCACAGCACATGATATCTGAATTCGCTTGCACAAAGGACAGTGTAATTAATGCATAGACAAGACGATCCCTCTGAGATGAGAGTTGCTAATGAAAAGAAATATTCCTGTTGTTTCGAGGAAAGTGTTGGCTATTTGTAATGAGCTCATTTGTGTGGAATATTTTCTGGTGCAGAACATATCTTTAAAATAGATTTTTGAGTTATAAGCTGTGAATGAACTAGCACAGATACCCACTCCAGTGATAACTTCCAGTGAATTCTGCTTTCGAAGTACTGCTGAAGGTAAATTAGTTATCGATTTCTGACAAAATGGAAGACTTGTCTCATTGCTGAATTTTGAATCTTACAGATTAAATAAGAATTTGATAGCTGATGCTAGAACTTATTGTTCTTTGTGTTATAGATGTATCCGGTGTCTTAAACTGAAAGGTTCCACTGCGCAAATACACAGGAAAAAAAAAAGTGGCGGGGAACGGGGAAAGAGTGCAGTGAAGTATAAAACATTTGGGGTTTTGCTCCAGAAGCTACTTTCTGGGTTGACTTTTCTATGCCTAATCGTGCGGGAGCAACCAAACAGAAAGATGACCTTGGTTTCGCTAGAGAAAATTGTTCAAATATTTAGCCATATCCTGCCTACTTTAAGATTTCTTTATGATTTCCCCCAAGGTGCTCTGACTTCTACAAGTGTGCAAAATGGTATTTATACCATCTGTCATGATGTGGCTACGGAGATGCTGTGAAGTCAAAGCATGGTATTACAGGTTACTGTTCTTTTAAATCAATTACAATACTTCAGAGAACATTTAAGGGGGTTTTGTTTGTGTGGTTTTGTGTTTTTTTTAACCAAGTCTGACCCAGGGACAAAAAGATCTGATCTCATATCACAAGGCAAGGAATTTGCAAATCCTTCAGGCGTGGTTACTTACTAGGATTAATTGCCATGACCATTTTCTCATTGCCCTCCATATCCCTGACATTCTTTTACGATTTCCACAGCTGATACAGAATTCTGCTCCTAGCATATTTTACTTTTGTAAACACAGGTGATTGCTGTATTTTACACCCACTTGGCAAATATTTTATTGACATTATTACTATGTTGAACATAGTATTAATTACAAGTTCCATGTACTGTACACAAGCTTCATGTTTTTTTCTTTGTACTTGACTGTATGCATCTTTCTTGTAATTAGTTCTGCTTTCCCTGTCAGCCTTGAGTATCACTTGCATTTCTGTGGGTTAGTTGATAGATTTTTTATGTCCTGTATTACAGACACGATCAGGTGCTATCAAGTCTAACCTAGTACTCACTGCAGTCAGTCAGAAGTCTTACACTGACTACAGTTCTTCCCGTTCTATAAATCCAGTTATGTGTATGTCTCATTTCTTTCCAGTTTTAGGTGTTTGAGTTGATAGTATAATGCTTGGAACAGTACGGTTTGCTGCAAGTAGTCGATAATGCCATTTTAGCTTAATTAAGTGTGCCATTTTAACCTGAGGGATTTTGAAGGAATTCCGGCATGGCATAATAGTTCATGTGTTAAATGTTGGTAAAGGAAATTGAGTCTAACTCATATGTTGTGAATGTTCCTCGTGTTTAACTGTGCCACAAGTCTTGTTTCAGATATTTGTTGCAATAAAGCTAGTGAGGTTAATGTTTTTATCACTTTTGTGATAAAAATATGTTTCAACATTGCTGACTAACTCTGTAGTCTAAGTAATTATTTGTAGTTAACAGTAGTCCCGAATAGGTCTTGCTGCTGACCATGGACACCCCTTTTGTTCTAGGATGCTACTGCTACTCATTTCTTTCAGCTTTCATATAAACTAGGAATACATTAGACCTTTTTCTTAGTACTGCTCTTCAGTGTCAGCAGTTCTGGTTGTGTGGTTGTTACAGGATTGCTAGTTAACTATCTGTGTAACAGAAACAAAGAAAAGTCAGTTTCGAGAGTTAACAGTTTAAGTTGGTAGTATGAAACTGAAGCACTGTCTCTCTTATTCTGTGTAGAGAATGAGGGTCATGTCACAGCGTAAAGTATGGACCATAACAACTTGAAATATATGTATGTACATATGTTCAGTCACCTTCTCAGAGAGCACAAGGATGTGTGACACAAATGCCTGAAGCCAGTTTGCTGTTCATATTTTTCTACATACACAAGAAGAGAGCATTATGTGCTTGGCCTGCAGTAGTGAATCTAGCAGGGAACATAATTCATCTGTGAAATTATTTCAAAGCTTGACACATTTTTATGTGGGTTTGTCAGCTTTTCTCCAACAGTCTCAGGTGGATGAAAAGATCTGCTATTTTCTTGTCCTTGCACTCTGAGGTGATCCAGCACTGTCTCTGCTTGTATTATAATAGATCGTGAGTTTGACTGGGAGGCTCTGCAGTCAGGTCCAGTTCTGCCTTATTGAATTTTCCTTCGTATAGCGCCTTTGGAAGCAAGGCAGGGCTCCTGGCAGATAAGTGAAGTCCAGCCCCATTACCTCACTTTGAGTGCCCCGTTACCATTCTGTGTTCATATGCTATTAAAAACTGTGATGCTCCATTTTGGTCCTAACAGATAGCATGTGTGACAGTAGCATTTTCTTTGCATTCTTAACATATTGTGTAAAACAAAACAGGAATTAGTGATTTCTGAAGTAATGTCATCGTGTCTGAGTGGGACCAAAAACTAGCTTATAAATAAAATTTTCTGTTTCCTTTCATTTGCTGAAAAGCACACAAAACTGCATCTCTAAACACATTCACAAGGTCTAAGTTTCTTCTGAGAAAAAAAGATTATGATGTCCTCTCTATTTTCAGTTTGGCATTTAGAGGAATTCCATTGAAAGTAAACTTTTATATAAAAGGGAATTGAAATGTGTTACCATGTCTGGGTAAAGGCACAGCAAAGTTTGAATATTTAATCTGAGTTTGCAGTTCAAAAGGAAAAAAAGCAATTTTGTATTTTAACATATTCAAAGTTTTATTTTATTTATTCTTGATATCTCTTAAATCTGCTAGTAATTAGTCTGTTAAGTCTGTTAAACTTGGCCTTTTTCAGGATGTGTATTTACACAAATTATTTTCCAAATAAAATAAAACTATTGGCATATAGAAATATAGAGGGCATCTTTAAAGCTCTGTCACACAATACACTTCAGATCCATTTCTTCCTTCTAGCCATAGACTCTGGTTGTCTAAAGACTTATAGAATCCATTCTTTGCATGGATAGAGAGGTGATAAAAAGGTACGTGAAGCAAAATAACAGCTTTTCAGAACAGTTTTGGAAGAAATTTTGAAGCAGACAACCTGAACTCCGAGAAGGATCCGGTTAATCTTCCCTGTACTGCCTCTCTGTGTGTCAACCTAACTGAAGCTATAACCTAAGAAATCTTCCCCCATGTGGCCATTAAAAACTGAATAATTTCAGTATCTTATCATTTATTAAACTGAATGCTAACTATATGCTTTATGAAAAAGACAGTTCAAAACTTTCTTTAAAAACAAACAAAGCACATCCAAACAAACAAAAACCCCAAGCAGATCACAGTGATCGCTTCTGATACAACTTCTTGGCTTGGAAACATAAAGGAGGACTGTGTATCCATCCTTTTGGGATAGTGACCTTTTGTGACATTTTACTCATTTCTTTGACCTGAGATCTGCCAAAATAAATTCTTTTTCTTTAATCTTTTTCCCAAACAGAAGGAATAGAGAGCAGACCAGATTTGACATACTTCATATTTTGAAACTAAGAGCTCAGTTCCCACCTTAATTCCCCCTACCTACTTACCTTGCTGCAGCATCATGCTGCCACACTTCACTGCGGTGGCTTTTCGGGGGGAACAGCCTGTTCTCCCCTCCAGGAACTCGCAGTACGGTGAGGCGGTGCTGTGTACATTGTGCTAGCCAGCAGTACAGCATTTGGTACTCATTTAAGAGGCACATTCCCTGGGCTGACATCTAAGGGCACTGATGCTTTCTTGCTGAGCGTTTCAGTATGCAACGTGTATCTGTTCCCATGGCACTGCACTGAAGGCTTGCACTGAGGTTGGAAGTAAGCTAGATGTCATACAGGTCTTTTCCCACTTACTGTTTTTCAGGCATTGGGCACAGCCTGCTGCCTGATTTGTTTGAAAATACAGAGTTAGCTCTTTGTTCCTTGGCAAGTTTTTCTGAAGTAGGCCTCTTCAAAAGCCCTTAATCCCCAAATGACAAGAGGCTACCCCAGAAGCCCTTCTGTGTTACGGAATCACAGAATCACAGAATCACAGGAGTTGGAAGGGACCTCTGTGGATCATCTAGTCCAACCCCCCTGCCAAAGCAGGGTCACCTACAGCAGGCTGCGCAGGACCTTGTCCAGGTGGGTTTTGAAGATCTCCAAAGAAGGAGACTCCACAACCTCTCTGGGCAACCTGTTCCAGTGCTCCATCACCCTCAGAGGGAAGAAGTTCTTCCTCATGTTCAGACGGAACTTCCTATGTTTCAGTTTGTGCCCATTGCCCCTTGTCCTGTCGCTGGGCACCACTGAAAAGACTCTGGCCCCATCCTCCTGACACCCACCCTTCAGATCTTTATAGGCTTTTATAAGGTCCCCTCTCAGCCTTCTCTTCTTCAGGCTGAACAAGCCCAGCTCCCTCAGCCTTTCCTCATAGGAGAGATGCTCCAGTACCCTCATCATCCTCGTAGCCCTCCACTGGACTCTCTCCAGTAGCTCCTCATCTTTCTTGAACTGGGGAGCCCAGAACTGGACAGAGTACTCCAGATGGGGCCTCACTAGGGCAGAGTAG
>Ga0065711_1044720_pt1 | contig 13925 bp, 9 predicted proteins | sample Hoacrofraction12_FD_59098 | JGI IMG/M metagenome (GOLD analysis project Ga0065711, IMG submission 59098) | Hoatzin crop microbial communities from Cojedes, Venezuela - Epithelial fraction 12 v2 (version 2) | ecosystem: Host-associated > Birds > Digestive system > Esophagus > Crop | place... | reverse complement strand
CAAGACCCGCCTGGACAAGGTCCTGTGCAGCCTACTGTAGGTGACCCTGCTTTGGCAGGAGGGTTGGACTAGATGACCCACAGAGGTCCCTTCCAACCCCTACCATTCTGTGATTCTGTGATTCTCTGCTTTTCTAAGATTTATAAGACAGTCTGTGTTGATCTCCTCTGATTTCTTCTGGTGGTATATTTATGATGGTTTTATGTGTTTGGTCTTTTGTTCTAAAGTTTTTTCAGTTTGCTGGAGAAAATGGGATTTTTTTTGAATGTAGCAGATGGAGGGAAGGTTTTCTGATCCTAAGGGTGAGATTTTATCTCACCTAAATTACCTAAAAGCCTCTGAAGCTTGATGTCTAATCTAAGCCAGTCATTGGGGCTCCTTTTGTCATCAGTGGTGAGGAAGTTGCCTGATTTTTAGACAGAATTCTGAAACCAGTGAGGTGACTTACCTCCTGGAGAGCTTCTTGCTCAATGACTAAAGAGAATTGTGACTCGATGATAGCTTAGAGTAAACACATAACTTTTTAGTGTTTGAAGTTATGACATTATGAGTCTAATCTAGACTAAAATTATGTAAATCTTGCTATGAAGCTCTTTGAACAGCTAGTTGTGATTGCAAGGGAATAAACCAAATGGTAACATCCGTATTAATAAGTTAAATGTGTCAGGAAATGGCCTCTGTGCCTGAAGTCTTCTGATACTCTAAAATTCATATTACACAAGCAAATTTGCAAATCACCAAAACATAGGGGCCTGATTCCTGAATTAACATGGTAGCTTTCAAAAGCCCACTAGCCCACATGCTTCTTTGACTCTTCATGTAACCCTCTCCTCTGCTCTGTACGTGAGACATCATCACACTCCAGCATTACCAGCACTCAGCACAGACCTGAGCATTCTCTGATGACCACTCTGTGCCACTTCGTGCTGCCTGTGACTTGTCTATGTGTGACACAGGATGCTCAGACTCACAGTTCCGCTCTGTTCTCCTGACAGAAAGCCTTTAATGCCTTAAGAGTCCTGAAGATGGAGATCTCTGTTCCTGCAGGCTAGGGCCAGTAGTGTTACCATTTAGCAGAAGTTTGAGCTTGCATGGTCGAGCACCTGTTTCTGTCACACAGTGTTGCAGAGAAATCAGAATCACAGAATAGTTGATATTGGAAGGAACCTCTGGAGGTCATCTGGTCTAACTTCCCTGCTCAAGCAGGGCCACCTACATCAGGTTGCCCAGGACCATGCCCAGACAACTTTTGAATATCTCTAAAGCTGGAGACCCCATAACCTCTCTGGGCAACCTGTGCAAGTGCTCAGTCACTATCACAGCCCACATACTCCATCCCAGCAGCTGGGGATACCCAGCATCATGATAGTGAGTGTGGTATAGAGACTGGTAATGAGAAACACAGTGGTATTGTGATTGAGCTATGTATTGCAGTTGTTATATTTTGTGAATTGTAACTTATGTTTGCATTGTGTTTTCATTGTATCAATCTGTGTCACATCCCACCTATGGAGGGGGAAAAGCGACTCAGGTTCTGTGAATCCCCGCAGGCTAAATTAAGGTGAAACTACACCAAATGATCAATTCAAGCATTTTATTTATAACAGAGGTAGCCTGGAAAACATGGAAAGCATTGTCAGCGTGGCTTCTCATCTAAAATGTCTATAAGAGGAAGAGTAAAGAAAAGAGATGAAAAGAAAGAGGGACAGCAAAAAAAGTTGTATCACCCCCCTGGGATCCGGTGATGACAACAGGCACGGCATACTCTGGTGGTGGACTCGCACACCCGAGGCTTTTCGCACGTGTCTTTTATCACTCAGTCTCCGACCTTAGTCACACCTCTTGGCGACTTATATGGCAATCCTTCTAGAAAGTTCGTGATTTTCTGCGCAGGCACCAATGGGGGGAAGATGCCTTGATGGGTCTCTTAGCGGGTCTCAAGCCTCTTCCTCAAATGAACTTTGTATCACCTCTGCCCATATTTGGGTAAGGCATGTCAGAAACGTGGAACTGTACATACTCTGATCTGCCCTCCCTCCATCTGAAGAGGGCTGCCCCGGTGCTGAGGCAGCTATTTCAGCACAGTGTTTGAGGCATTATCACAAATTAACTCTTTCAGTCTCTGACACTCTGTTAAATCAGAAATCCTCTGTAGCGTCATCTTTAAATAAGTAAACAGTATATTAAACATTACACCCTCCATGTGTGGAACATCTAAAAGAACCTGATCAGAGAGTATTGAACATTGACACTAAGCTTAACAGTCCCAGCTCTCTTAGTCTTTCCTTTGATGAGAGTTGCTCTAGTTCGTTAATTAGGAAATGTAGGAAATTACAGTGGGAATCCGAACTCTCATGTACAGTCTAGACCAGCAGTGGGCGAGACAGAGACCTTCAGATTTGTTGGTGAAGTCACTTCTTATGACAGAAAAAAGGTTTGATTTGAGATTTAGGAGATTTGTAGGCAGTGCTAGTACCACAGTGTGTCACATAAACACAATGATAAGCAGAGTGCTTCTGCATTCAAAGGGTCACCTTTGTAGCTGAGAGGAGCTAGCGCAAAACTACCCAGACTTGCTGCAAGCTGATCCTGGTGGGTTGTTGTTATCCTCTGGCACCTGAATATCTGTCTTTCACTCACGCTAGTCCACGGGAAGTTTGGGTCAGTAAGGCTACAGCTGGTAAGATGTAACTGTGTTGGAGGTTAGTGATGCTGCCTGCCAATCTGTCTATCCATGTCTCACCCACATCACCAACTCTGACTGCGTGGTGGCAGCTTCTGCTCAGGGCAATCTTCTAGCTTCATGTGATGGCATTCACATGCTCATTTGATGTTCTCCCCTAGGCTTCTTTCAGCCACAACCTGTACTCTCCTTCTGCAATCTCTTAAAGGTTACAGATCTGAAATTCTCCATTCCTCAGGAGAAAGCCCAGTGGGGCATCCTCTGAAGATCTGTGATATCAAGTGTGGTAAAAAATGCTTACCCATGGGGATCCTAAGCCACACAGCCTTCCCTGGGAAAACTATGGGCTGTGCACTGTCCTTTATCAACATACTTAAGGCCAGGGTTTTCTTGATCAAATCTGTATTTGGACTGCTGACTTCACAGTGAAGAATTCGACAGTCAGGCTGGATGCCACCGTCATCAGTCAGTTGTATGCACAATTACTGCCTGATGCACAGCCTGGGCTGAGGACACTGGCAAACCATTTCATTAGCATTGGATGCAGCAAGATACTTTGTGTTCACCCTGGCTTCACTCCCATCCCATGGCCTGGTAATAGAGAAGAGAGAGACATGTGTGCATCCGTCTGTGACCACTGGGCTCAGAAAGTGTTCTGCCTCAGCCTTCATAAACAATAATGCTGCTCTAAACATCATGTCATTTTTACATGATTGTGCAAAAGTCTTTCACTAGACTTTAACATTTATCTTGATAAAGTGTTGCATGTCCTATATACAGGCTGTGTGGGAAAGGCTTCAGCATGAAAAAATGGGTCTATATTCATGGAAGTACTCAGTTGATTGGATTTTTTGGGTTAGAATTAAATTAATGTCATATACCAAAAATATGCAACATTCTTTTGACTTAGATCTCATTTGATTTCTACATTGTATTAAACTCCATTTTTAGATAGTTATTTTCTGTAATTTCAGTTATATTATTTTGATACTAGCTTTGCAAATTTGTCTAATTTCTTAAGTGAGAAAAGCATGATAATTAAGTTATAAGTCATTATAATAAGCAAAGCAATAACATGTTTTAATACATTTTAATCAGGAGGATGCTGTGACTTTTGAAAATGTGTATGTGCAACTTACTGTATTCACATATATCATGTGATGTACACACATAGTATATGCAATAAGATGTATCACCCTAAAAATTACGTTGTCTTGGTCTATGGATCTACTTACTATATGGTGAATGCTGTAGGCCAGAAAAATATTTTTACCAGGAAAGGTTAATTATAATGGCAGGTCCACCACTTAGTTGTGAATCTGCATTACAAGAATGAATACAAAGTATCCTCAAGAGCACTGCTGCTTAAAAACATGCTGAGATGGCTGCATTTATCTCGTATGATATGGAAACACTAGTCCCATATCTCTTACAAAGCAAGAACTGACATACCTCTGTAATCAGGTAAAGACTGGAAATTGTGGATAACCTGAGCCTTAGCTGGTACAGACTCCTGAAAGAAATTTCTGGAAACTTCTGAAAAGTCACCTACCTTTTATTTTTTAATAATTAGGGATTTAATACATCTCTTACTTTTTTGTGATTGTTTTATCAGTTACACGTAGAAATGTTAGCACTCTATATCAGCGAAACTCAGAAAAGATTCAAGAAAATGCTGCAGATACATTGCTCGAAGAAACTTTCCAATTATAAAAAGCTTTGCCAATTTAAAAATGAGTGAAGTTAAAAATGGTTAATGCCCTTCAAAGATGCATGAGAAACAATGAAATAGCTATTCTGGTCAATATGAATGGGAAAAGTTCTCCGGTTTAGCAATTAAAAGAAAAATTGTTGATGGACACCAGCCAGGATAAAATTACATGACTTGTAGTTATTATTATTTAACACATAATCTCTAGTCAAAGATAATTCTACCATCTTCTGCACTTTCTCTAACCACATAATAAATGACAATTATCCATTCCTCATTGAGAATTGTTTTAATCTACCTTTTGACCAATAGCAAACCTCCATCATTGATTTCTAGCACATTTTGCAGTACATCATAAAAAAAATCTCAACCTGTTTGACCCTGTAAATTACTATAGCCATCTTGAAAGAATTTTATGCTGTAGCTTCTGTACTTCAGCTTCAGTACCTGAGTCAAAGACATTATTTTTTTCTTTTCCGTATCTTGAGAAGTGGATTAGAGAAATTAATTTTCTGTACTATTGATCGAGTTCTAATTATTTTTCAAAGTGCAATTTACTTAGAAGTTGTGACTTGGACTGAAAGCAATTGAATAAAAGATATGAGACGTATTATCCAAAATTTAATTCCAATCTGCAATTGCAATCAATGACTTACTCATTTTGCTTAAAAAGATAAAAAGAAATGGATGGCACATCCACAAATCCCATTCCTGATTGTATACTATGCAGATGAAAACAGGGAAGGGAAAGTTGGAGGAAAACCAGCAAGCTTTTAGAGCAAGTTTTGGGAAAATGAGATTAACTCAAGGAGGATAAATTAATGAAAAGCAGAAATTGCTGAAAAACATTAATACAATGAGTCAGGAAAACTTCATTTATATTAAAAATCCTTGTTCAATGAAGTGAATCAGAGGACTAAAAGGCAATATATCCCTGAGAATCAGTTTGTAAAAAAATGAATATAATAACAGTTTTAAATGCAATTACTGCATTCTTCCTTCACTGAGGTTATGAGTATACAGTTTATGTCTATTAAACATCAACTCTGAAGCAACTAAGATTCCAAATATCCACATTAGTAACAGTACATGTTTTAGGAACCATAAGTATATGCAAATAGAAAAAATTAAAGTTTAGTAAATAGAAACGTCTCAAGGTAATTATTATGAAGACCTGAATAATGTAGACACATTTTGCTGAAAGGGTGGAGCAGGATGTTTTGCAATACTTGATCCAGCAGTTTGGTACTACCCTGGGAATCGGTTCAACTGGAAAGACATTACCTTCTTCCCTGTAGGTTATTCTGCACAAGATCTGCAGTTACTCTGCAAGAAGACAGAGGAAGTAGGATTTATCTCTCCTTTTTATTGCAAGTAACCTTATGTTGCCAAGGTAAGCATAAAAAATTCAGATTTTGAGAAATGAATAAGAATCCTCACTGGGATACATAGTAGAATATGCTAAGCTGGAATGAGAGGCTAACAAGGCCAGTTACATGGGCAGCACACAGGTGATAGAACAACAAAGTAAGAAAAGGCCAGAGAAGTGAGGGAACTGGAAGTGCAGAACAGAACGCAAAAGAGATGTAAAGCAGGAAGAATGCACAATGTCTGTGCTCTTGGAAAAAGAATGTCAGGACTACCACATGTGTCGTGGTTTAGCCTGGCTGGACACCAGGTGCCCACAAAAGCCACTCTATCACTCCCCCTGCTCAGCTGGACAGGGCGGGAAAAAATACGACAAAAAGCTCATGGGTCGAGATAAGCACAGGGAGACATCGCTCACCAAATACCACCACAGGCAAAGCAGAATCAACTTGGGGAAATTAGTTTAATTTATCATCAATAAAATCAGAGTAGGATAGTCAGAAATAAGACCAAAATTTAAAACACCTTCCACCCCACCTTTCCTTTCTTCTGGTGCTGAAATTTACTACCGTATTCTCTACCTCCTCCCTGCAAGGTGCGCAGGGAGATGGGGAATGGGGATTGGGGTCAATTCATCACACATTGTCTCTTCCACTCCTTGCTCCTCAGGGGGAGGACTCCTCACACTCTCCCCCTGCTCCAGTGTAGGGTCCCTCCCACAGGTTGCAGTTCTCCATAAACTCCTCCAATGTGAGTCCTTCCCATGGAGTGCAGACCTTCAGGAATAAGTTGCTCCAGCACGGATCACCTACAGGGTCACAAGTCCTGTCAGCAAACCTGCTCCATTGTGGGCTCCTCTTTCCACAGGTCCACAGGTTATGCCAGGAGTCTGCTCCAGTGTGGGCTATCTAGATGCTCACAGCCTCCTTTGGGCATCCACCCGCTCCGGCAAGGGATCCTCCGCGGGCTGCAGGTGGATATCTGCTCCAGTATGGACCTCCATGGGCTACAGCGGGACAGCCTGCCTCACCATGGTCTTCATCACAGGCTGCAGGGGAACCTCTGCATCAGGAGCACCTCCTCCCCCTCCTGCCTCTTAACTGACCTTGGTGTCTGCAGAGTTGTTTCTCTCACATATTCTCACTCCTCTCTCCGGCTGCAGAATGCTGTTATGCAGGGTTTTTTACTTTCTTAAATACGTTATCATACGGGTACTACTACCATTGCTGATGAGGCCGGCCTTGGCCAGCGGTGGATCCGTCTTGGAGCCAGCCGGCATTGGCTATATTGGACACAGGGGAAGATTCCAGCAGCTTCTCACAGAAGCCACCTCTGTGGACCCTCCACTACCAAAAACTTGCCATGCAAACCCAGTACAAATAGGGAATCTGTAGTTTTTAAAACAGTCTGTAAGTGGATACATAGCTTTAGGGAGATATTTTGTCCCCTGCAATACAGAGGAAAGAAAATTTCGGGATACCTATGTTCAGCTTCAAAGATAAACAGATACATTTGAAACTACTTAGCAAGACTCATAGGAGTAAAGTATTTTCCTTGTGTCATGAGGCTATCTCTTGATTTTCTTGTTTTCCAGAGGAATAGTCTCATTCTTTAAGCAAGTCTGATGAATACCTGAACTATGTCAGACATTTTATCAATGTAAGCTCATACTCTGAAATATCTTGTAATTATTTCCAGGGATTCCACAGCTAAGTGGAACATAATGAATCATGGCACAGAATAACCTCTGCAGCCTTCTATCTTTGTTTAATAATGCTTCAAAAAGAACAAAAAACCCACACAAAATCAGCTCTGCATTTCTTAAATGTTACATGCAGCAAAATTATGAATGCATATGAAGATTCAACTTTTGCAGTTACCCAGCTGTATGAAATGCTGATGCCCTAGATGTCACTTCAGCTCTGCTTTATTGTGTCAATTGCTTTGTGTGTCAGTAGTGATAATTCATCAGATCCAATGTGTTATAACAAAATTGTATTCTTTGTGGAAAAATGTCAATCTCCCTGAATTAAATATATAGGGAGAAAGAACTTTTCTGATTTCCAAGCTTAGAGTTCCTCTTTGGAGTACAACTTACATGAAGAGGTTTTAGGTTGTGTTTTGTTGCTGTTGTTTTACTTTGCTATCCTATCTACATGTTTATTCAGAAGTCAGATGAGCAACATAAACACTAATCTATATGAAAACAAAATAAATCACTAGAAAAAAAAAAAAAGTCTTGTTTTTGAGAAGAAATGTAAACCAGAAGTGTGAGATGAGCAGGTTCAATTTATTTCAGCAGTGGCTGGAAGTAACCAAGTAGGTGATCAAAGAAAAAGAACCTTCATATTTGTAAACTATCCTGTATTTAAAAATAGATGGTTTTTCATATAACCGTCCTGTGGAGTGGGAACATATACTTTTTCTCTCTCAGACAGCTCAACTGCAAGTGAATATTTTCTTGGTATCCTGATACTAAGGGAAAAGGCATGTGTATTGCATTTCTGAGCAAATTGTATTACTTCTGTATGTTCTCTATCTCTCTGCAGAAGAAAAGGCTTCCAAGATTTCTGGATGCTACTCAGAAAGATATTTAGTAGATCATAAATATGACAACTCATTTTCTACCCTCTTTAGTTACATGACATATTGTGCATTTTCAGTTTTTGTTTACCATTACAAATGTAGTATCAGAACAGCGTAGGACCTTTCTAACTCATATTAATTCTGCAACTTACATTACAGTTACAGTGAGTAGTTATTGCAAGCTTGAGAAGATTATTGATCTCTTCTCTGCCAGAAGGGGCGCGAAAGTCAACAGAGAGAAGGAATCTTGTCTTCTTTTACTTCTTTTATCAAGCAAACCAACAAAGTCATCCAGAATTTAACACATGGTAGAGCAATAAAGCATTAGGGAGTCCTCAGCACCCTACTATGGTGGTTGTAAGAGCTCAAAGTTCATAACAAAATGAATATGGACTATTGTGTAGTATAACAGTATCCTTAAACAAAAAATATAACTTTAAAGGATGTTGGGGTTGATGTAGCTTGAGAGTTAGCATGACTAGGCCGCTTAAGCAAAATAGTTAGCATAACTGAACAGGCCGCTGGAAAGGGCAGCTAAGAATAACAATTGAGAAAGTCCTGACAGTGCACAAGATGTGGCTTAGCAAAAACAGGATGTGTTCAAGGACGTGGAGGCAGTCTGTTGCTATTGGCGTTAGTGCATAGTTACCAATCATAAGGGAATGTGGGGCGCGTGAACAGCACGTAATTTATGTCTGTAGCCTATCCGAATAAGCGTGATCGCTTGTGCAGATATGAAAAATGTATATAACCACGCAAGCAGAGCAATAAATTGAACTGACTGTGCATTGCATCAATGTGTGAGAGTCATTCCTGTCCCTGCACGGATGCTGAAACTCGGCAAAAGGAAGCTCTCCCTTGGGGCTATTTTTGTCATTCTTAAGGTGCAGATATCATAAGAACAAGAATTTGCTCCTCACATCTTCTAAAAACAGTAGAAAAACATCCCAAGAGAAACGCTTGATTAGCCAGCTTAAAAAGAACTTCACTGAATGCAGAGACCTTGGAAATACATACTGTAAAAAATGAAATGAAGACAGAAAACAAAATTTTTAGCTTGCACTGTCTGGGCCTTCCACTGTCTTTCTCTGACTTATAATGAATGTCTTTTACGGGTGAGACTCAAACTTTCACAGCAGCCACAGATGCACACATACCATAGGCTGAGGGTGAGATGAGGAAGTAAGTGTTAATTTCTGTGACTGATCTCGGTTCCTGTAAGATGCAGGATAAATGTAGGCAGCTTCTTAAGAGAGGGCATTCACTCTTGCATCTCTGTTTCATCTCCTCTTCAAATCAAACATATTGGATCATCACAAGTTCAATGGATCATTGTGCTAGATTTTGGAAGAAACTTACCCCAGCAGACTTTATTGCAATATGCTGGGTGACCTTTTTCTGTCTTGTTCTTGACATGTACAGGGCTTATCTAGAAGATTTATGTTCCATTGTTGCAATTCTGGCAGATTATATTAGTGATTTAGAAAGGACCTGTTGGGAACCTTAAAACTCTTCACTCTTATACTGAAAAATCAATACTGGTGCAACTCTACTAGGGATTTCTGGGTGATTTATTCATATTAATTAACAAAGTTTCAGCCTCTGTTTCCAATCATTTACATGGCTGAGATTTCACCTAGTGTTTCTGCATATAAAGAAACATGGCTAGTAGGAAATAAAGGAATGTGAGTCCTGTCTGTTATCATGCAAGGGGTGAGAACAGCAAATGTGGAGAAATAGAACATACACACACACACAAAAAGGCAAATCTGAAATTAAAGATACATTTCAAAAGGACAAAATATTAATACTTAACACTTCCCTAATTATGAACTGTGACTATGACTGTGTTCATATATCTAAACTTTGCTCACTATCAGTCAGTTTCACCCGATTTATAGGATATTAACTGGACACACCTTGTCAACAACCATAGACAAGATGCAAAAGGAATCATTATTTATTGATGTTAATGTCAAGAAAATTTAAATCATTTAGGGAACACTCATGCTGCTTAACACTCTACTGGTTCAATTTATTGACTATTACATTCAAAATTATGTGCATTTCCAAAAAGGTGTTGGAAAGCTATAAAGTAAAACCACATTGTGGTTTGGCTTTTTTTTTTTTGTTCCTCTCTAGTCTGAAGACTGAACTCAAATAAGTTTATTTCTTTATTTAATTAACATGATACACTATGCCTTTCCTAGAACAAAGAAATTCACATTGAAACACCTTAACAGATCAGCTAAGATACAAACCTGGGAATGCCTACAATTTGGTACCGAATTACATTTTTAAGAAAGACATACCTATGTACCTCTCTTTCAAATCTCAATCTCTTTAAAAAATACACAGAATTTTTCATGGTTTTCTGGGAAAGAACAGCTGTATCTTCCATTCTGTGTTGAACACTGACTTAAAACAGTGGTCAAGAAAATAAGTAAACAATTGTGATGCAAGTTGCAATTATACATGCACAAGAAACTATGTACTGCAGAGAAAAACTGCTAAGTTCACGTGGTTTAAATCTAACAGGCAAACTTGACTTAAGGATATTAGAATTACTTCAAAGTTCATGGGATAATGGGATACACCCACAAATTCTCAGGGAGCCAGCTGATGTCACTGTGAGGCCACTCTTGACAAATTTTGAATGATCGTGGTGAAAAGGAGAGGTGCCTGATGACTGGAGGAAGGTAAAAGTCACTCCTGTCTTCAAGAAGGGCAAGAAGGAGTACCCAGAGAATTACAGGCTAGTCAGCCTCACCTTGGTCACTGGGTGGGTGATAGAGCAGCTAATCCTGGAATCCATTTCCAGGCACATGAAGGACACAGTGATAAGGAATAATCAGCATGGCTTCATGATTGACCAACTGGATAGCCTTTTATGAAACAAATGACTAGACTGGTAGGTGAGGGAAGAGCAGTAGATACAGTCTATCTGGTCTTCAGTAAGGCCTTTGACACTATCTCCCATAAGGTCCTTACAGAGAAGCTGATGAAATATGGGCTTAATGAGTGAATAGCAAGATCAGATGAAAACTTTCTGGACAGGCACAGAGGGTGATGATCAGAGACAGAAAGTCTAGTTGGAGGCCAGTAAATAGCATTATACCCCAGGGGTCAGTACTGGGTCCAGTTCTGTTCAACACCTTCATTTGGCTGATGAGGCAAAAGGTACCCTCAGCAAATTTTCAGATGACACAAAATTGGAAGAAGACATGATACACCTGAGAGTCATGCTGCTATCCAGAGGGACCTCAACAGGCTGGAGAAATGGGCTGACAGAAATCTCATGCAGTTGAACAAAGGGAAGCGTCAAGTCCTGTATCTGGGGAGGAGCAAATCCATGCATTAGTATATGTTGAGGACTGACCAGCTGCAAGGCAACTTTGCAGGAATGTCAAGTTGGTAGACACTCAAACTGAACATAAGCCAGAAATGGGTTGTCACGAGAAAGAGGGCTAATGATATCCTGAGCTGCATTAGGTGGAGGTTGTCAGCAGGTCAAGGGAGGTGATCCTTACCCTGTACTCAGCACTGGTGAGGCCACAGCTGGAGTACTGTGTCTAGGTCTGGGCTCCTCAACACAAGAGAGACAGGAACATACCAGAGAGAGTCCTGTAATGGGCCACAAACATGATTAAGGGACTGGAGCATCTCACGTATGAGGAAAGGCTGAGAGAGCTGAGACTTTTCAGCCAGGAGAAGTCTTGTGGGGAGATCTCATCAATGTATGTAATACCTGAAGGCTGGGTGCAAAGAAGACGAAGCCACAGGCTCTTTTCAGTGGCACACAGTGACAGGACCAGAGGCAATACACAGAAAATGAAACACAAGCAGTACTTTCTGACATCAGGAAACACTTTCACGATGAGGGTGACCAAGAACCAGCATAGTTTTCCCAGAAAGGTTTTAGAATCTCTATCCTTGGAGATATTCAAAAGCCATCTGGACATGGTCCCGGGCAACCTGATCCCTGCTTAGGCAGGGAGGATGAGCCAGATGACCTCCAGAGATCCCTTCCAACTTCAACATTTCTGTGATTCTGTTATGCTATGAAAGCAGTTTCTCGAATTATTAGCAGCACATAATTAACCAGCAATCCATGCAAAATACATTCAAGAGCAGTGTATGCAGTACAACAAATCAACCATGCTACAGAACTCTTATAAACTGTTCATAACCACTTAAAAATTTTTGAACATCCACTGTAGCTATTCCTGAAAAACTCTGATAAGCATACAGAGCTGAGAGCACCTGCTACCCCCCCCCATCCATAGCAGCTGTGAGTAGCGGGCCCCTCCACCTTGGTAATTCCATGGTTGCTGTTTAATCCTGCTGATGGCTGCTATTTATTACCAATTTTGAGGCAATCACCCCATATTTCAGACAGTTTTGGTACTCCAGTCACATGCAGGGGTTATGTTCCAGTACTATCATACCATCTATAGGTATCAAGGCCATGTGGGCACCCCAGAACGACTCCCAGTGTTCATCCCTTATTTCAACTTTGTTGCACCTTGTCATAGTGTACAGAGCCCTGGTGAGGTAATTCTTCATATAGCTGTATATTCTTTACACATAGCATATGATTGCTTTACATCTTTTTTACCAAAACTGAGCATTTTATCAGAACATTTAAAAAATTACTTTAAAATTTATACAATAAACACGATGATTACTGCAATCACCAAACAGCAGTGGAAGCAGTACAGACAGCAGTTGGTTAGATGAGGTTTCAGATATCTGAGACTCGGGTGTGAGGTCCAGGATAATAGGGTTCCACCATACTTTCTGAACTGCCTGCAACCAGAAAGAAAACAAACTCTCAAGGCCAAGGCAGAATCAGCTTTGATCATCTGCCTCCCTAATGAGTGTTTTAATGAAATACTTTCTGAAAAATATATGCCTAAAAAAACCTGACACCCTTACTCGTACTTCAAGATCAAGCTCGTTGTTCGCTTGTTGCCATTGGCTGCCTTGTATCAAAGCGACGGAAAGCAGCACTTCAACCTCACCGTCTACCCTTGATCAATAAGCTCAAAAAGAATCTGAAAGTAGTGAATAGTGTCAGCATGTAATTTCTAACCCACTGGAATTCATCAAGGCCAAGAGCCTGTAGCTTGGGATTCAATCTAATAAGACTGCTAGAGGGACAAGTTATTTTTCTGTGCTGAAAGCCTTGACCATAAAGTGCCACAATCCTTAACTATTGCATTGCTGCCCTCTGTCCCAAGAGCCCAGAGCTCTGCACAATGTGCCTGGCACACAGTGTCTGGGGAGATTAACCACCTCCAGATGGGATCCACAGAGCCAGCGTGTTGGGTGGGAGACCAAGCAAGCATTCAGCGCTGAGGACTGCTGAGTACTTTGAATCTTGCTGTTCTCAAGTACATGAACCTGCCTTGCCTGCCTTGACTAAGAATGCAGCAGGTGAAACTTTCTGAAGAGTCCTACTTCCAATCCTCAGAGAAGGGCTCTGGCAGAGATAATTTTTTTCTATTTTTATTTTTTTAAAGCCATTTTTTGAAAAAAGAAGACAACCTGTTGTTTGGATTGTTTTTTTTTTTT
>Ga0065711_1011700_pt1 | contig 13926 bp, 14 predicted proteins | sample Hoacrofraction12_FD_59098 | JGI IMG/M metagenome (GOLD analysis project Ga0065711, IMG submission 59098) | Hoatzin crop microbial communities from Cojedes, Venezuela - Epithelial fraction 12 v2 (version 2) | ecosystem: Host-associated > Birds > Digestive system > Esophagus > Crop | place... | reverse complement strand
CCTTTTTTTTTTTTTTTTTGAATTTTGTTTTAGGGAACAGTAGAATCAATTGCAATGAAGAAGCCCAAGGAGAGAACTCAACTTTTTGAACAAATCAGTAATTCATGGGAGTATGCTGAAGATTATGAACGAAAAAAGAAAAAAATGCAGCAAGCAGAAGAGGATGCACAGTTTAATTATAACAAGAAAAAGAGTGTTGCAGCAGAACGCAAACAAGCAAGGATAGAGAAAGAGGAGGTAACTCAAAGTTAATCCTTTTTTGCATGTTAAGATCTCTGATTTTGCATCTGTTATGAACTTAAATACAGTTGGGTTTTTTGGAAAAAAATAAAAAAAACTTGTGTTTTACGTAGTTTTTTTCAGTACCATATACTGTATCGTAACTAGTATAATTTAAGAGGTATACATATAATAATGTATAATGTGTAATTATTCCTCTATAATAATGAAGGAATACATATAATTAAATAAATGAAAGTGTGGGTTTGCCAATATAATTGATTTAAGTGTTGACTTGTATGTTTGAGTTTTATAGTTAGTGCACATTACTGGAATTACAGGTCCTGGTACGTCATCTTACATCACTTTGGACTGGAAATTAGACTGCTAATGATTAAAAATCCTTTTTATGAACCATAAATAAAATTTCAATGTTGGTAGGCAGAGCATTACCAGATGCTTATCAAGGAACTGGATGAAGAAAGGATACAGTTGCAGCTTTTCCGGCTTTATCACAATGAAAAAAACATTGACTTTGTGAAAAAAAGTTTGGAAGAAAAGAATATGGAGGCTAGTACCAAGAAAGAGGCTCTTTCTAGAGCAGAAGATGCATTTAGAGACAAGAAAAAATCGCTTGGTGTACTAAACAGAGACCAACAGCACATGGAAAGAGAAATGAAGTAGGTTTTCCAATCAGATTCTCTGATAGCTGAGTTAAAGCGTAGTCTGTGCTGGGAATTGCTTGGCGGGTGTGCGTTTCCTGTTACAACACTTGGGTGATATCCTGATGCTATGGAAGGCAGTTTGTACCAGTTCACTAGAGCAGCATCTAGAAATTGATTTCACCTCCACCACCATGCACAGGTTGTCAATAATTTCATTACATAAATATTTGTTTGCTGTTAAATTTTTTTAAGGTTATTCTTCACTTCTTAAATTTCTTTTTTCAGTGGATATTAAAACAAAAAAATATCACCCGTGGATATATAACCCTGCAGTTCACAACTGATGATTTATTTACATGTGTGCTTGGAAGGGGTTGTTCTTCTTTTTACTTTTTGGATACGGGTTTTTTGTTTCGGATGTGTTTTGTGGTTGTTGTGTTTATTTGTTTGATTGGGGTTTGGTTTTTGTTTTGGTGGTTTTTTTAGGACTCTGGAAGCATCACTGGTTCAGCAGAGATCCCTTTATATAAAAGCAAAGGAAAACACTTCCTACCAAATCAAGAAAGTAGAAATGTCTAAAAAATCTCTAAGGGACAAGGAGAAATTCTGTGATAAGGAAAAGCAGAACATAAAAGAACTAGAGATAGAATTGAATGATATTGAGAAGGCATGGAGAGCAGCTGAGAAGAAAGCTGAGGAGAAATTGCAGAGAGCAGCACATATCGAGCTGGAAGAAAGTCAGGTGAATTGGGAGGCCAAAATGCACTGTTTAGTAGTGAAGTCCAAAAATCACCACATCATGACAGAAACCGTTGTTTCACTAATAATTGGGTGGTTTTCATAATCTTAATTAAAGTAGGCAATTATTAATTGAGGCTGCAACAACATGAGTCTTCTCACTTTCAATGGAGTGAATTTTTTTGTTATTTGTCCAGTTGGAGCGCTATAAAGAGCTAAAGGAAATAGCAAGAAAGAAAGTAGCTACACTAACCCAGCAACTGGAAAAACTTCGTTGGGAGGACAAAGCAGATCAAGAAAGGCTGAAACTTAATCGGAGAAGGAAGAAAGAAGTTGAGGTATTTGTATCAAGCTAGAATTATGTTTTAAGGAGACAAATGTTTCTCAAACCCTCCCTCTGGTATAAATGTCTATATAAATGTGTTAAATGCTGTGACATAAATCCTCACCAAAGTAGATACACGAAAACTGAACTAACACTTACAGTGTAGCAACAGATTTAGTAAAATGGCTTCTAAATTTGTTCAGAGAACGGTTGCGTGGGTCCACACTGAGCATTTGATTTTAAAAGCTTGGGCTCTAATATTTTACACTTACTCAGAACATGCTTAACTGTAATCAGTTCCTGATTTTGTAGATGTAGTTTTTCTTTCTGAGATGTCATGCCCTTTAGAGATTTATTTAGATCACAAGTAGCTTTTTGCTGAGATACTTTTAAGGTCAGCTGTGTGCATGAGTGTGTTGTAGTTAAAAAAATCTCCCTGGTGTCTGCTCTTCTATGGCACTTCAGAGGTCTGGTGCGAATACAGATCATTGCTGTCATTTTGTTTCTCATATATTTTATCATTGCAGATCCAAACATAGTAGCAATAAAATGTGTATGTTTTTCACTATGGCTTGGTCATGATGCCTGATGTTCTCTGTTAGAAAAATTATTTCCCAGCTCATTGTTCAACTTGGCATGATGCTTCTGATGGAAGCAAAAAGGACAGAAGCTCGGCTGATGACCTCTCTTGTGCTGGAAACCTTGTCCTATTAGGTGCTTCAGGTTTTTTGCTTTCTTTTTTTTTCAGATTAGCCTTGCAGTTTTGTCACTTAGTAAGAAGTTAGAGAGGCAGTATGCATTTCTTCACCATTTAGTTACAGAGTCAAGGTTTGGAGGAGACTCCTTATGTTCAGAAAACTTAAAAATCCATCAGATGAGACTCTACCACCTTATTCTTCTACATATAAACTTTCTTGTATGGAAAGTCAGTATTTTACTGTGTGTCTATGAGGATGTGAAGTCATCCTTGCCGTGATATCAAAGTTAACACTTGTACATCACTTTGCTCTTAATATAATACTATGTTTTCTTTTTGAAGTAGTAGTTACCAGGAAAACCTGGTTAGTATCTAGAAATTAAATAAATTTTATTGCCTGTGCTTCTCAAACTCTGCAAGTCCCATTGTACTGTTGAGGAGGAAAGAAGGGATACTTCAGGTTTCATAAAATGCGTGTCTGACCATTCAGATTTGGCATTACTTACCTGTACTACTGACCTTTGGCGATTGCTCCTCACAATTCGGCATGTATGTGACTACATCTATCATATTCTGTCCAGTTCTGGGCTCCCCAGTACAAGGAAGATACTAGCATGCTGGAGTGAGTCCAGCAGAGAGCCACCAAGCTGGCTGGGGCTGGAGCACCTGGCTGAGGACGAGGGGCTGCGACAGCTGGATCTGTTCAGCCTGGAGAAGGAGAGGTGAAGGGGAGACCTTATTGCTGTCTGCAGTTACCTGGTGGGGGGTATGAGTAAGGCAGAGCTACACTCTTTATAGAGGTGCCCGGTGATAGAATGGGAGACAAGAGGCACAACTTCAAACATGGGAAATACCTAATAGCTGTTGGGTAAACTAATCTCAAGAATAGTCAAACCCTGAAGCGGATGCACAAAGAGGTTGTGGACTCTGCATACATCGACCTATTCAAAAGGTCACGAGGATTTTGGAAGTTAAATTAAGGCTTAATAAAATACGTAGGTAACAACTTTTTTATTCCTTTTATTTGCTTTAGTTAATGTATTCTTATTCAAGTTGAGTAATTGAAAATACTTGTTTTGCAGTTGGTTTGTTTTTTAGTACAATGCTTTTGTGTCAGTTTGGAACCTCTATGTCAACTTCTTCGTGGGTGCTTCTTAGGAAAAAGCTTCTATTAATCTCGGGCCAAGAAAAGCACCTATTTAGTTTTAGCACCTGTAATTTACTAACACTATGTTTAAAGTTGTTTTCTTTCATGGTGGTGTGATTCTTTGTGCTGAAGAGGCTTTCTCTGAAATGTAGCCAAATGTGAAAAATCCAGTAATGGCCTTGATAAATAATTTTAATTTATTATTCATGGTGCAATTTGGCATCTACTATCGAAAAAGAGATGCTATTACTTAAGCATGAAAAACCAACAAGGAAGAAAACATCTGTATTTGTTCTAATTAAGAGCTTTATGTTGTGCTATAAAACTCTTGTTTTCCTCTGGCTTGTTATTAACACATTCTGTTTGTGACTGCATAGGCAAACATAAAACAGACTGTGGAACAGATAGAAGAGCATAAAAAACGCATAGAGAAGTTGGAAGAATATGTCAGGATATGCACGTATGTTTGAAAAATTAAAAGCTAATTGGATTTCTTGCATATTACGTATTTTCAATTAATGTAGCAGGTTTCTAATTCTATTTTCTATTCTTTCAAATTTTAGTAAGAATTAGAATCCTCACTCATTCTAATTAGTAGTTAAGTTACTTTAGTTGTCAGAATAAAGTAGGAAGTATGGTGACTCACCCATATGTTGTTTGAAACTGATTTATAATTGCTTCTTATTCCTTGTAGGTGTGAAAATGATGTCACTACAGGTAGGGTATGGGTCTATTAGTGTACAAATTCTGAGGGCGAGAACAGGGCAGTTCTGTAGTTGTGCTGCTCGAGGAAGCAGTTAGTACTTACGTTGGGTATTAGGAGCACAGCTCAGTTCTTGCTTCCTGGGTCCTTTCTTCTACCTGATTTTTACTTTGTGAAATAAGGTATGTAAGCCCTTCACTGAGCAGCCTGAATTAACTTTGACATTAGCCTGTGTTTAGTGCAGGAGGTCACAGTAGATAATGTGCAGAGATTTTTTTCCCAGCCTCTCTTTTCCTGTGTATCTGTAACGTGTGCTTTGGCTTCATGCCATCTGTGTACTGAACAAAGTTCAGCCGTGGACAGGGAGCAGCAGACCCATTGTGACTGGTGTGATGCAGAATTACTTTAAATAGTTATAGTAGAGTGTGGTAAAGCCTCAGTAACCTTCATAAGTGTGTAAAGTGAGTCATAATTTTGCACAAGAATTCTCAGTCCTTCTTAGTTTTACAATATCAGACCTTTTCTTGATGGAGGATAAAGCAGTATGGTTGCATGTTACACAGGCAAGAACTCTCACTTGAACTTAGTTTTGAAACCTTAAAAATAGCTTATACTGTAGAATGCGTATTATGTAAGAAGTAGCGTCTCTTAGATACTTAAAATCTTTAAAGATTTTCATAGTCTGTGAGCATAGAATGTCTTCAATTTTATAAGCTAAGAGCTTGTATAAATGAAATAGTAAATTGCTTTCCCGTTTTTCCTTACATTCAAAGTGAATCATTAGCAGAGAAGAAACAGCAAGAGGAAGTGCTAACAAAGGAAATTGAGAATTCAACAATACGAATGGCTGAAGTGAATGAAGAATTGAACAAAATAGTTGGTGAACTGCAGAATGCCAGAATTGATTACCATGAAGGAAGGCGTCAGCGAATGAGAGCAGAGATCCTGGAAAGTCTCAAAAGACTATATCCAGATTCTGTGGTAATTGAATGGTGTCATTTAAAGGCCTTATTTCAGAGTTAAAATTTAAGAGTTCTGCCTTACACTGAGTAGGCAGCTAGAGTAAATTGGATTGTCTTGAATATTACTTAAACTTTATGCTTGCTGGAGTGTGCTTTGAAACAGTATTATTGAAAGAATAGCAGCAGATACGGCCATTATTTTTCAGTTTCCAGAAACAGATAGATTACTGCTTGCATCAAAGAATAATTTTGATCTCTTGTGTGATTTTTGTGATGTTTGATTTATTTATTTTTTGGTTTTGTTCTGTCCTCAAGCATATTTTTTACTTAACTTGTTTTGAACAAATGAATGGGCAGTTTAGCTGTGAGACCATTTATTCCAGAAAGAATACTCTTTCCAAAGGATAATTTTGCTGAGGTGCATGAGATTTTTATGTTACCAACTGGTCTGTCTTTGCTAATCAGTTACTGTGTCTTACTTCATGGCATTACTGAAGAGTAATTTAAGTGTTTTGTGTATTGGTTCTGAATTGTCAGCAGACATTGATTGTTTTAGGAGGCATATTTACACCTTTTTATTCATACTTGAAAATATTTGCTCCAACATTGGGAGCCATTCCAAATAAGAACTTTTAAATCAGTCTAATCAGTTGAATTGTTGGTTTCAGAGTATGTCTCAGTATAATCTATCCTTTTTGATATACATAGTCAGTTGAGATGTACAAGGTGGGAATCTTGTTCTATTATTTTTAATGTTCAGAAGGTGATATATCTCTGCTTCCTAGTGCTGCCATAAGAACGTATATGTTTTCAGTTGTTCTTTGCTTCTTGATCTTTTGCAAAACCTCCTCAGAATCCTGCAAGTGTCTCATCCTGTTGTTTCCTCAAACGATCAAGACATTTGCATTTCCGTTGTCCTTCAGAATTTCTTCATCCATGTTAATAAGGTGTTCCAAAAAATCAAAAAGATGATTAGCGTATCTCTTTTTGCTCACTCTTTGCATTGTATCCCTGTTTGAAAAGAACTGGGTCACACTGGTGATAACCATGCTGGTTTAGGGGTGAGCTGGTGTTCAGGATGTTCTTTGTTGTTTAGCTTCAGGAGCTGCAAACTTAAGAATACTTACAGATGGTTTCTAACAAATAAAAACTAGGTAAGTCGAATGGGTTATCTAAACTATCCAATTACAGAATTTCTTTAACGATACCTGCTTCAGTTACCATTGTTCCTGCAATAGTTTTCCCAACACCAGCATCTGAAGCAACAGAGTTGCTTCTGAGCTGCTCCTTAATGCTCTGGTGTACTAATTCCAGACTACTGAACACAATCCAAATTAAAGTCTCAGGATGGAACAGTCATGACACCTTTCGTCTTCTGGTAGTCCACCAAGTACTCAGGCAGAACTGGAGGAAATCTTGGTGTCGGTCTTCTGGATTGCATAAGCAAAACATGGCATACTGCTTCTAAATGTTTAGGTCTTGCATCCATTTCTAAAGCTTCTGTTCTTCTGTTAAAACGTTCTTGTAATGGTTGGTGAACATTCTAGGTACTGGAATAGCCATGCAGCAGTGTGATTCCTGCTGTATGAGTGATGTGTGCATTTTCACGGATTTGTCTGATGAACAAAGTGAATTTTGCAGCTGATTACAGTTTTTACGACTTCATTTTCAAGAAGGCATTCCTACACTGGCAGTTTTAATTGGCAAGATTGCTGTTGTTACAGGTTCAGTTGGGCTGTCAGTACTTGTTTTCACAGAAATCTGACATTCCATCTGGACTTAAATGCCTGTGTCTGAAAGGATATAGATCCTCTGTATAGTTTCACGTCTGAAACATCACATGTCTGAGCTGCAGATAGAAACATCCAAGTAGATGACACTGTGTGAGAAAACCAGGAAACTGATTAAAGACCTTTGCGGTGCTGGGTATTATCCTGGCTTCTACTGTCTTTCAGAAAAAGGAAAACATTTGTCAGGAGAAGGGTAGGAAAGTAGATCATAGTAGGCTGTGATTTGATCTACTGGAAGTTACCTGTTATACGATTCATGAGGTAATACTGTGGATGAGCTGTCACATACAACTCTTATCAGTTGTCTTCCTGTTCTCATTTGTTTAAATTTGATAAGGATAAAACTGTAGATATGCAAGAGGAGACCAGTAGCTATATATCAACAAGCAGAAAAATTGTTCTTGCTTGAATTCACAGGTTATAATGTTCAGAATGTGCATTAGTAGCTTTAATNGTTCAGGGAAAGCTCAACTGTACCTGTTATTACAGAAATGGAACANAAGATCTGTAGGGAGCGNGTACAGCAAAGNACTAATTAGTTTTACTTATGGAGGTGTTATTTCAATATATGGCAAAGCAAGCTTGATTGTTTGGACTATGCAGTACAAGAAAAGCAGTTTTTATTCTTTTTATGCTACTAAAGTAAGCAGGTATTTCGTTTTTGGGTTGAAACTGGAATAGTGTCTCTCTTGCTGCCATTTGCTGAATTTTTATTTATGTAAGACAGTTCTACTTATCTAAGAGCTTATTGTCATTCAAAGATGTTATTATGTCTTAGATATTTTTAACTTCTCTCCAAAAAAGATGCTTAGCTAACTTTGCTATTGTCACTCTGTCATACTTCTAGAAGTGTATGCTAGAGATTCTGAGTAAAACATCGAGAGATACAACTGTAACCTCAGGGAAAAAGTTAAATCCCTTCAGATTTTGAAGACATGCTTTGGCAATTGCGTTGATGACTGCTACAATTTCCTATTTTTTCTGATGTATGGCCATTGTAAGAGGGTGCAGCAGGTGGATATGTAACACGTTTTCTTCTTACTGCTTCAGTATCTTGTATGCAGAAATACTATTTGATATCTAAAGTAACATTAGTATTTCTCTATATTTTTATCTTCAGTTTGGAAGACTGCTCGACCTGTGTCATCCTATTCATAAAAAATACCAGCTTGCTGTTACCAAGGTATTCAGCAATTATGTGACTGCTATTGTTGTTGCCACTGAAAAGACAGCAAGAGATTGTATTCGGTTCCTAAAACAAGAACGAGCTGAACCTGAAACTTTTCTTGCTTTGGATTACCTGGATGTAAGTGCATTTTTCTTTTTGCTGTCATCAGCAAGTTAATACACTTGTAAATCTTGATAGGAGCTTATTTAAGTTTAACTAAAATAGGCTGAAGTGTTAAGGCAAAGCACTTAAAGAGGTGAACTTGATGAGGTTCCTGTTGGCCCATTTCTCCAGCCTGCCAAGGTCCCTCTGGATGGCAGCATGACCATCTGGCATATCAGCCATTCCTCCCAGTTTTGTGTCATCAGCAGTCTTGCTGAGGGTACACCATGCCCCATCATCCAGGTAACTAATGCAGACTTTAAACAGGATTGGTCCCAGTATTGACATGGCTAGTTACTGGCCTCCAGCTGGACTTTGTGCCACCCAGCACCACCCTGTGGGCCTGTCAGTCAGTTTTCAGTCCACCTCACTGTCTGTTCATCCAGCCCATATTTCATCAGCTTCTCTATGAGGATCTCATGGGAGATAGTGTGAAAGACTTGCTGAAGTCTAGGTAGACACTATCCACTGCTCTGCCCTCATCTACCAGGCCAGTCATTTCATTGTAGAAGGCTGTCAGGTTGGTCAGGCATGACTACCTTGGTGAGTCCGTGCTGACTACTCCTCCGAAACTTTCTTGTCGCTCACATGCCTGGAAGTGGTTTCTAGAATTAGTTGCTCCTTCACCTTCCCAGGTGGGAAGATGGATGTGAGGCTGACTGTCCTGTAGTTCCTTGGGCCTGCTTGCTTGCCCCTTTTTGAACACGGGAGTGACACTTGTTTTTCTTCAGTTGTTTGGCACCTCTCTCAATTGCTGTGATCATTCAAAGATTATTGAGTGTCCTTGCAATGACATCAGCCAGCTCTTTCAGCACTGGTGGTTGCACATGTCCGGGCACATCTATTTATGTGTCTCCAGTTTGTTTAAGCATTCCCTGACCTGAGCCCCTTCCATCAAGGGTACGTCTTCATTACTCTAGATTCTCCACGTGGTCTCTGGAACCTGAGATTCCTGGAAGTCAGTCTTGCTAGTAATGACTGAGGTGAAGAAGGAAATCAGTAGGTCAGTCGCTTCCATATCCTGTATCACCGGGTACCCTGGCTCTTTCAGCAGCAGGCCCACATTTTCACTCATCTTCCTTTTGTTGCCTGTGTGCTTACAGAAGCCATTTGTTTGACATCCCTTGCCAGATTCAATTCCAGTTGGGCTTTGGCTTTCCTAACCCTGTATTTGCATGCCTGGACAGTGCCTCTACATTCCCAGGTTACCTGTCCCTGCCTCCACTTTGTCTGTGCTTCCTTTTTGTGTTTGAGCTTTGCCAGGAGCTCCTTGTTTATGCAGGCCTCCTGGCATTTTTGCCTGACTTGCTGATGATTGGGATGATCTCTCTTAAGGCTGAAAGAGGTGATCCTTGAACATTAACCAGCATTCTTGGGCCCCTCTTCAGTCTGGGGCCTTATCCCATGGGACTCTACCAAGTAGATGTTTGAAGAAGCCAAAGTCTGTTCTCCTGAAGTCCAGGCTTGTGAGCTTGCCTTTGGCCCTGCTCCCTCCTCTCAGAATCCTGAACTGTCCTATCTCATGCTCCCTGCAGCCAGGACTGCCTTTTACCTTCGCATCCCCAGCAAGACCCTCCTTGTTGATGAGAATGACATCCAGCAGAGCACCTCTCCTCATTGGCTTCTCTGTCACATGGGTGAGGAAGTTGTCATCGATGTTTCCCAGGAGCTGCCTAGATTACTTATGCCCTGCTGTGTTGTCCCTGTAGCAGACATTGGGGTGGCTCAAGTTCCACATGAGTACCTGGGCCTGTGAGTGTGATGCTGCTTTTAGCTGTCTGTAGAAGGCCTCATCTGCTTGTTCTTCCTGGTCAGGAGGCCTGTAGCAGACACCCACCACGATATTCTGTTGCCTGTTCTTTCTTCAGTCCTTACCCATGAGCTCTCAGTTCGCTCATCGTTCTTCCCCAGGCAGTGCTCTGTGCATTCCAGCTGTTCTGTCGCAAACAGGGCAACCCCACCTCCTCATCTGCCCAGCCTGCCCTTCCTAAAAAGCCTCTGTCCCTCTGGTGAAACACTCCAGTAGTGGGAGCCATCCCACCATATCTCTGTGATACCAGGAAGATTGTCGCCCTGCAACTGCACGCAGATCTTTAACTCATCTTGTTTATTCCCTGTGCTGCATGCATTAGGGTACTTGCATTTCATGCACAGTGAAATAGATTATACAGATTTGAGGACTACAATATATGCAGAATATGAAAACCATATCGGTTTCTAGTTTTGTGGCAACTGAGACCCCCGTTCTGTTGGTTTGTATGTCCTGTCCCCAGACTACTCAGTCAGACTCAGAACTGATGTTTGCTGTTACTACATGGATTCTAAACACTGCTTATTTGCTTTACAGGTTAAACCAATCAACGAAAGGTTGAGAGAGATAAAAGGAGCTAAAATGATGGTGGACGTTGTACAAACTCCATTTGCTCCGCTGAAGAAAGTGATTCAGTTTGTGAGTGGGAATGGCTTGATCTGTGAAACAGTTAAAGAAGCAAAACAAATAGCATTTGATGGACCAGTGAGGTTGAAAGTAAGAAGCTGAATTTTGTTGCATATGTTTTTTGTTGCAGTTATGTATTTGATGCCATATAAACATTCTGTGAATTATTGTAGATAAACACAGAATGGTACTATGCTGTCTAGTCTGTTCCCATATAAATAAACCCCCAGATACTTCAAATAATTATGTTTTTCTCTGTATGGTAGGATGTTTAAGTGATTTCCTGGGGAAAGGAAGCAAATTAGAGCATAGTTAGTGTCCAAATATATTTCTTGGTATGGTCCTCTTAATGAAATAGAGGAGGAGGAAGGAGGGATAATCCTGTTCTTGAAACTGTCTGATATAAAAATACAACTTTTATCTTGCTAGCTTTTCTATGAAGAAATGCTTTCAAAAATTCTTTACAATATCTGACAATACTTCTTTACAATCTCTTAGTTGTAGATGTAGATGGTATTGAGGATTGGATTCTTCTGTCTCTTCCTGCAGTTCTTTTTTCTTATCCGTTTATCTGTTGCTGTCACAGGCTGTAGAGCCCTTTTAATGCACTTAATAAACCTTTTAAAATCTTAATTAAGACAACTTGAAGATGAGTGTGAAACCGTTTACTTGGAATCCAATTCAGTCACAAAAACACCGATGTTATTTACTAAAACATACACTTTCTGTTTACAAATGAGCTGTTTTCCTTCACTCCAGTATCATATTGCTTTGTTTGCTCTGCTGAGCCAGACATAACCTGGAAAGTTGCTAGTGTATACACAAAAGTCTCATATTAATTTCCTAAATACAACGAAATTAAACAATTTCATTTCTGATCAGTTGTAATAATACCAAAATGTGACTAGTGCCAAGAAATGACAGACGTTTTGGGGGGCTTCATGCGTCTCATGTGAGCAGGTTTGGAACAGGAAAAAAAATTGTAGTCCAACTAAAATTTGGTTGCTGCTTGTTTAACTACCATATCTTGGTGCACTAGTTCATGGGATATTTTGGCTGCTTTGTAGTCAGATTTATTTGGTTTTAATTCTTTTTTTTTTCTTCCAGACAGTGGCTCTTGATGGAACTTTATTTTTGAAATCTGGAGTGATTTCTGGAGGATCAAGTGATTTAAGATTTAAAGCTAGATGTTGGGATGATAAAGAAATGAATAAAATGAAAGAAAGAAGAGATAGCTTGGTTAATGAGTTAAAGGTAGGTCTCCTAAAAGGCACTTAACTGCCGAAGGCGTAAAGGAGTTAAAGTTGTATCTAATTTAATTCAGCTATGGGAAGATAATTTTCTAAAAATATGGTTTTCAGAACTTTTTCAAAACTGAAGGAGACAGGACATAATAGCTGTTTATCCTCTGCTAGTTAATAAAAACCAACTGATTTTCTGTCCTTAGCTGGTGGGTTGATTCATATATCACAAAGGTGGAAAACCAGGACAGCAATGTTGATGCAAGTTCCTTCAAGGAAAAAAAGCTGTGGTTCAAATTACCTGAAGACTTTCAGTGAAAAAGATGATGCATTCTGTCAACATGAAAATATTTGCACGGACCAAACCCTGTCAGTGTAAAACGATTTGTCGTGCCTCTAGTTATTTTGGAGGAGAGGTAGAGTAGGAATTCAGGAATTTGCACGCATATGCTTTCTTTTGAGAAATAAATCTGTTACAGAATTACTGCTGAATATGACTCGTGCTATTAGGACTTAATTTGAGTGGGGTCTATGTCAGTGAGGCTAGCTTTGTGTAATGCTTGAATCTGAACAGTAATTTCCAAACAAGTCACCTTTGTTTAAAGTGCTTTTTCTCTTCTCCCACTGTAATATTTTTCTAGGACTTAATGAAGATCAAACGTAAGGAGACTGACTTGAAGCAGTTGCGCACTCAGTGTCACGGAACTCAGACACGACTTAAATATTCCCAGAGTGAATTAGATCTTGTTAAAAAGAAACATCTTGTTAATCTCTACACGGTATAATACTAAGCCTTGATAATTTTCGTGTTTGATAATTGTATTTTGTTACCAAAGCTGTAATTACTGGTGAAGTAAATGCTACTTCCTTACATAATTTTTCTAGTTCAGTTCAAGTTTTACATACAGCAGTTATGACTGAGGAATTAATAAAATACAAAAAACAAGACTACAAAGTAATTTACATGAGGCTTTTTCTATTTTAGGTTTTAGATTTGAATTTCTGGTAAGCTTTGTTTATCTTTTAACAACTTTCAGAAGTCAAAGTCAAAATGCATTTTAAATTATACTTACATAATTTGCTTTCCTACTCATTAAAAATGTAATAATTGCATGCAAGTCAGCAATAATAGTGAATAAGTGGCATTTAAGTAGAAAATATTTAATGTTTTTAATCAGAAAAATAGAGCTAATCTGGAACAGAACTGTATCTTAATTTCTAGACAGTTGACTACCCTATTAAGAAAAATTACAATCTCCTTTTTCTCTAGGAAAAATCAAAACTGGAAAGTGAACTGGTAAATATTGAGTCTCAGCATGATATGCTGAATGAAGGAGTAGCACAGAGAAAAGAAAAAATAGAAGAATTTCAGAAGAAAATTAATGAGGTAATGTCTTCTATCATAGTAACGACAGCTTATGCTGTTATACTACAGAAACTTCTTTGTGTTTGCTGACTTTTAGAACTTGGACAACTTAGAACCCTTGTCAACAAAGTAGTTTACAAAGTTAAAAGTTAATCCAGCAATCTTCCACCTTCTTTACCTTTTTTACTAAGGTAACTGTGAACAGAAATGCACTTCCTACTCTTATCAAACAAAGGAATCTGGTACAAACTATGGAAAAGTGGTGCTTATATGGAAAATTCAAGAGAGACCTGCACCTAGATGCTT
>Ga0065711_1007874_pt1 | contig 13926 bp, 14 predicted proteins | sample Hoacrofraction12_FD_59098 | JGI IMG/M metagenome (GOLD analysis project Ga0065711, IMG submission 59098) | Hoatzin crop microbial communities from Cojedes, Venezuela - Epithelial fraction 12 v2 (version 2) | ecosystem: Host-associated > Birds > Digestive system > Esophagus > Crop | place... | reverse complement strand
GGGGGGGGGGGGGAAGGGAGGGGTGAGTGAGCGGCTGTCTGGTTCTTGGTTGCCGGCTGCCGGGTTAAACCATGACAGCTTTCTGTCAGTTTTTATTTACTTGGATACTCTTCCTGGGAATCATACAAAGTACAGGTGATATATGACCAGAAGAAATCTAGGGAGTTTCGTGACATCAGTATGCCAAAAAGGAGTCTTACAAAAAAGGAAGATTGCCAAAAGCTAGTATAAATCACTTTAATTAAAATATTCAAATATAAAAGTCACAAGCATTGGAATAAACAAAACTGTTAGAAAAGTTCTAAAGAGAATCTACCAGGCAAACAATAACTTTGATGTCTTAGTTGTAACTTATGTTATTATAATAATAACATATTATTAACTTTATATTGGCCGTATGTAAGACTTTCCACTCTACTTTATGCTCTCTTTACTTCTTTTATTGAACTTCGATAAGCCTTCCTTATTCTCATTTCTGATCTATATTACCCCTGATACATAACCCTTCACAGAATACGTCTGTGCTGTGAATGCAAACACTCCTTTGACACCATTTTTCATCACAGCTTCAAAAGTACCTGTTTTTAAAGTCTTCTCATTAGAAACGGTCCTCTCCCCCCCCCGCCCTGCATTGAAACCCCATGTAGCTGGTAGCACCCCTTTAAACCTTAGAAAGGGAAATACAGTAGAATAGTGGTGGTGTTTAGCCCTGTTGTGCTCAAAATGTCATAAGACGTTGACGGTGGCATGGATTGTGTGTCTTCAATAAAAGTAGATGCAAATAAACACATGTAGGAGACCACAGGTATTCACTGAGGCGTTTTGCTGCCCTGCAGACCGGCAGCCCATGTGCCTGAGAAAAGCGGCCAGCAGCACACCGAACCACAGCAAGGTGCACACGGGGAAGGCACGGCCGGGGATAAAAGGCACGGCCATTGCAGATTTCTGGCCAAAATGGCTGTTTACCCTGCAGAAGGGATGTCACCCTGGGCAGCCAGGTTTGTCTCCAGGATGCTGTAAGGCCACTGACGTCCCTCTGATCATTGAGGGGTGGGTGGTTTGCTCCATCTCTTTACTCTTCTGCTTCCTCGATGACAGGAGAGATCTGAGCGAGTTAGGGAGCGTAAAGCAGAGCTTCACCTGCAGATAGGTTCAGGGAAGTCCTTTCCAGCCCAACCGCCTCCAGAGTGGTGAAAGTTGAGGAGCTGTGAGCCCTCACTGTGTAGCCCACTGACCACGGAGGGTTTACCGAGGTGCTAGTGGGGTTCTCTCCTTTCTTCCCGGGGATGAAGTATGTGAGGGCAGAGGTAGACCACCCTGCAGGAACAGCCTGCATTTCGTGTGTCGAAAACCCATCTTTGGCAAGCATGTGGCCACAGCTCCATCTTGTGACTGAACTTTCCTAGCTTGGGAAAAATGTGTGGTGCTGCCCCAAATCCTACGGAGGACCTGGTTTCTCAGCAAGGCGTTTTCCCCTGCAGGCACCCCGACCTCGGTTTGCTTTGTGTGTCCCCGCTTTCCACCCCAAAATGCCCTCAGCAACCACAACCCCTCCTCAGGCTTCATCACATGGTGCAGGCAAAATCACAGCTGTACAGCTAAAATGAAAACCCTGCTCATCCTTTCTGAAGGCAAGCTTTTGAAGAAACTGCTCCAAGAGCCATGCTTGCAGGAGCGAGAGGGGAGGTTGCAGCTCCCAGCTGGCAGAGCCCCAAGGGCAGTGTGAGAAGCTGACGCAGCTCTGGGACACCCTGCTCAAGCAGTGACCCAGGCTGGACCTGCTTGGGCTTGCTCTACCTGAATAATTCTCCCGGGAGCTTAATGAGCATCTTTCACATACATCTTACCTAGTGGGAGCTCATGTCTTCCCCGGCCCACACATCGTACCAGTGCCGCTACATTTGCATCCCTTGCTAGAATTAAATCTCATGGTAGAAACATGAATTTCTAGGATTAAACTTCCCTGCTAGCCAAGTGCTTTACATTTATCCTGCATGTGTGTATATTAACCATTTAAATGCAAGCAATAGCTTTGGCATTTTTGATAACATAAAAGCCGTAGGAGAAGGCTGGAAGGCCGAGTATGCTGCCAGGACCAAGGGGTTTTTCAATAAGCTCTGGCAGTGTGGTGTCATCCACCATCCGTAGCACATGGCCGTTCAGCTCAATAGACCTGTGGAGAGACAGAAAAACTCTTTGGGCAGCTGTGCTCTGCTTGCCATAGAGCACAAACAGCTCTGTAGCACAAGCAAGTTAAGAAGTACATGTTTCTTACTCTCCCTAGTGAGGTTAACAGCAGAATAGGCTTTGAAAAGTACAAATTTTAATTGGTTTTTCTCCTGCAAATATTAAGGTAACTTCTATGCCCACAGAGCAGATCCTTCCCATGCCAATGCATTAACGATAATGACAAAAGAAACCATACAAAGCCTGAACGTATTGCTGTAAATCAGGAGCCTGCACTTGTGAAAGCACTATACCTGTGCTTGTGCAAAAGAAAAAGGACTTTAGCAGCTGGTCCAGAGCCCTGAAGCATGCTAGGAAAAAGCTTCCCAACTAACATTGAACAAGTGTCCTTGTACCTTAGCAAGCTTTCAGCAGCCTGATTTTAGGAGACTTAATTTGACAGAAGTCAGGCCTCACTGAAAAAAAACCCAGATGACAGAATGGTAACCTATCTCCCCACCTTGCAAATTGCATAAGGTGAGGTTTTAGAGGCCATCTAACTCTACTCACAATCCTTTCTACAGAGACAGGAGGAATTGCACGCTTACCTGGAAAGTACATTCTCTTTGCCATGAGGCAATAAGAGGTACTGATCCACGTGCTTGCTCGATAAGTAATTTGGTAGCTGTAAGTGTTGGGTAATGTTGTAGAGGTTTAAGGCAAACAGCGTCACGTCCCCTTCTCTGTACTTTGGGCTGCAAGGCAAGAGAAGATAATGGTGGGGATTGGGTGAGAAAGAAGTTTCAGAGAAATAACGCGCATCCTTGCGCTGTCCCACGTTGCTTTTGCTGGCCTGGGGGTGGCCGTGGGCTCAGTTTCTGGGATATTTTGCCCTTTCTGGAGGCTTACTGGAGGGTGTTTGTGCAGTGGAGGTAGACGCGGAGCTTCTTCTCATCAGCTCCTGCCAGGCCAACCTGCAGCACCTTGGTACCCACCAGCTTCTTGTAGAGCAGCGAGAGCCAGTAGTCCTGGGAGGCACAAACACACACGTAAGCACTTGTGTACATGCCAGGTACTCCACACGGTGCTTAATGTAACACCCATTTTGCTGGTAACTTCAGGGTATGTTTCCCCCCACAATTTGTTGCTTTACCAAGTTTTTCACCATATCTATTTAAATTCCCACAAACAACATTAGCTAAGAGAAAACCCTGCCTCCAAGCTGCAGAGCAGCTGTGTTTATGAGGTACCTTAGAGTCACTTTCCCCTTTATATGCAAACCTCAGAGCTCTTTCTGTGGTGGAGACACTGTTTTCGTTTTGGCAACGCCCTTCTGCAGGGTGCAGAGCAACCCACGGCTGAGCCTGCGGGGGATGGATGAGCTGCCCTGCCTGTGGGAAAGCCTCTGCCCCATCCACAGGCACAACACCGGGGAGAAGCCCCCGACAAGCTCTATGCCTTTCACTAACATCGAGCTTTTGGAAGGTCTCGGGATTAATTTCTGAATGCCAGTCAAGAGTAAATCCTCTGACACCCCAGGATGATGCCCAGTGCAGACTCATTTTTTTCCAGGTCTGCTTTTTCTTGCATCTTGACCGCTACTTTTCCTCAATGAAGTCCATGACCGTACCAAAGACAGTGCATGGTCTGTGCAGCAGTGTTTTGGGGCTGGGAGGCCACAGGCAGACTGCATTTTGCAGCATCGCTTCTCTGAGTGCAGCCCCAGGGGAGGATGTGCTCCAGCTGGCGGGTTTCGAAGAGCTGCTCCCAGCTCATCTGTCTGTCTTTGAGGTTTTCCTAGAAGGAAAACTGTTGTGCTTCAATCCTGACTCTCCATGAGCCTGGGGAGGTGACTTTTCCTATCGGCTTGCAGGCTCAGCACCTCTACAAGAAGGTGCAGCCTTCTGACACTGCTATGCTTCTTCATTTCCAGGCTAACTAAAACTGAGGGACCTGGGTTTGGATTTTCCTGCCTCTAAAACATTATTAGCTTGATTAGTGTTTGTACTGCCTATAGATGAGGACCAAGGCACATACTTTCGGTCCAAATTAAACCTATTTTAAATAGAGGAAATAAAAAGCCCAACGCAACAAGCTTGACAACGCAGCCCCTGGTACAGGGACCAGCTGAACAGGCAGGACAGAAAAACCCTCTGTGCTGGGTTTCCTCTCAGATGGTCTCTATGAGCCTGTGAAAATCACAGCTTGGAAGCAGAAAAATGAGAGCAAAGCTAAAAAGAAAGATGCTATCCTCTCACTCCAAGGTAAGTGCTACTAGCACAAAGAAACACTCTGTACGTGCAAGAAAAACAGTTCAAATAATGATGTTCCATCACAGCAGAATGTTATTTCCTAACAAATCCAACTATACTAAATGCATGTTTTCATTTAATTATCCTTCAGCTACTACTGAAGGCTAAATATGCTCATGACCTAAGAAATGCTTGAGTCTTGACTTTCTGTTGGTTTTCACTTTATTGTTTATTATAATACCTCGTATCACTTCTCTTTAAAAACTACTCATCACTCAGCTGAAGAGTACTCAAACCAAAACAGTCCATCCAGAAAAGCCTTGTGAACTCCAGAAGCATCTGCATACAAATCAAAGCCTCATGTCCCAGAAATCAGTCTCTGCTGTGCTAAAGACTAGCTGCATCCCTGCAGTTGCAGTAAATACCTTGTATCTATATATACACAATACAGGAACCCATAATGAAACATGAGCTAACTTTAGGTGCAAGGATAACTATGACTATCCTACAAAATCTGTTGCTATCTTGTTTTTTCAAAATAGCTGACTTGTATCTCCACATCCAGTGTTGCCTGTGCAGAAATACACGCAGCATTCAGACGGTGTTAGCAGGGTTGCATACATACCGGTAAAGGCTCAAAGTTGGCATCCACCAGGTGATAGGTCCCTGCCCCGAAGAAAACCTGTCTCATCACCACGTCAATCCCCTGCCTGGCTGAAAGCCCGAGTTTGTCCAACCACCTGCCAAAAAATGAGGCAAAAAACATGCAGAAGAAATTGCCAATCTCAACCATACACTGTTGCCCCTCTCCAACCAGCTCGGGAAGTAGGCAAGCAAGAATTAGAGTATGATGCTGACTTCCTTAAAACCACACAACTAATTTCAATTCAAGTCTTGCACTGATTACCTTAAAAATTTTTTTCAGACCACCTATGGAGGTCTAAGCTGGTGGGAACAGTTGCTCCACTCCCCTGTTTGCAGGTGGTGGAAACTAGGAGCGGCAGCTGAACTGGCTAAGGGCCTGAAGGCTGAGAGAAATCATCACACGAACGACCAGGTTGCCTGCCTTTACCAAGCTTTGACTTGCTGACCCACCAAACCCTGATGAAAAGGTCATCATACCTTACAGGAGGGAAAAAAAATACATTGCGACCATGTTTTTGGTTAATTTTCAAAGTGTGAACCACACATTCCCATGCAACTTTATCTCCCTGAATGTACAAATTGATAAAAATGCTCAGAAAAGCCGGAATTTTTTTATTTAAATGAAATACTACAATTGGAGTCCTTGGAGACAATTATTTTCATGACTAGATTTCACTTTGGTTAGCTACTTCATGGTGGTTGAAGGATGACATTGGAAAAGGACACCCATCTCATGAATGACTTTCTGTCCGCACAAAAGGATAGAGTGAGCATTGCAGATTTGAGGGCAGAAATACAACTTTCTCACACTTCTCATCCCTTGTTTCCCACAGGAATCTGCTGTTACCTGGGCCTACACTGAACTTCAAGCATGGGAGAAGCGCGCAGGGAGGGGTGCGAGGATCCTCAACCCATCCATTGCCTGTGCTTCCCGGGAAGCCTGAGGGGGACTTTCCTCCCGTGGTGCATATACCCCCTTCAGCTGCTAAAATGTGTAATTTCCCCACACCTGTGACACAGAACTCACATAAAGCCAGCAACATAAGTGTTGGACAGCCTGGGAGCTCCACCTCCATAGGCAGAGCTCGTCTCTCCTAGCCAGATTTTCTTGTCAGGCACAGTCCCACCAACAATCTGGCCGGTGTCATGTAGGGAAGAACACAAAGAGACAACAGTTACGATTTCTGGCTACTGAAATAACGGGCAATCTAAATTTTGTGCTTTAGCCAAATGCTTACATACAACATTTATGTTTAAAGGCTAACATCCCGCTACTGAGGCGGGATGTCACAGAAATTTTGATCAAAAGGACTAGAAACAAAGTTACTTCTCTCCTTCCCCCCCAAAAAATCACATCTATATATGTAGAATGAAGCAAGCATCACTAAAAGCCAGGTCCTGTAAGTCTTCTCATGCTGAGTAGTGGTATACTCTAAGTTACACCGTTCTCAGTATCTTAAAATACAAAGAAGTTAACTGCATCGATAAATGAGAATGTTGTAGGTTTGTGATGGATCTGGCATCACGCGTGCTGCATGGCAAACTACTGGAACTCATTTATTATTAGCATTGCTATTTTTTTTTTGTTTTATTTACAATGACAGCAGCACCCAAGCTTTGAGGATCCCTGTTTATGGCTAGTAAGAAGTTGTACTTAATTCTGGATTCTCTGCTAACCCCCTGGGAAACTGAACATAGGAATGATTGAACAGGACAAGGCACCTCCAGGACTTTGAGTACAGCTGTGGCAAATGTATCCAGCACTTTAGGGCTCAAGAAATCCGCCCTTGTTGCACTTCGTCCATTCACATAGTAACTGGAAATGGAAAAAAAACACAAAACCCACAGCCAAAATTCAGGGAAAATACCACCACTGATACAAAACACCACCAGAAGTACTCAATCGCTTGACACATTTATCCACAGCGCTATTTTTCTGTCTAGTTCTTCTTTTTTTTTTTTCCAAATGTGTAGGTATGTTGTTTGTATTTAAGGGACTATCAGGTATAATTACCTTGTTGGAGGCATGATGTCACAGAAATTTTAATCAACAGTAGTAGGGTGTTTTTGCATCTGCTTACTTAGAATGAGGAAAATATCACTGAATAAGAGCCAGCTTCTGTAAATCTTCTCTTGCTGAGCAGTCTGACATTCCTATGTCATTACTTGCTTTACTGTATCAAGTTGAAAATATCAGATGCCAGCTTCTGTCTCTCAGCTGGAGTATTTTGGCCACCTGGAGAGGAACGGGATGGAGGCATCCCTATGGGATGAAGGTTGCCCTCCACCATAAGCAGAAGAGCTTTCAAGTCTTGTTGGTCCAAATAAAGAACAGGATACTGGCATCCCTCTGTTTTTTTGCATTTCATCATGCTATCACTCAGTCCTGCCAGAATTAGCTGAGGTCTTCCAGCCACAAGAGGAAGCTAAAACCTGATAATTCTAAATTAGTAAAGAAAACAATGCATGCCCATTTAAAGCAAAGGCAGCTACAGGGCAAGAACAGCCCAGGAAGGGGAAAGGACGCATTGTATGCCTTGCTAGCAGCTCAAAATACATAGATAAGTCATGTATGCATACATATCTACAATATAAGCATGTGCATCTTTTCCCACTGTTATCTGACTGCTGCATGTCACCGTGCTGCATTCAACTCAGGAAAAAAAAACCATCTTGACATGGAAATCACTTTGAAATGTGGAGTTCATGGCCTGTGCCCCAGGGCCAGCTTAGCGCGCTGCCCACCTGAACACTTCAAAACTGTATCTCTAAGCCCTGGCTCGAGAGCGAAGGGCTGGGACTGTGCTGGTGCTGTATGCACTGCGGGTGGGACCCAAGCGTGGTTGCCTGCACACAGCCAGAACTGACTTGGAGAGCAAATGCGAGGGAGCAGGAGAAGCTGGTAGCACTTCTCTATGGACAAAGGTCAGCCAGACCTGGAGGGCTTTTCACTTATATCAAACTGACATTAATAGAGAAAAAAGCCAGCATGGAACGCATCAGCCAACAAAGCCTCTGCTGCATTTTTTACGAGAAGCTGGGTGCATTTGCCAGCAGGGTCATCAGTAACTCCCTGAATTTGCTTTCAGGGAGCGAAGCTTTCACTCAAGCCGGTTCAGCCTTTCTAATGCCAAGGAGGGCACCAATGTCAGGGGTACTAACGCTGTTTCAAAGCCCAGCCACCCACAGGTTGTTTAAAACCTTATGTCAAAAACCTTCTTCTGTTGCAGAAGTTCAGCAGAGGCATTTCTGCAGAGTAAGTCTGAGCTACCTTCTTTTCCATGTATATGACACCTCCTTCTTCCCACGGGAAAGTACATTTTATTTGCAAGAGTTGGCAGCTTGAAGCTTTGAGACAACTGGGACTGCTGCTCAGATCTCACTAGCTTTTACTATATGTTGAAACACGGCATATGCAAAAAAGCTTAACCGCTGCAGAAACTCTCCTCGAGCAGGGGAGAGTGTGACCTACCCCCTCATGCTCTTCTAAGAAATAAAGCATCCGTTCCATCTATTTCTCCACATCCCACTTCTGTTTTTCTCAGTGCACATATTTAGGAAGCAAGATGACCGTCTTGCACATGCTGCGTTCCCCGGTCCTATGCCTACGTTACAAACCCCTGCCTGCTGCTTTTGGGTCTCTGCACCAAGTAGCCTCTTTGGAGACCTTGTGCATTTCTGTAACATGCTCCCTCAATTCATCTCTTATTCTTAGTAAAGCAGTTTGCAGAAAGGCACCACAGGAACTGCTAATATGGGTATTTCACGCCCTCCTTCCTGCTGAGATGTTCAAATTGACACTTTATAAAGAAAACAGCGATAAACAGAGTGACGATGGTATCCGAGCAGTACTTACTGGTGCCACGTAACAGAGTCAATCACCTTCCCTCCCGATTTCAGGAAACTGCAACCAGAGCGGATGTGGTGGAGAGCAGTGTGTTAGCAGGTACCGGTGATGGGTCACAGGCGCCCACGAGTGAGCTGCCATGCACAGCCCTCCCCTCTACCCCTGGCTGGCAGTAGTGATAGTGAACTGCTTTGGGGCCATGCTTGCAATGGTTTTTAAATGGGCTCAAATAGGCTGGATGTATCCATTTGTACATCCTTACTATTGATTTGGAGCAGAAAAATCCTTAAAACCCTGCCCAGCTGCCTCCCCATGCCCCCTGCATCTGGGTGCAGATGAGCCACCACTATCCATGCCTGCCCACCCTGGGGGGTGCCGCCGGGGTCCCACTCCCCTACCTTCTCAGTAGTCTCTGCGTGTGCTTTCGGGGCTGCCCGACATCGGGACCGTAGAGCTTCGCGTGCCGGTAGAGGACATAGTTATTCAGAAGTTGGCGTAAGTGAATAAAATCTTGCCCCAGCTGGAAGCCGTCGATGTAGACACCAGATTTCTTTCTGAAGCTATTGGGCTCTGGGGGAGACACATGAGCATCAGCACCCTGCTCCAGTTTCGAGTTTCGGGGCACAAAATACACAGCTTGTTCCACGTAGGGAGTACCAACCCCCTATGGCTTCACGTGGTTTGGCATGGTATGGGTGAGATGTTCAAAGGCGATGAGCACGAAAACTGAAAGCCCGGGTGACAGAGCGTGGTGCTCTGCAGCACTCTGTCCCAGCCAGTCCCCATAGGTGACATCCTGCACCTCGCGAGACATCCTTCACCTCATCTCAGAGCCTTGGTGGGAGCATCAAAATCATCTCAATTTGCTCATTTGTTGGGCTTTCCATGAAATCCCTCCTTGCAAATTAAGACCTTAATGTTTCCTATTAAAACATCACCTTGCCTTTACGGGCCATCATCTAAAACATCCAAAATTGCCAGCCACAGCCACCAAAATTACCACCTGCGGTGGTACCTTTCCAGGTGACTGCTGGCCTGGCCCACAAGCAGGCTTTGCACTTACCGTTCCCGAGCTCCCAAGAGATGTTGTACCTCTGCGAGGCACAGTAGCCTAGCAGCGCCTGGGCATTCGAGCTGTCCCACTGCAAGTCATCTTTCCGCAGCAATGCGTTGAGCCCAAAGATCAGGTGAAAACCTGAGCAGTTTGCAAAGCTGTAGAGAATATCCAGTGTATTTCCTGCTCAGAGGAGAGAGGGGAGGATGTTTATCTCAAGGTTACAGCATGCTATTTGAGCTCTGGCCAAGCGACAATCATTACTGCCTGTATTTATTTAGCCTGGTGCTGCAGATATGCCAAGCTCTCCCAGTCAGGCAAAAGAGCTCAGACCTTACTACATACCATACTGCAAGGTGCTGAGATACTCCCAACTTCTGCAGCAGCTGAATGTTATTAAATATGAGGTGGCAGACAGTAGAAAAAGATTTCTTAGAAACATTTCACTCACTTAGAAAAATATTAATTTTCAGTGGTTTTAGCTCCTAACAGCCTACAACCCTTTTAGCGCAGGGCAGAGATTTGCAGCCCCCTTGTTATAAACCCTAGCAGAAAAATCCATCAAAGTCTTACTTGTAATGGTGGTGTTTTTGTGCTTTTTCCAGTTATGCTCTGCAAGAATCAGCTTCTCCTGGCTGGGCCACTGGGCCAGCAGCAGCTTCTCAACAGCAGCAAACGCAGGCCTCGAGCCACAAGCCTCTGTAGGGCAAAAGAAGGTTGACAGCAATTAAAGTCCTTGTCTTCATGGCCAGGGTCCAGCTTGCAAAGCGCTGCATCCCTCAGGAGGAATCACAACTGCTTGGTGCCAGGCGTAGCACCAGTCGTGCACTTCTGTGAGACGCTGCCCTACTTTCACAGTGTTAACCACATAGAAAAAGAGGGCTAGCTTGGTGCACAAATATGTATTATATATATAACGTATATTTCCCAATGTAAGGTGATGGAGATGGGACTGAGCTGTGCTTCTGGAGGATGATCACACCCCAATAAACTATTTTAGCTGAAGCGCCATCCAGAAACCCTGGTTCCAGTGAGCTGACAAAGCACAGGCTGTGGTGCTCAAGTAGCAATAAGCCACCCCGCCGTGCAGCGGTACGGCAGGGCTCATGGCTGTGGGCAGATATGGGGCAATGCTTCCTGTGCTGCCCGTCTTGTGCAGGGAAAAGCGCTGACTGCCCCGCACGGCTCCAACAGCAACGCTGGCAGGACTCATGACACTTTTTCTTCAAAGCTCGTATTTTTTCTTGGCATGCAAACCAGGAACAAGCCATAACCAGAGTGGAAGGCCAGAGTCACAGCTACCCAAAGAGGAGGTGGCAGCTTAGCAAAGCAGTACGGGGGAAAAAGTACCACTCGACTTCAAAACCGAGCATCACTGGTTGGACAGTGATGTATGATTGCACTGTTGTGCTATGTAACACAGGAATAGATGGGATTTTTTTAATCTGAAGCACCTCTAGAAGGGTTTATGTGCTTTTGCTAATTTTTAAGACGAAATGGTCTTTGATGCAGTGGGAAACCCATGCACCAGAACCAAGCTTGAGCAGTTGGCAGTGGTCCGGTGGGTTTGCACTTGTCAAAGTGACCAGAGAGCAAGGCTAGCTCTGGCTTTGGCCAAGGTAGAGAAAATGGACACTCTCTTCTCATCAGATTATTTCTTCCATCCGTTACTTAATTTTCATAATGAAACCACAACTTTTGAGCTGACCTTGACCACCTCCCAGGCATCGTGAGAGCTCCCAAGGCTGCTGCAGGGAGTGTGGGGTGGCAAAGAGAGAGTCCCAGCAGGTGTCGGGGTGGATGTGAGGTCCCCCGTGCCCTTCCTTGCTTTTCCACGGCTGGCACAGCTCCTCCCATGGACCGTGCTGAAGGTCCACAGATCTCCTCTCCATTGAGGAGAGCAATCCCGAACCCGTGGAGGACCCCCAGGGCTGCCGCCATGCCCTTGTGACATACCCAGCCTATATCAAAGCCACCTCCTAAACCCAGGATGGTTTTGAGTCTAACATGTTTTACCTTGCTGGGCCTGAAGTTCCCAAAGGATTTTTTCTTCCAAAGTTGAATCCTTGTTGGGATCAAAGATGAGAAAATCCGTCTTGGTGCCGCCAAACCTCAGGAAACCTGGGGACAGAGCTGTTGCCAGGGCACGCAGTTTGGGATTGCTGAGGAAACGATGTCAAGAAACAGAATAAAATCTGTATTCATGCAGACTATGGTTTTGGTGTAGAGGTTAAACACGGCAAGTGCTCGGAGGGACGTTCTGCAGTAGGTGATCTGGTGTACCCAGCAGCCTCAGGACACTCCTGACCCCTTGCTGGACCTGCGCCCCAGCCCGCTGCACTGTGCATCAGAGACGCTGCTGGCCAAGCAGGCCAGGAGAACGTTGGTGAGGCAGCGAGGGGGAGATGTGCCCCAGGAAACAGGCTCACAGATGGGGAGTCAAATCCTGGTGGCAAAATAAGGGAATACTTCAAAACAAGGTGGTTTTTTTTTCAAGAAATTCTGTTCCCCTATATTTTTTGGTGTTTTGTTTTTTTTTGTACAAAACTAACATACCAGTACCTTGAGAAGACGGACGTAAAACTGACTTTACACCATCAGTCCCAATTTCCATCAACAACAGCCAAAGCGATCGCTTTTGTACCCAAGAGAGATTAAGAGTCCATGTTGGGACAAGTATTAGCTTTAGTGAAGCAGGTTTATGAAATAACGTAAGCTCTGCCCCTGCGACTTGCATGCACCCCAAGCAGGACGTGCAGCACCGACACCTGGTCTTGGCTGGGGAAACCGCGAGGCATCGGAGGATGCTGGGCGCAGAAGCACTATCTGCTCCGTGGCGACACGCAGCAGATTAGGGGCCACCAAGTACTTCCCCTTCCTCTCGTGGCAGCAAGGTTGGCCCCATACTGAACCGCAGGGTGTGCGGCTGGGGATGGAGGTTTGAGACCTCAGCTCTTTGCAGTAAAGCTGGTGTCACCTTTCTCCCCACCTTGGTGAGGAGGAAAAGATAAAAATGGTGGGAGGAGGGAAATCAGGACTGGAAAAATACAGAGGGGCTAAAACATGAGATCACACAGATGAAAAGGAAAGAACTAAGCTTCCAAAAAAGGCAGAATCAAAAGGAACAGAGCACAAAAAAAACCCAAAGCAAAAGCAGGGAAGAAAGGGCAAGAGAGAAGTCGCAGCCAAACGGACAGTCAGGGAACGCCATCCCTCGGCAGTCCAGAGTTGTTCAGTGTTACCCAAGCAGGGAAAACGTCTTCGTTTTTACGATCTCTCGATTCAGTTTTGATGGCAGCAGACCTTCCTCAGCATTTATTTGACTTTACGTTGACACTGCCCCAGTAAACATTTGCAAAGCTGCCCGAGGACTCGGCCAGCAACGGCAGGTACCGCCTCGCTGCCCCGGAGGGGTGAAACTGCCGAATCCCGGAGCAGAAGGCGTGCAGCAGCCTGCCCCAGCCGCGGCTCCAGGGGTTGCGTGCAACGCTCCAGGTCGCAGAGTGCAACGACAGCGGGCTGGAAAGCTGCTGCACGCTCCTCGGCTCCCCCCGCCCCCCCAGCTTTCGCCGGCTCCCCGCCGGCATGCCCGGGCTCCCCTCTCCGCGGCTGCGGACCTCTCCCCCTGCCCCGGAAACCCCCCTGCAGCCCCTCTCCGGGGCCCGCTCGGTTATGTGTGGAACCGACGGGGAGGGAGGGAGGAAGGGAGGGAAGGAGGCGGCTCACCTCAGCAAGGCGACGTAGCGCGGGTCCCGGGCCAGGCTGGCGTCCAGGGTGAGGGAGAGGAAAGCCGGGCTCACCTCCCCTTGGGGGCTGCCCCGCAGCCCCAGCTGCAGTACGGCCGCCCGCCGCCCCCCCGTCAGCGCCAGCAGCAGCAGCGGCAGCAGCAGCAGCCCCATCCTCGGCTCCCGGCCCGCCGCGCCGCCGGCACTGGCACCGGCACCGCCCCGCGCAGGGCGGGC